>Ga0335082_10009148_pt1 | contig 10780 bp, 9 predicted proteins | sample Lox_Sample_41_FD_206718 | JGI IMG/M metagenome (GOLD analysis project Ga0335082, IMG submission 206718) | Soil microbial communities from Loxahatchee National Wildlife Refuge, Florida, United States - Lox_Sample_4.1 | ecosystem: Environmental > Terrestrial > Soil > Wetlands | place: USA: Florida... | reverse complement strand
AAGTGCAGGCCCGCATTTTTGTTTCGATATCTTCGAGCATACTCACCGGGACTTTGGGTTCAAAAGAATTACCTGCCTGAAGAATATTGAGATCAGGAATCACGGCTAAGAGGACATATCCGGGTGCAAACGGAAAATCATTGATATAATTATTTGCATTCAAGGCAAAACTATGATTGATGCATTTCACTTTAAATAATTGTGGAAATTGCTGTAGAGCCAGCCTCTCATAATCAAATTTCTGAATCGCTCTTCCTTTGTGGCGAAGCAATTCACTTACTCTGAGGTAATAGGCAGTCCCCTGTATTTCCTGTGCCGTTCCACCAAAACTCGGGCCTGGCTGACTCACCTGTTTGATATTCGCGTCGGAAACGCTGAGTTTTGAAACAGAGCCTGCAGCTAACGGTGTGGATAAACGAAGTTTGTCGTTTGCAGGTTTGTTGGTAAATGTTGCACTCATTGCCTGGGTATAGACAGCAATCAGTTCACTCGTCGCTGCGCTGTTTTGAGGAACGGTGGCTTTTATCCAGTATAAATTACCAGGCATTACTGTATTGCCGGAAGAAATATCATTCGGGAATGAAAATTTTATAATCCCTGAACGGGTTAGATTATCAGTTGCATCGTCGAGAATTTCAAAACCTGATCGCAACTCCGTCCATTTATTATCTGCCAGATAATACCAATAAACAGTTTGCGGATCCGATTCAGAGTCGGAAGTGGCTTCGGCTAACTGGAAAAGCATATTCACATTACTCCCCGGGATCAGGTTCTGCAGGCCTAAAAACAGGGTTCCTTCATCACAGAAAGGAGCGAATACGGTCGGTTGCAATTTTAATTCCACCTGCTTGTATGTGCCTTCATAAGGATAAAGATGAAGGAGATTGATATCGTCCGGACCAGCCATTGCCGTATAATCGATCGACATATTGCTGATGACCGGTGTCCATGGCTGATTGGGTGGAGTATTGCTCTCATTTTCTTCGCTCAGACTGCTAATTCTTTCCTTTGCAAGTTTGATCAGATAAATGGCCAGGATTATTGGATAAATATCGTGTTGAAAGTCGATACATTTTAATGTCAACCTCAAAAAACAGTTGGTGGCATTGCCGTCATATTTTTTTATTCCGGTGTAAACGGCTTCCTTTTCCCTTTTTTTTGGGAGATCCTCAAAATCACCTGGCGTATAATGGTATTGGTTAGTAAAATTTTTTCCAAACTGGCTGATATTTTCAAAACAGGGTGAAAGGGAATCATCCGGAGGAGGAGTGAATATAAGATCGTAAGCGCCCCCATCGCATTTGCAGCTGCTCGTTCCTTCTTTAATATACCATTCATTCTCCTGCAGGTAGGATACTTTCATTAAGAAATCATCTTTATTAATGGGCTCGCTTTTCGCTTTCTGTCTAAGCTTCTTAGCAAGCAGTATTTTAGGACCTCCGATTTCGAAGAGTTCAGGACATTCTTTTATATAGTCATGATAGTAATCATCGAAACTTGCAGGCAGATCTTTCCAATTTACGTTGATCCAGATATCTTTCCAGTTCTTTAGAAAAATTTCTTCGGATCCGATATAGAAATTGCTATTTACTTTGGGTCTTGCTGTAAAAGGATAGACAGGTGCATTGACATTTTCAAGGATCTCGTCATTTTGGACTATAAAATTTTTCAGACCGCAAACGCTCACTTCGATTTCAGTATCTATTATATTCAGGTTCCTTAAAAAATGATATAAGGAAACTTCACGGCCACAAGTAATGGAGGGCCTGTCGAGACAGCAATCATCTGATGTATTGGTAAGGATTTTATTTTCTTTTAGTATTTTTTCAAGACTTATTTTTAAAACATCATCCAGTTCTATTTTTACCAAGGGCTCCGTTGTACCAAAATCTTCTTTCAGATTAGTTTTATTATAAAAAGTAACTGCATCCTGGTCTGCGGTTAAAAGCGCAGAAATATGCAGATGAAAATGATTTGTTTTTTCGGATGACCTGATCCCGATGGATAAATTTCCGCGATCAGGCAGGATCCAATCTTTATCGCCACTGAATGAAACTTTGAATGCCTGCCTTGGAATAAATATTTCATCCAATAGCTTCATCAGCGCATCTCCCTGGAGAACGGTTAACTCATCACTTATTTTAAGAAAGGATTCTGTCCATTTGCTGTATTCAACCGTGGTTTCTTCTTTGTAATAAACTATTTTTTCTTTGCAAAGAGATTTTTTGCAATGGTCGATTAGATGGCTCCTTATCGAATCCTCAACTGTTTTTTCAATCCCCTTTTTTACTGCCTGCTGAATCAGATCTTCATTAATATATACATAAGTTTCAGATAAAGCATGTCGCACTTCATCATAGAGATCCTGAGCAGGAATAAAAGAAGGATAAACTTCTTCATTAGCGAGAGTATTTTTTGTTTTGCCTGTTTTTTTCGCAGCGGTTGTTATGGTTGTGCAGTTCTCGTTGAGCTTACAGGTGATTTTAATATCGATCGTTCGCTTTGCTTTGTCTAAAAGCAGAACTTCAGAAGCGAGAATAAAACCAATACGGGCGCCAGGATATTGTTCCGGTGTTGTTTTTGCAGCCGGGATAAAGCCGCTGTATTTGCTTCCGAGAGTCGGATAATTTTTAGGCTGACCGTCTGAAAAATCCTGGCTGACCCCATCTGCTTTCGTAGCATTCGGAGCCATATAAACACCTTCAACATAAGTTTTTTCATAGGCAGTTTCATTATTTAAAAACAAAGTTCGAATATCTGTGACCTGGGTTTCATTGACGACGATATCATCATCCAGTGAAAATTCGATATCTGCCTTATTGATATCCTGCGCATCTTTCACCAGGGTGTTTTTTGAAAGCAGCCATTTTGTAACCTGGTTTTGCAATTGGAAAACGATATTGGCCTTGTCAGGAACTGCATCCCGCGGCTTTATTTTTAAAACTTTTTTATAGAAATAATCCAGGTGCTGACTCGTAAATCCATTTAAATTATCCTGCTGCTGCTGGAAGATTTTCAGGAAACAAAAAAACAAAGCCAGGTGCGGTGCATTTTTTTGATTAAGTGTATCTGTGTCAATGCTGAAACTCTGAGGCAGATCCAGGGTCGCCTGTGCGGCGATTTTTTTTATGGCATCTGCAAAAGAAGGCATTATTGTAACAATTTCATTTTGCAATGCAACCATTCTTTTGGTATCACTTTTTCCCGCATTCATGAAGCTGGTATCGATGCTGTAGAGATCGGGCAGATCAAGGTTCCATAAAGTATTTCCAGAAATATCTGTCAGATCAATCGGCTTAGTGCAATACCATTTTCTCGAGGCGTTTGCAACAGCAACAAATTGTTTGAGGGGCTGCTGTAATTTATTTTTTATATTTTGTTCCAGTGTGGTTACAATTGGTAGTTTGGTATCCTTTGTGAGCACATACCAATCATTTATTTTTTCAATGATATTATAAAACGCATAAGAAAGCGAAAGCTGGAGACCGGCAGCAGTTGGTTTTTTTTGGAAAATGGTTGTATAAAAATTGAATTTCTCAGCGATCGTATCTGAATTGTAGCCACTGATGGAAGCTAAAAGGAAAGGAAAGCTTTTTTGAAAAAAAGGCTGCCAGTCACTGATCTGAAGCCTGGCATCATAATAATTAACATGCGGAGCGAGCCTGACAAAAAAATTCAGCAGATCAGCGAGAGTGCGACCATCGATTTTTGCTGTTGCTGATAATAATTCATCTATTACCCGCTGGCTTTGACTCACGCCGGGATCGTTTTGAAAAGGATGTACCAGGTTTTTACAATCGATCATACTATTTAATTCTTTTCAGCAAATGATTTAAGTTATTTGCAGGGCTTCGGTCTGATAATAACCATATACATAATTGAATCTCGAGTTGGTTCCAGGGATGGTATATTCGATGGAAATTGTAAATTTCCCGTCCAGTAAGTCGGTCGAATCATCACCCGTCACATCAATATTTTCTGCGTTGATGCGCGGTTCATAAAACAGGATTGCGTTTTTAACCCTGTTTTTAATATATCCAATCACAGAGCTGTTTAATGACTCGAATAAATAATCATGCAGGTCGCATCCATAATCTGGCAACATCACTCTTTCACCAAGAGTGGTAGACAAAAGAATGCCCAGACTTTGTTCAATATCTTCTATTGCACTTACCATTTCAACAAGTCCTGTATCTCTGTCGAATTGTGGCGGGAAAGCCCAACCGGTTCCTAAAAATGTATTCGGTGTATCCATATAAAATTTTTTATTTTATCCTCCAATGATTACAGTTGGCAAGCCTCCAACGATGCTTCCTCCATGCGCAGTAATATCTCCCTGGCGCGCTGCAGGCATTCCACCTATCAATACTGTCATACTTCCTTTTGCAATTACATCAGGGGGGCCAACGCAGGTACACAAATCAGTGACAACTGCTGCAGGCAATCCTCCGATTAAAACAGTAGGTACTCCCGGACCTGTTATCGGCCCTCCGACATGAGGCGGCGGCGTAACGAGTGGACATACATGCATGTCTGTAATTCTTGCTGCGAAAGGCATATGAATTTTTTTAATTGATTTTTACTGGTGTTCCTGTTATCTGGGTTACTACACTGGATGATAATTGCGCACTGGTATTTCCCTGTAAGCTCAGACTCGAATCTGCATTCACTGAAATATTCAATGCCTGGATCGAAATAGAGGAATCGGCCTTCAGTGTGAGATTTGTTCCGGCACTCACTTGTATTTCCATAGGACTTTCTACTTTAATTCCCGAACTGTCCATTGTGATTTTATTCTTGCTTTGATCCTGGATTTCTATTTTTGGAGCCTGCTCATCCAAGATGATATGATTGCCTGCAGGAGTGTCGATGGTAATTGTTTTTGTCTGATCGTTAAAGCTGATATGCATTTTGCTTCTCGTGGTAAATCCTTTCTCATCATTGCTATCCTTTGCTTTGATGGGAGCTGGCTTCGCGCTGCTGTTGAGCATGCCCAGCATCACTGCATGCCTGGGATCGTCATTGATGAAACCAATGATCACTTCATCATCAATTTCCGGCCGGAAAAAAGCGCCGCGGTCTTTTCCGGCATCGAGACTTGCCACACGTGTCCAGATTCCTCTTGCATCATTATCGAGGGTGGGGGTTTTGATCAGTATTCTGTCTTCACCATCCGGATCATTTTGTAACTGCACAACTTTTCCGATCTGTAATCCATTGATTGAACCAACAAGACCTGAAGTCTGCATATCATAGATATCTTCATTATATATGAAAGCATATTGTCTCGGATCAAGCCCGAATTGAATTTGGGTATCCCACATTCCTTCGCCGATATCCTGTCTGACGGCGGTCACATATACATTACCGTTAAAGCGCTTACCCACGCCCTGAAGGGTTACCATATCACCTGGTTTAACGCCTGCGAAACCTTTACACTTTGCCCTGCCCCTGATTTTTGCAATACGGCTTCGCAGGAGGCTTCCGTCTACCCAATCCTGCAGTTCCTGCTGGAGCAAATGACCGCTGTGATGTAATTCATAATTATCAGGACTGGTTGCATTCGCCAGATCTTTGCTGGCTACATTGCCGGATTCGGTAAAATTCGGCGAGGCCGCATCGGCTTTAAATAATTGCTGATTGCTGTAATCCCAGGAATGAGCCTGCACTGATTTCCATTGATTGCGTGCATCCATTTCCGCTTCAAATTCAAGAGCAGAAGATCCATAAGTTACCTGCAACACAGGATTTGTACTGGTATCAGGTGCGGCAATATTGATTGTTCCATCACTGACATTGACAAGCATGCCATTTGCTTCCGCACGTAAAAGCAAAAAATCCCAATCGGAAATATGATGCTGTACCAGTTGTTCGTGATTAAGTTTTGTAGGTTTAATATTTGATTTGAGGTCTGAATATTTTTTAATCAATGTATCGAAGACATCACTGTCTTTTACATTTTGATAATACTTGCTGAAACGCCCAAGCGTCATTTTCACTGCGGCATCAAAACATTCGACATGAAGTTCGCTGTCGCCGTTTTCTTTTACCCTTACTGCATGTTTTACGATGATACCCTGGAATGCCTGGCTGTTGGTTCCATCACGGCCTATATGAATCGTAACTTTCTTTCCGGGAATAAAATCATCTGCATCACTGGTGGCAAAAGTTCGGGCAGCAGCTTCGCCGTCGCGGAAAATAATTTTCGCATAAGGGACCCTGTTAATATTTTTAAGAATGGATATGGAAAGCAACTGGTATAGCTGGCTCACCTGGTTATTGTCAACAAGTACCTCGTAAGTAACTACCTCATGGGTCGATGTGTCTGGTATCAGAAGATCATTCATACAATCGTTTTAGGATCCAATTGATCTAAGGGTGGAAAATTCATGTTGAAACCCGGTTGCAGGTTTCTAGTGCTTGTCAGTTTATTTGCATATGCTACTTTCTGAAAATAAGTTGAGTCATCATAAATTTTATAGGTCATTAAATCGAGCCGGTCGCCCTGTTGCACTTTTTGATAATGGGTCAGGTCGGGCGAACTTACTTTGTCTTTTGCCAGCCGGGTCTTATCCGAGAGATAAGACATAAAAGTGGCGTTGATTTTTACCCTGATGGGAAAGCCGGTTGGATCAAATAGTGTGTAGTTTACTTCCAGGTTTGAAAGCACACAGTGAAATTCAATCTCAGATCCCCAGAAAACAATCAGGTAATGCGGTTTATGAATATCACCATCATAATCATACACACATTTCATGAAATTATTCAGTTGGTCATGCACTGAAACATCTACTCCTTTTTCAGTTTTATTGCCAACATATCCTTCGATCGTATTCGTTCCGTCAAAAAGAAATTCAACTTTAAAATCCTGTGGCCCGATCGATTTGAAATTCGGATTCACGCCGCTGCTTCCGTGAGGTGTTCTCGTATCGAGTTCGACTTTAAAATTTTTCGTGAAAGATTCCGGGTTCACCGGTACCTTGAATTCAAAGTAAGGATCCGGTACTTTCTTCTTAAATTCTTTGTCCGTATAGGCATTGATAGTAAGTTTTGTAAGACTACCGCTCATTTTTTTCTTTTAAAATTTCAATGACTTTTTCAACACATGCCTTAATCAGTTCCTCATTTGGCGGAACAGAATTAGCAGTGGCAGGAGCACCGGCATTGCCTTTACCCGCTCCGTTTTGCTGCACCACGGCTTTAATGATCAATTCCCTGATTTCGATCATAGATTATTTTTTTAGGAATCCTCGTCAGCAAAAATTAACGTATTATAGTTCAGCTCTAATGTTTCAATCAACACGGCACCTTGTTCGGCATTGAGCTCAGAAACTTTCCAGCTCAGGGGCCATGCATGACTGGCTTTCCAATGCATCAGAGGGTTATGTTCTTCATCCAGCAAAACAATATCCACCACATTTTGCGGAACGATCTTGGCGTTATCAAATGCATCTTTGAGCCATTCTGTTAATTTTGAATCCGATGGTTTGAGAACTCCGCGCTTAAGTACCAGCGGGCCATATTTTCTTCTCGTTGGTATAACATGTGTAAACCTGTTTTCACCGCCTTCCTTGAATTGTTCTGTTTCGAGAACAGAATCAAGGCCTGTTACTGACTGGAAGCGGATATCAATTCCCACTGAATCGAAATCGAATGTCACTGAAAAATGAAAGTTTACGGTTTGATATGTCCCTGCCGGCATCTTCTCATTTTTTATTATGATTTGCCATCACCCACGGTTAATCCTTCATGCACCAGGGTCATGGTTTCAATGGCTACTTCATTTCCATCTGCTTTCAGGTCTGTCGATTGTATCTTGGATGGCCAAGCATTCGTCAATGTCCAAACGATAATGGGAGAATGCGTCTCGTCGAGTAATTTGATGGTAACCGTCGTTCTGTATTGCGCATTTTCTTCCTGGAACATAAATGTCTTCTGCCACTGTTGGAAATATTCAAAATTGCCAAGGAAGGTTCCTCTCTTCAAGGTGATATCACTATACTTGGTGAGACCCGGCTGCTTGGATTTGTTATAAATTTTACTGTTCCCTTCACGATATTCGATGACCTGTGTTTCAAAATCCAGCCCGGTCACCTCAGTAAATCCGATCTTAAAACCCGGTCCCCATTCAACCTGGAAATGAAATTTTGGAAGTGGGTAATTTTTTGTTGGATCAGCCATATTTTAGATTTTTGAAGTTTGATAAAGTATTTCATGAATTGCCTGCAGGCGTGATCAGTCTTTAAGAACTGGTACCATTTCCGCATTTAACCGATGGACCTGCTGCAGCAATTGCATTCTTCAATCCATTCTGCCGGGCTTCGAGTGCAGTCTTTGCTTCATTGGCATCATCACTTTCTTTTTTAAGCTGATCCATTCTCTTTTTAACATCTTCGCTGAGTTTTTTCAGATGCAGGTAATATTCCGACTGATCGAGCGGGAATGTAATAGAAGGCTCGAGGACGCAATGATCGACACATCCTTCTTCGGGCTGATCCTTTGGTTTGCAATCGGGATCATTGTGACAATTCAAAACATTTGTCCAGTAAATAAGGATGGCTTTCAATCCATATTCATCGCAGATACTATCGTGCAATTCATATGCGTATTCAATAGCCAGAATCACTTTTCCGATCAATATATCACGGGTAAGTATAACCGCATCCAGTTTACTGCTGTAATTGGCGAGGCAGGCAATGATGCCTCCTGAAGCCAGTGCGGGATTTTTCAGACAATTGATGCATTTGATGAGTTGGTCATATCTTTCCTTCAGACAATCCACCCTGATATACAGATCCTGGATCATGCAGAAAAGGATATCAATGGCTTTTGCTGTTTTGTGAGTGATTTTACAAACTCTTTCGAGGTGCTTGATGAATAGTTCGAGGCTGCGGCATAAATCATCTGCTTTATGATCCGCAGCTTCCCAATCGGTGTACCAGCTTTTTACGATGCCATACCAGTCGCTGATATAGCCATATTCTTTTTGTTTGTGCGTAGCGATAGCCGTTGCGCATTTCAATTCACTGGTTACATCCGCCAGATCGGTATTCCAAAAATCATAACAGCAATCTCCGGTTCCGGGATCATAAGGCGGTTTGGGAAAATCGCAACAGCAAAATATATCCTCCGACTTATCTGATTTATCCGACTTATCAGGTCTATTCAATTTTTTATATGCTAACATGGTTATAAGTTTTATTGGTTATCAAACTGACTCATTGTGCAACAACCGGTGGCTGTTTCTCATCAGATTCGATTGTGTAGATTTTGGTTACTTCCTGGCAGATTGCACAGATATCGCATTTGCATTTTTCGAGCCTGCCCTCACCTTCACAAACACATTCGCATTTTGGATCGCATAGAAAATCTTTCACGCCTTTAATGGCATCTACATCGATCCTTGCATTGTATTTGGCGATTTCATTATCTGTGATGTCTTTGATAACCTGGGTGAGATCTTTCTGTACATCATCCAGCGTTGATTTGCCCGCAGTCATCCTGTCGATTATAAAATCATCCAGCGCAGTTGCATTGGTTTTAAATACAGGAAGAAACTGTGTACTGAGTGAACTGATATTACAAAAAGTCTGAATTCCTACAACATCTGCTCCTGAATTCAGGATGACATCAATTTCCTTGCTGAAAGAAGATGGTTCATGAATCAGCTCATGAATGATTGTTATGACATCCTTACAATCCTGCGGCCGGTTGCCATGAGGCGGTTCCTGTTCAGAACCATGCTTGGACTTATCATCGCCACAGTCTTCAAATTTTTCACCTGTTAATATGGCCCATTGCGTGCGATTGCAACTGTCTTTGCAACAGGCATCCAATTTACAGGCGCTGTCGCGGAGGTCGGAGAATTTTACCTTTGTTGTTTTAATGGTAGCTAATAAATCTGTCAGGGCCTTGGATAGTTTTGTATCGAACCCGACATAATTTTTAATATTTGTTTCAATATCTGCTTCACACTGTCTCAGTTGTATGCCAACAGATAATTCGAGATTTCTGAATATGCGATAATTTTTTTCTGTACTGATGAAGCGGCATTTTTTATGTTCATATTCAATTCTTTTTCCTCTGTATGCTTCCTGTGCCTGTCGTAAAACACCGAACTTATCTTTCAGGGTTGAGCAGTAAGTATTTTTTGACGTCTTAATGGTTTTCTTGGTCATTGAATCGGCGTCATTACATTTTTTCCCTTGTTTTTTTTCCTGTTGCTGGGGAGGCGATGTACTATACATGGCTAAAATTTTTTTAAATGATGGAATATTTTTATTTGGATATTTTCAATCAGGTTTCTGAAAGCATTTTGTGCATGAAGCGGAGGATGATGAATTCGGCGGGTCTTACAGCAGCCAGTCCTATCTCTACAATTAATCTTCCTTCCCAGATATCAACTTCTGTCATGGTTTGGTTCAGGCCAATATGAACATAGTACGCTTCCTTGGTAGAAGTGCCCATCAGGGCTCCTGCCTTCCATTGTTCAGTGAGATAATTTTCAATCATCGATTTGATGCGCACCCAGGTATTTTCATCATTGGGTTCGAATACAAATTGCTCTGTCGCATTTTTTACAGATTGTTCTACCATTATAAAAAATCTGCGAACAGAGATATAACGCCATTCATTGTCATTTCCTGCCAGCGTGCGTGCACCCCATACGATAGCAGAACCACGACCGGTGAAGGAACGAACAACATTGACCGATTTTCCACCCTGTGGATCTACATTTAGTGTTCTTTGTTCCAGATCATTAATCTTTACTTCCGGTTTG
>Ga0335082_10009147_pt1 | contig 10780 bp, 4 predicted proteins | sample Lox_Sample_41_FD_206718 | JGI IMG/M metagenome (GOLD analysis project Ga0335082, IMG submission 206718) | Soil microbial communities from Loxahatchee National Wildlife Refuge, Florida, United States - Lox_Sample_4.1 | ecosystem: Environmental > Terrestrial > Soil > Wetlands | place: USA: Florida... | reverse complement strand
ATGATCGCGCTCGTCCCGCTGCTGATACTGAAGTTCGGCTTCGGGTCCGAGCCGCGCATCATCGCGGTGACGCTGGCGGTCTATCCGATGGTCATGATCAATTCGGCGACCGGGTTTCGTCGTGTCGACCTGGCCAAGATCGCCCTCGCCCGCTCCTTCGGCGCCAGCATGTTCCAGATCTACTGGAAGATCCGCATCCCCATGGCGATGCCGATGATCATCGTCGGCCTTATGGTCGGCTCGATCTTCGGGCTGCTGACCGCGACCGGCGCCGAGCTGGTCGGCGGCAAGAATGGGCTCGGCAACCGGCTGTCGTACTATTCGTCGCTGATCCAGATGCCGCAGTTCTTCGCCTGCATCGTCTATCTCGCGCTCATCGGCAACCTGATCTACGTCACCTTCTTCCTGATCGGGAAGAAGTGGGCGAGCTGGGAATCCTGACTACGCATATCAACGTCGTTCACAATCACAACCTGGGAGAAGCAAGATGATCGGGACCACGCAAATGACTGGAGGACTGAGCCGCCGGCGTCTGCTGACCGCCACGGCGGCCGGCGTGATGGCGGTTTCGCTGGGCGGAGTGGCGCGCCGTTCGGCCGCGGCGACGGGCACGGTGCGCTGGGTCTCGCCGCGCGGCACCATCGAAGTGCTCGACGACTACCCGTACTGGGTGGCCAAGAAGTACGGCTATTTCGGCGACATCGAGACCACGTTGGAGCCCGGACCGATGGAGGCCACGGCGACCGTGAAGCTGGTCGACCAGGAGCAGTCGGACATGGGCTATCCCTCGCCGGGCGTGTTCTCGCTGGCGCTCGAGCAGGGCATCCCCCTGGTCTCCGCCTGGGAGATGGGCGCCTATGACGTGTTCGACATCGCGCTGCCAAAGGGCTCGGCGGTGAAGAGTCTCGCCGACCTGAAGGGCAAGACGGTGGCGCTCGGCAGCGCTGGCTGGCAGGCGATCTGCGATCCGATGTTTGCGCAAGCCGGGGTCGACCCGAAGGCCATCAACTACGTCGAGGCCGGCCAGACCTGGGGCCAGTCGCTGCAGCAGGGGCAGGCCGATGCGGCCCTGAGCTGGGAGGGCCTGCGCGCCCAATGGACCGGTCAGGGACTGGATTTCGACTACTTGATCGGCCGCAACGTCTCCAAGTTCCCGGCCAACACCTTCATCATGCGCCGCAAGGACTATGAGGACTCCTCGAAGAAGGAGCTCTACGAGTCCTATCTGCGCGGTTGGGCCATGGGCCTCGAATACGGCCACCAGAATCCGCGCGCGGCCACGCACATCGTCATGCAGCAGTTCCCGAGCCTGAAGCTCTCGCCGGAGATCGCGACGGAATCGATGATGGAGCTCGCCAATGTCTTCCGCGGCAACTTCGAGAAGCGGCAGGGCTGGGGCTGGCACGACCTCGAGGCCTGGAAGACCTTCCTGACGACGATCCGCTCGATCAACCAGATCTCGAAGGACATCAATGCCGAGGATGTGATCAAGAACGATTACGTCGCCGGCGCCAACAACTTCGACAAGGCCAAGGTGGCGGCCGATGCCGCCGGCTATCAGCTGCCGGACGAGTACAAAGCGGTCGACGTCGACAAGATCCTCGCGCGCCTCTAGGTCGGGCGCTAGGACCTGACGGGGGGCGGGCAGCTGCCCGCCCCCGTGCCTCGAATTTCAATGCCCACGACCAGCCTCTACGCCTACGCCTGGGACCTCGCGGGAGCGGCAGGCGACCGCGCCATCGCCGAGGCGCGCGCCCACGGCATCGGCGGCATCTCGCTCGCCACCGCCTATCACGCCGGCAAGTTCATCCGGCCTTGGGCGGAGGGTGGCAAGGTCGTCTTTCCCGAGGACGGTACCATCTATTTCCGCCCGCGCGCTGCCTACGGCCGCGTCAAACCGCAGGTCGCGCAGGTCACCCAGCAGGAGGATGTGCTGGCCAAGCTCACCGCGCGCGGCGATCTCGCGGTCTACGGCTGGACAGTGCTGCTGCACAATACGCGCCTCGGCTACGCTCATCCCGATCTCGCGGTCCGCACGGCCTGGGGCGATCCGCTTTACTACAGCCTGTGCCCGAGCCAGCCGGAGGTGCGCGACTACGCAGCCAGGCTGTGCGCCGACCTGGCCGCGAGCTACCCGCTCGCCGGGCTGAACCTGGAGACGCCCGGCTACCTGCCCTACGCCCACGGCTACCACCACGAGTTCGCGCAGGTCCCAGGCAACGCCTGGATGAACACGCTGCTCGGCCTGTGCTTCTGCGAGGCCTGCCGGACCGGCGCCAAGGCGGCGGGCGTCGCCGTCGAGGCGTTGCAGAAACGCATCAAGGAAAGCCTCGACGGCTATCTGCGCGGCCCCGCCACGGTCGCCGACGACATGGCCGGCAGCTGGCTGCTGGCCGACCTTGCGCTCGACGCGGATTTCGCCGCCTTCCAGCGCTGGCGCTGCGACGTCGTCGCCGGGCTGGTCGCGGAGATCAGGGCGGCGCTGCCGAAGGGCAGCAAGCTCGGCGTCATTCCCTCGGTGCAACGTCCCACCGCCGCCGCCTGGAGCGAAGGCAGCGACCTCGGCAAGCTCGCGCGCGCCTGCGACTGGCTGGAGATCTGCGCCTACGAGCCGTCACCCGAGCGCGCGCTCGCCGACCTCCGCGACTGCCGCCGGCGCGCCGGCGCGCAGATCGAGCTGCGCGCCATCCTGCGTCCCGGCCACCCGGACATCGGCAGCCACGGCCAATTGCAGGCGACGCTCGCTGCATTGGCATCGGAGGGCGTGCAGCATTTCGCCTTCTACAATTTCGGCATGCTGCGCCCGCAGAACCTGCAGTGGCTGTGGGCCGCTATCGCCGCGCTCCCCAACACATAGGTGCCAGCGATGATCTCGCTCGCGAATAGGACTGCTCTTATCACCGGTGCCGCCGGCGGCATCGGCAGCGCGATGTGCGCGCTGTTCGCCGAGCTCGGCGCTGTCGTCATCGCCTGCGACCGCGACGAGGCGTCCCTGAACCGCCTGAGCGCCGCTTGGACCGGCGAGCGCGCGGCGCTTCACCCGGTCGCTGCCGACACGACGGACGAGCAGGCCGTGGCGGGCGGGCTCGAGCGGGTCGTCGCGGCCGCAGGTCCGCCCACCATCCTCGTCAACAATGCCGGTGTTGCCGAAGTTGAGACCCTCGGGCGCATGACTCCGGCCAAATGGCGGCACGACCTCGACGTCAACCTGACCGGCGCCTACATCGTCTTCCAGGCCGTGCTGCCGCACATGCTGAAGGCCGGCGGTGGGGCGGTCGTGAACATCGGCTCGGTGAACGGCCTCAGCTATCTCGGCCATCCCGCCTACAGCGCCGCCAAAGCCGGGCTCAAGAGCTTCACCCAGGCGATCGCCACCGAGTACGGCCGCCGCAACATCCGCGCCAACCTGCTCTGCCCGGGCACGGTGAAGACGCCGATCTGGGCCGAGCGCATCAAGCGCTACCCGCAGGTGTTCGAGCGCTTGCGCAAATGGTACCCGCTCGGCCGCGTCGCTGAGCCGCTCGACATCGCCAGGGTCGCCGCCTTCCTCGCCTCCGATGCCGCCGCCATCATCAGCGGCACCGTGCTGGTGGCCGACGGCGGCCTCCTCGCCGGCAACGCCGTCATGGCCGAAGAGCTGACGCTCGAGCAGGCGTGAGGATCACACCACCTGGAATCCGTGCCTATAGGGATCGCGGTCGTCGATGAAGATCGTGTTGTAGCCGGTGATGCGGGCCCAGCCCTCGATCGAGGGGATGATGGCGTCGTGGTTGCCGACCCGCGCCGCGGCTTCGACGCGGCCGTTGAACAGGCTGCCGATGATGCTCTCATGCACGAACTCGTCGCCGACCTTCAGCTTGCCCCTGGCAGCCAGCTGCGCCATGCGCGCCGAGGTGCCGGTGCCGCAAGGGCTGCGATCGATCGCCTTGTCGCCGTAGAACACGGCGTTGCGGGCGTGCGCTTTCGGGTCCTTCGGCTTGCCGGTCCACAGGATGTGGCTGACGCCGCGGATGGTCGGATTGTCCGGATGGACCGGCGCGATCTTCTCGTTCAGCAGCCGCCGCAGGATCGGCGACAGCCGCACGAGATCGCCGGCCGAGAAATCGGCCATGTCCCGGTAGTTCTTCTGCGGCTCCAGGATGGCGTAGTAGTTCCCGCCATAGGAGATGTCGAAGGTCAGCTCGCCGAGTCCCGGGCAGTCGACCGACACGCCCTCGGCATGCAGGTAGGACGCCACGTTGCGGATGCGCACGGCGTCGACATAGCCGTTGGTGCGACGATAGGTCGCTTCCACGACGCCGGCGGGCGCGTCGAGCTTCAGCACACCCTCCTGCCTCGGCGCGGCCAGGCCGCGCTCGATGGCGACGGTGACGGTGCCGATCGTGCCGTGCCCGCACATCGGCAGGCAGCCGCTGGTCTCGATGAAGAGGATGCCGGCGTCGCAATCGGGCCGCGTCGGTGGATAAAGGATACTGCCGGACATGATGTCGTGGCCGCGCGGCTCGAACATCAGGCCGGTGCGAATCCAGTCATAGTGCTTCAGGAAATGCTGCCGCCGCTCGCTGGCCGTGGCGCCCGCCAAAGCCGGCGCACCCCCGGCCACCACCCGCACGGGGTTGCCGCAAGTATGGGCGTCGATGCAGAAAAACGTGTGGCTGTTCATCCGATGTGCCCCTGGGAAACGGGCAGTTTCCGGCTCTTTTAGGTCGGCTTGCAAGGCTGGTCAAATGGGCGGCCGACTCCCGCCCCTTTTCTCGGAGCTTGCGGCCGGGTTAACCAAGATTCACATAGAATCGGCTTGGTGCCCCCCGGCCCCTATGGCACACTGCATACCAAGAAGGAAGTCAGCAACGATTCGAATCGAATCGACGCGGGCGTGGGTGGCGGTCGGCTGCAAAGCTAAAAGCAATGACCGGCAGAGAAGCCCCGCGATTCGATGGCCTGAGTGAGGGGGATCGGCCGTCGGTTTGAGCGTTGTCCTTCGCCCAAAGAAACGAATAATTGGGGCGAACGATGGTAGACGCCGGCAGTCCCGCTGAGGGACAAAGCGGGCTGTCGTCCGGCGAGGGGCCGGGCGATCTGCAGATCGCGCAGGCGACGACCGCCAGCGCGCATGGCGATTCGATCGGCGCGGTCAACCAGGCGACCGGCGACGCCTTCATCGTCCATAAGGATGGCACGTCCGAGCCGGCCGCCGCCGGCACGGCCGTCTATGCCGACGACATCGTGGCGACCGGCACCGACGGCGCGGTCGAGGTCGTCTTCAAGGACGGCACCACCTTCTCGCTCGGCAACAACGGCCAGATGAGGCTCGACAACCTCATCTACGATCCCGCCGCCACCAACAACGGGCTCGACGCCACCATCGTCAAGGGCTCCTTCGTCTTCATCACCGGGAATGTCGGTTCGGCACAGGGCGAGGGCGTCTCGATCGACACGCCGGCCGGCACCATCGGCATCCGCGGCACCTCCGGCGGCGTCGTGGAAGAGGACGGCAAGTGGATCTTCACCCTGTTCCGCGATCCCGACGGCAAGCTCAGCCACTTCACCGTCACCAACCCGGCCGGCCAGCAGCTGCTCGACCAGGAATTCGAGACCACCGAGGTCGGCGGCTTCCACACGCCGCCGGCCCAGACCATCGTGCTGTCGCCCGCCCAGGCCTCGACGCTGTTCTCCGACGCGTTGCATCTGCTGAGCCAGCAGTTCCCGGAGCTGCAGCGCAGCGAGCTCGAAAACGTGAACCCGGCCGCCGGCGAAGATCAGTACGCCATCCGGCCCGGCCACCTGCCGCCGTCGGCGGAGTCGCTCGCCGCCATGTTCGGGATGGACGCGCTCGGCGAGGCGCTGCTGGACCTGCTCGGCAACGACGCCGGCTTCGACTACGGCAGCCAGCCGGCGTTCGTCGACAGCACGCAGCACCTCCTGCCGGTGCTCAACTCGCCGCTCGAGCTGGGCGCGGACGACGGCGCGGTGACCGAGGATACGGCGCCCAACCCGACGACGGGCAACGTGCTGGACAACGACAAGGATGTCACGGGCGGCGTGCTGGCGGTGAGCGCCGTAAGCGCCGCCGGTGGCGACAGCGTCAGTCCCGGCGAGCCCGCCGTTGGGCACTACGGCACATTGGTCCTGCAGGCCGATGGCTCCTACGTCTACCAGCTGAACAATGACGACAAGGACGTGCAGGCGCTGGGAGAGGGCGAGACGGCCACCGACACGTTCACCTATACGGTGACGGATGGCCAGGGGCACACCGCGACCGCCACGCTCACGATCACCGTGACCGGCTCCAACGACCCGCCGGAGGCCGTGCCCGACCTCAACACCGCGCCCGGAGACAGCGGCCAGAATCCCGTCACCGGCGACGTCCTGAGCAACGACAGCGATGTCGACCACAACGATCATCTGGTGGTGAGCGCGGTGGACGACAGCGCCGACAATGTCGGCGCGCCGATCGAAGGCACCTACGGCACGCTGCAGCTGAACGCCAACGGCACCTACAGCTACACGCTGAGCAACGACAGCGCGGCGGTGCAGCAGCTGGGCGATGGCCAGACGGCGACCGACTCCTTCACTTACACGATCTCTGACGGGCACGGCGGCACCGCCACGGCCACCCTCACCATCACCGTGACCGGCACGAACGACCTTCCGGTGGCCGTGGCCGATGTCAACCAAGTCACCGAGGACACGGAGCCCAACCCGGTCTCGGGCAACGTGCTCGGCAACGATAGCGATGTCGACAACGGCGACGTGCTGTCGGTGAGCGCGGTCAACGACGGCGCCGGCAATGTCGGAGAGCCGGTCGCCGGCAGCTACGGCACGCTGCAGCTGAACGCCGACGGCACCTACAGCTACACGCTGAACAACGACAGTGCCGCGGTCCAGGCGCTGGCGGCGGGCCAGACCGCGACGGACGTGTTCCACTATACCGTCTCCGACGGCCATGGCGGCAGCGCCACCGCCACGCTCACCATCACGGTGACCGGCACCGATGACGGACCGGTGGCCGTCCCCGATGTCAACGCCGTGACGGAAGACGCCGGGCCGAACCCCGTGTCCGACAACGTGCTGGCCAACGACAGCGACGTCGATACCGGCGACCAACTGACCATAAGCGCCGTGAACGACAGCGCCGACAATCTTGGCGCACCGATCGCCGGCACCTACGGCACGCTGCAGCTGAACGCCGATGGCAGCTACAGCTACACGCTCGACAACGAGAAGAGCGCTGTGCAGGCGCTGGCGGACGGCCAGACCGCGACGGATGTGTTCCAGTACACCGTATCCGATGGCCATGGCGGCAGCACCACCTCCACGCTCACCATCACGGTCACTGGCACCAACGACCAGCCGGTCGCCGTTGCCGACGACAACACGGTGACGGAGGACACGCAGCCCAATCCGGTGTCCGGCAATGTGCTGTCCAACGACACGGATGTCGATGCGACCGACCAGCTGGCGGTCAGCGCGGTCGGCGACAGCGCCGACAATATCGGAGCGCCGGTCGTCGGCACCTACGGCACGCTGCAGCTGAACGCAGACGGCAGCTACAGCTACACGCTCGACAACGGGAAGGGCGCAGTCCAGGCGCTGGCGGACGGCCAGACGGCGACCGACGTGTTCCATTACACGGTCTCCGACGGCCATGGCGGCACCGCCGAGGCCACGCTCACCATCACCGTCGTCGGCACCGACGACGGGCCGGTGGCCGTCGCCGATGTCAATGCGGTGACGGAAGACACCGAGCCGAACCCGGTCTCCGGCAACGTGCTGGCCAATGACAGCGACGTCGATACCGGCGACCAGCTGGCGGTCAGCGCCGTCAACGGAAGCGCCGGCAATCTCGGAGAGTCGGTCGCCGGCACCTACGGCACGCTGCAGCTGAACGCCGACGGCAGCTACAGCTACACGCTGGACAACGAGAAGGGCGCCGTGCAGGCGCTGGCGGACGGCCAGACGGCGACCGACGTCTTCAGCTACACCATCTCCGACGGCCACGGTGGCAGCACGACCTCCACCCTCACCATCACTGTGACCGGCACCAACGACCAGCCGGCGGCCGTCGCCGACGTCAACACAGTGACGGAAGACGCAGAGCCGAACCCCGTATTCGGCAACGTCCTGGGCAACGACACCGATGTCGATGCCACCGACCAGCTGGCGGTCAGCGCGGTCGGCGACAGCGCCGACAATATCGGAGCGCCGGTCGTCGGCACCTACGGCACGCTGCAGCTGAACGCAGACGGCAGCTACAGCTACACGCTGGACAACGGGAAGAGCGCGGTCCAGGCGCTGGCGGACGGCCAGACCGCGACCGACGTGTTCCACTACACGGTCTCCGACGGCCATGGCGGCACCGCCGAGACCACGCTCACCATCACCGTCGTCGGCACCGACGACGGGCCAGTGGCCGTCCCCGATGTCAATGCGGTAATGGAGGACGCGCAGCCGAACCCGGTCTCCGGCAACGTGCTTGGCAACGACAGCGACGCCGACACCGGCGACCAGCTGATCGTGAGCGCCGTCGCCGGCGGTACGGTCGGGGAATCGATCGCCGGGACCTACGGCACGCTGCAGCTGAACGCCGACGGCAGCTACACCTACACGCTGGACAACGAGAAAGGCGCCGTGCAGGCGCTGGCGGACGGCCAGACGGCGACCGACGTCTTCAGCTACACCGTCTCGGACGGCCACGGTGGCAGCGCGACCTCGACGTTGACCGTCACCGTGACAGGAACGAACGACGCGCCGGCGGCGGTTGCCGATGTCAACGCGGTCACGGAAGACGCCGGGCCGAACCCGGTCTCCGGCAACGTCCTGAGCAACGACACCGATGTCGATGCCACCGACCAGCTGACGGTGAGCGCGGTTGCCGGCAGTGCCGACAATGTCGGAACGACGATCGCCGGCATCTACGGCACGCTGCACCTGAACGCGGACGGCACTTACAGCTATACGCTGGACAACGAGAAGGCCGCGGTCCAGGAGCTGGGCGCCGGCCAAACCGCGACCGACCAGTTCAGCTACACGATCACCGACGGCCAGGGCGGCAACGCGACCTCAACGGTGATCATCACCGTGACCGGCACCGATGATGGGCCAGTGGCCGTTCCCGACGTGAACGCGGTGACGGAGGACGCGGCGCCGAACCCAGTAACCGCCAACGTACTAGCCAACGACAGCGATGTCGATGCGGGGGACGAGCTGACGGTAGCTGCGGTCAACGGGAGCGCCGGCAAGGTCGGAGAAGCAATCGCCGGCACCTACGGCACGCTGCAGCTGAACGCCGACGGCAGCTACAGCTACGCGCTCGACAACGAGAAGGCTGCGGTACAGGCGCTGGCCGAAGGCCAGAAGGCGACCGATGCGTTCAGCTATACCGTCTCGGACGGCCACGGCGGCAGCGCGACCTCGACGCTGACCATCACCGTGACCGGTACGAACGACCAGCCGCTGGCCGGAGCCGACGTCAATGCGGTCACGGAAGATACGGAACCTAACCCGGTCTCCGGCAACGTCCTCAGCAACGACACCGATGTCGATGCCACCGACGAGCTCACCGTTAGCGCGGTCGGCGGCGGCGATGTCGGAGAGCCGGTCGTCGGCACCTATGGCACGCTGCAGCTGAACGCGGACGGCACATACAGCTATACGCTCGACAACGAGAAGGCCGCTGTCCAGCAGTTGGGTGCCGGCCAGACCGCAACCGACCAGTTCAGCTACACGGTCTCCGACGGCCACGGGGGCAGCGCCGTCGCTACGCTCACGATCACCGTGATCGGCACCGATGATGGGCCGGCGGCCATTCCCGACGTGAACGCGGTGACGGAGGACGCGGCGCCGAACCCGGTAACCGCCAACGTGCTGGCCAACGACAGCGATGTCGATACCGGCGACCAGTTGACGGTGAGTGCGGTCAACGGCAGCGGTGCCAACGTCGGTGAATCGATCTCCGGCGCCTATGGCACGCTGCACCTGAACGCGGATGGCAGTTACAGCTACACGCTCGACAACGAGAAGGGCGCCGTGCAGGCGCTGGCGGAAGGACAGACCGCGAACGACGTCTTCAACTACACCGTCTCCGACGGCCATGGCGGCAGCGCGACATCGACGCTGACTATCACTGTGACTGGCGCCAACGATCCACCCGCAGCGCACGCCGACGTCAACGGGGTCACCGAAGACACGCAGGACCCGGTGTCCGGCAACGTGTTGGAGAATGACACGGACGTCGATGCGACGGATAACCTGACGGTGAGCGCCGTCGCCGGCAGCGCCGGCAATGTCGGGCAGACGATCGACGGCGCCTATGGCACGCTGCATCTGAATGCCGACGGGTCCTACAGCTATACGCTGGACAACGAGAAGGGCGCGGTGCAAGCGCTGGGTGCCGGGCAGACCGCGACCGATCAGTTCAGCTATACGGTCTCCGACGGCCATGGCGGTAGCGCGACCTCGACGCTGACCGTCACCGTGACCGGCACCGACGACGGGCCGACCGCAGTCGCCGACACGGCGACGGCGCAGGAGGATGGGCCGGCGGTCGCGATCGCCGTCCTGGCCAACGACCTCGACCCCGATGCGAACGACAGCAAGACCGTATCGGCCATCGGTACGAGCCACACCCTCGGCCATGTGACGATCGCGCAGGACGGCAGCAACGTCAGCTACGATCCCAATGGCGCCTTCGAGTCGCTCGGCACCGGAGAGACGGCGACGGATACCTTCACCTACACGGTGAAGGACAGCTCGGGCGAGACCTCTACAGCCACCGTGA
>Ga0335082_10009145_pt1 | contig 10781 bp, 8 predicted proteins | sample Lox_Sample_41_FD_206718 | JGI IMG/M metagenome (GOLD analysis project Ga0335082, IMG submission 206718) | Soil microbial communities from Loxahatchee National Wildlife Refuge, Florida, United States - Lox_Sample_4.1 | ecosystem: Environmental > Terrestrial > Soil > Wetlands | place: USA: Florida... | reverse complement strand
CGCCGGCACGGCCCGCGGCATGCGCCCAGGCCTGGCAGGCCAGCGAGCGCCAGTAGCCGGCCGCGCCCGGCCGCGCCTCGGGCAGGCCGGCCTCGCAGAACCAGCGCACCGCGGCACCGTACAGCTTGATCTGGTCGATGGCCTGGTTGGCGCCGATTCCGCGCAGCTCCGCGGGCCGGTCGGCGGTGAGCACCACGAGCGGCACGCTCGATTCGTCGGCCTCGATCACCGCCGGGTGGAAGTTAGCCGCCGCCGTGCCCGAGGTACACAGCACCGCCACCGGGAGCCGGCTGGCCTTGGCCAGGCCGAGCGCGGTGAACGACGCCGAACGCTCGTCGATCCGGACGTGCAGCCGCAGCCGCCGCTGCCGCGCCGCCTCGTAGAACGCCATGGCCAGCGGCGTGCTGCGCGATCCGGGCGCGAGCACCACCTCGGCCAGCCCGCACCGGATCAGCTCGTCGCTGAACGTGACGCCGAACGCGGTCGCCGGGTTCACGGCAGGTACCTGGCGGCCGCGCCGGCCCGCTCTCGCCAGCGGGCCGGATCGGTCTGGAAGCGGGCCAGCTCACCGGGGTCGACGGCCGGCCGCCGGACCGGCAGCGTTCCCGCCTCGGGCCGCAGCGGGCCGGCCGTCACGTCCCCGGCCAGCAGCGACATGGTGCCAAGACCGCAGGCGTAGGGCAGTTCGGGGAGCGCGGCGGCCAGCGCCACCCCGGCGGCCAGCCCGACGGAAGTATCCACCGCGCTCGACACCACGACCGGGAGGCCGCAGGCCTCCGCCACCGCCAGCGCCGCGCGAACCCCGCCGAGCGGCTGGACCTTCAGCATCACGATGTCGGCCGCGCCCGCGGCGCGCACCCGCAGCGGGTCCTCGGCCCGGCGGATCGACTCGTCGGCCGCCACCGGTATATCGATATGCCGGCGCAGTTCGGCCAGCTCGTCCAGGGTGGCGCAGGGCTGCTCGGCGTACTCCAGCCCGAACCGGGCCAGCCGGCGCAGCACCCGGGCTGCCTGCCCCGGTTCCCAGGCGCCGTTCGCGTCCACCCTGATCCTGCCGTCCGGCCCGAGCGCGTCCCGGACCGCCTCGACCCGCTCGATGTCCTGCGCCTCGGCCTGGCCGCGCTCGGCCACCTTGACCTTGGCCGTCCGGCAGCCCGACCTGGCCACGATCGCGGCCGCCTGCTCGGGCCCGACCGCGGGCACGGTCACGTTCACCGGGATCCGGTCCCTGACCGGCGCGGGCCACAGATGCGTCGCGGATTCGATCGCGCTGGCCAGCCACCGCGCGCTCTCCTTCGGCCCGTACTCCGCGAACGGGGAGAACTCGCCCCACCCGGCCGGCCCCTCGATCAGCGCGCCCTCGCGCACCGTGATCCCCCGGAACCTGACCGACATCGGGATCGCGAACGCCCGCAACCCCGCGAGCATCTCGTCCAGATCCCCGCTCACCGCCCCCGCTCCCCCGGAGTCCGGCGCGATCATGAGTTTGTGAAAATAATCACAAGACGCTTCAGGGCTGAGCGTTCGGTCACTCGTAACCTCCTGGAGTTCAGGCTCTAACCTTAATCAACGTGACAATGCGCCCTCTGCGCGCGGTCCTGGTCGAGCGCGCGACCCCGCGGCTGGTCGAGTTGCTGGCGGCGGCGCTCGACGGCAGCGGCCCCGCCATCGCGCCGCTCGACGCCGGGCTGCCGCCAGCGCGGCTCGCCGGGCTGATCGACGCCCTCGGGCCGGACTCGGTGCAGGACACGGAGGGAGTCACCTCGGCCCGTTCGGGACCTCATGAGGGAGTAGCCGAAGGTACGGCGGTCGTGATCGGCACCTCGGGGTCCACCGGCGTGCCCAAGGGGGTGGAACTGAGCGCGACCGCGCTGCGGCACTCGGCCCGGGCCTCGCTGGGCCGGGTGGGCGCCCGCCCCGGCGAGCGCTGGCTGTGCTGCCTGCCCGTCACGCACGTGGCCGGCCTGGCGGTCCTGGTGCGCTCGCTGGTCAGCGGCACCGAGCCGGTGCTGGCCGAGCGGGCCGACGCCGGGACCGTGGCCGCCTCGGGCTGCGCGCACGTCTCGCTGGTACCGACCCAGCTGCGGCGGCTCCTCGAGGAAGGCGGCGCACCGCTGGCCGGCTTCTCCTCGGTGCTGCTAGGCGGGGCCGCCACGCCAGCCGGCCTGCTGGACGCCGCCCGGAACGCTCGTGTGCCGGTGGTGACGACCTACGGCATGACCGAGACCTGCGGCGGCTGCGTGTACGACGGCGTCCCGCTGGACGGCGTGCGGGCCGAGATCCGCGACGACGGGCGGATCTGGCTCAGCGGGCCGGTGCTGTTCTCCGGCTACCTGGGCGGCCCGCGCGCGCCGGCCGACGGCTGGTTCCGCACCGGTGACCTGGGCCTGCTGGACGCCGAGGGGCGGCTAGCCGTCCGCGGCCGGGTAGACGACGTCATCACCACCGGCGGGCACAAGGTGGTGCCGGGCGAGGTCGCGGCGGCGCTGCAGAGCTGCCCGGGCGTCCGCGAGGTGGCGGTGGTGGGACAACCCGACCCGGAATGGGGCGAACGGGTCGTCGCGGTGGTGGTGCCGGCCGATCCGGGGGACCCGCCGGCCCTGGAATTGCTCCGTCGGCATGTGCGCGAGCGGCTCCCGCGTTACGCTATTCCCAGCAGGGTCGTAATGGTCGATGCCGTTCCCATGCTCCCGAGCGGGAAGCACGACATCGTACGGCTCCGGCAAGAGCTGCTACGGCGGGAACAAACTGAGGCGGAGAGCGTTATTTATTAGTGCCCGGCCAATGTCTCCCGCTGATGACTACGCGGGGCGGCAAGGGGTACTTGGTGGAAACCCATTGAACGACGTAAGTAGTGCGTGCGTTGTTACGAGGAGGAGGGAGGTGCCTCATGCCGCGGATCGCCATGGCGACGTCAGCAGCCGAGCGTATCGCCGACTCGGATGACGAGGCGAGCACGACCCGGGTGGATGACCTGATCCAGCGCGGGCGAAGCCAGGGTCACCTGTCTCTTGCGGAGCTGAGGACGGCCTTTGACCAGGCAGGACTCACGCCGGCCGAGGGACGGTCCATTCTGCGCGAGCTGAGCGAGTCCGGCGTGCGGCTGGCCAACGAGCTGGCCCAGGCCGAATCGGCACCGACCGGATCAGCAGGGACCAAGGGGGGTGCCAAGAGCCGTGCGGCGCGCTCCGTGCCCGCGCGCGCGGGCAAGCAGGCTGAGCCGGCGCCCGAGGCCGGGTCTGACCCGGCGGACGACGCCGATGCCGACCTAGCCGACGCGGATGTTGTGAACCTGGAGGCGGAGGCGGCAGCCCTCAGCGACTCCGACAAGCTTGCCGAGGTTGACCTGGATGACCAGACGCCCGCCATGGGCGACTCGGTCCACACCTACCTCAAGTCCATCGGCCGCACCAGCCTGCTCACGGCCGAGCAGGAGGTGGACCTGGCCAAGCGGATTGAGGCTGGCCTGTTCGCCGAGCACAAGCTGGAGACCGCGACCGGCCTGGACGAGAAATTCCGGCGTGACCTGGAACTGGTGGCCGAGGACGGGCGGCGCGCCAAGGCGCACATGCTCGAGGCGAACCTGCGCCTGGTCGTGTCGGTGGCCAAGAAGTACAGCGACCGGGGCCTGTCACTGCTCGACGTGGTGCAGGAAGGGAACCTCGGCCTGATCCGCGCGGTCGAGAAGTTCGACTACACCAAGGGCTACAAGTTTTCCACCTACGCCATGTGGTGGATCCGGCAGGCCATTCAGCGCGGCTTCGCCGACTCGGCCCGGACGATCCGGCTGCCGGTGCACGTGCTGGAGATGCTGTCCAAGCTGTCGCGTGTGGAGCGGGACATGCACCAGCGCCTCGGCCGCGAGCCGACTCCGGAGGAGCTCGCGGTCGAGCTCGACCGGACCCCGGACCAGATCGAGGAGCTGCTGCGCACGTCGCGTCAGCCGATCTCGCTCGACTCCACCATCGGTGAGGACGGCGAGACCAGCATCGGTGACCTGATCGAGGACGTCGACGCGCCCGAGGCCTCGGAGCTCGTCGACCGTCAGCTGATGGCCGAGCAGCTGCGTTCGGCGCTGGACGCGCTGACGCCGCGTGAGGCCACGATCATGGCCATGCGGTTCGGTCTCTACGACGGCAACCCGCACACGCTGGACGAGATCGGCCGGGCCCTCGGCCTGACCCGCGAGCGGATCAGGCAGCTCGAGAAGCAGTCGCTGTCCAAGCTGCGTCACCCGAGCCGCGCCCAGCCGCTGCTCGACTTCGCGTCCTAGTTTCCTAGTTTCGCCTCCCGGTCACGATGCCGGGCCCGACCTCCCGCCGGGCCCGGCATCGGGCTTTTCCGGGTTAATCTCAGTGATATGAGCGGCACGACGGCCAGGCGGCGGGTGCTCACCGCGGACGCCCCTGTCCCGACTCCCTCCTAACGCGGCCCGGACCTGGTAGAGGTCGGCGCCTTCCGGGGAGGTCTCGCGGGTGACCTGGCCGCGGACCAGGAGCACTTCCAGGTGGGCGGCCGTCTCATTGACCGACATGACCTGGCTGAACAGGTCCAGCTCATCGAAGAGCCGCTGCCGCCTGGTCCACTTGATCGCCTTGGCCACCTCGAACGGCGTGGCGTGGCCCGCCAGCACCGCTTGGTGGGTCTCGGCCAGGCGCAGGTCGTGGTGGGCCAGTAGCTCGTTGACCCGCTCGTGGGTGCTGCCGGTGACCGGGCCGTGGGCGGGCAGCAGCCGGGCGTCGGGCAGCGCGAGCGTGCGGGCCAGCGAGCCGAGGTAGTCGCGCAGCGCCATCCGGTTGCCCGCGGGCTCGAAGCCGATCGAGGGCGTGATATGCGGGAGCACGTGGTCGCCGGCGAACATGATCTCGGACGTGGCGTCGTGGTAGACGAGATGGCCGAGGGTATGGCCGGGGGTGTGCACCGCCCGGAGCGTCCGCGTGCGCAAGTCCAGGTCGGTACCGTCGGCCACCCAGCGATCGGGGTCCTCCCAGTCGGCGAACATGGGGCCGTGCCGCTCCAGCGCGGACAGGTGGCCGATAAGCTCCGCCGCCCCAAACCTGCGCAGGCTCTCCGCCCCGAAGACGCGGTGGCTGCTGGTGCCGTTGAGCATCTCCCGGGTCGCCAGCATGTTGGCGCGCTCGTCCTCGCCGAGCGAGATCAGCGTGCGGAACTCGCGCCGCAGCTCGACCGCTAGGGAGTAGTGATCGATGTGGATGTGGGTGACGAGGAAGTTGCGGACGTCGCCAAGGCCGTAGCCGAGCTGTCGCAGCGCCTCGGTGAGCCGTTCCCTGGCCGCGACCATCGCTATCCCCGCGTCGATCAGGTCGACGCCTCCGGGGTCGGTGATCGCGTAGACGTTGACGGCCTTCAGCCCGTCCAGCGGCAACGGCAGCGGGATCCGGTAGATGCCTCCGCCGAGGTCGTCGACCGCGGGTTCGATCCAGGAGTAGCGGCCTGCCGCTGCATGGCTCATCGTGTCGCTGATCCTTCCCTCCGGACCCAAGACCCCGCGAGCCCTGAGCTACTGCCAGTCAACGATACCGGAGGGTCCCGCCGGTTACCCGCCAGGCCCGTCGGCCGCCGTCCAGATAGTGGGCCCGGCCGGGAACTGGCCGTCGGCCTGGGTCAGCGTCAGCAGCGCTCGCTCTATGGCAAGCTCGAATATGGCGTCCTCGTCAAAGCTTGGCCATATGTTTCCGTCACGTTCGGTCAGGACCCGCGCTCGGACCACCTGTCGCAGCGCCGCGTCGGTGACCGGTACGGCCCGGCCGGCCACGGTGAATCCGTCGTCCTGGCGTGGCGGCGGGCAGGTCTCGCTGTGCAGCGCGAAGCGGCCGTCCCGGTGCAGGTCCTGCCGCTTGGGCCCGGCCACGATGAGCACGTGCAGGCCCGCTTCGCTGATGACCGGGCAGACCGGGTGCACCCGCGGGGCGCCGTCGGGCCTGACCGTGGCCAGGAACGCCAATCCGATGCCGAAGTGGTAGAACTGCCTGCGCCCGGCGTCGGCCAGGGCGGGCTGCTGCCGGCTGAATTCGGTCCAGGTGATCATCTGGCGGATGTTACGCCGGTATCGCTGACATCCTGTGTCAGCGATACCGGCGTAACCTTGCGTTCGTGCGTGCCGACCGGCTGCTCTCGCTGGCCCTGCTGCTCCAGGCGCGGGGCGCGGCGACCGCGCGGACGCTCGCCGGTGAACTCGGGGTCAGCGTCCGGACCGTGTACCGGGACCTGGCGGCGCTGGGCGCGGCGGGCGTCCCGGTCGTTACCGAGGCGGGACCGGGCGGCGGCTGCCGGCTGATGGACGGCTACCGGTTCCCGCTGCGCGGCCTGCGGCCGGACGAGGCCGAGGCGCTGCTCATCCTGGGCGTGCCCGCCGTCCTGCGCGAGCTCGGGCTGGCGGGCGCGCTGACCGCCGCGCACCGGCAGATCCAGGTCACCGCCGGGGTCGGCTCGGGCGCGCTGGTGCATCTCGACATGCCACGGTGGTTCGGCGGCCAGGAAGAGGTGCCCTGCCTGCGGGAGCTGGCCCGGGCGCTGCGGCTGAGCCGGAAGCTGGCCATCAGGTACCCGCCGCCGGACCGTGAGCCGCGCGTCGTCGGGCCGCTCGGCCTGGTGAATAAGGCGGGAACCTGGTACCTGGTGGCCCATTGCGTGGCTCATTCCGGAGCCGGAGCCCGCCAGGCGGCCGGAGCCGAAGCCGGGGCCGGGGATATCCGGGTGTTCCGGGCCGGGCGGGTGTCCGCCGCCCGCGTCCTGGCGGAGCCCGCCGGGCGGCCGGACGGCTTCGAGCTCGCCGCGTTCTGGGCTCGCTGGTCGGCGGAGTTCGAGGCGAGCAGGCCGCGGCTCGAGGTCAGGCTGGCTGCCTCGCCGGGCGCGCTGGCCGCCTTTGGCGAGGTTTTCGGCGCGGCCGCCGCGCCCGCGCTGGAGGCGGCTGGACCGCCCGGCCAGGACGGATGGCGGGTGGCGACGCTGTCGTTCGAGCACGAGCGGGCGGCCGTGCACCGGCTGGCCGGATTCGGCGACCAGGTCGAGGTCCTGGATCCGCCCTCGGTCCGGGCCGAGCTGCTGGCCACCGCGCGCGAGATCCTCGGCCGCTACCAGTCCGGTGGCTGACCCGCACTTCGGTGCCGGCGGCACGGCAAAAGGTTTCCACCTCCTGGGCACCTTCGGGTGACGCCTGAGGCCGCCGCAGCTTCCTAGCGTGCAGGTAAGCGATTTTCGGAGGAAACTGCCATGTCCGGAACACGATCCCTAGCCACGCGGGCGCAGTCTGGCCCGACGGATCAGGACCAGCGCCCACTGGGGCTGGCCCTGCTGGTCATCGCCACCGCGCAGCTGATGGTGGTGCTGGATTCCACCATCGTCAACGTGGCGCTCCCGCCTATCCAGCGGGCGCTCGGCTTCTCCGGCTCGGGCCTGGAGTGGGTGGTCAACGCGTACGCCCTGGCCTTCGGCGGGCTGCTGCTGCTCGGCGGCCGGGCCGGGGACATCCTCGGCCGCCGCCGGGTGTTCATCGCCGGCGTCACCGTGTTCTCGCTCGCCTCGCTGCTCGGCGGCCTGGCCACCACCCAGGAGTGGCTGCTGGTGGCGCGGGCGTTGCAGGGCATCGGAGCCGCGATAGTGGCGCCGACCGCGCTGTCCCTGGTGACGACCACGTTTCCGGAGGGCGCGCCGCGCAACCGGGCCATGGGCGTGTACGCCGCGATGAGCATCGGCGGCGCCGCCATGGGTTTGCTGGCCGGCGGCCTGCTCACCACCTACGCCTCGTGGCGCTGGGTGCTCTTCGTCAACGTGCCGATCGGCGTCGCCGTCGCGCTGCTGGCGCCGCGGGCGCTGCCCGAGGCGCCGGGCCGGCCCGGCCAGTTCGACGTGTCCGGCGCGATCACCGTGACGCTCGGCCTGGCCTGTCTGGTCTACGGCTTGTCCAGCGCGGCGATGACCACGGACGGCGTCTCGCACTGGGGTGACGCCAAGGTGGTGGCCTCGCTCACGGCCGCGGTCATCCTGCTCGGGGCGTTCGTGGTCATCGAGGCGCGCAGCAGGCTGGCGCTGGTGCCGCTGCGGATCTTCCGCAACCTCAGCCGGTCGGGCGCCTACCTCGTGATGCTGTGCCTCGGCACGGCCATGTTCGGCCTGTTCTTCTTCCTGACCCTGTTCATGGAGGACGTCTGGGGGTACAGCGCGCTGCGCACCGGGGTCGCCTACCTGCCCATGGTCACCATGATCATGGCCATGGCCCTGGCCAGTTCCCAGCTGGTCGCGCGGATCGGCGTACGGCCGGTGGTCCTGGCGGCGTCGGCGATCTCGGCGGGCGGCATGTTCTGGCTGTCGCGAATAACAGAGCACAGCAGCTACGCCGGCGGCCTGCTCGGCCCGACGCTGCTGACCGGGGCCGGCCTTGGCCTGCTGTTTACGCCGCTGACCTTGACCTCCCTGTCCAAGGTGGACAACGCCGACGCGGGCCTGGCCTCCAGCCTGATCAACACCGGCCAGGTGGTGGGCGGCTCGATCGGGCTGGCGATCCTGGGCACCGTCGCCTGGACCGTCGTGGTGGACACCGCCAGGAACGCCGCGCACGCGGCCGGGTCGGCCCAGGCCTCGGGCCACGCACTGGCGGCCGGGTTCTCCCGGGGGTTCGAGGTGTCGGCCGCGATCATGGTGCTCGCCCTGGTGGTGGCCGCGGTCATGATCCGGGTCACCCGGCTGGCCCTGGCCCAGCCCTAACCGGGGGGTCACCCCGGGCGGACCGGGGGTCCGTGGCTGTGCAGCACCTTGGTCTTGTCCTTGTTCCAGGCGGTGGTGGTGCCGTCGGGGTTCAGGACCAGGGTCCAGCCCCACCGGTGGATGACCACTTGGTGGTGGAACCAGCACAGGAGAACGCAGTCCTTGACCGACGTGGGGCCGCCGTTGGCCTTGTGCCGGGTGTGGTGCACCTGGCATGCCTCGGCGGGCTGGTCGCACCGCCCGGCCCACTGGCAGTGCCGGTCCCGCAGCATCACCGCGTTGCGGATCCCGGCCGGGACGGTCTCGGAGTACCCGATATCCAGCGGCAGGCTCGGCCCGCCCAGCCGCGCGCCGAGCTGCCGGCGCCGCAGGAAGCTCGCCAGGCCGCCCGGGCCGGACAGCAGATCCACGGCCTTGCCGATGACCGCTTGTTCGAGCGCGGCCCAGGCCGCGGTGGTGTCCGGGCGGGCCTCGCCGCCCTGGCGGAGCCGGTCCAGTTCCACGCACAACCGGACCAGATCCTCAAGGGCGTCCGGGTTGACGTCGCCGGTGACGATGGGGGCCATGGCTGCGTCGCACGCGATCGCCTCCGCGGCGTCGCCGTCCAGCCAGGCGCCGGTATCCCCGCCGCCTTCGGACGCGGCGGCGCGGTGCCCGGCCCACCGCGCCCGCACCTGCGCCGTCCACTGCTCCTGCAGGGCCGAGCTGCCGTCCAGCCGGAGCAGGTCGGCCAGGGAGATATGCGCCCACACCTTGACGGGCTGCCCGGCCCGCTCGGGCAGGACACCGGCCGCGATCAGGCGGCTCATGGCCTCCTGCAGCGCGTCATGGTAGCGCTGCTCCCGGGTCCGGTCGTCTTCGGCGCCGGCCGGGGCGGCCAGGGCGTCCAGCACGGCGGCGACGGCTTCGGCACACTCGGGCGTCAGGTCGCCGTTCAGGACGCCGGCGCCCTGGAACGTCGTGATCAGTCGCACGGCCCGGTCGTCGAATATCTCGTCTTTGTCCTCGTCGGGGGATGCGGACCGGGCCTGCTCGTAGATCTCGCCGTACAGCTCGGCCAGGTCCTGCAGGCTCATCCCGGCCAGGGCCGCCGCGACGAGTTTCTCCTCCGCGAGGTCGCGCTGGTCTTCCGGGAGCCGGTTGATCCACTGGCACAAGATCCTGGCCACGGACTCGGGCAGGTCCCCGGTAACCAGCGCCGCCAGGACCCGCGGGTGGTCTTCGGCCCGCCGCACCCACGCGGTGTAGGCCACCGCTGCGCCCTTGGTCACCCCGGTCTTGTGGATCAGCCAGGCCCGCGGGCTGTAATCGGCGTCCGCGGAGTACCCCTGCCCGGAGGCGAACGCCGACAGGACCGAGGTCCGCGCCGCGGTGCCCACCGAGGTGGTCCGCTCCAGCACCCGCAGGCACCGCGCCTGCTCCTCGGCCGTCATCGCGGTGGCATCGGCCGCCGCCAGGTAGCCCATCGCGGACTGCAGCATCTCCAGCGCCTCATCAGCGCTGGCGGGTGACATCACGCTGCTCATCGCGGATGTGCCACCTCCTCCCGATGCACGCGGACCGGCGGACGGACTCCTCTCCCCGGGCTCTCTGCACCGGGCTCGGCTGGTCATCGACTGGTTCGATCCTAGCATCGGGTGAGGACATTTCCGGGGAGAAACTCACCGTCAAATCATTTTAATCGAAAAAGATAGCTATGAGCTAGGCGAGCGTCACGCGGCACTTGGGACTCAGGTGGCGAGACGCGTCCTGGCGGCTGACCCGGCGTGGTCAGATCGACGAGTCGCCCAGGATCACCTACGCCGATGTTGGTGACCCGCTGCACGCCGGAACGATCCCGGAGCAGCGGCGGAATCGGGATTCCTGTTCGGCCAGGTCGCTCATCGGCGATTCTTACCAGGCGTAATGCTCCGGAGCAGGCTGGTACCCGGGGAAGATGTCGTCGAGCCGCTTGAGCACGTCCTCGCCGAGGTGGACGGTGATCGCGTGCTGCGCGTCGTCCAGCTGGTCCTCGGTGCGCGGCCCGATGATCGGCCCGGTGACGCCCTCCTGGTGCA
>Ga0335082_10009144_pt1 | contig 10783 bp, 8 predicted proteins | sample Lox_Sample_41_FD_206718 | JGI IMG/M metagenome (GOLD analysis project Ga0335082, IMG submission 206718) | Soil microbial communities from Loxahatchee National Wildlife Refuge, Florida, United States - Lox_Sample_4.1 | ecosystem: Environmental > Terrestrial > Soil > Wetlands | place: USA: Florida... | reverse complement strand
CGCGATGATCGAAAGCGCCAGCACGGTGATGGTGATCAAGAGCGCCCCGGCCCAGGCCAGCCGGTGCCAGCCTTCGTAGGGGCTCATCGCGAAATTGAAGATGACAACCGGCAGGTTGCCGATCGGCTTGGTCAGGTCCGTGCTCCAGAAGTTGTTGCTGAACGCCGTGAATAGCAGCGGTGCCGTTTCGCCGGTGATGCGCGCCACGGCGAGCAGGACACCGGTGACGATGCCGGCGCGCGCCGCCTTCCAGGTCACGGCTTTGATCACCGCGTTGCGCGGCGCGCCCAGGGCGGCGGCCGCCTCGCGCAGGCCGTTGGGAACCAGCAGCAGCATGTTCTCGGTGGTGCGGACCACGACCGGAATGACGATGACCGCCAGCGCCGCGGCGCCGGCCCAGGCGGAGAAGCCCTGCGTGTTCACCACGATGATGTCGTAGATGAACAGACCGACGACGATCGAAGGGGCGCTGAGCAGGATGTCGTTGACGAAGCGGACGAGGAACGAGACCCGCGAATAGCGGCCGTATTCGGCGAGATAGGTGCCGGCCAACAGGCCGATCGGCGTGCCGCCGGCGACCGCGATCAGGCTCATCGCCACGCTGCCGAAGATCGCGTTGGCGAGGCCGCCCTCCATCTCCGGCGGCGGCGTCATTTCGGTGAAGACCTTGGCGTTGAGGCCTTCGGCCCCGTGGTAGAACAGCGAATAGAGAATCAGCGCTAGCCAGAGGAGCCCGAAGAAGGCCGCCCCCGCCGACAGCGAAAGGAAAAAGGCGTTGCGGCCCTTGCGTCGCCGGTAGAGTCGGGTGCGGGCGATCATGCCGCCACCCCTCCCGCCCGGCGCTCGAGCGCGTAGAGCATCAGCTGGGCGATCGCCAGCACGACGGAGGTGATGAAGAACAGGATCAGGCCCAGCTCGATCAGCGACGCCATGTAGATCTGGCCGACCGCTTCGGTGAACTCGTTGGCGATGGTGGCCGAGATCGAGGTCCCCGGCGAGAACAGCGAGGCGTGGATGTAATGGGCGTTGCCGATCACGAACGTGACGGCCATGGTCTCGCCCAGCGCGCGGCCCAGCGCCAGCATCGCGCCGCCGACCACGCCGGAGCGCGCGAACGGCAGCACGACGCGCCACACCACCTCCCACGTCGTGCAACCCATGGCATAGGCCGATTCCTTGAGGGTGGCCGGTACCGTGTCGAACACGTCGCGGGTCACCGCCGAGATGAACGGCAGGATCATGATCGACAGGATGAACGAGGAGGTGAAGATGCCGATGCCGTAGGGCGGTCCGGCGAACAGGTCCTGCAGGATCGGCACGTCGCCGAACAGATCGATCAGCCAGGGCTGAACGGTCATCTGGAACTCCGGCGCGAACACAAACAGACCCCAGATGCCGTAGATGATGCTGGGAATTCCCGCCAACAGCTCGATGGCGATGCCGATCGGCCGGCGCAGCGGCCGCGGACAGATCTCGGTCAGGAAGACGGCGATGCCGATGCCGACCGGCACCGCGACCAGCATGGCGATCAGCGAGGTCACCAGCGTGCCGTAGATCGAGGCCAGCGCGCCGAACTTCTCGGTCACCGGATTCCAGGCTTCGGTCGCCAGGAAGTTGAACCCGAAGGCCCGGATCGATGGCATCGAGCCCCAGGTAAGCGACACCATGATGCCGACGAAAATGGCCAGCACCAGGACGGAGGCCAGCAGCGTCACCCCCCGGAAGCGCTTGTCGCCCGCGCCGCTGCGCCGGACGGCGGCAAGCTTGTGTTCCGAGACGCGAGCGAGTGCGGCCATGGGCGTTACAGCGTATCTGCTCTCAGAGGATCTTCCGGGTGGGCGCCACGAGAATCGCAACTTGTGTCCCGCCGGCGGTCTGACCCGCCAGTTGCCCGCACCCCCGCATCAAAACCTCTTGTCGTTTTGGCCGCTTAGCCGGCACATCCCGCTTCGCGGCGGCACCCCGCCCATCGTCCGGAGAGTCCTATGAGGGCCAGTTTCGGTGCAACGTCCATCACAGTTCGGTGAAGCTTTTGTGACGGCCCGCTGTGACATCGCGGACCGGCGTCAGCCGCGCTTTTTCCGGCTTTCGGCGCGCCGAACGACGTTCGGGGCGGAACCGGCGCATATCATTAAAGGTTTGGCAACCGTCTGTGCCTCTAAGTGACCGGGGATCGCATCCATGGCCTTGCGCGTTCTACGCATCGGCTTTGGCCTGGCGGCACTGGCTCTGCTGGTCGCCGCGCTGGGCGATATCGTGCTCAGCCGCCGGCTCGATCTGATGCTGCCGGGGACTTTCGCCGCGCTGGTCGGCGTCGTCATCGCCTACGTTCTCCACAGCTTCCTGGTGACGCGCGAGAAAGGCGAAATCGCCGACAAGCAGGCGGCGCAGCTCAAGAGCGTCGCAGTGCGGCTGGAATCCTCGCTGGCGGGCGCCGCCGCCATCAACGCCCGTCTCAACCAGAGCGAAGCGCGCTACAAGGGTCTGGTCGACGCCCAGGGCGACGCCATTTTCCGCCGCGCGCCCGACAGCCGCCTGACCTACGGCAACGACGCCTTCTTCAAGCTGTTCGGCCTCAATCCGCAGACGGCCCTCGGCCGGCCCTTCGCTCCCGAGCTGCACCCCGACAGCCGCCTGCCGAGCTTCGGCAGCTTTGCCGGCCTCGCGACCGGACACGCCCGCGTGCGCTACGACCAGCATGTGCGTACCGCCTATGGCTGGCGCTGGCTTGCCTGGGAAGACTATGCGGTGCGCGACAACCTCGGCCGCCTCGTCGAAGTGCAGAGCGTCGGGCGCGACATCACCGAGCGCAAGGCGCTGGAAGATGCCCTCACCGAGGCGCGCGACAAGGCGGAGGCGGCCAGCCGCGCCAAGTCCGGCTTCCTCGCCACCATGAGCCACGAGATCCGCACCCCGATGAACGGCGTTCTCGGCATGGCGCGCCTGCTGCGCGAAACCGATCTCAAGCCCGAGCAGCGCACCTATGCCGAGGCGATCGTTCAGTCGGGCGAAACCCTGCTGGCGCTGATCGGCGACATCTTGGATTTCTCCAAGATCGAATCGGGGGCGCTGACGCTCGAAGAGGAAGAGACCGACGTACGGGCGCTGATCGAAGGGGTCTGCGAACTGCTGGCGACGCGCGCCCACGCCAAAGGCATCGAGCTGGTGGCGGTGGCGGCGCCCGATACGCCGGCTGCCGTCCGTACCGACCGCATGCGGCTCAGGCAGGTGCTCATCAACCTAACGGGCAACGCCATCAAGTTCACCGAGAAGGGCGGCGTGCGCATCGGCGCCGCGCCCGCCGTCCGCGACGGGCGCAGCATGCTGCGCTTCGAGGTGCGCGATACCGGCGTCGGCGTGCCGGAAGAGAAGCGCAAAGCGATCTTCGAGGAATTCGTCCAGGCCGATTCGAGCCCGACGCGCAAATTCGAAGGCACCGGGCTGGGGCTTGCCATCTCGCGGCGGCTGGTGGCCGCGATGGGCGGCGAAATCGGCATCGAGCCGGCAGCGGACGGCGGCAGCGTCTTCTGGTTCACCCTGCCGGCGACCGCAAGCCAGCCGGCGCCGCCCCGCGACGCAACGCTCGAGGGCAAACGGGTCGCTGTGGTCAGCCGCAACGCCGTGTTGCGCGAGGGCCTCGAAGCCCAGCTTGAGGCCGCAGGCGCGCGAACCGTCCGCTTCGAGACCGCCGTTCGCAGCGCCGACGTGCTTCTGATCGACGCCGGCACTACGGCCGAGATCGCGCCTCTGGCCAATCCCGCCCCGCACAGTGCGGCATATCTTCTGCTGGTCGCGGGAGCCCGTCCGGGGGCCGACGAGCTGCGGGCCAAGGGATTCTCGGGCTACCTCGTCAAGCCGGTCCGCCAGACGAGCCTCGTCGAACGGCTTGGCTCGCCGGCCGCGCCGGTCCAGGCGGCTCCGGAGGCTGCGAAGCCGGAGGCGCCGCTGCCGATCGCCGAAGCGCCGGCAGCCTCGTTCCGCGTATTGCTGGCGGAGGACAATCCGATCAACGCGCTGCTCATCAAGGAACTGCTGCGCCGCCGCGGCCACCAGGTGACGGAGGTGGCGGGCGGCGATGCGGCGGTCCAGGCGGTCGAGGAAGGCGGGTTCGACCTTCTGCTCACCGACGTCCACATGCCGGGCATGGACGGGGTGGAGGCCACCCGGGCGATTCGGGCGCTGGAGGCGCGGCTGCGGCGGCCGCGGCTGCCCATCGTGGCGATCACCGCCGACGTTCTTGACACAGGGCGCAGGGCTTGCCGCGAGGCGGGGATGGATGGTTTTCTCACCAAGCCCGTGGAACCCACCCAGCTGGACGATATGTTCGCCGCCTTCTTCCCCGACCGCTGTCCCGCCCGATCCGCCGCATGAGCAGTCCGACTCGCGGTCCGCTGGCCGTCTATCTTGAGCCGCGCAACCGGCTGATGCTGGCCCTGGGCTTCTCGTCGGGCCTGCCGTTCATGCTGGTGGCCAACACGCTCGGTTACTGGCTGCGCGAGGAAGGCACCTCGCTCGCCGCCATCGGATTCGTCGCCTGGTGCGGATTGGCCTGGACGTTCAAATACCTCTGGGCGCCGTTGATCGACCGCACCAGCGCCCCGTTCCTGGCGGTCCTCGGCCGGCGCCGGAGCTGGATGCTGTTCACGCAGCTCGTCATCGCTGCCGGCCTGACGGCGATGGGGATCGTCGGCATCAGCCAGGGCCTGGTGGTGCTCGGCGCTCTGGCGGTGACCGTTGCGGTGGCCGGCGCCAGCCAGGACGTGGTGATCGACGCCTGGCGCATCGAGACCGCCGGCGATACCGAAGAGCTCGGCGTGCTGACCTCCAGCTACACCTTCGGCTACCGGGCCGCATTGCTCGCCACCGAAGCGGTGATCCTGCTGTTGGCGACCCGCATCGGCTGGAATGCGTCTTATGTCTGCTACGGCGCGCTGGCGTCGGTCGGGATGACGGCCTGTCTGTTGGCCGCCGAACCGGCGCGGACCGCCAGACCGGCCGGCGCCGATACCGACGCGCCGCTGTGGACCGCGCGCGGCCTCATCGATGCGATCGCCGGACCGCTGGTCCAGTTCTTCAAGCGCTATGGCGCGCTGGGCCTGTTGATGCTGCTGGCGATCAGCCTGTTCCAGCTTCCCAATTTCGTGATGGGGCCGATGACCAACCCGCTTTATCACGACGTCGGGCTGACCAAGGACATGGTGGGCGTGGTGCGCGGCACCTTCGGCCTGGCGGCGGTGTTCCTGGGCGTGGCGGCCGGCGGATTCCTCTGCCTGAAGCTGGGCCATATGCGCGCGCTCATGATTGGAGGGTCGGCACAGATCCTGGGAACGATGCTCTACGGGATCCTTCCCTACCTGCACGATCCCTTGACCTTCGCCCTCATCATGGCCGCCGACAATTTCGGCATCGCGCTGGCGGGCGTGACGCTGGTCACCTACATGTCGAGCCTGACGACGCTCGGCTACACCGCCACCCAATACGCGCTGCTGAGTTCGGTTTATACGGTGTTCGGGAAGCTCCTGAAGGGGTTTTCCGGGACGGCCGTCGACGGCCTGGCGGCCCATGTCGGTTTGATGAAGGCCTACGCCGTGTTCTTCGTCGGCGCCGGGCTGATCGGCATCCCCGCCATCTTTCTGTTCCTGCTGCTTGCGACATGGTACCGCCGCCCGGCCTGAGCGCGGAAAAGAAGTGGGGCAAGTCCGGCTTTTTCCGGGTTGCCCGGTCGGCGCCGGTCCGGCGCGCGGTTTGTCTTGCTTATGGCCCTGGGCTAAAATCGCCCGTTCGCGCGGGGAACCGCTTCATGGTCAACATTCACGAGCCGGGACTTCTCGAAGGGCGCATCGCGCATTGGCCCGTGCTCGCCGCCCAGGGCGCGCTGGAAGTGCGCCTGGCCGAAACCGACGCCGAAGTCGAAGCGGCGCAGCGCCTGCGCTACCGCGTGTTCTACGAGGAGATGGCGGCGATCCCCTCGCCGGCAATGCGCGATGCCGGCCGCGATTTCGACCGCTTCGACGAAGTCTGCGATCACCTCCTGGTGGTCGACCGTTCGCGCTTCGAGGACGACGGCCAGCCCGCCGTGGTCGGAACCTACCGGCTGATGCGCGACGTCGATGCGGCGCGGGCGGGCGGCTACTACACCGCCGACGAATACGACATCGCGCCCATGCTGGCCGGAATGCCGCAAGGATCGCGGCTTCTGGAGCTCGGCCGCTCCTGCGTGCTCAAGGCCTACCGCGCCAAGCCCGCCGCCATGCAGCTGCTGTGGCGCGGGGTGATGGTCTATCTCATCCGCTTTTCCATCGACATGATGTTCGGCTGCGCCTCGTTCGCCGGCACCGATCCGGAGGCGCTGAAGCTGCCGCTCTCCTACCTTCATCACTTCCATCGCGTGCCGCCCGAGATTCGGGTGCGCGCCGTGCCGTCCCGCTACGTCGACATGAACCTGATGGGCAAGGAAGCGATCGATCCCAAGGAAGCGATGCTGGCGCTGCCGCCGCTGATCAAGGGCTATGTGCGGGCCGGGGCGATGGTGGGCGACGGTGCGGTGATCGACCGGCAATTCCACACCACCGACGTGTTCGTCTGTTTCCCGTTCTCGCAGATCGATAACCGCTACAAGAGCCGGTTCGATCTCAAATCCTGATCCGCGCCAAGGCGCCCGCTCCGCCGCGACCCGTGTCAGCGGCAGGAAGGCTCATTTGCCGAGGCGCCGCTCGATGGCGTTCCAGATGAGCGTCGCGCCGTCCGGCCCGCCGAATCGCTTCACTTCCTGGATGCCGGTGGGCGAGGTGACGTTGATCTCGGTCAGCCAGTCCCCGATCACGTCGATGCCCGCGAAGATGAGGCCGCGCGCCTTCAGTTCCGGGCCGATGCGGGCGCAAATTTCGAGATCGCGCGGGGAGGGCTGGATCGCCTCGGGCCGGCCGCCGACATGCATGTTGGAGCGCGCCTCGCCCTCGGCCGGCACCCGGTTGATGAGGCCGGCGAATTCGCCGTCGATCAGGATGATCCGCTTGTCGCCCCGGCGCACTTCGGGAAGATAGCGCTGTGCCATCACGGGCTCGCGGTAGAAGGTCGCGAACATTTCGAGCAGCGAACCGAGATTCTCGTCGTCGGGCTTGAGGCGGAAGACGCCGGCGCCGCCGTTGCCGTAGAGCGGCTTGAGGACGATCTCCTTGTGCTCGGCGCGAAACGAGCGGATTTCCGCCGGGTCGGACGTAATCAGCGTCGGCGGCATCAGGTCCTGGAACAGCGTGACCAGCAGCTTCTCCGGCGCGTTGCGCACTTCCCTCGGGTCGTTGACCACCAGCGTGTCCGGATGGATGCGTTCGAGCAGGTGCGTGGCGGTGATATAGGCGAGGTCGAAGGGCGGGTCCTGGCGCATCAGCACCACGTCGGCCGCGGACAGATCGAAGCCGGCGGCTTCGCCGAGGGTGAAGTGGTCGCCCTTTGTGGCGCGCACGGCAAGCGGACGCACCCGGGCGGTAACCATGCCTTGGCGGTAGGTGAGCTCGCGCGGGCCGTAATAGAGCAGCCGATGGCCGCGCACCTGGGCCTCCAGAGCGAGCGCGAAGGTCGAATCCGCATCGATATTGATGCGCTCGATGGGGTCCATCTGGATGGCGACGGTCAGGCTCATGGCAACCTCCCTCGTCAATAGATCGCCATTCGCGGCGGCTTGCACAACCCCTTATTCGCCGGGCCGCCAGGCGTCGCGGCGGTGGCGGGGCAGACGGCCCGGGACCACGGTAACCACGTCGAACCGGACGGCGCCCGGCCGGCCGCCCAGCCAAGCCTCGGCCGCCCGGACGATGCGCGCCCGCTGGCGCCCCCCGAGGGCGTCGGCCGCCAGCCCTTCGTCGGGTCGCGTCTTCACTTCCACAAAGCAGAACACGCCCATCGGGCTTTTGGCGATCAGATCGATCTCGCCCAGGCGCGTCTTCACCCGCCGCCCGAGGATGCGGTAACCCTTGCAGCGCAACAGCAGCGCCGCCAGCGCCTCGCCCTGCCGGCCGCGTTTCTCCGCCGCCTTGCGACTAGGCCGTTCCTTCATCGCCTTTCATCATCAGCGCCCGCCCATAGACCTCGCGCCGCGGCGCTTCCAGCATCTCCGCCACCAGGTCGACGGCGGCTCGCACCGGCATGAACGCCAGCGCCCTTGCCAAGGCCGCATCGACGCGGGCGAAATCCGCTTTGGCGTCATCCGCCGGACCGACCACCAGAGTGATCTCGCCCTTGGGCGGCTCGGCGGCGGCGTAATCGCGGGCCAGCGTTTCAAGATCGCCGCGGCGCACCTCTTCGTGCAGCTTGGTCAGCTCGCGCGCCACCGCCGCGGGGCGCGGACCCAAGACGGCGGCCAGGTCCGCCAAGCCGTCCTTAAGACGCTGCGGCGCTTCGAAGAAGACGAGCGTGGCGCGCAGGTCTTTCACCTCCGCCAGCAGGTTCTTGCGTTCGGCGCTTCTGGGCGGCAGGAACCCGGCGAACAGGAACCGGTCGGTCGGCAGGCCCGCCGCCGCCAGCGCCGCCAGCGCCGCCGACGCCCCCGGCAGTGCGTGCACGGCGATCCCTTGTGCGAGCGCCTCGCGCACCAGTTTGTAGCCGGGGTCGGATATCAGCGGCGTGCCGGCGTCGCTGACCAGCGCCACGCGCGCGCCGTCTTTCAGCTTCGCCAGGAGGCGCGGACGCTCGCGGGGGGCGTTGTGGTCGTTATAGGCGGTAAGCGGCCTGGAAAGCGCGAAGATGGCCAACAGCTTGGCGGTCACCCGCGTGTCCTCGGCGGCGATCAGATCCGCCGCCTCCAGCGCTTCGAGCGCCCGCAAGGTGATGTCGCGGGCATTGCCAATCGGGGTGGCGACGACATAAAGGCCGGGCGGCAGCGATTGTCGGGCGGCCCCGGAATGCTTAGGCTCACGCCGCAGAGGAGCATTCCATGCGTTTTTCGTCATTGCCGTGGTCCTTCCGCCGCCTTTGTGCCACCACCGCCTGCCTAGCGATAGCCGCCTGCACCACCAGCCAGTCGCCGCCGCTCAAGCCGAGCATCCCCGAGCCGCCGCCGGCCCCGCACCAGCTTGCGACCGAGCAGCCGGAATTCCTCAGGCTTCCCAACGCGGCGCCGCAGAAGACGCCGGTGCGCGTCGGCGTGCTGCTGCCCTTCGGCGACAATGCGGCCAACGTGCGCGCGCTCTCCCAGGCGATGATGAACGCCGCCGAATTGGCGCTCTATGATTCGGGCAATCGCGACATCGTTCTGATGACGGCCGAGGACGCCGGCACGCCGGCCGATACCGCGGCGGCGGCCCAGAAGCTGCTCGACGAAGGCGCCGAGATCATCGTCGGCCCCATCTTCGCCGCCTCGGTGGGCGCGGTGGCGCCGCTGGCGCGCGACCGCGGCGTTCCGGTCATCGCCTTCTCGACCGACCGCACGGTGGGCGGCAGCGGCATCTATCTCCTCAGCTTCCAGCCGCAGGGCGAGGTGCAGCGCGTGCTTGCCTATGCCGCCAGCCAGGGCCGCAAGAAGTTCTGCGCCATGATCCCGCAGACGCCCTATGGCGAGGTGGTGGAACAGTCGTTCCGCGCCGCGGCGCCCGCCGCCGGGGGAACCGTGGTCGATGTCGAGCATTTCAACCCCGGCGCCGGAGCGCTCACCGATCCGGCCGCCGTCATCGCCAAGGCCGATTGCGATTCCATCCTGGTGCCGCAGGGCGGTTCGCTGCTGCGCGGGCTGGCGCAGACCTTCGCCTATTCGTCCATCGACACGACCGCCAAGGTGAAGCTCTTGGGCACCGGGCTGTGGCTCGACCCCGCCACGGTCAAGGAACCGCTGCTTGCCGGCGGCTGGTTCGCGGCGCCCCAGCCTTCCACCGACGACGCCTTCAACGCCAAATACCGCCAGACCTTCGGGGCCGATCCGCCGCAGCTTGCCTCGCTGGCCTATGACGCGGTGTCTCTGGTGGCCCTGCTGGCGGGCGGCACGCCCTATCACCGCTTCACCTTGCGGTCGATCACCGACCCCAACGGCTTTGCCGGCGTCAACGGCATCTTCCGCTTCAAGCCGGACGGCTCGATCGACCGCGGGCTGGCGGTCCTGGCGGTCGATCCGGGCGGGTTCACGGTGGCGAGCCCCGCCCCCACCACCTTCCAGCCGAGCGGGTCTTAATCGACCAATTCCACAATCACGCGATTGAGCACCAGCATGCCGCGCGGCGTGGCGGCGAGCCGTCCGGCTTGGCATTTCAGGAGACCTTGCTCCACCAGCGGCGCGATGCGTACGGCATCCGGCGCCGTACCCCAGCGGGCGCGATAAGCTTCGAGATCGATTCCTTCGCGCAGACGCAGATTCATCAGCAGATGCTCGCGCGCGCCTTCGGCACGGTTGATCTCGTTCATCGCAACGAAGCCGTGGCCCTCGACGAGGACCTTTTCGCGCCAGCGCTCGGGCAGCTTCTCGCCCGCCGTGGCGAGGCGCCGGCCGCCGAGCTGCAGCCGGCCGTGCGCGCCCGGCCCCACGCCCGCATAGTCGCCGTAGCGCCAGTAGAGAAGATTGTGCCGCGCCTCGCAGCCCGGCCGCGCGTGATTGGACACTTCGTACGCCGGAACGCCGGCCGCTTCGGTCAGCTCCTGCGTCGCCTCGAACAAGGCTGCCGCCCGATCGTCGTCCGGGATGCGCAACCTGCCCTGCCGGTGCAGCAGCGCGAAAGGCGTCTGCGGCTCGATGGTGAGCTGGTAGAGCGAGAGGTGCTCGGTGCCGAAGGCCAGGGCTTCGGAAAGCTCGCTGCGCCACGCT
>Ga0335082_10009143_pt1 | contig 10783 bp, 8 predicted proteins | sample Lox_Sample_41_FD_206718 | JGI IMG/M metagenome (GOLD analysis project Ga0335082, IMG submission 206718) | Soil microbial communities from Loxahatchee National Wildlife Refuge, Florida, United States - Lox_Sample_4.1 | ecosystem: Environmental > Terrestrial > Soil > Wetlands | place: USA: Florida... | reverse complement strand
TATGTCGGAAATAAGACGCCATCGTCCAATTGCACTGTTCCTGCTGGGTGCGGTGCTGGAACCGTGGAGCATCCTCCTCCAAAGGAGCTTGCCCGGCACTTGGGCATTTTGGGGGTTTGAGACAATTCTGATTGCTCAAAGAAGATAGGGCCTCTATTCCTCAAGAACGATTGGTTGCGAGGTGCCCACGTACCGACCGGGACCAGGGTCCACCAGCGGCGCGCACTGGCATGACACGGCATAGGCAGCTTGCAGTTCCGCCTTTGCAACACCGGGTCGGTCGGTTCGGAATGCGCCGTGGCCATTCAGGGTCGTTTCCCGCCATTTTTGCGGCATCGTCCGCCAGTCCACCTGCAAAGCGTAAGACAGAGCATCCGACGTGAAGGGGCGCGTCTCTGATGAGGAAGCACCTGCGCTAATACTTGCGTTTCTGTTTTTATCGTCCGTAAATGCCAAGACATGGCTCGCGTGATGCGCTGAGACTCTTTGCCGATAGCGGCGTTTCGCGCTCGGTTTTCTCACCCTTTCCGGTCACACATCCGACGAAGCCCATCGTCTGCTTCGCCGCGTGAGAGGACTTTGCGACCGGAGCGGCGTGTGTCTCTGACCGGCCAGTGAGGGTCGACAAGCGGGAATCGCGTCATCCGCGACCATCAATGTGCGACAGATCGCCTGAGACACTAGGAGGGCGCCACCCATGCTCGAAGTCTACGTCAGCACCGATGTCGAAACCGACGGTCCGGTCGCCGGTAAGCATTCCATTCTCAGTATTGGATCGGCGGCCTATACGGCGGAAAAGGAATTGCTTTCGACATTCTCCGCCAACTTGGAAACATTGCCGAACGCGCCTCCCGATTCCAAGACCGCTGCCTGGTGGTTGACGCAGCCGGAAGCGTGGTCGGCATGCAGGCAGAACCTCGAGCCCCCGCGCGACGCCATGGCGCGCTATGTCACCTGGCTCAAGTCGCTTCCCGGGAAGCCGGTCTTCGTCGCCTATCCGACCGCGTTCGACTTTCCTTTCGTCTATTGGTATCTGGCCGAGTTCGTCGGGGAAAACCCGTTCGGCTATTCGGCGATTGACATCAAGACCTATTCGATGGCGCTGATGCGCAAGCCCTACCGAATGTGCGGGAAGCGGTCGATGCCCGCGGAATGGCTCGATCCGGTCGCGCATACCCATGTGGCGCTCGATGACGCCGTCGAGCAGGGGAGACTGTTCTGCAATATGCTGAGAGCCAATCGCGCGGTCGGCTGACCGAATCTCTGCGAGTCAACTCAGTTTCACCGCTAATCGGCGCAGGATCGCTCTGCGAAGATCAGTGATCAGGCGACTCGCGCCCAATACCTGCCTGTCGGCGGCGTCCCTAAAGTAGCCAGTAAGCGGGCATTGCGGCTCGGGGACCCACACATCTGGGCGCATGCGCCGACGGTCCCTTCCGTTTACAATGTCCCCCGATCAAGCGACCGCCTGCATGCGTTTGGGCGGCATGATTGATCAAGGTCAAGGGCTCTGCACGACTTCACCAGAAAACTAATTACCCGGCGTGCGGCGGGGACGGCGACGGCTATGTCGTCGGCCCTTCGACTGCGGCACGAGCGGACGAACAAATTCAACATAGGGGAGTTTTGACATGCGAACGGCAATGACGATTCTCGGGCTCGGCATCGTTACCGCGGCGTTACTCGCCGGATGCGGGAAGAAGGAAGACCCCGTCGCGCAGGCGGCGAAGCAGGAGGCGCCCAAGGGCGTAGCCGCTCCGGGCATCGCGGAGGTCAAGGCCATCGCCGAGGAAGGGTTCATCTACGGCCTGCCCATCGTGATGAACTACGCGGTCATGTACGAGTATGCGGTGGACAAGAACTCGGGCCAGTTCAAGGCGCCCTTCAACCAGATCCACAACGAGGCCCGCGTCTTCACCTACGAGGACACGGCGATCGTCACTCCCAACAGCGACACGCCCTATTCCCTCTTGTGGATGGACCTGCGCGCCGAGCCGATGGTGCTCTCCGTGCCGGCGGTGGACAAGAAGCGCTACTACTCGGTGATGCTGAACGACGGCAACACCTTCAACTACGGCTACATCGGCAGCCGCGCCACCGGCAGCGACGCCGGCGATTACCTGGTCGCCGGCCCGAACTGGAAGGGCGAAACGCCGGCGGGCATCAAGAAGGTGTTCCGCTCGACCACCGATTTCTCGCTCGCCGCGTACCGCACCCAGCTCATCGACCCCAAGGACATGCCCAACGTCGAGAAGGTGCAGGCGGGCTACAAGGCTCAGCCGCTGTCGGCGTATCTCAAACAACCACCGCCGCCGCCGCCGCCGGCCATCGATTTTCCGAAGATCGACAAGGAGATGGTGAAGACCAACTTCTTCGAGTACCTGGACTTTGCGCTGCAGTTCGCGCCGGCCGGCCCCGAGGAAGAAGCGATCCGCGCCAAGCTCGCCAGCATCGGCATCGGCCCCGGCAAGAAGTTCAACTTCAAGGACCTCTCGGTCGAGCACAAGGCTGCCATCCTGCTGGCGATGAAAGAAGGCGACAGCAAGGTCGACAAGTACCTGGAGGCCGGGCAGAAGGACATCAACGGCTGGAAGGTCGGCTCGCTGTTCGGCGACCGCGAGTTTTACAAGGGCGACTGGCTGAAGCGCGCCGCCGCCGCCAAGGGCGGCATCTACGGCAACGATGCCGTCGAAGCCATGTATCCGCTCACCAAGACGCTGGCCAACGGCGACGTGCTCGACGGCAGCAAGCACAAGTACACGCTGACGTTCGCCAAGGATCAGTTCCCACCGGTCAACGCCTTCTGGTCGGTAACCATGTACGACGGCAAGACGCAGCTGCTGATCAAGAACCCGATCAATCGCTATCTCATCAACTCGCCGATGCTATCGGCGATGAAGAAGGGCAAGGACGGCTCCCTCACGCTCTACATCCAGAAGGATTCGCCTGGCAAGGACAAGGAATCGAACTGGCTGCCGGCGCCGGATGGCCCCATCTACCTTGTCATGCGCCTGTACTGGCCCAAGAAGGAGCCGCCATCGATCCTCCCCCCGGGCGAGGGCACCTGGAATCCGCCGGCGCTCGTCGCGGCGAGCTAGCGCGTAACTGCGATGAACAAAGCTGTCGAAAAGCTGAAGGAAGAATTTCTGGCCGTATTGCCGCCAACCTCTTCTTCTTCATCGCGCTGCACATCGTCGGTTTGGTCAGAGTCCTCATGACAAAGGGCACGGGGCTGCCGACCACATCTTCGGCCCAAATCGCGCTCGCCGCGCTGATCATGCAGCAGCCAAACCGCGATGCCGACCGCCCGATGGGGTTGAAAGCGGACAAGCCTCGCTCTTTAAGGCCGACGACAGCTCGTCACACTTCGTCTCGCCGCAGCGCCAGCAGCCGCTCGAACACCGCGGGGCTGCTGCGCAGACCGTTGTGCTCGTATTCGTTGGTGAGCCAGACCTTGAGGCCGGCAATCGACGCCGCAGTCTGCTCCGACAGCGCACGCGGAACGTACATGTCTTCGGCGTAGATCGCGGCGACCGCGGGCACGGTGTTGCGCGCGAGCTGCGCCGGATCGTACAGCGCCGGCCAGCGTTCCTCCTCGGCGAGCAGGTGGGCGACCTCGCGCAGCGGCCGCAGCGCGGGATAATCGTCGAACATCCACGGATAGATCATCTCGCCGGTGAACGACGGCGCCCGGCCGGGCGCCCAGTTCATGTCGGGAAACTCGCCGCGCACGCGCTCCGCGGACCAGCGCGCGGCGGCTCTCTGCGTGTAGCACATCTCGTGCAGGACGGCGAAGATCGGATTCGTTTCGAACGACTGCGAATTCTCGAGCGCGCGAAGAAACGGAAGGCTCAGCTCGTCGCCGTTTGCGCCGGGACAGAAGGCGCTCTCGAGCAGGTAGTGGAGATTCTCCATCCCGTCGTCGAATCCGAGCATGAAGCCGACCTGCTGAAAGCGACGCACGGTGAGTCGACCTCCGGTGGGCAGGGCGACGTCGCGCGCATGCAGGTGCTCAAGGATGCGCACGCATAGCGCTTCGTCTGCCGGGTAGCGCGCGAAGAAATTGCGCGTCTTGCGCCGGACCTCGGGGTACGTGTGCCGGTAGTAGTCGTCGGGATTGCCGGATAGCGGCGGCAAGCCTCCGGTGATGAAGACTTCGCGCAGGCCGTGCGGACACGCGGACAGATAGTGGACTGCGCAGAACCCGCCGTAGCTCTGGCCGAGCACGCTCCAGGGCTCGTCTTCGCCGACCAGTTGACGGCGAATCGATTCGGCGTCGCGCACGATGCTGTCGGCGCGGAAGTGCATCAGATAATCGGCTTGCGCGCGCGCATCGCCGCGCCGGGTCAGCGTTTGCGGCAGCACGACGCTGCTGCCTCCGTTGCCGCGCGAGTCGAGGAGCAGCACGTGGTAGTCGTCGAGCGCGCGCTTGAGCCAGCCTGTGTTCGTGAGCGGTCGCGGCCCGGGGAATCCGGGGCCTCCCTGCAGGAAGACGAGCCAGGGTCGCGTCTCGGTCGCCTTTTCGCTCTTCCTGACCGCGCGTGCGAATATCGACAGCGTCTCGCCCGAGGGCCGGCCATGGTCGAGCGGCACGGCGAATTCGTAGTCGGTCAGCGCCATGCCGTGATGGCGGACGGTGGCGAGCGTGCGGAATGTCGTCATGCGTGCCTCCTCAAGTGCAGCGCACCCGATCCGAACCGCTGCGGGCGAAACGGCGCGAGATCGATCGGCGGTGGGCGGCCGGCGATGATGTCGGCGACGAGTCGCGCTGTCGCCGCGGCCTGCGTGAGGCCGAGATGGCCGTGGCCGAACGCATAGACGACGCGCTCGTCCGCCGCCGCGTGACCGATCGCGGGCAACGAGTCGGGCAACGAAGGACGAAAACCCATCCATTCGCTGCCGCCTTCGGTCCGCAATCCGGGCATCAAGCGCTTCGCTTTCCCGAGCAGGATCGCCGCGCGGTCGAAATTGGGCGGCGCATCGAGACCGGCGAACTCGACGGCGCCGCCAATGCGAACCCCGCATTCGAGCGGCGTCACCACGAAACCATGGCCATCGAACGTAAGCTGGCGTTTGAGGTCGAAGGCGCCCGGCGGTAGCGTCGTGTTGTAGCCGCGCTCGGTCTCGAGTGGAATGCGCTCCGACAGCGTCCGCGCGAGTTGGTGAGACCACGCGCCGGCCGCAATCACCACGCGCCGCGCCGTGAGCGATCCTCCGGCGCGCATTTGCACGGCGACGCCGTCGGCGCCGGACGCAAGGACCGCGGCGTCTGCGTGGCGGAGACGGCCCCCCTGCTCTTCGAACCGGCGCGCCAGCGTTTCGGTCAGCAGCAGCGGATCGCTGACGGTCTTCCAGCCGGGGACGAATACCGCCGCGACCAGCCTCGGGTTCAAGCCGGGCTGGAGCTCACCAATCGCCGTCGCTCCGCGCAGCACCGTGAACGCGATGCCGTGGTTGGCGCGCGCCTGCCATCCCTCCTGCGAGGCCTGCAGCTCCGCTTCGCTTTCGTAGAGATGCAGGACGCCGTCGCTGCGAAGCATGTGGCCTGCACCCGCCGCAGCGAGCATCAAGGGCGTCTCGGCGGCGGACAGGTCCATCATCGCCGCCTGCGCCGCGGTGCCCGCGCGCACGCGATCGGGTCGGCTCGCGCGCCAGAAGCGGAAGAGCCACGGGGCAAGACGCGGCAGATAGCGCGGCCGGATCGCCAACGGGCCCAGCGGATCGACGAGCCAGCGCGGCGCCTTGCGCACGATGCCGGGCGAGGCGAGCGGCAGGATGTCCGAGAACGCGAGCGCTCCGGCGTTGCCGCGGCTCGCCTGCGCCGCGATGCGCTCGCGATCGATCAGCAGAACGTTGCGTCCTTCCTGTTGCAGCCGCAGCGCGATCGCAACGCCGATGATGCCGGCGCCGATCACCAGCACATCGCACGATTGCTCGCTGGCCGATAGCGACTGCAGCGGCGAATCGGACGGATTCATGCGGGTGAGCCAGGCGCGCGCACATCGCATACCTTCGCGCGGCGCCGGTATTCGCGCTCCGGGCGGCCCTTCGCGCTCATGCGCCGGCGCGAACTGCCGGACCTCAGGCCAATCCCCACGCGAACGTGTCCGCGGGGTCGAAGATCAGCGTCGCGTCGAGCGTGACGTGCGCGCGACCATGGATCAGCGGCAGGACTGCGTTCGCCGGCACGTTCGGAAGCGCCGCCGCGGGCCGCGTGTACCGTCCTGTGAACACGCTGCCGATCACGCTCTCCTGCCGCCACGGCGCTCCCGGCGAGAGCTTGCCGTCGGCGGCGAGGCACGCGAGCTTGGCGCTCGTTCCCGTGCCGCAAGGGGAGCGGTCGTAGGCGCCGCCCGGGCAGAGCACGAAGTTGCGCGCATCGTTGCGCGGATCGGCGGGCGGTCCGACGAGCTCGATGTGATCGATTTCGGCGCCGGCAACCCCCGTCACGCCTTGTTGCCGCAGCGCATCGCGGACGCGCTGCGCGAACGCGGACAGCTTGTCCACGCGGCCGGCTTCGAGCGACAAGCCATGATCGCCGCACAGGAAGAACCAGTTCCCGCCCCACGCGACGTCGCCGTGCACGACGCCGTGACCGGCGACGTTCACGCCGACCAGCGCCGCGTGGCGGAACGACGGCACGTTGGCGACGGTCACCGTACCGTCGGCATGCAGAGTCGCGGTAACGGTGCCGACCGGAGTCTCGATCCTGTGCTCTCCGGCCTGCACGCGGCCGAGGTACGCGAGCGTCGCGATGAGCCCGATCGTGCCGTGGCCGCACATGCCGATGTAGCCGATGTTGTTGAAGAAGATCACGCCAGCGGTGCTGGCGGCCTCGGCCGGCGGACACAGCAGCGCCCCCACCAGCACGTCCGAGCCGCGCGGCTCGTTGACGATCGCGCGGCGCCACGCGTCGTGCGTCTCGCGAAAGCGATTGCGGCGCTGCGCCATGTCGCCGTCGCCGAGATCGGGGCCGCCGCTCACGACCACGCGCGTCGGCTCGCCGCCAGTGTGCGAATCGATGATACGTGTCGGCACGGCAGCAGGGACCGTCATTGCGGCGTTCGGCGCGAGGGGAAGTTGGATTATAGTCGACGCCCGTCGACATCCGTCGGCGAAGCCGGGATCGATGCGCAGTCAGATGAAGAACGTGCGAGGCCCATGGACAATGCGCGGCGCGCTGGCCGCGATCCTTTGCGCGCTGACGTCGTCGTCGCCGCTCGCGCTCGCCGCCGATCCGGCGAAGACGCTGCATGCCGTTCTGACCAGCGCCGAGATGAGCTTCGACCCGCAGTTCTCCGCCGACGCCGGCACCGACGGCATCATCGACCACATCTTCGATTCGATGCTCGACTACGACTATCTCGCGCGGCCCGTGAAGCTCGTGCCGCGGACGCTCGAAGCGATGCCGATGATCGAGGACGGCGGGGCGACGTACGTGTTCAGGCTGAAGAAGGGAATCTTCTTCACGCCGGACCCGGCATTCAAGGGCAAGCCGCGCGAGCTCACCGCGAGCGATCAGGCATACGCGTTGAAGCGCCTGCTCGATCCGGCGGTGAAGAGCCCGTGGCTGTGGCTGATCGAGAGCAAGGTCGTCGGGGCGGACGCCATTCGTGCGCAGGCGCTGAAGTCGGGCAAGTTCGACTATGACGCGCCGATCCCGGGGCTCGAGGTCGTCGATCGCTACACGTTGCGCGTTCGCCTCAAGGAGCCCGACCTGCGCTTCCTCTATGCGTTCGCGGTGCCGAACACCGCCGCCGTCGCGCGCGAGGTCGTCGAAACCTATGGCGCCGATTTCGGCGCGCACCCGGTCGGCACCGGGCCGTACATGCTGGGCGAGTACCGGCGCAGCGCAAAGATCGTGCTGGTCGCGAATCCGGGGTTCCGCGATGCGACGTACGTGCCCGCGGGCAGCGTGCCGGCGCAGTCGATGCCGATCGCGGCGGCGCTCGAGGGAAGGAAGCTGCCGCTCGTCGGTCGCGTCGAGATCACAGTCATCGAGGAAGGGCAGGCGGTGTGGCTCGCGTTTCTCAATCGCGAGCTCGACATCCTCGAGCGCGTCCCCGCGAACTTCGTCGACCGGGCGCTCGCCAACGGCAGGTTGCGGCCCGACCTCGCCGCAAAGGGCGTCCGGCACGAGGTGCTGTTGCGGCCGAACACGCGATGGACCTACTTCAACATGGAGGACGCGGTCGTCGGCGGCTACACGCCGGAGAAGATCGCGCTGCGCCGGGCGATCGGCATGGGCTACGACGTCGATGAATTCATCCGCGTCATCCTCAAGGGACGGGGCGTTCCGGCGAACGGTCCGATTCCGCCGGACGTCGCCGGCTACGATCCCGAGCTGAAGACGCTCGCGCAACTCTACGATCCCAAGGCGGCGCGGGCGCTCCTCGACCGTTTCGGATTCAGGGACCGCGACGGCGACGGCTACCGCGAAATGCCCGACGGCAAGCCGCTCGTCCTCGAGCGCTGGTCGGCGCCGACGTCGATCGCGCGCGAGGAGGACGCGCAATGGAAGAAGAACATGGACGCGCTCGGGATCAGGATCGTGTTCAAGCACGACCGGATCCAGGAGCTGCGCAAAATGGCGCGGCAGGGTCGGATGCCGATGCGCACCGACGGCTGGAATGCCGATTACCCGGACGCCGAGAACTTCATGCAGCTGCTCTACGGGCCCAACGTGGGACAGGAAAACCACGCGCGGTTCAGCCTGCCGGAATACGACAAGCTCTACGATGCGGCGCGCAAGCTCCCCGATTCGCCCGAGCGCACGCGACTCTTCGATCGGATGACCGAGCTCGTGCTCGCGTACGCGCCCTGGCGGCTGATGGAGCACCGGATCGAGGACCACCTGGTGCAGCCGTGGATCCTCAACTACAAGCCGCACCCTGTCCGCTCGGCCCTCTGGCGCTACGTCGACGTCGATCCGGCGCTACGTCCGAACTGACTATCTCAACTCGGGGATCAGCGTCAGCACCGGCTTGCCCGCGGCCCAGGCGTCGAGGTTCGCCTTGCAGAGATCGCCCATCGCCTTGCGCGTTTCCTTCGTCGCGCTGCCGACATGCGGAAGCAGCACGACATTGTCCATCGCGAGAAGCGGCGCCGGAATGTTGGGCTCGTCGGCGAACACGTCGAGCCCCGCCGCCTTGATCACGCCGTCCTGCAGCGCTTTCACGAGCGCCGGCTCGTCGACGATCGACCCGCGCGCGATGTTGACGAGCGTGCCCTTCTTCCCGAGTGCCGCGAGGACTTCGGCGTTGACGATGTTCTTCGTTGCGGCGCCACCGGGGCACGCGACGATCAGAAACTCGGACGCCGCGGCGAGTGCCCGGAGATCAGGGATGAACTTGTACGGAACGCTTTGCGGCTTGCGCCCGGTGTAGGCGATCTGCATCCCCATGGCGGAGAGCCGCTGCGCAATCGCCTTGCCGATGCGTCCGAGACCGAGGATGCCGGCGGTCTTGCCCGCGAGCTTGGTCGTAAGCTCGGCGCCACGCTTTTGCCATTCGCCGGCGTGCACGAAGCGATTCGCGCGCACGAAACCGCGGCCCGTCATCAGGACCAGCCCGACCGCCACGTCGGCGACGTCGTCGGTCAGCACGTCGGGCGTGTGCGTGACCTTGATCGCGCGCTTCCGGCAATAGTCGACCGGCACGCCGTCGTAGCCGACGCCGAACACGGAAATGATCTCGAGCTTCGGCAACGCGTCGAGCAGCGCGGTCGGCGTGACGGTGCCGCCGCCCTGCACGAGGCCGCGAATAACACTGCCGTGCGCGGCGAGGAACGCCGGCTTGTCGGCGGCCTGCACGTAATCGTGGCAGCGATAGTCGGCCTTCAGCGGATCGTAGAGGAACGGCGGCAGCGGTGCGATGACGATGATGTCGGGCGGCATGGCGTCAGACCTTCTTCCGTGGGCGTGCGGCCGACCATTCTAGCAATCCGGCGATGAGGCCCGCGTCGCCGCCGGCGGTTTCGATCACGGCAAGACCGAGCTCGCGCGCGTGCGCAGCGATGCGCGGATGCGGGACGAACGTCGGCACGGCACGCCACGCCGCCCGCAGCGTGTCATCGGCGAGCGCCCACAGGTTGTCCGCCCCCTCGCTCGACGTCAGCGTAACGGCGTCGATGCGGCCTGCACCGAAGGCTTCCGCGAGCCCCGCGGCGCCCGACTGCGGTGCCGCCCGCCGATAGCACGCGACGTAATCGACGGTCGCGCCGCGTGCGCGGAGCGTGTCGCCCAGGTGGTCGCGCCCGCCGTCGCCGCGAAAGATCACGACGCGCTTGCCGCGCACGGCGGCCAGCTCCGGCAGCGCGAGGAGTCCCTCGCTGTCGAACGTGGTCGCCGGGATTCGTGCGCGACCGATGCCGACGGCAGCGAGCGCTTCCGCCGTTCCCGGCCCCGGCGCGAAAGCGGCCAGTTTAGCGGGCCATTGGCGTGGATCCGGCGCGCCGTACTCGACCGCGTTCGCGGAGACGAACACGGCAATGTCGTAATCGGCGAGCGCGGCGTGCACCCACGCCAGGGCTTCCGGATTCGCCGGCGGCAGAATCGCGATCGCGGGAAAGATGATCGGCGTCGCGCCGAGCGCAGCGAGCTTCTGTGCGAAGCCGCCGGCCTGCCGCGCGGGTCGCGTGACCAGGACGCCAATACCGCCGAGCGGTCCGCCCTCGTGCGACGATCCGACCATGGCGCGCGGCCGCTGCCGTTACGCTCCGCAGAGACGTCCGGCGCCGCGCCCGAGAAAATCGTCGGCGAGCGCAAGGCCGAGCGCGTCGGCCG
>Ga0335082_10009142_pt1 | contig 10784 bp, 8 predicted proteins | sample Lox_Sample_41_FD_206718 | JGI IMG/M metagenome (GOLD analysis project Ga0335082, IMG submission 206718) | Soil microbial communities from Loxahatchee National Wildlife Refuge, Florida, United States - Lox_Sample_4.1 | ecosystem: Environmental > Terrestrial > Soil > Wetlands | place: USA: Florida... | reverse complement strand
ATTCAGCCTTCGGGCGTCAGGCAATAAACTCGACAATCGAAATGCGCTTGAAACGCGGGTGCCCATTTCTCGCGCGTTTTCTGAGCGAGAAAGTGAGGATTTTGAAGTTGCAGCGCGTGTCATGACACCAGCCACATACACGAGGGATGAGTGCTTTGGCTCGTCCCGGACCCCAGCCTGGGCCCCTGCTCTAAAACCACAAATACCAAATCCAATCTACGCACGTATGCGTGATCCCAGACGCCGCCACGCGCCGCTGCTCCCACCAAGCGCGTCCGTAGAAGATTCCGGCCATAGTCGCCAGCAGCACGTAACGCCAGTTGAAGTGAGCCCCGGCCAAATTCCTTTTGTTGAAGTGCGACAGCCCGAACAACACCGACGCAATCACCAGCGCCGCACGCCGTCCTACGCGCCGTTCGAGAAGATTCTGCACCCAGGCGCGAAAGAACAGTTCTTCCGGCACCGCGACGAACACAAAGATCCCAGCCCACGACAAAGCCGTCTTCGCCAGCGGAGGAACCTTCGCATGCGGATGAATGAAGCCCAGGGACATGCCGAGCGCAACTACCACAGGCGCGAAAAACGCCAACTCCCGCAGTCCCGTCCTCCAATCGCTCCAGCGAAAATGAAAATCAAAACCACTCCCGCTCAGATGACGAATTCCGAGGAAGCCATACAGTCCGGCATCGACCAACAGGAGATTTCCAAACCCGCGCAATCCCGCAGGCCACGCACCGTCGAGCCAGCGCAGATCCACCGCCAGCCCCAGGCTCAAAAGGACTAGCGCGTCACGCCAATTCCCCCGCTGCTCGGGATCCACCTCCGCCGCTTGCCCGAGCAGCCACGCCATCCCCACCGGCACCGTCGCGTAAACGGCAGCCCACTCCCATCGAAACACGTGAGAGTGAACCGCAAGAACGGCATATGGCATTACCAACGCCGCCGGAGCTGCCCCACGCCAACCGCGTGGCCATCCCGCGATCACCCGCTGCACACGCTCGCCCGCCAAGCCAAACGCAAGCGCGGGAAGCAGTTCGAGCGCAAGGACGGCAACTTCCACCGGCGTGACATTCGACATCCCGGATATCTTATTCGGGCCGTCGCCTCCAACGGATGCGACAGGTACGTTTATTTCCCGACTACTACCACCACGAAGCTGTCGGGCAGAACCGGCGGATAGCCACGGGGATTCTGTGGCGTGGGAGCCGGCCGCGGGCCGAACTTCGCCGCGACCGTGTAGACGTTGTGCGTCTTCGTATCGAGAGCCATGGTGCGCGCGCTCTTTTCCGTGGGGACGTTCTCGACCACGCTGAACTTATCCGGAGACTCTTCCTTGACGACAGTCAGAACTCCGTCTTCTCCGCAAGATGCAAAGGCCAGGCCGGTCTCGTCGTCGTACGCGGTGGCGTCGACGCCCTCGCCGATCGCCGGAGTCGCCAACACCTTGCCGCTATCGGCGTCGACGACCGCCATCATTCGGTTGTCGCATCCGGAGAATAGGCGGCGGTTCTTACGGTCGATGGCGAGTCCGCTGGGTTCTTTGCAGGGGGCGAGCGGCCAAGTCTGTTTCACTCCGAGTTTGTTGGCATCGATCGCGGTGAGTTCGCTCTTGTCTTCGATGTTGACGAAGACTGTGCCCTTCGCATCGCTGGCGGCGAACTCGGGTTTGCCGTCGAGCTTGATGGTGCCTAGCACCTTGCCGCTGGCGGCGTCGATGGCGGTGGAGTCGTGGCTGCGTCCGTTGAAGGTGAAGACCCTCTTGGTAGCGGGATCGTAGAGAATCGCATCAGGATTCTCGCCGACCTTCACTCTCTCGCCAATGGGCTTGAGCGTCTGAAGATCGAAGATGGTGACGGTGCCTTCGCGGCCGTTCGAGGTGAATCCGCGTCCAAGATCGGCTGCGAGCGCGATGCCGTGCACGCCCTGGGTGTCCGGGATGTCGCCGACGTTCTTGCCGGAGTCGAGATCGAGCACGATCACGTGTGTGCTGCGCGAGATATAGAGACGCCGGGCGCTGGCATCCGCCGTGAGATAGTCCCAGCCGCCTTCGCCGCCGACTTTGTAAGTGGTTGTGACGTGATATCCCGGACCAGCGGCGGCAATGGCCAGCGCCGCCAGGGACACACTGATTGCCGTTACCAGCAGTGCGAATCTCTTGGACATTGTTCCTCCTTGGATTTGGATTGCGCGCTGCGCATTGCCGACGTGCCGGGGGCCCTTCCCGCTCAGGCAGAAAGCGCAAACTGCTTGGGCCTAAAGGACTGACCCGAAGTAACTTTACCCTATTTCGGCAGGGCTCTTAGACTTCTATCTATGGGAGAGCTTCCGCCACCTCCGCCAGGAACGGGCGGTCTGACGAATCCTGCTCCGGCTGTCGATCCGCGCCTTCAGCCAACGCCGGACTACGGGACTCTCGGCCCAGGCTCCGACGTTGCAGGGACGGGCCCCGGTACGCCTCCGCCTCCGGCACGGAGGAATCCGCTGCGGTCCGCGCACCTGCTGGCGATGGCGATTGGCATGATTGTGGCGCTCATTGTCGGAAGTACCAGCCGCGCGACATCGTCGTGGCACGGACTGAGCGGCCTGCTTTCGAAACCCGAGCCGAAGCCTGCATCGGCGGCGCGCGATACGCACCAGATTGACGGGATGAATCCGCAGCGACAAGCGGAAACCTTGCTCGAGATGGCGGTGGCCAACTCCCAGGGCGCTATCGAGCAGATCAATTCGCGCTCCGATCAGTGGCGGGGGCGAGTGCAGTGGAACTCGCAAATCGCGAATCTGACCACGGCAGCTTTGAACTCCAACGACCTGCGCGTGCGCCAATCAGGCGTCGAAGTGGAACTCGCTGCTTATGGAGTATCCAAGGATGCAGCGGGCCTCGACTATCTCCTGCGGACGTCCGACTCCCAAGACCACGCCGAAAAGATCTGGACGCTTTGGGCGTTGGGCTTGTTAGCCAATCGTGGGGTCGATCCAGACCGGGTTGTGGAAGTGCTCACCACCCACCTCAACGATCAGGACGTCGACTCACGGCGATGGGCCGTGGAAGCCCTGGCGCTCAGCGGGACCGATCAAGCCATCCAGCCGCTATTACAAGCAATGCACGATGACGACTCGCCGCTGGTACGAGAGCGAGCCGCCTGCGGTATCGCTTCCTCGGGGCTGTTTACTCCAGAGCAGAGATATTCCGCAGTTCCGCAACTTCTAAGTTATAGCGACGACACGTCCCTCGACGCGCAGACACATGGCTGGGCCTTTCTCGCTCTGCGGGATATTACGCAGCAGCGTTTGTCCAACGATTCCACGGCCTGGCGTCTCTGGTACGAATCTGCCGCGAGGCGGTAACTAGCACGGTACGAAAGTGCTCCCCGCCGGGAAAACTCCCTAGGTATTGCTTATACAGTGTGAAAGAATTTCCTTAACCAGGAGCCGCATGCGGAGAGGGCTCCTGCCCCCAACATGAACAATCCAACCGTCGTCGTTGCTCTTACAACCAGAGACAACGATTACCAGGCTGAGCAAGCCGCCGCAGTGGCCGACATGGCCGCCCGCCTTGGGACCAAAATCGAAGTCATCTACGCCGAAAACGACGCTGTCAACCAAACCCAACAACTGATCAAGATCATTCAGAGTGGGGAGAAACGTCCGTCAGCGATTCTTGTGGAACCGGTCGGCACCGGAATGCCGCAGGTGGCGAAAGCCGCGGTGGCCGCGGGTATCGGATGGGGCACCATCAACAGTGATCCGGACTACATTCCAGAGCTGCGACAACTCGGGAAAGCGCCCGTGTTTTCCGTCAGTACCGACCAGATTGAAGCAGGACGCATTCAAGGCACGCAGATCGGCGCACTCGTGCCGCAGGGAAACATCCTGTACATCGAAGGACCTTCCAGCAGCTATGCCGCCCAGTTACGCACGAAGGGAATGCTGACGACCAAGCCCGCTACGGTCACGCTGAAAACCTTGCGCGGCGACTGGACCGAGCGTAGCGCACAGCGCGCAGTCGAGTCCTGGCTCGCGCTGGCCTCGTCGCGGCAGTTGCAAATCAAGGCCATCATCAGCCAGAACGATGCCATGGCTATTGGCGCGCGAAAAGCTCTGAGTGATCTCACCGAAGAAGATCGCGAGAAGTGGCAGCAGTTGCCGTTCACGGGCATCGACGGAGTAACCAAGACCGGGCAGGACTGGGTCCGTCGCGGCCTGCTGACCGCGACCATCATCACAGCGCCCGCTGCTGGGACAGCACTCGAAATCCTCGTCCGGGCGCGTCTGTCCGGGACCATGCCCCCGGATCGCACCCTGCTTCCGCCGAAATCGTTTCCGACGATTGCGGAACTGCAGAAGAGAAGGGGCTAGTCCTTCGCCGCAAAACCCGCGGCTCATCATGACAAGACTTGGTCGCGGTTTCGACAGCAGCGTCTAACCCAGCCCCTGGTCCCTGATCTCACTCCGCCATCTTCGCCACGTGGACGTCGAACCCTGTCTTTGGCAGCAACGACGTCAAGGCGAACGCTTTGAAGCCGTCGCCGGTCACTTCGGTGTGGCGATAGATGCCCGGCTCGCTCTCGATCATTTCGCGGCGGCCTTCCATGTCGGCGAGAAATGCATCCGCTTGTTTGGTCGTCACTTCCATCTCTTTTGCGCGCGTCACCACAGCTTCCGACGCATACGAGCGCACCAGTTTCGGCCAGTATTTCGCGAGGAGGTCGGTGCTGGCAAAAATGTCAGCCCAGATGATACGTCCGTTGACGGCGACGACCACGCCTAGGGCGTTGCGATCGCGCAACTGGTGAATCAGGCTCTGGTAGTTCTCCTGAATGGGCTTGGCGATGGCATCAACCTGCTGCCTGACGACAACGTTCTCATTTACCTTGGCGTAGGAGGTCGTCTGGCCCAGCTCAACCGTACTCGCTGCTCCCGAAACAACAACCTGCTCCGCCATCGCCGCTTTCTGCTTGTTCACCTCGTTCCAAACCTGATTCTGATCCTTATCAGCCATCGCTTTGGCCCGGACCGAAGGTTGCGCCATCATCGCCATGGGCGGAGTAGCCGGTCCTCCGACCGCGCCTCCGTTGCTGCGGTTGTACGAACCGTACAAGGATTCACTCGCGCCGAAGTGTTCGCTGGTGGCGACCCAGCGTCCGGGTTCGACACAGAACACGCTCAGATCGACGGGATCGCTCTCGGCGGGAATGATGCGGTCTTTCCCGATGACGCGGTCCTGCTTGCCGCCGCTGACAATCTCACCGGCGAGGAGCAGAAGAGGACGCTTCGAGTTGTTGACGAGCACCAGCCGATTCACCTGCGCACCGTCGTTGCGATTGATCGGCGCACGGTGGCGGCGGATGAGTCCTTGCACGCTGCCTGCCTCGGTGACGACGACTTCACCGGAACGGAGTCCCTCGTCGAGCGTGAGAAATTCTCCTGTCGGATAGTTCTTGGCGGCGACCACGGGAAAGACAGTGAGATTGCCGTGACGAATGGGATCGAGAACTTTGTAGCCGGAAGATGGCGTGACTTCACCGGCCCGAACGGTGTGGCGATCGGACATTACCAACGCGACTGCGATCAGCACGGCTAACAGGCTCAGCAAAAGCTTGAGACGCATAGATGCTCCTCTCCAGCGAACGAACTTCACGCGGGCGGCCGCGCCCACTTCCGAGGTAGAAGACGTGTCCGGTTACCGGTGGTACGCGAGCCGGGCGCGCCGCCCTTGTCGACTTCAGTGGAAGAACGGGGGAGAAGGCGGGACTTGCGCGGGAAATTCGAGTGATTCGATTTGAAACAACACATTGTCATCCTGAGCGGCTTTCTTTGCCGCGAAGGATCTATGCAATTTGCCGGTAGCGTTGGGGCTGCAGGCAAAGTGCACAGGTCCTTCGCCGCAAGACCCGCGGCTCAGGATGACACCCCGCGATTTATGCGAGTGAGAGAGTTCGGGCTGCGACCGGTGGTTGTCACCTGATGTCCTGTAAAATTGAGAGATCATCCCGGAGCCACTTTCCGCTTTGTCTTTTCTTGACCAACTGAACCCGCAGCAGCGCGAGGCTGTTGAGACCACCGAGGGGCCCGTGCTCATCCTGGCCGGCGCCGGCAGCGGAAAGACGCGTGTCATTACCTATCGGATCGCCTATCTCATCGAGCACAAAGGCGTGATGCCGGAAGCGATTCTGGCGATGACCTTCACCAACAAAGCTGCAGCCGAGATGGGCGAGCGCGTAGAGAAACTCGTCGGCGGGCTGAGCATCGCCAAGCCGGTCATCTCGACATTCCATTCCTTCTGCGTTCGTATGCTGCGCCGCGATATCGAAGCCATGCGGATCCCCTCGACCGTTCCGGGGCAGCCGCCGATCGGACACACGAAGAGCTTTGTGATTTACGACGAGGCCGATCAGCAGAGCGTCGTCAAGTCGGTCATGAAGCGGCTGGGCATCGACGATAAGGAGCTTACGCCGCGCACCGTGCTTGGGCGGATCTCGTGGGCGAAGAACCACATGCTCGATCCGCAGGAGTTATATCTGCAGTCGGCGGATCCGAAAACCGAGAAGGTCGCGCACCTGTTCGAGGAGTACCGGAAAGAACTGCGCAAGGCGAATGCGCTCGACTTCGACGACTTGCTGCTCGAAGCGGTACGGCTGCTGAAGACCGCTTCGCACGTGCGTGAGTACTACAACAAGCGCTTTCAGTACCTGCTGATCGACGAGTATCAGGACACGAACCGTCCGCAGTATGAGTTGATGCGCATGCTGGCTGGAAATCGCCACAATGTCTGCGCCGTTGGCGATGAGGACCAGTCCATCTACTCGTGGCGCGGGGCCGATATTCGCAACATCCTTGAGTTCGAACAGGACTTTCCCGAAGCGAAGATCATCCGCCTGGAACAGAACTACCGCTCGACGCAGAACATTCTGCAGGGTGCGTCGGCAGTGGTGGCGAACAATGTTCGGCGCAAGGGGAAGAACTTATGGACCTCGCGGCAGGGTGGCGCGAAGATCGGCTACTACGAAGCCCCCGACGGCGAGAACGAAGCCCTGTTCGCCGCCGATGCGATTGCACGCTATCTGCGCGAAGCGAACGACCGTGGAGAGACTCCCCGGGCAGCGGTGCTGTATCGCACGAATTCGCAGTCGCGCTTATTTGAAGAGGGGATGCGCCGCTACGGGTTGAAGTACCACGTGGTGGGAGGATTCTCATTCTACGAGCGCGCTGAGATCAAGGACATGATCTCGTACCTGAAAGTCATCCAGAATCCCGATGACTCGATTTCGCTGCTGCGCGTGATTAACACGCCCACACGCGGGATCGGAAAAGGAACGATCGATACTCTCGAGCAATTGGCGCTGCAGACTGGACTGTCGATGTGGGGAGCGGTTGGCGAGGCGGTGAAGCAGCAATTGCTGCCGCCGCGGGCGCTGACGTCGCTGAAGAATTTTCAGCAGTTGATGGAAGATGCTCGCGCAATGATGGCCGGGACGTTTACGGAGCAGTTGGTGGAGTCGGCGGCAGGAGGTCACCACGGAGACACCGAGGCGCGGAGCGAAGAAGATTCTACGGGTGAGGACGACTCGACCGCGTTTGATCCTTCGGAGTTTGGAAACTTCTCATTTGATTTTGGCGCGGCATCTGCGGAACCGGGAGCGGACACAGGGTCCCTCGACTCCGACGGAACGCTCGCGAGCGAGCCTTCCGCCTCCGCTCGGGATGGCAGCGATCCCAATACGTTTCCTGCCCCTACCGTCAGCACCGCTGAAATTCTGAAGTTCCTCATCGACCGCACTGGGTACATCAAGCTGCTGGAGGAAGAAGACACGCCCGAGGCCTACTCGCGGATAGAAAACCTGCGCGAACTGGTGAACGCGGCGATGGATTCCAAAGACCGCGCGGAGACGCTGGACCAGTTCCTCGACCATGCTGCCCTGGTTGCCGACGCCGACGATTACGACGAGCGCGCACAGATCACGCTCATGAGCCTGCACGCGGCGAAGGGGCTTGAGTTTCCCCTTGTTTTTCTCAGCGGGCTGGAGGAGGGACTGTTTCCGCATTCGCGCACCATGCTTGTTCCGGAGGACATCGAGGAAGAGCGGCGGCTTTGTTATGTCGGCATGACTCGCGCCATGGATCAGCTCATTCTCACCCGCGCCGTCTACCGGCGGCGGTATGGAACCGATCTGCCGGAGGCGAGTGTGCCTTCCCGCTTCCTCGAAGAAGTCCCGGGGGCGCTGATTGAGGAGCTCGGCACGCGGCGAAGCCGGACCCATTCGACTCCCTTCGGTCGCTCAGGGCAGGCTAACGATAGCGGCCGTCCCCACACCAGTCACTACGACTCCGGGTCTTCTCATTACTCCTACGAAGATGAAGATCAGAGCGCGTCGTGGCACGCGGGCGACGCCGGCCGCGCACGCCCGACGAAGCCGACGGTCGCCGCGCGCGCCTACAACTCGATCGAGAATATCGCCGAATTCTTCGCCAGCCGCGGAAAGAAGTACACCGTGCCGAAAGCGCCCGCCGTTGAAGAGCCCACGGGCAAGCGCGGATTCCGTCCCGGGCAGCGGGTGCGCCATCCGAAATACGGCGAGGGGACCGTCTATCAACGCGAAGGAGAAGGCGAAGAAGCCAAGATTACGGTACAATTTCCACGCTTCGGCTTGAAGAAGCTGGTCGAAAAGTACGCCCAGCTGGAACGAGCCTAGTCCGTCCCGAACCGCGCTTTTCGGGTCAATTCGAACATCTCAGGAGAAACGACATGCGGAAAGCGTTGTGGTACGGTTGTGCTCTGGCATTTCTGGCAGCGACGTACGGGTTCGGTCAAGTAAAGGCGCCGCAGGAGACGCGGCGGCCGTCGATAACAGCGGAGGCTTCGCCAAGGTCGGCGCCGGCGCCAAGCGGGGAGTTCTTCTCGATCCTCGATGGCATGCCGATGCTGCTGGAGTTGCATCACGACACGGAAGTCGGGACTAACAATCCGATCGACGTCTACATGTTCGTCATCGAGATGCAGGTGATGAATTCGGATGGCAATTTCGAGCCGGTGGGCCTGCAGATTCACAACTACTACACGGCGAAGCCGCTTGCGCCGAAGAGCGATATCAATCCGCGGAACGCGCGCGACTGCAAGTACTGGAACCTGCTGGTAACCCGGGCGATGCAGGCGCGCAAGTCCACGGACAAGACGTGGCCTTATGTGGAGTTCATCGCAGCCCAGGGCGCGCGCGTGATCCAGACCAACGAAGACGGCGCAGTGTTCTGGAGCGACGACGTGGAGTGCTGGGGATCAAGCGACCGGTTCTCGCCGTTCTGAGATGCGCTGAGCAAGAATTTAGAAACTGCAACGACTACAACAGAAGAGGATAATTCGATTCATTCATGGCAAACACAGCGAAGTTAAGCAGAGATGAACGCAAGAAAGTAAAACGCACCGCGCGCAAAAAGCGTAAAGCCGAAAAGCCGCTGAAACCGCGGGATTATCCCCGCGGATCGAAGAAGCCGAAGGTCAAGAAGCTGGCCCGCGGCCAGGCGAAGCGGTAAAGCAGTCGGCACGTAGCTTTCGACAGTTGGGAATCCCACCCTTCGAAAAACGCGAAGGGTGGGGCACCCAGGTCAATTCCTCCGTTCCAGGAGAAATCAAACCTCTTGTCACAGCCCACGACATCCGAGCCTCCTTCCAATCAAGTGGTGCGCACCTCCGACAAACAGATTTTCTGCTGCAAGTCCATCGACAAGCTGATCTCGGACTCCGAGACGCCGGGGCAACGACTGCAGAAGTCGCTGGGCCCATGGTCGCTGACGGCTCTGGGCATTGGCGCGGTCATCGGATCAGGAATTTTCGTGCTGACGGGCACGGCAGCGGCGGGAGAATACTTCAAGGCGCCGTCGATTCTGCACGCGCAGGTGCTCGATATCGTAGTGAACTTCCTGCGTGGCGGCGGCACCGCCAATGTTCTGATGCATGGGCGGCCAGCGGCTGGCCCCTCGATTGCAATCTCGTTCTTCCTCGTTGCGATGGCGTGCAGCTTTGCCGGACTCTGTTACGCGGAATTGGCTTCGATGATTCCCATCGCAGGCAGCGCGTACACGTACTCTTACGCAACGCTGGGAGAGATTTTTGCCTGGATCATCGGTTGGGATCTGATCCTCGAATATGTCGTCAGCAATGTAGTGGTCGCGATCAGTTTCGCGGCATATTCGAAGGCACAGCTGGCTTCGTTCAGCATTAACCTGCCCGACAAATGGTCCACACCGGTCTGGGAGTCGGGGCACTGGACGGGATCGTATTTCAACGTTCCGGCATTCCTCATCATCTTCATCCTGACTGTGTTACTCGTCCGCGGCATTCGCGAATCGGCCGAGGCCAACAACATCATGGTGGCGATCAAGATCGGCGCGATTCTTGTGTTCCTAATGGTTGGCGGAGCGCTGGTGAATCCATCGAACTGGAAGCCGTTTGCGCCCTCAGGATTCGGCGGGATTGTGACCGGCGGGGCGATCGTCTTTTTCACCTACATCGGCTTCGATTCGGTCTCTACTGCGGCGGAGGAGTCGCGAAACCCGCAGCGTGACTTGCCTTTCGGCATCATCGCTTCTCTGATCGTGTGCACCGTGCTGTACGTGGGGGTTTCCATCGTGCTGCTGGGCATGATGAAGTACACGACGTTTGTCTCGGGCGAAGCCGCCGATGCGCCGGTGGCTTATGCGCTGAAGATTCTGGGAGCGAGTCGCTGGTCGCGTTCCATCATCGTGATTGGTGCGCTGACGGGAATGATTTCGTCACTGCTGGTGTTCCAGTA
>Ga0335082_10009139_pt1 | contig 10786 bp, 6 predicted proteins | sample Lox_Sample_41_FD_206718 | JGI IMG/M metagenome (GOLD analysis project Ga0335082, IMG submission 206718) | Soil microbial communities from Loxahatchee National Wildlife Refuge, Florida, United States - Lox_Sample_4.1 | ecosystem: Environmental > Terrestrial > Soil > Wetlands | place: USA: Florida... | reverse complement strand
CTGCTCCGCGATGGCGGCATCCCGGTCAAGGACATCTCCGAGCTGACCGGCTTTCCGGAGATGCTTGACGGCCGGGTGAAGACGCTCCATCCCAAGGTGCACGGCGGCATCCTCCACATGCGCGACAAGGCGGAACATCGCAGCGCGGTCGCGCAGCACGGCATCCAGCCCATCGACATGGTAGTGGTCAACCTGTACGCGTTCGAGAAGACCGCGGCCAAGCCGGGCGTTGGGGTGGAGGAGTTGATCGAGAACATCGACATCGGCGGGCCGTCCATGATCCGCTCGGCGGCCAAGAATTTCCGCGACGTGGCGGTGGTGACCTCGCCGTCCGATTACACGGCGATCGCCGACGAGATGGAGGCCTCGGGCGGCGCACTGTCGCTCGCCACCAAGTGGCGGCTGGCCCAGAAGGCATTCGCCACCACGTCGGCCTACGATGCGGCCATCACCTCCACTCTGGAGCGGATCACCACCAACGGTACCGGGTTCGAGAAGCACGAGGGATCTTTAACCCCGCACCTGCGCCTCGCCTACACCAAGGTGATGGACCTGCGTTACGGGGAGAACCCCCATCAGCGGGCCGCGATGTACTCCGACGGCTCGGGCGCGGGAATCGCCAACGGCAAGCAGCTCCAGGGCAAGGAGCTCTCCTATAACAACATCGTGGACATGCAGGCGGCCTGGGACCTGGCGGCGGAGTTCGAGGGGCCATTCTGCGCCATCATCAAGCACACCAATCCCTGCGGAAGCGCGCTGGGCAAGGACCTGAGCGAGGCGTTCCGGCGGGCCTTCGAATGCGATCCGGTGTCGGCCTTCGGCGGGGTGATCGCGCTGAACCGGCCGGTGGACGGCGCGACTGCGGAAGCCATCGCCGGCCTGCGGCACAACGGCGTGGCCCTGTTCATCGAGTGCATCGTGGCCCCCTCCTTTGACGAGGCGGCGCGCGCCCGCTTCTCCAAGCGCAAGGACCTGCGGGTGGTGGAGGTCGCGCCAGCGCAGATGAAGCGGGTGCTGAAGGCAGTATCGGGCGGCCTCCTGGTCCAGGACGCCGACCTGCGCCAGCTCGGCCCCTCGGACCTGACCGTGGTCACTGAACGCCAGCCAGCCGAGGCCGAGATGCGCGACCTGCTGTTCGCCTGGAAGGTCTGCAAGCACGTGAAGTCGAACGCCATCCTTTACGCCAAGGACGAGCGCGGGATCGGAGTCGGAGCGGGCCAGATGAGCCGGGTGGACTCAGCCAAGATCGGAGCCATGAAGGCGGTGCTGCCGCTGAAGGGCAGCGTGGTCGGGTCCGACGCATTCTTCCCGTTTCCTGACGGGGTGGAGGTGGTGGCGCAGGCGGGCGCGACCGCCATCATCCAGCCCGGCGGATCGGTGCGCGACCAGGAAGTCATCGATACCGCCAATCGGCTCGGTCTGGCGATGGTCTTCACCGGGGTCAGGCACTTCCGGCACTAGGCGCGCCGAGATCGGCCAAGACTGCCATGATTGCGGGAAATGAAAACAAAAACCTCGTTCGCGTGTTCTATTGCAAGGCCCCTGATCGGTCCCGTTCGTCAGCTGACGGCTGATGGCTGAGAGCTGAGCCCTACGTCGGGCGTAAAATAAGAGAGCACCAGGCGCACGGCGGCCAGCATCCAATCCGGTGGGAAAGAGTGACCAGGTCTTGTCTTCGATGAGAATCCGCATAGCTGTTCTTCTGCTCCTGTCGTTCTCCATGGCGTCGGCGGCGCAAGACGCCAGGCCGGCTGCGCAATCGCAGCCGCAAAGCCCTGCGCAAGACAGCCTGCCGCCCGACACCAAGGCGCCCGCGCCGCAGCAGAAGGGCCCGGCGATCACAGGCACCGCCGGCGCGACTGCTGAGCCGGCAGCCCAGCCCGACAAGTCCGCCGCTTACTACCACTACACGCTGGCCCACATGTACGAGGAGATGGTCGCCATCTACGGGCGCGCCGACTACGCCAACAAGGCGATGGAAGAGTACGGCAAGGCCATCGAGGCTGACCCGACGTCGGAGTATCTGCACGCCGCGCTGGCCGAGCTCTACGCCAAGACCGGGCGCATCGCCGACGCGGTCACCGAGGCCCGGGAGATCGTCAAGCGCGATCCCAATAACCTGGACGCGCGGAAGCTGCTGGGGCGCATCTACCTGCGCTCGCTGGGTGACGTGAATTCCGGCACCCAGTCGCAGGAGATGCTGAAGCTGGCCATCGAGCAGTACGAGCAGATGGTGCGCATCCAGCCCGGCGACATCGAGAACCACCTGCTGCTGGGGCGGCTATACCGGCTGGACAACGACCTGCTGAAGGCGGAGAACGAGTTCAAGACCGCGGTCAAGCTGAAACCGGACTCCGAGGAAGCGGTCATCAACCTGGCCTACCTCTACAACGAGGAAGGCGACTCCAAGCGCGCCGCCGATGTGCTGGCGAGCGTCCCGGAGAGCGCGCGTAGCGCGAAACTGTACTCGGTGCTGGGTTTCACCTACGAGCAGCAGAAGGACTACAAGCACGCAGTGCAGGCCTACAAGCAGGCAGTCGACCTGGACCACGACAACCTGGACGCGATGCGCGGGCTGGCGCAAAACCTGCTGAACGACGGCCAGAGCGACGCCGCGCTGGAGCAGTACCGGCAGATCGCCGAGGCCGACCCGCAGGACGCCCAGGCTCTGTTGCGCATGGCCGAGATCCAGCGGCGCAAAGGGCAGTACGACAAAGCGCTCGCCAGCCTCAACAAGGCGGATGCGCAGGTGCAGGACTCGGTCGAAGTCCCCTACAACCGCGCGCTGATCTATGAAGCGCAAGGCAAGTTCGACGAAGCGGCCAAGATCCTGGACGGCATGCTTCAGAAGAACGAGAAGCCGGGTGGCGCCTACACCAGCGGCGAGAAGAACAATCGCGCGCTCTTCCTGGACCGCCTGGGAAACATCTACAAGCAGCAGCAGAAGACGCAGCTGGCGGTGGACACGTTCCGCAGGATGCTGGCGCTGGGCCCGGAGCCCTCACGCAGCGGCTACCAGGAGATCATCGACACCTACCGCGACGCCAAGATGTGGCCGCAGGCCGCGGATGCCGCGCGCGAAGCGGTAAAGAAGATGCCCGACGACCGCGAGCTGAAGATGGTGCTGGCCCAGCAGGAGGCCGACAGCGGCCACGCCGACGCCGCTGTCGCCCAGGTCAAGAGCCTGCTGAAGGGCACTGCGGAGGACCGCGCCATCTACATCGGCCTGGCCCAGATCGACAGCCGCCTGAAACGCTACAAAGAAGCCGAGGAGGCAGTGGCGGAGGCGCAGAAGCTGGCCGCCAAGCCCGAGGAGAAGCAGTACGCCACGTTCGTCGCGGGTTCCATCTACGAGCGCCAGAAGAAGTATGAGCAGGCCGAAGAGGCGTTCAAGAAGGTCATCGCCGAAGATGCGAACAATGCGGTCGCGCTCAACTACCTCGGGTACATGCTGGCCGACCGTGGCGTGCGCCTGGAAGAAGCGCTGAACTACATCAAGAAGGCGGTGGAGATCGATCCCCAGAACGGCGCCTACCTGGATTCCCTCGGCTGGGCGTACTACAAGCTCGGCAACTACGACCTGGCGGAGGAGAACCTGCGCAAGGCGGTGGCGCGGATCTCCAACGATGCCACCATCCATCAGCACCTCGGTGACCTCTACCAGAAGACCGGGCGTCTGAAGCTGGCCGCGGCCCACTGGGAACGCGCGCTGGACGAGTGGAGCAAGACCGTCGCCGCTGAGGTCGACCAGGCCGACGTCAACCAGACCGCCAAGAAGCTGGAAGCGGCGCGGGTGAAGCTGGCCCAGCAAGTCCGCAAGTAAGTTTGCAGGAGGCAGGGAGCAGGCGGCAGGTGTTCAGCCTGCAACCTGCCTTCTGCCTCCTGCGTCCTTTACAATCCAAACATGCTGCGCGCGTATGCCGTCCGCGTGGAGGACTCGCGCGGGCGCCGCTATCCTGAGCCGCCGCACCCCTATCGCAACCCGTTCCAGCGGGACCGCGATCGTGTCATCCACTCGCGCGCTTTTCGCCGGCTGGAGGACAAGACGCAGGTCTTCACCCGCCGCTACTCCGACCACTTCCGCAACCGGCTGACCCATACCATCGAGGTCTCGCAGATCGCTCGCACCCTCACCGGCGAGCTGGGGCTGAATCAGGACCTGGCCGAGACGCTGGCGCTGGTGCACGACATCGGGCATCCGCCGTTCGGGCATGCCGGCGAGAAGGCGCTGGACCAGGCGATGCGCGCGCACGGCGAATCGTTCGACCACAATCTGCATGCGCTGCGCATCGTCGAGGATTTCGAGCTGCGCTATGCTGACTTCCGCGGGCTGAACCTGAGCTTCGAGGTGCGCGAGGGCATCATCAAGCACTCGCACGCCTATCGCTCGGGCGATCACCCGCAGCTCGCCGAGTACATGCTCGACCTGCGGCCGCCGCTCGAGGCGCAGCTGATCGACTTGGCCGACGAGATCGCCTACAACACCGCCGACCTGGACGACGGCTACGAGGCGCGCATCCTTACCCTCGATGAGATCCGCGGCCGCGTGGGCATCTTCGAGCGCTACTACCTTGAGGTGGAGAAGCTGTATCCGGCGGCACTGGAGAAGTTGAAGTTCAACGAAACCATCAAGCGCATGTTCAACCGGCTGGTGACCGACCTGATCCGTAACACGGCGGCCACCGTGAATGAACTGGGCGTGGCTGATCTGGACCAGGTGCGAGCGTATCCGGAGCGTCTGGCGCATTTCAGCGGTGAAGTCGAGCAGGAACGGAAACAGTCGAAAGCGTTCCTCTATGAGAAGCTCTACCTTAGTCCAGCGCTTCAGCCGGAAAAGGACGCGGCCGAGCGCGTCATCTCTGAGATGTTCGAGTTCTGGGTCGGGCAACCCGAAGCTCTGCCGCCCAGCTACCAGGAGAAAGCCCACAACGAGAGCCTGCCGCGTGTGGTCTGCGACTACATCGCGGGCATGACCGATACGTTCATCCTGGACCAGTACGAGCAGCACTGCGGCGGCGGCGCGGCGGAAGTGATACGAAGAGGGAAAGCGATTCGCGATTAGCCGTTGGCCATTGAAGCTAGTGGTTCGGCTGAACGTGAAGAGCTAAGCAGCTACGCGCTACCTGCTAATCGCTTCCCACCACCGTCACCACGTCGTACAGCACTCTCGGTCCCCGCCGCAACTGCTCCACCCGGATGCGCTCGTCGTTGGCGTGCGCGGTTTCGATCTCCGCTTCGGTCGCCGAGTACGGACAAAAGCCGTAGCTGACGATCCCCACCTCCCGGTAGCGCTGGGTCTCGTTGTATCCACTCGACATCTTGGGGAGCACGATCCCGCCGCTGAAGTAGCGTCCCGACACCGCCTCGATCGCGCGGAAGAGCGCGGTGTCTATGGAAGAAGAGTTGGGCTTGTGGAATGCTCCGATGTGCTCGAAGGTGATGCTCGGGTCGTTGATCACCTTCTTGAGCTCGGCCTCGAAGCGCGCCGGGTCCTGACCGGGCAGCAGCCGGATGTCCACGTTGGCCCAGGCGTCCGGGGGAATGACGTTGGTCTGCAGCGAGCCGCCCATCATGGTTAGCGAGATGGTGTCGTGGAACATGTACCCGAGCTCGCGGTCGCTGCGGACCCAGGCGCGGAACTTCGGGTCCTTCATGGCGGCGGGCGGATCGCGGAACCAGGCAACGCGCTCGCCGGTTTGCAGCGCTGCCATGCGCCGCAGGAACTGCTCGACGGTGGGTTGAAGCGAGAGCGGCTGCTCCCAGGCCAGCACGCGGTTGAGGGCTCGCACCAGCCGGTTAGGCGCGGAGTCCGGCATTGGGCGCGAGCCGTGTCCCGGAGTGCCGTGCGCCACCAGGTGCAGCCAATCCGGCGCTTTCTCGGCGACGTTCACGCCGACGTAGCGCATCTTCCCATCCTCCTCCACGTTCTCGCCGCCTTCGTTGATGAGGAACTCGGCATTCTCCAGCAGGTCGGTGTGGCCGTTCATCACCCAGTCGGCGCCGAGACTGTTGACCTCCTCGTCCGGGGTGGCGATGAAGATCACGTCGCGGTCGATGGGCGGCTTCTCGCGGTTCAGCATGACCATGACCACCAGCTCCGCCAAGCCTTCGTTCTTCATGTCCTGCGCGCCGCGGCCGTACATCACGCCGTTCGCGACTTCGCCGCTGAAGGGTGGATGCGTCCAGTGCGACGGGTCGCTGGTCACCACGTCGGTGTGGTTCAGCAGGATGATGGGCCGCTTCTTCGAAGCAGAGGATGCCGAGACCTTCGCCCACAGCAGGTCGCGCCCGGGAGCCAGGTTGAACGCGCGGTTCTGGATACCTTCGGCATCGAAGATCTTCTTCATCCATGCGGTGGCACGCGCTTCGTTGCCCGGCGGATTGGTGGTGTCGATCCGCAAATACTCCTGCATCCAGCGCTCGGCCAGGTCGGAGTACTGCTTCATGTGGTCGGGCGGGATACGGTCGGAGGCGAACGGCTGGCCGGCTTGGGCCAGAGTAGTTACCCAAGAAAACAAAGCTGTGAGGCAGATGAGTCTGACGATTCTGGCTGAAGACAACGAAACCCCCTCACCACGAAAGTACACGAAGTCACACCAAGGAATGCGGCGCCGCTGGGACGCCTACTCTAACAAAATTGCCCTGCCCCACTCTTTCTTACCTAGGTGCGTCCAACGGAGGACTGAGGCCGCGTTGCAGGGAAAGGGGTTATGCGCAATATCGGGCCCTGACTTTGGCATTCGGATTGATTAGGTCATGTACGAACGGGCGCTGGCGACCAGAATCGGCGCCGCTTCGGTGGTGAGCCACTCCGACAGCTCCCCCCCTTTGAATCGGAGGAAATCTCGCAATGAAGAAGCAGATCTTTCTGACCCTACCGCTGGCCGCCTGTTTGGCCGTGCCGGCGATCGCGCAGCAGGCGCCCTCAGACTCATCGTCCGCTACCAGCACGCAGACGCAGGCCACGCAGGACCAGCAGACGCCCAGCCAGCCCGACCAGGCGCAGTCGTCGGACCAGAGCCGCGCGCCCCTCACCTACGAAAGTCGCCAGGGTTTTTGGGGCAAGCTGAACCCGTTCGCGCGCAAGAAATACGTCCAGAAGCAGCTCGATCCGGTGCGCGGGCGGGTCAACGAGCTGGATGAGCTGACCGCGGCCAACGCCAAGATGATCAAGGACGTGGACGCGCGCTCGACCGAAGGCATCCGTCTGGCGTCCAACCGCGCCAACGAAGCCGACCAGCACGCGGTCGAGGCCGGCAACCGCGCCCAGGCCGCGCACCAGACCGCGACCCAGGCCAGCCAGCGGGTGCAGAGCGTCGAATCGGCGGTGAATAGCATCGACCAGTACAAGCCGGTCACCGATGCCGAGATCCGCTTCCGTCCCGGCCAACTGGCGCTGAGCAAGAAGGCCAAGACCGCCCTCGACGAGATGGCCGAGCCCCTGAAGAGCCAGAAGGGATACATCGTCGAAGTGCAGGGCTTCTCTTCCGGCCGCGGTCAGGCCGCGGTGGAGAACTCGCAGCGCATGGCCGAGTCGGTGGTCCGCTACCTGGTGTTGAACCATGACATCCCGGTCTACCGGATCTACACGCTGGGCATGGGCAACGCGCCGGTGCCGGCCAGCCCGGGCAACGAGAAGGCGCGCCGCACCGCGGGCGGCCGCGTCGAAGTGGCTATCCTGAAGAACGGCAGCGGCGACCTGGAGACCGGCGCGATGGCGCAGCCGGGCGCCAGCCAGACCAACCAGCCGCCACGCTAGCAAGGTGGCTTAGGCAGGATTCGCAGGGGATCCTGCCACACCCTGGAAAGCCCGCCGAGAGGCGGGCTCTCTTGTGTTGTAGCGCTGGAACGGACATTCAGAACTGCTTTAGCTGATCGAGATACCCGCGGAAATTCCGCAGCACTTCCTCCATCGAGTCGCCGCCAAACTTCTCGCGGGCGGCGCGGGCCACGGTGAGCGCGACCATCGCTTCGCCGGCCACACCGGCCGCGGGCACCACGCAGACGTCGCTGCGCTCGTAGGCGGCCTTGACCGGCTCGCGCGACTGGAAGTCCACTGACTCCAGCGGCCGACGCAGGGTCGAGATAGGCTTGAGGTAGCCGCGGACGATGATGTCCTCGCCGTTGGAGACGCCGCCCTCGATCCCACCGGCCCGGTTCGAACGCCGTAGGAACCGGTGTTTCGACCGGTCGTATCCGATCGGGTCCTGCACCGCGGAGCCGGGCATCGACGCGGCGGCTACGCCGCTGCCGATCTCGACCGCCTTTACCGCCTGCAGCGACATCACGGCGGCCGCCAGCAGGGTGTCCAGGCGCTCGTCCCAGTTCACGTAGGAACCGAGTCCCGGCGGCACGCGGTGCGCGACCACTTCGAACATGCCGCCGGCGGAGTCCCCAGTCTTCAGCGCATTGTCGATCTCGGCCTTCATCGCCTGCTCAGCTTGCGGATCAGCACAATTCAGCAGCACCTCGCTGCGCCGGCTCAGTTCCGAGATCTTCTCCCAGCCGATCTCGGCGTCGCCGACCCCAGCGCCGCCGACCGAGAGCACGTGGCTGAGGACTTCTACGCCCAGCTCTCTCAGAAACAACTTCGCCATGGCGCCGACGGCAACGCGGGCCGCCGATTCACGCGCCGAGGCGCGCTCCAGCACGTATCTGGCTTCCGGGAAGTTGAACTTCAGGGCTCCCGCCAGGTCGGCGTGCCCGGGCCGCGGCGACGCGACCGCCTTGTGCTTGGCGGGGTCGCCTTCGCCGACCGGCAGCGACTCCTGCCAGTTCTTCCAATCCTTGTTCTCGATGAGCAGAGAGATGGGTGAGCCGATGGTCTGCCCGTGGCGCACGCCGGAGACGATGTGCGCGGAGTCCTGCTCGATCTTCTGCCGTCCGCCGCGGCCGTAGCCCTGCTGCCGCCGCCACAGCTCGCGGTCGACATACGCCTGGTCGATCTTCAGCCCGGCCGGGATGCCGGAGACCCAGGCGACCAGCGCCTCTCCGTGCGACTCACCAGCGGTCCAGAATCGAAGCATGTGGTTGATATTGCCAGAATCCCGCCGTTTGCCCAAATCGCAAGGTCTAGATACCGGGAAGCAGTCCGGGGCACCGGTTATGTTCCCAGAGCTTTCTGAGCCGGCTTGCCTTCGGCCAGGTTTGCCAGGGTCTTCATGTCGGGAACTTCCAGGTCGGGGATTGCCGCTCCGGCGCCGGAGGCCGAAGGGCCCGGCCGGGTCGCGTGACGATTCACCCAGACATTGGCGATGCCGAGCTGCCGCGCGGGTCCGATGTCGTGGAAGCGGCTCTCCGCGCAATGCAGGATCGCGTCCGCGCCCACGCCCAGGCGCTGCACCGCGGTCTGAAAATTGTTCAGGGAAGGCTTGTAGCTCTGGCACTGCTGCGCCGTGATGACCTGGTCGAAGCGCACCTGCAGCCGCTTGGCGCTGTAGGCGAACAGGTCGTCGTCCACGTTGGACAAGATCACCAGCTTGTACCGGGCCTTCAGACGGCGCAGCGCTTCCACCGTGTCGGGAAAGGGAAGCCAATCGCGCAGCGACTCCGGCAGCGAACGCACCTCGACCGCCGAGGGCATGAAGCCCAGGCGCTGTCCCAGCCCCAGCACCACGCTCTCCAAAACGGCGCGGTAGGGACGGAACCGGCCGGCTTCCGCGGCGGCTTCCAATTCCCCGTAGGCCTGCAGCAGTTGCCCGTCCGGGAGGTCCTTCCCGTACCTTTGCAGGATCGGCCGCAGCGCGCCCAGGATGCCGGTCTCCCAGTCGATCAGGGTGCCGTAGCAATCGAAGGTCAGGACCTTGAATCGCGTGAAGTCCATGTTCAGACTCTAGCAGAACACCATTTGGATGTGGCGAGACTACTGCTCCAAGTGCATGGGGTAGAATCCCTGGTGATGATTCGGCTCTCTCATTTCTCCTTCTTCCTCCTATGTTTCCTCCTTCCCGTGCAGTTCTCACAGGCGCAGATGGCGAACGGGTCCTTGCGCGGCGAGGTGCAGGACGCCAGCGGCCGCCGCGTCGCCGGGGCCACCATCGTGGTGGAGGCTCCGCGTTCGGCGCTGAAGAGAGAAGCGCGCAGCGACGACGGCGGCGAGTTCCGGGTCAACGACCTGCTGCCTGGCCGCTATCGCGTGGTGGTGAGCGCGAAGGGTTTCGCGGAGAGTAGCGCGGACGTGAGTGTCGTGGTCAGCTCGGTGCGCGACCTGTCGGTGACGCTCAAGCCCGCTGCCGTGCAGCAGACGGTGAATGTCCCCGGCCAGTCCTCCTCGATCACCACCGAGGCCATCGACACCGCCAGCACCATCCAGCAGGGCGCGGTCAGTTCGCGCGACCTGGAGACCATCCCGCTGGCGCACCGCAGCTTCGCCAACATCGCCTACCTGGTGCCGGGCACCCAGCCCGTGGAGCCTTCCGACCCCAGCAAGGCGCGGATCACCGCGGTCTCCACCGGCGGCAGCTCCGGCCTGAACAACGCGCTCTCGGTGGATGGGATGGATGACTCTGACGACTACATCGGCGGCTTCCTGCAGAACTTCTCCCCCGACGGCATCGAAGAGTTCGCCTTCCGCACTGCGCAGGAAGACGCCGACACCGGGCGCACCACCGCCGGCTCGGTCGTCATCACCACCCGGCACGGGACCAACGACTGGCACGGCAGCGCGGCCTTTTACGAGCGCGCGTCGGACCTGACCGCCCGGTATCCCATCGAGAATCCGGCGCCCGATCCCAAGCAGCCCTTTTCGCGGCAGAACTACATCGGCACCGTGGGCGGCCCGCTCAAG
>Ga0335082_10009138_pt1 | contig 10786 bp, 9 predicted proteins | sample Lox_Sample_41_FD_206718 | JGI IMG/M metagenome (GOLD analysis project Ga0335082, IMG submission 206718) | Soil microbial communities from Loxahatchee National Wildlife Refuge, Florida, United States - Lox_Sample_4.1 | ecosystem: Environmental > Terrestrial > Soil > Wetlands | place: USA: Florida... | reverse complement strand
TTCTTTAGCTGATACTTGCCGGCCTGCTGTTCGTCGCCCCAGCCCTCCGGCAGATCTTCCGCCGAACAAATCTGGTCGTAGACGATCGCGCCATCCCGCACGGTCGGCCCGATGACTTCGTAGCCTCGACGCGTGAATCCATCGATCAATGTATTTAGTTGTTCGGGAACAAACGAACGCAGTGAACTACCGTGAGGCGCCTTGGGAGACATTTCACATCTCCGCGCTCCGGGTGGAGCGCGGCCCGGCGCTCTTGCAAGTGGCCCAATCTACTGCTCTCCGTATACTCCCTTTATTGTCATCCTGCAATGCCCGAGCACCAAAAAACGCGCTCGGACGCCGGAGTTTGTTCTACACCAAGGACAAGATGCGGCAGGCCGAGAGCTAATAGTACTGTGGCCGCTCATTTTTGTGTTTCGTGGGCGCATCGATCCGATAACAGATTTATTATGAGTAGATTAGCTGGATCCAATGGCCCCCGCCGAGGTCTTTGCTGGTACCAAGACCCGCGTACCTCTTCCTTGGAGCGATTGGCCCATTGAGCGGCGGCTTCGTCGTTCTTTAAGCTGTGTCCACGATGGGTTGGGGGCCGCGCGGGGACAGCGGTCCCGCAAGGGGCCGTGTGCGAGCCTCCCAACCCTCCATCTTCCTTCCTCGGCTAAACCCTTCCCTCGAGCTCTGCCATGAGCCTTTCGGCCCTGCTGTTGCATCCATCCTAGTGCGTATGTGTTGCAACTTCTTGTGTTGCTGCCGTTTGCTGGGAATCCCGACCATAGACTGGCGGCGAAGGACGACGGGTGAAGGCCCGCGATTGCACTAAAGCTCTACGGATCTTTTTTGCTCTTGGAGGACTCGCCCTTGGGTGGGTGTCTGGCAGCGCCGCACTCCCTTCCGCCCTCAACACGCTCCGCGCGGCCACCTGTGAAGCGTTCAATCGCTATTTTGCCGATGTGGAGGCCGAGAATTCCCGCTCGCTTCGCGGAGGTCCCTTCCTCTGGGTCGACGGGTTGAATCCCGCGGAGCGGGACGAGGCGCTCGCCAGGCTCAAAGCCGGCCAGGTGCAGATGCGCCGCCTGAGTGCTAAGGCCACTGGCCGCGATCACGATGTTCCTGGCGGCATGATCCACGATTGGCAGGGTCTGGTCTTCATACCGGGCGCAAGGCTCGGGAACGTCCTGCGCGTACTACAGGATTACGACCACCACGCTACGTACTTTGCCCCTGACGTCGAGCGGTCTTTCATCGAGACCCATGACAGTGACCACTACCTCGTTTTCATGCGTTTTCGGCGCCACAAGGTTGTCACCGTCGTCCTCGATACGGAACAGGACATTCATTACTTCCGCGACTCGGCCTCACGCGCGCACAGTCGTAGTTCCGCTGTTCGCATTGCTCAAGTGCAGAATCCAGGTGAAAGCGACGAACGCGAAAGGTCACCGGGTGACGACGACGGCTTCTTGTGGCGTATGGAGACCTGGTGGCGAATGGAGGAGCGCGACGGCGGCGTCTACGTGCAGAACGAAGCTGTCACGCTGACTCGCGACATCCCCACAGGACTCGGCTGGCTCATCGAGCCCTTCATCACCAATATCCCCAAGGAGACCCTCGAGTTCACCTTGCAATCGCTGCGCAAAGCCGTCCTCGAGAATCCCCGCTGAGTGTCAGCTCTTACGTTCGTCCCGGATCGCAATCAGCATCACGCCTTGCGCGGTCAACAGGGGATGAAACCAGCTCTTCACCGAAGGACGGTCCGTATACACAACGAGCCGGTCCGCCCATTCGGACACCAACTTGAAGTTGTCAAACACACTGTAGGAATAGAACAACCCGTCGCCTTCCGAAATCTGGTAATACTTGCCGCCGGTCCTCACATAATCGTACGCGCGCCACAGGCCCGCTTTGTACAAAAAGAGCTTGAGCAACCGCGCCGCCATCGAACCCTGCCCAAAGCGGTTGCTGTCACCAATCACTACCGCCTTTCGCGCCACGCGCATCATCTCCTTCACCACCGCACCTGGATTCGGCACGTGATGGAGAATGGAGAATTCGCTGACTACATCAAAACTGCCGTCCACAAACGGCAGCGCCTCGCCAGCCGCCTGCATCAACCTCACCTTCTCGTTCACTCCGGCCGCGACTCCTTGTTTCACCAGGGCCGCCACAGGTTCCGCCCCGCACACAAGTGCTCCCGGAAATGCCTCAGCAAAGTCAGTCAACCCCCGCCCGTTCGCCGATCCCACATCCAGCCAACTTCGTACTCCGAGGGGACGGAGCACCGACACAACCATTTCGAGAACCTTGGGGTCGCCACTACCCTCGTTCGCGTGCATCGTCCCATATTGTTCTGCCGATTCGGTGTAGTACCTGCGCTGGATTTCAACGGCCGGATCGTGCGGCAACGGAATCCTCCTCGCCAGACCACCTTCTATCATACGAATCAGGCCAGCACCCACGCGGGGGCCAACAATCAACAAGAATCATGCGTCTTCTTTCGCGCTTTGGATCAGTTGCAGGAGCGCCTTCGCATGCCGGTCCCATGACAATTCCGCGGCCGTGGAAACCGCCTCAGCGCCGATCCCTTCGGCCACGCCCGGATTCGACGCGATCCTGCTCAATGCCTCCGCCAGTTCATCCGGATCAGCTGCATCTTGAAGAAGCACGCCGTTCTCTCCGTCGCGCAAATATTCACTAATTCCGGCGTTCCTGCTTACGACCACAGGCAAACCACACGCCATGGCCTCAAGCGCCGGCAGATTGAATGAATCCTCCAAGGACGGCGCTGTGTAGATGTCGGCGGCGGAATAAAACGACAGAATGTCTCGCGTTTCACCGGCGAAACGAATGCGGCCCTCAAGTTGCGATCGCGCAGAAGACACCAGTTCCGTTGCCAACGCATCCTCGCCCACAACACAGACCTTCAGCTGCAGTTTGCCACACAACTTTACCGCCTCCAGCAATACAGGTAGCCCTTTATTCCGGAAGTCGTTTCCTACCAGGAGCAGCACGATGTCTCCCCTGGAATACCCGAGTCTCTCCCGAACCTCCACACGCAACGCGTCTCGATTCGCTGGCGAAAAATGCACGGTGTCGACCCCATTCGGAATTACGTTGACATCCGTGCGTCCGAAATACTCATCCAATTGGCGCGCCGTGTGTCTGGAGACCGCTGCCAGCCGCAGCAATTTCCTTCGGTAGACCCGGCTTTCCAACCAGCAAAGCAACCGGTAATACATGCTGCGGTGCAATCCGCGAAGTCCCCCGCCACCGCGGGCGTCCTGTAACAACTTCAGGCGGTGGAATACCGCGTGGACAAGCACTACGTCAGCATCGAGCGCATTGATGCCGGGTGAGAAGACCGCATCGCAATGCAATCCGTGAATCCATCTATCTCGCCAACGGGCTATTCGATTCACCGCCAACCAGTGGATGAACTGAAAGAGATGTGGCCCGGGAATTCGCGCCACGCGATGCCACACCACTCTTCCTCGTTCTGACGCATCAGCCTGCGGCCACTGCGTCACCTCAATGTCTTCGACTTCCTGCGCATACAGGTGGACTTCACAGCCGTGCTCGCGCACCAACCGAGCCACGAGCTCGGCCACAGCACGCTCCGTCCCTCGCCGCCGGTTCACCGATGGAGATAAAACCGCTATTCGCAAATTAATGTTTCGGCCACTTGGCAATCAGAGCGGGTCCAGCATAACAAATCGTTCCTCGCAATTAGAAAGAAATCAGGGTACCGGAAGGACCTTCGCCTCCGAGTAAAAAAGAACATGGCCCTTGGCCTTTGCGATTCTCAGTCAATTATTTCGCCTCATTATGCCGCCCTTGCCATCGCCACGCGGAGGCTACGATTGTAGCGAGGTCGGACTGACGTGGTGACCACCGCAGTGATTGTCGAATCTTGGATATATCCGCAAACAACCGGGCGGCATCCCCGGGTCGTCGGGGTTGTATCCTCGGATGAATCTCTTTTCCAGTGACCTTCCGCGCACAGTCGATCACTTCCCGGACGGAATATCCACGACCGCTCCCTACATTAAAAAAGTCGGGGCGCCCATTTTCGCGTAGGTAAGTCAGCGCACTAGCATGGGCCGCAGCCAAGTCGCTGACATGCACATAGTCCCGGATCGTGGTCCCATCCGGCGTCGCATAGTCGTCTCCAAAGACGCTGACCTCGCTGTGTTTTCCAGAAGCTGCCAGAAGGACATTAGGAATCAAGTGGGTCTCAGGATCGTGATGTTCCCCATGAGTCTCCGTAGCCCCCGCAGCGTTGAAATAACGCAATCCGACAAACTGCAATCCGTAAGCCAAGCTGTATGACACCAAAGCGCGTTCGAGTAAGAGCTTGGACCATCCATACGGAGACGCAGGTTTCTGTGGAGTCTCTTCGTTTACCGGAACTGTATCCGGATCACCATATGTCGCACAAGAAGACGAAAACACGAAGCGACGGAGGCCAGTCTTCAGAAGAGCTGCCAGTAAATTCAAGCCCTGCACCAAGTTGTTCTCCCAATACATTCTTGGTTCCTGAACGGACTCATTGACGTAGGCGAAAGCGGCAAAATGGACACAAGACTCAATCTCATGTTCCTGAGTGATTCGCTCAATCAGAACCGCATCCCCAACATCGCCTTGATAGAAAGGGACATCCTCCTCCACGGACGCACGGTGGCCGCGGGATAAATTGTCAATAACCACAACCTTCTCGCCGTGAGAGCGGAGATGTTCTACGGTGATGCTGCCGATATAACCTGCGCCCCCTGTGACGAGTATTGCCATCTTCCTTTACATACTATCTGAATTTGTAAAATGCCAATCGATATGAAATCGGTGCGCATCAACGATTGCAAGACTCCATTGATCGCACCCGAGACGTCAGAACATCACGATAGACCTGATCGTGGCCCTCTATCATCCGTTGCGCAGTGAGCGTCTTGGTCGCTCTCTCATGCCCGGCTTTTGCCCACTGGCCGGCAAGCGTCGAATCGCGCAACAGACGCAGGAGCTGTCGAGCAAGATCATCTGCGTCACCAGTCCGGAAAGTCTGATCTGTCCCCCCTAACACCTCGGCAAAAGCGCCCAGGTCGGAAGCTAATACCGGTAGCCCACGCGACATGTTTTCAGCCACGACCATGCCAAATACTTCCCCTCCCATCGACGGCACAACTATAACCGTGGCTTCCGCCAGAAGTTTGTTGATCTCTTCTTCCGGAATAAATCCAAAAAACTTCACCTGATCCCCTAAATCCCATTCCTTGACACGAATCTCCAAAAGTTCTCGCTCCGGCCCAGTCCCGATGATCCACAGCCGCAGGTTATGATCCTTCATCTTGAGCTGGCGAGCCGCTTGCAGCAGGAGCCCGACACCCTTCGTCGTAACGAGCCTGCCTATAAATACGATCCGGAGGGTCTTTTCATTGCCGCTAATCCGAACAATGGGTGCTCGCGGCGGTATCCCATGCGCTACGATTTTGACTCGTGGCAATCCAAGCTGTTCTCCCAACCACCGGGTCGGGACAATATTGGCGTCAACTCGCTCGCACAAACGACGCCGGAGGAACGTCAACAGCCATAGGCGTACCGGAACGAACCGTGACCCCGACTTCCGGCACTTTAGGCACTTGCTGTGATTGCCCTGCATGAAATATCCCGGACATGGAGCATCTTCCGGCTCTTTGAGCAACTGACCATTCGGACAAATTGCTTGGAACCCGTGATGTTCGGCCACCACTGGTTTCTTCTGTCTCAATGCTTCGCGCAGTGGCGGAATGGCGACGCCAGCCACGTGGACGATGTCACAGGACGCGATCAAGTCCCGAAGCTGCCGCTTAGTCGGATTGCGTACAATGCTGAAAGGTCGACACGGTTCGGAGCTCCCACTGGCGCTCGCATTTGTCACGACGGTGACCTTGTAAGCTGGCAGGTCGTCGGAAGTCCGCAAATTCCCCAAACCCGTGGCCAGCAACTCAACCACCGTTTCCACTCCACCCACGCTGGGCGGGAAGAAATGAGAGTAGATTAGGAGTTTCATCTTCAAGTCTTTCTAGCGAGCAGCCACTTTACTTTTTGCATGGTTGCGAGCCATACCGTGCCGCCCCAAAGAGCAGCATCCACCGGAAGAAATTGCCAGCGCAATTTGGCAACATTCCGGCTTGCCCTTACCACGGTCCACTTCGTCATTCGCAGCACGAGTGCCATTAGCGAACTCTCCTCTGCGGAGCTCCACCCGTTATCGCGGAGTTGCTTCGTGGCCAGTGTTTTCAGCGTGTCAGATTGAATCGATACACAATGCGACTCGCCAATGAAGTGCACCTCCCAGCCCTGCTTCCACAGTCGATTGCTGATATCCCAATCCTCGTCGGCCACGCGAAACCGTTCATCGTAACCGCCAATGGCATCAACCGCTGCTCTTCGAAAGAGAACCGCATGGCCGTGTGCAAAGGGAGCAGGACCCGTCCTGTCCGGATACCTTGCATCCTGAAATCGCTCCCGCCATCGGGTAAGCAATTTCTCGGGATTCTTCGGTACGGTTCGCGTGTAACAGGCTCCCACGCTGAGGTTCGCGTTAAGATAGTCTGCACACACGGCAACCCAGTCGGGCTGAGGTAACACTTCAACATTCACGCAAGCCACATAAGTCGCCGAAGAGCACCTGATAGCGGCATTCCGAGCCGCCGAAATACCTCGATTCTCCGGTAATGTAATCAAACGAAATTCCGGGCGAGAGACTGCCCACGTTGGCAGCTCCGCCGGGACTCGCGATCCATCATCCACTACCAGGATCGATCGCAAAGTTCGGGTCTGGTCTTCGCATGCTCTGAGGGTCAGCGCGAGAGCCTCAGGATCCTCGTTGTACACAGGAATGACAATGTCAACCGAGAATGAATCCATACCAGAATTGTCACCATCCACGAGACCAAATCTTGGTGAGGCGAGTAGAAGCCTGCAAGGTGAGTATAATATGTCCGCCGTGGCACTCGTAATCCCCGTCAACCACGCAAGGACTCGGAATGGCAAACGTGAGTAGAATTTTGCGCGCTCCAGCCGTCATACGGCAGCTCAGTAGCTTCTGGCAAGGTTACAAAACGTGGCGTTTCTTTGGAGGCTGGAACGCGCTCAAACTCGCTGAACTGCCCCCTTCAGTTCCAAATCCGTTGAGAGACTTCTTTGATGCGCGGACTACGGGCCCGGGAATCTGGAAGTGGAATCATTACTTCGACATCTATCATCAGCATTTCCAAAAGTTTCGTGGCCGGAAAATGCGAGTCTTGGAGATCGGCGTTTACAGCGGTGGTAGTTTGGACATGTGGGCTGACTATTTCGGAGAAGGTTGCCAGATCATTGGCGTCGACATCGAACCCAGGTGCCTGGCGTACGAACGTCCAGGCGTGAAGATTGTCGTTGGGGACCAGTCCAGTCGAGACTTTTGGGCGCGCTTTAGGGCTGAAAATGAGCCCGTCGACATTGTCATCGACGACGGTTCGCATGTCCCCGAAATGCAGATAATCACTCTGGAGGAATTACTGCCTCACGTAAGGCCAGGCGGCGTTTACGTCTGCGAAGATATCCACGGGACTCTCAGTCCATTTTCCAGTTATGCCGCAGGTCTCGCGCAAAGCCTTAATGCATGCGAACGAGGCCAAGATAACCTGGCTGATGGTGAACGACGAATAGTTTTTCAGAGCATACCTCTGCAGTCCGTGATTCAAGGAGTTTTTTTCTATCCGTTTATGGTCGTGATTGAAAAAAATCCAAAGGAGCGACCGGAACTGGTGGCTGCCAAACACGGCACGGAATGGCAGCCTTTTCTTAAATAGCACGTCTTTCTAGTACAGTCTCCTCAACGATTCCAGGATACTTCCTTAACCGCCAGAGCAAACCGAGGGACAACCAAAGATATGAGTTCAGAACAAAGTCCTGATAGGCAACAGAGCTCATGAATTCGATAGGAAAGAAAAGGAGGAATGCATATAGAAAGATCGAGAAAGCCATAGGAAACCAGGGTGTTTGCCGCAGCCCCACCACAGCTCGCCAGGTTGAAATCGTGACCCCAAAGGCGAGGACAAACCACAAAAGCAGTCCGACGATCCCCAATTCAACGATCAGATTGCCGTAGCCACTCTCCACTCCGATATTCATCGGCTGCGCATGCATGAGTTTAATCACATATTGCCTCCCAAGGGTGCAAGTTCCCATACCGTAGCCGTACGGCCATAGCGGATGTTGGAAGGCGTACCCGAGTTGCATGAGAGGATACGTCTGAGTACGATGCACCAATTCGCTTGTCGGACTATCTGGCATCAGTGTCTCGGAGTAAATCGCTAGTCGCGAACCCAGTTCGTTTGGGAAGAGTACAGTCAAAAGGATGACTGCCATCGCCACGACAATGATCGTTCTGGAAATCGCTCTTACCACACGGATCACCTCGCGTTGCCTCCACGGTGCGCCCCACAAGAAACCGACACAGAAAATCAGGCCAATTCCCGACGTCCACATGAAGGCTCCACGCGATGCCGTCATCAACACAGCGGCCGCCACTACCGCGATCGTCGCGAACGCCAGCATGCGGCCTCGCCGTCTCCGCAAAAGCAGGTAGCCACCGTACCCTAGCGCTGTAACCCAGCCCACCATTAGAAAATCCGCGAACCGGCCTGCACTGACAAACACCGATGTTGGCCGATAGGCAACCAAACCCGTGAGCGGAGACATCCGGTACGTTGTCGCCAACTCGCGGATGTCTTCTTGCAAGACCCTTGGATTCAGGAATGTCGGACCGATGATGGATTGCGCCAAACCGAGCCCCGAGATAAGGATGATCAGCACACACAGGTACGACATGAAGCGCTGCAATTCGCGCTCCGATTCCACAAGCTCATATCCCACGTAGATCATCGGGACATACAGAAAATCGACTTTCACCCCCAGAATTCCATAGAAGATACTGGTCGATGCCGGATTGAACATCTGAATAACGCCGAACCAGATGAACAACAGCAACGGGACACGAAACGGAAGGTGCAGAGGCGCTAGTCCTTTCGCCCGGCGCGCCCGGAAAAAAGACAAATACACCATCAGCGCCAGGAAGTCTTTGCCAAAATAAATGGCCATGTTGTTGCCCAGATACTTCCGCGCAAAATCCTCAAACAGCAGCCATCCGATAAAGAAATACAACCCTCGCCGCCAATCATTCAAAATCGCAACAACCACCGTCCCAACAATAAAGAACAACGCGGCGTAGGTAAGCGACGTGAGGTCGTTCGCGATGATGGCCTCGGCTACCTTATAGGCGGCCGCCAGCACACAAATCAGAATCCCAAGTGAAACGAGCGGGTTTCGTGACACGCGAAGCGACGGAAGTGTGCCAAGCGCCCTCATGCCTCAAATTTCCCGTTTGCGTCCATGCTAACCCTGCGCGTGTTCTGGCTTTTGCCGTCTCTTCTTGCTATCGACGGCTTTGCTCACCGCTCCCACCCAGCAGTTTAGCAGGTCCTCTGCGGTCCATTTCTCCATTTGGTGGGCTACTCCGCTCTTCATCCGCTGCAGAGAACCCGGCTCCTGGAGGACCTTTCGGAGGTGTTCCGCCAATGCGGAGACATCCCCGCACCGGTATACATACCCGCTATTCCCCGGATCGATCATTTCGATTCGCCCGATTACCGCGTCGCTCAGCAAGACCGGTAGACCGCTGAACATCGCCTCCGGCACAACCAGCGGGCATGGGTCGTACTCCGATGGCAGCACAAACAGGTCCGAGGCCTTATATACACCTGGTAGTTGCGAATCGTTGACGAAGCCCAGAATTCGCACTCGTTCCTGAATCCCCAGTTTCGCCACTTCCTGTTCCACCTCACTGCGCTGTGGACCGTCGCCCGCCATTACCAAATACGCGCCGGGAACTTCGGCTTCAGCAAATGCTCGAACCAGATCTAGAGGACGCTTCCACGTCTGCAGCTTCGCACAGTAAAAAACCACAAGGTCATCGGGCTGCAGGCCCCAGGATTGCCGAGTCTTCTGCCGGTCGAACTTCGTCATTCGTTGCAGCCAATCCGCCTTGTTCACTCCAGACCGAATGACCACGATTTCACTCTCTGGCTTTCCCAACTTCATTGCCAACTCTTTCACAGGCTGCGACGCCGCCATCAGTATGTCTACGAACCGGTACACTCTACCCAAGACCCACGGCTTGATTCGCGCTTTCCACCAATGCCCTTCTCGTTGGTGCAGTGACGTCGAGTCCGACGAGATCAAAAGACCAACATCAAACAACTTCGCCGCAAACGCCGCAATCCAAAAGCTCGCATACATATAACCGGTATAGATCACAACCGCGTCGAAATTCCCTTTCCGAATCAGCCCCCACAGGCCGGGGTTAAAAAGTCCAAAGAACCTCCCTAACCCGGGCCGAAGGGATCGGTTCGGAACATGGATCCAGGTATAGCCTTCCAATAGGGGAGTATCCCACTGGATTTCAATGCCGAATTCCGGGTCCATGCCAGCCTCGGCACCCTGCAGACTGCAATAGCCGACCACAACTTCTAGTCGCGGGTCCTTCGACAAGAGGCGAAGCAGCGACGAACCATATGGGATGACATGCGTAGACAGTACCAGCACACGGTAACGGCGATTCGACAAAAGATACCTCGCTCCAAAGGGCGCTCCAGAAAGTATAACTTTACCCGCGGCAAATTGAGCGCAACACACAGGTCGGGCTCTGTGACAAATGGGTTTCTGTCCTTCGGAGGACATTTCGTGCATGATGGATTTCCGTACTCCAGGAGGGCGC
>Ga0335082_10009137_pt1 | contig 10787 bp, 9 predicted proteins | sample Lox_Sample_41_FD_206718 | JGI IMG/M metagenome (GOLD analysis project Ga0335082, IMG submission 206718) | Soil microbial communities from Loxahatchee National Wildlife Refuge, Florida, United States - Lox_Sample_4.1 | ecosystem: Environmental > Terrestrial > Soil > Wetlands | place: USA: Florida... | reverse complement strand
CGGGGCCAATTTTCGGATGACCAATCTTCAGGCCGCCGTCGGTCTGGCCCAGGTCGAGAGGCTGGATGAATTCTTGGAAATCAAGAACCGCCTGGCGGGCTTCTACCGGCAGCGGATCTCCGAAATTAAGGGCCTCCGTTTCATGTCCGTCAGACCATGGGCCAGGTCGGCCTACTGGGTCTATGCGGTGGAGCTCGATCCACAGCTTGGCCTCGATGCGGCGACGGTGATGGAGCGGCTGCGGCAAAAAGGCGTGGCCACACGCCCGTTTTTTCTCGGGCTGCACGAGCAACCAGCCTTGCGCAAACTCGGCCTTTTTTCCGGTGAAACATTTCCGCACGCCGAAAGGGCGTCGCGCCTCGGTTTTTATCTGCCCAGCGGCCTGAGGTTGAATGAAGCGGCCATCGGGAAAATTATGGCGGCCTTGAGCGATTCCCTGCAATGAAAGCGGAGGCTTTTTTGCGTTATGCCCGGTATTACGATCTCTTGAACCGGGAGAAGGATTATGCCGGCGAGGCGCAATTTGCGGACCGGTTGCTTCGTCCGGCAGGCGCGCCGGCTCGAACGCTGCTCGACATCGGCTGCGGCACGGGCGGGCACGCCCGGGAATTTGCCCGGCTGGGCTGGCGTGTGACGGGCATAGATCTGTCGACGCCCATGATCGAAATCGCGCAAGCAAAAACCGCGGCCGACATGGCGGTGGAATTTGTTGCCGCCGCCGCAGACGAATTTGACCTCGGGCAAACTTTCGCGGCCGCCGTGTCGCTATTTCATGTCGTGTCGTATCAGAGCGGACCGGGCCAGGCCTTCCGCATGTTTGCCAATGTGCGGCGCCATTTGGCGCCCGCTGGAATTTTCGTCTTCGATTTTTGGCACGGGCCGGGCGTGCTGGCGGATCCACCCGTCGTTCGAACACGCCGTGCCGAGGATGAAGGCATCCGTGTCACGCGGGTTGCAAAGCCGGCGCACAATCCCCTGCAATGCCTTGTGGAGATAAACTACAAGATCGACATCGAAGATCTCGGCCTGGGAACAACCGAGCGGATCGGGGAAACGCATCGCATGCGCTATTTTTTTCTGCCGGAGCTGGAATTCATGCTCGGCCAGTCCGGATTCTCCATTGAGGCGCTTCACGCCGGGCTTTCGGAGAGGAGCCTGGACCGCACGGCGTGGTACGGACTTGTCGTTGCGCGCGCCTGCTGAAAAGCGATGAAGCCCTTTCGCATCGGTCTCCTCGGAAAAAACGCTTCGCCGGCGGACGGCGGCTCCAGCACGCTGTCCGCCATCCTCAATCCGGAGGCCATCGCCCGCCTGACGGAGGAGACGGTCGAAATCGTGACGGTGCCCCCGGCGGCCTGGCTGCCCAAGCGGTGGTCCCCGCGATATCTTTGGCGCAGAATTGCCCGCTGTTTTGGCGGAGAAATCCCGCCCGTCAACCTGCAGCCGGTCTGCCGCCGCCTTCGGCTGGATGCGGCTTATTTTCTAACCCCGGCCTTCGCTCGCATCGATCTACCGTTTATTTTCACGCTGTGGGACCTGGGGCATCGGACGATTCCAGAATTTCCGGAAGTCAGCACCGCCCGCGGCGATGCCTGGATGCAAAGAGAGGCGCTTTGCCGATGCATGCTTGGCCAAGCCTCTTTTGTGCTGGTGGGAAACAACGCCGGCGCCGCGGAAGCCTGCCATTTCTTCGGCTTGAACCGGGAAAAAGTCGTGGCCCTGCCGTTTCCAAATCCGGATTTTTCCGAGGTGGAGGAGGCTGTTCCGGCCTGGATGCCGACGCGGCCATTTTTCATCTACCCGGCCCAGTTTTGGCCGCACAAAAACCATGTCACCTTGTTGCAAGCCATCGCCCGCCTGGCCGGATCCGGCCGGACAGCTCCCGACCTCGTTTTTGTCGGGGCTGACAAAGGCAACCTGCCCCATGTAAAATCCATGGCCGCCGCCCTGCAGCTGGAAAAAAAGGTTCACTTTGGAGGTTTCGTTTCGCGGGGCGAACTGAAAACCCTTTATCAAAGGGCCGTGGGGCTGGTCTTCCCCTCCCTGCTTGGACCAAACAATCTTCCGCCGCAGGAGGCGGCCGTTCTGGGCTGCCCGATGATTCTAAGCGATCTGGCCGGCCATCGGGAGCAACTGGGGGAAGGCGCCCTGTATGCACCCGCCCTGGATGCGGCGGCATGGAGCGAGGCGATGGACCAATTGGCGTCCCAGCCGCAGTTGGGCCGTCTGCTCATCGAGAAGGCAAAAATAGCCGTGCGAGACAATACGGTCGAAGCCTACGTCAAAAAGCTGGGATGCCTTTTCTCGCAGATGAGCGCCCGGCGAAAACTTTGGCCGTCTTGAAAATCTTTCGATGAAAGTCCGTGTGATCACTGCCACACGCGGCGACTCGCCCTTTTTCGGCGAGATGGCGGCTTCGGTGCTGGCAGCCGCGCCGGCCGCCGATCACGTCGTGATTTGTCCCGCTTCGCGATTTCCGACCGCGGAAAAAAATCAACCGATCCGGTTTTTCGCCGAGGACAAACCAGGCCTTTATGCGGCGCTTAACCAAGGATGCCGCCCGGCCGGCGACTGGGATGCATCGACTGCACTCAACGACGACGACCTCCTGCTGGCTCCCGGTTTTGGCTGCGCCGTGCAAGAACTCGAGCGGCATGCGGAAATCGATGTTGTCTACGGGAGGGTGCGGCTGATCGACAGCCGGGGAGAAATTCTCGGGGCGCAACCGGTGGCGCGGCGGGCCGGGGATATCGAGGCGTTGCTTGTGCGTGGCATCATGCCACTCGCCCAGCCCGGCATGGTCGTCAGACGAAATCTGATCGAACGGCTGGGAGGCTTTGACGAGGCCTATCAGCTGGCCGGCGACCTCGATTTCTTCGTGCGGGCGCTGCTTTCCGGCGCGAGATTCCTGTTCGTCAATGCCTGGGTCGCAAGTTTCCGGCTGCATGCGGGGCAGCTCTCGAAAAGGCGCGCGGAGCTGGAGGCGGAAATAGAACGCGCCGTGCGGCCGCTGGCGGGCAGGCCGGGCCGCCTCGCGGCATGGTGGCGGTTCAGACGAGACAATCTCGGGGTCTATTTTGACCGGGTCCGCCGGCACGGCTGGATGTCGATGCGGGAACTTTATGACCGCACGGAATAAGCCTCGTGCCTCTGTTTAGGAGAATTGCCGGATGAGTTTCTTGCGCAGCCAGCGGACGACGCTGGCCGCATCCCAGAGCAGGCAGCGCCACCACGCAAAATAACGATGGCGCACCCGAATCTCCTCGGCATAGCCGCGCCAGCCTCCGGAATCACTCAGGCCGCGTGTTCCGCAAACCGCGACACGCAGGGGAAGCGATTTGAAAATGACCTGTTTTTTCCAAAGCCTGAGATTGAAATCATAATCACCCATCACGGCGAGCGAATGGTCAAAATCGCCATTTTCCGCAAAAAGTGAACGGTGATAGAACGTCGCCTGGTGATGAACAAAATTACGGGCCAGCGGGTTTGGCGGCGACCGAAGCATGTAGACGCGTCCATCGCGGTAAACTGCCTTGCCCGAAGCCACGCACACTTCACTTTTTCCCAGCCACCCGGCGGCTTCGCTCAGAACCGTGCCACTGACAAGCTGGTCATCCGCTCCGAGAAAGAGCACCCACTCGCCGTGCGCGCAAGCCAGCCCTTTGTTCATCGCCTCGTAAATTCCCCTGTCGGGCTCAGACACAAAGCCGGCAATGCGGGCGGCCTGCGATTTCAGCCACTCGCGCGAACCGTCACTCGATCCGCCATCGATGACAACAAGTTCGGTCTCCACTCCACGCTGGGTCCACACACTATCCAGTGCGGTTTGGAGATGCGCCCCAGGATTTTTGCACACAACGATGACACTGATGACAGGCGTTGGAGCGGACATGGCGTTCTCCGGGAGCATCTCCCATAACGCGCACCTGTCGATGCCGGACTTGGCCTGGCGATCAATCGCGCCAGGCTAAAGCATCGGCCCGTTGGCGTCAGAACATGCGATGAAAAGGAGACGGGTTGCCGCTGATTGGCTCGACCCTAACGGGAAAGTTGGCACCATCAAAAATACGCAATAGATCCCCTCCATGGCCATCCATTCTGGTGCGAGACCTCAAGCAGTTGGAGACGTCACACTCGCGGAGCTGCCCGCGCTGGCGCACGAGCTGGCCGGCCGCGTGCGGGCCGGACAATTTCAGCCCGACCTGATCGTTTATGTGGAAACGGGCGGCCGGTTGCTGGCGTGGGAATTGTGCCGGGAACTGGGACTGAAGGCGATCGCGGTGGAGGCGGCCCGCCCCGGGCGGGGAATAAAACAGTTTTTCGCTCCATTGGCCGCTGCTTTGCCTCATTGGGCGAGCGGAGCCCTCCGCCGGGCCGAAGAACGGTTTGGCGTGCATCGCGCGACGCCCCGCCGGGTGGCGTTGCCGCCGAATCTCACACTCGCCGGACAGTCCGTATTGTTGGTGGATGACGCGGCGGACACGGGGCGGACCATCATAGCGGTCCGCGCCGCCTTGCTGGGCCACAATCATCCCCCGGCGCAAGTACGCACGGCGGCGCTGGGGGCGACGACGCCGGCGGCATGGCCGGAGGTGGATTTTTACCTCTTCGATCATAATCGCCGGCTGCCCTGGTCATCCGACAGCGTCGAGCGCGAAGAGGCGCGCCGGCTCTGGGCCGTGCGGCGCCCTCCTGCGGCATGAAAGTCGCGATCTTTGATTTCGACGGCACGCTCTTGCGGGGCAATTCCTACCATTTGTTTTTCCAGTGGGTTCTGCGCAACCGGCCGGCGCGGGCGCCGGGACTTTTGCTTTGTTTGCTGTTGCGAAAATTGCGATTGGTGCCGGCGCGTTTCCTGAAAAACTGCACCTTGCGCGTGCTGCGCGGTCTGTCGGAAGCCGAAGTGTTGGCGCTGGGGCGCAGGCTGCATCAGGAACTGCTGGCGCCGCGATTGCGGCCGGAGGGTCTGCGGGAATTGGCGCAAAGGCGGGCCGAGGGCTGTGAAATCGTGCTGCTTACCGGGGCGTTTGATTTTCTCGTCGCACCGCTGGTCGAGGCGCAGGCCATCCCGCTCTGGCACGCCACGCGGCTGGAGTTTCGCGATGGCCTCTGTGCCGGCGCCATCGACGGCGAAGAGTCGAGGGGATCCGAAAAGCTCCGGGCGATGGAAACCCTGTTCGCCGGCCGCATGGTGGATTGGGCGGAAAGCCGGGCCTATGGAGACGAAGAGGACGATGTGCCGGTTTTATCGCGGGTGGGCCATCCGGTCTGGATTGAAACCCGACGGAAAGCCCCGCGGACACTCCCGCCGGCTTGCCAGTGCGTGCGGTGGGACCCGTGAACCCGGCTGCCTTGCATGGGAGGGTATGGAGCTGGCCTGCATCAATAGGCATTCCTCCAGCGCACGAGGGTGAGCGCGAGGATTTGCAGGTCGAGCCAGGGCGACCAGTTTTCGATGTAGTAAATGTCGTGCTGCACGCGGGCGGCGAGATCACTTTCACCGCGCAGGCCGTTGACCTGCGCCCAGCCGGTCATGCCGGGCTTGACCAGATGGCGCGGAAGATAATGCGGAATCGCGTCGGCGAGCTGTTCGACATGATAAGGGCGTTCGGGCCGCGGACCGACGAGGCTCATGTCGCCGCGAAGCACGTTCCAGAATTGCGGCAGCTCATCGAGATTCCAGCGGCGCATCCACCCGCCGATGCGAAGGAGGCGGGAGTCGTGGCGCGGCGTGCTTTGGTGCGCGGCGTCGGCCGCCTCGGCGCCGGGCGTCATGCTGCGCAGTTTGTAAAGGGTGAACGACCGGTGGCCGGCGCCGATCCGCGTCTGGCGGAAAAATATGGGGCCGCCGGGGGATTCGCGCCTGATCAGCGCGGCCAGGCTGAGAATGACCGGGGCGGAAAGGATCAGGCCAACGAGCGCGCCCGCCACATCGCCCGCGCGTTTGAGGGCGCGATTGAACAATTGGGTGATGGCCAGTTCCTCCACGCCCAGCACCGGCAGGCGGCCGATGGTCTGCAAGCGCAATCCGCTGAGAAAGATGGGAAATGCGGTCGGCATGATCTTCCAATCGACATAGGCGCGCTCGCAGCTTTCGACGATGCGCTGGACCTCCGCGCGCGGCAGATCGAGGCGCGTGGCCACGAGCAGGTCGATGTCTTCCCGCGAAAAAATCCGGTCCAGCTCGGCGCTTTCGCCGAGGCGCCGGCAGTTTTTCACCGCGATCGGCGGATCGCCGGCAAAGGCGATGATGCCGGCCAGCGCCAGCGGATGGGCGGCGTCGCGCGCGAGGACGTCGGCCAGCGCGCGCGCGTCGTCATTCCATCCGAGCAACGCGGCGCGGCGCTGGAGGCGGACACGAAAGGCGGGACGGGTCAGGACAAAATGCACCGCGGCGCGCCAGAGGCCGAGCAAGGCGATGACGCAGACGAAGGCGATGAGGGCAAAGAGGCGCGAGATCGGCGGGTTGAAATTCAGGACGAGCGAAACGCCGAGGTAACCGGCGAGCCAGAAAGCGGCGCCCTTGAGAATGGTGTTGAGGTTTTGATAGCGGCGCAGCAGCACGCGGCTGTCGTAGAGGCCGAGCTGGGCAAATGTGCCGACGAGCAGGGCCACGCCGAGCAGGAGCAGCGGCAGATAGCGGCGGAAGGAGGCATCGGGCACGTCAAGGCCGAGACGGCCCAGCGGCGACGCGTAGCGCAAGCCATAGCCCAGCGAAAGGCCCGCGAACGTGACCAAGGTGTCGCCGGCGAGAAGGGCAAGCGGCACGAACGTCTCGCGGAAGCTGTTGGAGGCGGCGCGCGGCACGGCGAATTATCGTTTTGACGGTGCGGGATTGTCGAGAAATTCGAGCAGCAACGGCGACGGCAGCCAGCCTTTGGCCGGGAAAAGAAACGACAGCCGGCCGGCCGCGAGGGCGTTCTCCCGGTCGTCGAACAGGTCGACCGGCGGCGGCAAATCGGAATCGCGCATGATGACCGGATAACCCAGCTCCTGATAACGAAGAATACGGACCGGGGCGGCGATCAACCCGGCGGGCGGCGGATCGCTCCGGAAAAAATCACGGCGCGGCCGGGTCGTGGCCACGCCGGCAACCTCGCGGCCCGGCAGCGAGCCGGCGAGCCAGGCGTTGAGCGCGGCGGCATAGCGCACCTCGGAGCCAGGCCAGCGGCCGGCCGCCAGACGCGGGGCCAGTTGACGATAGATCGCGGCGACGCGCGCGGCCGTCGGCGCGCGAAGCGACGCAAGGGCAGTCACGCGCCACCAGGGCGAGGCGGCGAAAGCCGGATGGTTGACGCACTCCAGCGCGAAAGCCTGCACGGCCTCCGCGGGACGGTCCTGATTCATGCGCGCGAGCCCCAAGCCGAAATAAACGCCGTCCTTGTCCGGCCAGAGCCGCGCCGCGGCCAGGAAATGGCGCTCCGCCGCCGGCGGATCGCGCACCACGAGGAGCCAGCCGAGATTGAACTGCGCGATTCCCTGCTCGGGATTGAGCGAGAGAGACTGACGCAGCAGGGCGATGGCGCGGCTGGTTTGCGCCGGATCGCGCCCGATCGCGAGCGCCTCGACGTTGAGCAACGGCGACGGATCGCTCCGGCCGAGCATCGCAACCAGCGCCGTCGCAAAAAGAATCCCCAGCGCAAGCGCCCGGCGTCCGCGCGGCCCGGCGCCGGCCGTCGCCGGCGGCGCGCAGACCGCCAGGCCGGTCATGGCCAGAAAGGCAAAGACCGGCACATCGAACTGAAAATCCGTCAACACAAACGCGCCATAGCCGCCCAGCGCCAACCCCGCCGCAGTGGGGATGCGCTGCTTCCACCATGCGCCCGCGACCAGCGCAGCCAGCGCCAGGCAGCAGGCCAGTCCGGCGCCGCCGAGGTCGGCCCAGATTTGCAGGGGCGTGCAGTGCAATTGTAGCGCGGTTTCGACGCCTCCGTCGAGCCGCGCGCGATAGCGCGGATAAACGAGCGGGGTGACGCCCGGCCCAAAGCCGGCCAGCGGTCGATCGGCGCCCATGTGCAGGCCGGCCGCGAGCATGGCGGAGCGTTGAACCGCGCTTTCATCCGGCGGCCCGGGCGCGGCCTCCTGGGCCAGCAAGCCACGAATGCGCGGATTGATGAGCGCAAAGCCGGCGGAGAAGACAAGCGCCGTGACCGCGAGAATGATCGCGTGCCTCGCCCGCAGCCGGCCGCTCCGCCAGCCCAGGACCAGCAGGAGCGCGAGCAGCGCGGCCAGACCAAGGACGCCGCCGCGGCTGCCGCTCGTGAAAAGCATGAACAAGGCAAGGAGCGCCACCGCCGTCCAGCCGGCGCGGGCCGGTCCGCGCGTGCGAACAGCCCGGGCGCCGAGCCATGGCAGCATGAAAACGGCGAGGCCGGCCGTGTAGTTGGAATGGCCGAGCGGATGCCCGTTGCGCAGGTTGAAAAGATCGTGCAACGACCCGGACAGCAGGCCGGGAATGGCGTCGGCAAACAACCACAAGCCAAGGCTGTCGAAAATGATCGCGACAAAAAACCAGCCCAGCGCGCGTTCGAGCTGCTCCCGGCGCGTCCCGCCGGCAGCCGGGTTCTCATGCAACCAGTCGAACAGCAGAAAAAAAACGGCGAGCGCGGCGAGGGGCGTCGCGGCCGCACGAAGGCTTTGGGCGCGGAAAGGGCTGGCCAGCGCGGCGGCGATCACGATCACGGCCAGCAGGCCGAGCAGCCACCGCCAGGCCGCAACCGGCAGCGCAAGCGGCCGGGAATCGAATGCGGCGCGCACGCACAACGCTGCGGCGGGCGCGAAATGGACGAACCAGAACACGGAACGCCACGGCGACGAAAACATGCGCGTGGCGCCTTCATCGACCAGGGTGAGCGCGGCCAGGCCGGCCAGACCGAGCGCGCTGAGCGCGCGCGTGGAGCTTTGGGCGAAGGAGGCGGGGCGCATGCGCGACAAGGCATGAAAACGGCCGGCCGGGCGGCGGGCAAGCGCACTTCCGGCCCCTGGTTGGCGGACAAGCCTTGACGGTGGCGCGCGCCGCCGGACATCGTGCCGCATGGAGCCCGCGAAGCCCCTCCTGTCGAAGTCCCTGCTGGTAAAGCTTGCCCTCGCCGCCGCGGTGGCGGCCGTCGCCGGCTGTTTCATCCTGCGGGGCGTCGACGTGCGGGCGTTGTTCGCCGAGACGATGGGACGGATCAGCGCGGCCGGACCGCTGGCATTTTTCACCGCGATGGCGTTGCTGCCGGCCGTGGGGGCTCCGTTTCTCGGCTTCACCCTGACGGTCGGCCCGGCGTTCAGAGCCCAGCTCGGACTCGGCGGCGTGCTGGCGGCGAGCGCGACAAGCCTGTTCATCAACATCACTCTCACCTACTGGCTGGCGCGGTGCTGGCTGCGCCCCTGGCTGGAAAAATTCATCACGCGCCGTGGCTACAAGGTGCCGCAGGTGTCGCGCGCGGACCAGTTCGAGATGACACTGCTGCTGCGCATCACGCCGGGTCCGCCCTTTTTTTTGCAGAATTATCTGCTGGGACTGGCGCGGATTCCCTTTCCGCTTTATGCCGCGGTGTCCGAGACGGTCCTGATGCTGCACACGACCGCCCTGGTGATCTTCAGCGACGCCCTGGCGCACGGCCGGGGTTCGGAGGCCATCATGGGCGTGAGCCTGCTTGTCGCCGTGCTGCTGGCGGTTCACATTGTGCGGCGGCACTACACCAAACGAAACGGTGCGAATTAATGCCCCGGCTGGGAGCGTCAATTCCCCGCCGGCGAAAAACGCCCCGGCGGGCGGGAAGAGCGAACCGCCGCGGAAGCAAAAACGCCGTCGCCGACACGGCCGGGGGACGGATTCGCTTGCCGATCATTTCCATTTGCCCAAATGAAAGCGCCAGCGCTTTGTTCCCTTCAATTTCATTCCGCAACCGGCGCCGATGACCGACGATTTTTTCACTCCCACTCCGGTTGAGATCGAGGTGCTGACCGTCTCGGCCTTCACCCGGCGCGTGAAGGCGCTGCTCGAAGGCGGCGTGCGGCCGGGCTGGGTGCGCGGCCAGGTTTCAAATCTGCGCGCGCAGGCGAGCGGACACGTCTATTTCTCGCTGAAAGATGCCGAGGCGCAGCTCGCCTGCGTGCTGTTTCGCGGAGACGCGACGCGGCAGACCGTGCCCCTGCGCGAAGGCGCGCAGGTGCTGGCGTTCGGCGAGATCAGTGTCTACGAGTTGCGGGGCCAATACCAGCTCATCGTGCGCGCCGTGGTGGACGACGGCGTGGGGCGCTTGCAGCGCGAATTCGAAGCCTTGAAGCGGCGGCTCGCGGACGAGGGATTGTTTGATCCCGCGCGCAAGCGGGCCGTGCCGCTCATGCCGGCAACCATCGGTTTCATCACCTCGCCCACGGGCGCGGCGGTGCGCGATTTCATCCGCATCCTGGAGCGGCGCGGCTGGCGCGGACGCCTCGTCGTGCTGCCGGCAAAGGTGCAGGGCGAGGGTGCGGCAGCCGAAATGGCCGGAATGCTGCGCGCGGCGGAGGAACTGGGAATTTTCGAACTGCTGGTGATCGGCCGCGGCGGCGGCAGCCTGGAGGACCTGTGGGCTTTCAACGAGGAGGTGCTGGTGCGGGCGGTGGCGGCATGCCGCGTGCCGGTCGTTTCGGCGGTGGGGCACGAAATCGATGTCACGCTCTGCGACTTCGCCGCGGATGCGCGGGCCGAGACACCGAGCGCGGCGGCGGAGATGATCTCGAGCCGGTTTCTCGACGGCGCGACCCGCGCCGCGCAGGGGCGCGATGCGTTGCAGGAGGGTGCGCAACGCGCG
>Ga0335082_10009133_pt1 | contig 10790 bp, 11 predicted proteins | sample Lox_Sample_41_FD_206718 | JGI IMG/M metagenome (GOLD analysis project Ga0335082, IMG submission 206718) | Soil microbial communities from Loxahatchee National Wildlife Refuge, Florida, United States - Lox_Sample_4.1 | ecosystem: Environmental > Terrestrial > Soil > Wetlands | place: USA... | reverse complement strand
CTTCGCCGGCTTGCGCCCGTTCGCGCCGACCGGAACCGAAACCGACGCGGCCTCTTCGGTGATGGAATTCCACGCCCCGCAGGAATCGCACCTGCCCGACCACTTGGCGGACACCGCCCCGCAGGCCTGGCAGACGAAAGTGGCGGAGGATCGGGGCATGCCCCAGCTTAGCCGATTCTCCACCCTCCCCCTGGTCTGCGAGATTTGTGCTCCTTCCCTCCCTCTCCCCTTGTGGGAGAGGAAGAAAAATCACGGGGTTAGCGGAACGCCAACTCAGCGGGACGAACTCGCTACAAAGGCGCGACGCTAACTCCGATGGTTTTTCAGGTGAGGGGGACGCTCGCCGGTGCGAAAGGCAGCGTGCGCGAGCGAATTTTGGTGGGCGGTCGCGAGCGCAGCGAGCGCCCGCCTGGCGCGCCCAAAGGAAGGGAAAGCGAATGACCGCGCCGGTGCGCAGAGCCTCCAAGCTCACCGCTCGTCATCCTCCGCCGCATAGGCGTCGACCGCGCGGCGGAGCGCGGCGAAATCGGCATCCGGCATGTCGGCAAGGGTCCCCGCCTTGCGGCTGTCCCCGCACGCCACGAGGTGCCGATAGTCCTCGATGCTGAGCATCACGAGACGGGGTTTGTTGCGCTGGGTGATGGTTACGGGCCGGCGCAAGGCCTCGGCGATGATGTCGCCGGATTTGCGGGAAAGGTCGCTGGTCGAATAGTGCGTCATGGTTGGTCCTCGATTGCTGTAAAATACAATAATGCTGTATTTCCTGTAAGTGCAAAGGAGAGAGGCAGGTCGCCCTGCCGCGCCGAACGGCAGTCTGCCGGCACGGCTTGCCTCCGCGATTGCGCGTCCAGCGTGCGACGAAATAAATCCGGTTGCGCTACTTGAAATCCTAGTAGCTATCCCCATTTGCGTACCATGGGTATGGCCAATGCCATCGCCGTGCACCTGCGCGGCCTCGAACGCGCGCCTGCACCGCAAGCTTCGGTGCGGCGGAAGGGCGCCGCCACGGGCCGATCAAGGAGCGGCCCATTAAGGAGTGTGGCGAAGCGGGCCGATTATCCAGCGGCTTCAATCCGTTGCGCGGATTTGGAACGATTCGATTTCGACTTTGCGATTTTTCGCCTCGTCCCAGGGGGATCGCGGAGGCGGCCCGTTCCGCCGCAGCCCAGGCTAGCCGGCCCCCGGCCGGGCCGGCTCAAAGGCGAAGCCGCATGACGGCGCGCAAAAGAACCCTGCTCCGTCCGCCGAAGGCGCCGCGTGTCCCGCGCCGGCGCGGTGCGCAGCCGGACAACGCAAACGCGTTGAAGACCGGCAGACACCGGCGCGCCATCCGCGAGCTCAACGCGGCGGTCTGGGCCTTCACGCGCCGCAGCCGGGCGCTGATCGAAGAGGCGATGACGCTCGTGCGGCGTATTTCCCCCGGCGCCGCAGGCGGAAAGGAAAGGCCCAGCCCGCGCAGCTTACGCCTTCACTTCCATCTTGATCGGGCCTTCGGCGCGGCCGTGGATGAACTGGTCGACGTAGGGATTGCCGCTGTGGTCGATCTCCGCCGTCGGCCCGTCCCAGATGATCTTGCCCTTGTAGAGCATGGCGATGCGGTCGGCGATCTTGCGGGCGCTGACGAGGTCGTGGGTGATCGACAGCGTGGTGGTGCCGGTGCCTTTCACCGTGTCCACGATCAGGTTGTTGATGATGTCGGCCATGATCGGATCGAGGCCGGTGGTCGGTTCGTCGAAGAAGATGATCTCGGGATCGGCGGCCATGGCGCGCGCCAGGCCGACGCGCTTCTGCATGCCGCCGGAAAGCTCCGCCGGCCACAGCTGGCCGACTTCCGGGCCGAGGCCGACCCTGGCGAGCTTCTCGAAGGCGATGTCGCGCGCCTTCTTGCGGGCGACGCCGCGGCCCTGAATCAGCCCGAATGCCACGTTCTCCCAGACCAGCAGGCTGTCGAACAGCGCGGCGCCCTGGAACAGCATGCCGAACTTGCGCAGGAACGCCTCGCGCGAACCGCCTCTCAGCCGCGTGGCTTCCTTGCCGTCGACGAAGATCTCGCCGGCCTCCGGCCTGAGGATGCCGAGCACGCACTTGATCATCACCGACTTGCCGGTGCCCGAGCCGCCGATCACCACCAGCGACTGGCCCGGCTCGATGGTGAGATCGACGCCGTCGAGCACGATCTTGTCGCCGAAGCGCTTCTTCACGCCCTTCAGTTCCACTTTCGCCGTTGAGGCTGCGCGCGTCATGGGAGCCTCTAGAAGTTGAAGTAGTTGAAAACGTTGGTGAGGATGTAGTTGGTCGCGAGGATGAGGATGGAGGAGGTGACGACCGCGTTGGTGGTCGCCGCGCCCACGCCCTGCGCCCCGCCCTTGGAATGGAAGCCGCTGTAGCAGCCCAGCAAGGCGATGATGAAGCCGAACCCGAAGGCCTTGATGAGGCCGGAAACGACGTCCTGATGCGTCAAGGCGTTCATCGTGTTGTCGAGGTAGATCGAGCCGGTGAAGCCGAGGCTCTGCGTCGAGGCGACGTAGCCGCCGAACACGCCGACCGAGTCGGCAATGGCCACCAGGATCGGCATGGTGATCATCGCCGCCGCCAATCGCGGCGCCACCAGGTACTTGATCGGGTTGGTGGCGAGCGTGGTCAGCGCGTCGATCTGCTCGGTCACGCGCATGGTACCGAGCTCGGCGGCGATCGCCGCGGCGACGCGCCCGGCCACCATCAGGCCGGCGATCACCGGTCCCAGCTCGCGGGTGATGCCGACCAGCACCACCACCGGCACGAACTGCTCGGCGCCGTAGCGGGCGGCGCCGATGTAGATCTGCAGGGCCAGCACGCCGCCGGTGAAGAAGGCCGTCAGTCCGACCACCGGCAGCGAATAGTAGCCGATCCGCATCACCTGCTTGGCGATCAGCGACCAGTAGATCGGCGGGCGGATGAAGCTGGTCAGCCCGTCGATGGTGAAGACGGAGAGCCGGCCGATCTCCCGCAACAGACCGAGCGTGGTACGCCCCACGGCGGCAAACATGTTCATGGCGCGACCTCGTAATGGTGCACGGCACGATGCGACAGCAACGTCAGGAGTTCGTAGGAAATGGTGTCGGCGGCGGCGGCGACTTCCTCGAGCGAAGTCGTATCGCCGATGACCTCGGCTTCGGTGCCGACCGACAGGCTTCCGGGCACGTCCGTCACGTCGAAGGTCACGAGGTCCATCGAAACCCGCCCGACCACCGGCGCGCGCGCGCCGTTCACCGCCACGGCGCCGCGATTGGACAGCGCCCGCAAAACGCCGTCGGCATAGCCGAGCCCGGCGACCGCCAGCAGCGAGGGGCGCTTGGTCTTGTAAGTGGCGCCGTAACCGACGGTCTCGCCTTTGGCGGCGCGCCGGAGCTGCAAGATCGGCGCCGTCAGTCTCACGACCACCTTGAACGGATTGGCTTGGGATGGTTGCGGGTTGCCGCCGTAAAGGGCCAGGCCCGGCCGCACCATGTCGAACAGGTAGTCCTTGCCGAGCATGATCCCGCCCGACGCGGACAGGCTCGCCGGCGCCGGCGGCAGCATGGCGAGGGCGGTGCGGAAGCGATCGAGCTGGGTTCGGTTCATCCGCGCGCCGGGATCGTCCGAACAGGAAAGATGGCTCATCCAGAGCACGACGCGCAGGCCGTCGAGCCGCCGCGCATGCTCGGCGGCAAGCGTCGCGAGCTCGCCGGACTGCAGACCCAGACGGTTCATTCCGGTGTCGAAATGGATCGCCGCGTCGAGCTGCATCCGGGTTTCGCGCGCGGCGGCCGACCACGCGGCGATTTCCGCCGTCGAATTCAGGACCGGCGTGAGGCGGTAGCTGACGAGCGCCGGAACCATGTCGGGCTGGGCGCCGTCGAGCACGAAGATGCGCGCCTTCGGCGCCAGCGGGCGAAGGTCGATTCCCTCTTGCAGCCTGGCGACGAAGAAATCCTCGCAACCGGTCGCGGCCAGGGTTTTGGCGACGGGGGCAAAACCGGTCCCATAGGCGTCCGCCTTGACCACCGCCGCCACCACCGCCGGCCCGGCAAGCCGTTGCGCCGTCTGGAAATTCGCCGCGACGGCGCCAAGCCTGACGGTCAGGCGCGCCGGCTCGAAATCGGTGAAGGTCCCCTCTTCCGCTCGATCCATGGCCGGACAATGCCGCCCCGCCGACCGCGCGTCAAAGCCCCTCCCCCCACTAGGCATTTTGGCGCCTCACGGCAGGTGATCCCCGTAGATGACTCTGTCGATACACTCGGTATGGGACATCTTGGCGATGGCACACGGATCGGCCGTATTGCGTTGCCGCGCCTGAAGATCGCTGGGGCGCGGCTTCTCCTCCTCGACAACCCTGGGCTGGGCGTCCAGCACGATATTGCCGTAACGATCGTAGACGAAGTGCCATGGCTGATGCAGGCAGGCCTCGCGCTGCCGGCTCGTCAGGTACTCGAAGCTGTTGGCGCCGCAGGCGAGCGACCGTCCGAGGGCCAGGCCAAGGTCGATGGCGTTGTTCTCCTCCGGCGGCCGGATGAAGCGCGGCTGGACGAAGGTCGAGACGGCGCCGTTTTCCGTCTTTTTTTTGGGATTGATCGGCACGACCCGCGGCGCCTTGGCCGGCTGCGTCAGAAGCACCCACGTCAGCGGCCTTTGCTCGTGCAGCTTGACCGGTGCCGGCACCCAGATCGACCGGAGCAGCACCACCAGGAACAAGACGTGCAGCAGCGCGACCGCCATGGCGGCGGCGCCGCGCCGGGCCGCCTTCTGCCTTGCCTCGTCGTCTTTGTGCAGGCGCGACTGGAGTTCTGCCAGAAAGGCGGCGGACTCGCTCACAAAGGAATCGTCTGCCACCAATGCGCTTGCGTGCCTGTTGGGATCGTCCAAACGCCGTTCAACCTACACCACAGGGCCTGTGTGTCCATTATAGCACTGACTGTAAAGTGTTTTTCTCGTCATCCGGGTCAATCCCAGACGTTTGGGATGTCCAGACTGTCGCGGAGGAGGGCCAGCCGGCGGCTGTGCCAAAGCCGCATGGCGGCGTCGAATTTTACCTCCCACGCTCGGTTGCGCCGGCGTCGGCCCAATTCCAGTGGAGTACCTTCCTGCGAATCGTGCGCCTTGGCGCGCGCGACGGCCGCCGCCGGAATGGACGCCCCAAGGAACGCTCCCAGCTTTTCGCACGCGGGCTGGGAGTCTTTTTGGAGGTCCTCAAAACGCACAAGATGACATGCGCTGTTCTTCCGGAGGTAGGCGTAGCAGCGCAGCGCCCTGAGATACTTGCCGACCGACTTGCCGGGACCGGAGCCGAAGGTGCGGGCGTTGGAACGTGCCCAGCTCTCGAACCCGCGGAACATGACGAGCGTGCGGGCCCGGTGGCTCTTCAACAGCAGGCCGGGCGCTCGGCAGCTTTCCGAGCGCAGCTTGATTACCGGCGCGCCGCCCAACGCGCTCTGCAGGTCGGCGGTCAGGTTCCACATCGCACGGCGGAACGGCTCGCGCAGCGGATTGCGCGGATGGCACCAGAACGCAGCCGTCATCTGGGTATAGAAATCGACCTCCGACGCGCCGGGAATTCCCGCTTCATAGATGATGCGGCTGAGGAGCGTCGAACCGCAGCGGCCGGGAGAAAACACGAAGATCGGATCGGCCGCGCCCGAACCCGCGAGCGCGCCATGTTCGATGGGAACCGACAGCAGCACCCGCGCCCGGCGGCGCAAGTGAAGATAGTAGAACGGGGCGGCCCGCAACGCCGCGATGTCGACATCGCAAACATAAATGGCGCGGCGGCGCAGAAGATCGAAGCAATACGGAAACGCGCCGCCGGAAGGCAACGGGATATCGTCCGCATGCCGGCCGACGAAATCGCCAGGCGAAGCGATGCCGATCGTATCGGTATGGCGCGCATGCACAACTGACAGTGTAAAGATCGGCCGCGTCAACTCCGTGTTCCCGGCATCGAAACCTCCACGTCGAACGGCCCGGCTCGCCGCTGCCGCAGCACGTTTTCAAACATCGCGCCCCGCGCCAACGGTCGCGGATTCCGAATTTGTACTCGTCTGTCGCAAGGCCAATGCCGAAGATGTTTTGCCGAGAAATTCCATGACGGAGGCGCGGCATTACGGCGTTGAAATCCCGGCATCAACGTCGGACGACAAGCGCATCCGCCATGCGGACATTCCTCATCAACCTCGCGCGGCGATCCGACCGCTTCTCCGCAATGGCCGTCCAGTTGAACGATTTGGGACTCGATTTCCAGCGCGTCGTCGCGTTCGACGCCGACTGCATCAGCGACACTTGGCTCGCCCAGTACTTCCGCGACAAAGGTCCGCTCGGCGCGCTCGCCAAGGGCGACCAGTGCTGCGCGCTGAGCCACCGCAAGGCGTGGTCGACGTTCCTTTCAACCGGAGCGCCGTACGGCGTGGTCATGGAGGACGACGTTGCGCTCGATCCGGCGGCCGGCGAGCTTCTCAAGCGGGACGACTGGATACCGCCGGGCGTCGACCTCCTCAAACTCGAGCATTTCGGACCGCCCGGACAGCGCGTCCTGCTCGGCCGACCGACGCCGATCGAAGGCGGCCGCTCGGTGGCCGAGATCCACTCGCGCCACACCGGCGCCGGCGCCTACGCCGTTTCGCGGGCGGCGGCGCAACTGCTGCTGGCGGCCGACGCGCCGTGGACCGTTTCGGTCGATCACCTGCTGTTCAATCCCAACGTCTCGCCGCTGGCCGGGCGGCTGCGCGCCCACCAGCTCCTGCCGGTGATCGCCCGCCAGACGCCGGCGGTCGGCGGCGCCTCGGACATCGGCCTGTACCGCGCCGCCCAGAGGCGCCTCGGCCTCAAGTTCCTCATGCGGGAAGTGCGGCGCGGCTATTACGAAATCCGCCTGCTGCCGCGGCAAATCGCGCGCGTCCTGACCGGCGAGGGCTCGCTGGCACGGGTCCAAAACGAGGCGCTGACGCTGGCCTCGGATCATTTCGCAGCCCTCTACGCGCCGGTTCCGGTGGCGGACGGCGGCGCCCCCCGGCGCCTGGCCCGACCGCCTTAGGAAGCCAAGAGGCCGGGCTCAAGCCTGCCGGGCGGCGATTTCCGAATCGTCGGCCAGGTTGTTGAACTGGGTGAAGCGTTCTTCGAACTGCAGCGTGATCTTGCCGGTCGGCCCGTGGCGGTGCTTTTCCACCAGCACGTCGGCGAGGCCCTTGGCCTTCTCGGACTTCTCGTGCCACTTGGTCCATTCGGACGAGCTCTTGTCGGCCGGCTCGCGGGTTTTCAAGTAGTACTCTTCGCGGTAGACGAACATCACCACGTCGGCGTCCTGCTCGATCGAGCCGGACTCGCGCAGGTCCGACAGCATGGGGCGCTTGTCGTCGCGGGATTCGACGCCGCGCGACAGCTGCGACAGCGCCAGCACCGGCACGTTCAGCTCCTTGGCCAGGGTCTTGAGGCCCTTGGTGATCTCGGTGACCTCCTGCACGCGGCTTTCGATGCGGCGCGCCGGCTCGATGAGCTGCAGGTAGTCGATGACGACGAGGCCGATGTTCTTCTCGCGCTTCATCCGCCGGGCGCGGGCCGCGATCTGGGCGATGGAGATGCCGCCGGTGTCGTCGATGTAGAGCGGGGTCACGGCCAGCGCCTGGTTGGTGAGGACGAAACTGCTCCATTCCTCGTCGTCGAACTTGCCGTTGCGGATCTTCCACATCTCGATGGTGGTCTGCTGCGACAGCAGACGCGCCGCCAGCTGCTGCGCCGCCATTTCCAGCGAGAAGAACAGGACGGGGGCGCCGCGCGGCTGCTCCTCGCCCACCTCGACCTCCTGCGCGTACATGCGCGCGGCGTGGAAGGCGATGTTGGTGGCCAGCGCCGTCTTGCCCATGCCGGGGCGGCCCGCGATGATGACGAGGTCCGACGCCTGCAGCCCGCCCAACAGGGAATCGATGCGGGTGAAGCCGGTGGGAACGCCCGAGATCTTGCCGCCGCGGAGCTGGGCGCGCTCGGCCGCTTCGACCGCGCGCCTGAGGCTTTCGGCGAACTCGATCGGCCCGGCGCCGTAGCGCGACGCCTCGCCGATGCGGTAAAGCGCCTTCTCCGCCTCTTCGATCTGGTCCTGGGGCGTCTGTTCGACGGGCGCCTCATGGGCGGCATTGACGATGTCCTCGCCGACGCGGATCAGCCCGCGCCGCACCGCATGCTCGCGCAGCACCCGCGCCAGATCGCGGACATTGGGGATGGCCGGCGCCGCCGCCGCCAGGCCGGTGAGATAGCCAAGCCCGCCGACCTCGGCCAGCCCCGGATCGCCTTTCATCGCGGCATGAAGGGTGATCGGCGTGATGGTCATGCCGCGCTCCCAGATGCGCAGCATGGTCTGGAACACGCGGGCGTGCATGGCGTCGTAGAAATCGTCCGCCCGGAGGAGACCTTCCACGCGCTCGAACGCCTTGTCGTCCACGAAGATCGCGCCGAGCAGCGCCTGCTCGGTATCGATGTCGTAGGGGACGTGGCGATAGGCTTCCTGATCCATGGCGGCGCGTTCGTCCGGAGCGAAGGGGCGAATCAACCGTCGGCGGTGGCCGGCTGCAAGGCGATTCGCAAGCCTGCCGCTTTTGATAACAGGTTATTGCGGCGGGCTTCGGGCGCGAAATATGGGGATAACCTGCGCTTGGCTCTTGCGGCCGGCGCGACAGCCAGCCGCGCCGCCGCGCGTCCTCGACCAGCGCGCGCACCCGCCGGATGTGGGCGCGCACCTCGGCAAAAAAGGCGAGGCGCTCGCGCGTGTAATCGCCGCGCTTGAGCGCGTTGGCGTTGCCGGGCTGGCCGCCGCGCCTACGCCGGACCGGCGCCGGCCGCGGGATCGGGGGCGGATCCTTTTTCCGCGAGCCCATCGCGCGTCATCTCCTCGATGGCGGGATCGAGCAGCCCGTCGGCGTAGAGCTGCAGGTAGCGGAGCATCTTCTGCATGAGCCCGTGCTGCAGAGAATTCTCCAGATTCGAATTCGAATCGTTCGAAATCGGGACAGGCGGTTGAACGTACTCGACAATCCTTCTGCTTCGCGCCTCCACCCCGGCGACGCGGGCGAGCGCGCGGGCGGCGGCGGCGTTGGCCTGCATCATTCGCGCCGCGGCCAGGATGGCGCGGACGCGGTCGGTATCGGGGATCGCGGCCAGTTGCTCGCACCGCTCCACCAGGCCGGAGCCGATGTCGAGCTGCTCGGCAAGCCGCGCCGCGGCGAGGCGGCGCAGCTTCTCGTCGGACTTGGCAAGCGCATTTTCGGTGCGCTCGGGTACAGCATCCGGCTGGCCGCCAGTGGGCGCGGCGGCGACGCGTTTGTCCTTGCTCATAGTATGGAATCTTGGGTGTGAATTCCTGACTTCAAGGAGGGTGCGACAATTTTACCACGCAATTATGCAACACCCAAGTGCCAGGTCAAGCGGATGCCGTGCCGGGATTTAAGCGCATGAAAGATAAGACTGCCGGCCGGAGTTCGGAGCGAGGTGGGAGAACGAGGAAGACTGAGACTTACTCCCGCTGTGGCTTTTTCGCCTTCACTTGCACGTAGATTTCGGCCGGAGGCTGCTCGAAGTAGCGCAGCAGCGCCGGGCAGAGCCAGCCTTCGGCGTCAAGGTCCGGCGCGTAGTACACGTTGCCGCCGCACTCTTCCCTCCTCCACTCGAGCCGGAATTGGTGGCCCGGAAACGGAAAGGCGGAAAAGACCATCACGAAGCCCTTATCGGCGTTCGGCAGACGGGCGACGACGCGGTCGATCATCTCGTCGGCGCCGGCCACGAAAGGTTCCTGCGCCAACCCGGCGCGCGGATCGTCGAAGACCCACATGCCCAGATAAAAGGTACGGCTCGATGACGTTGATGACGTTCATGCCAGCCCCTTGGCTGCAGCGACGGCGTGTTGTCCAACCGAAGATACTCCTGCCGGCACCGACGAGGTAGGGGCGTTCGCTTGTACCCCCGCGCAGGAAACCAAGCGATCCACTTTCGCCGGAGACAGCGGCGAAGCTGATCGAAGCGGCGAGGCTTAGTTCTTGACGGCGAACAGGGCGGCGTAGCGCTCCGGCTTGAAGCCGACTTCGAGCGCGGCGCCGGGCGCGCGGCCTTCAATCTCCAGGATCGGGCGCTTGATCATCGACGGGTTGGACAGCATCAGCGCGATGGCCTTGGTTTGGGCAAGGTTCCGCCTGTCGGCATCCGGCAGCTTGCGGAAGGTGGGACCGGCGCGGTTCAGCACCGTCTTCCAGCCCGCGGCGCGGCACCATCGCGTCAGCTGCGCCTTGGCGACGCCGAGCTTCTTGTAGTCGTGGAAGGCATAGGCGATGCCGTGCCGATCCAGCCAGGCAAACGCCTTCTTCATCGTGCCGCAGTTCCTGATGCCGTAGAGGGTGACGGTCATCCGCTGGCACCGGCATCGCCACGCACGATGTCGAGCAGCTCGTCGACCTTGGCCAAGAAGCGCTGGTCTGCCTCCTTCTGCTTTTCGGCGAGAGCGCGGGCGGCCGCCTGGTTGACGACCACGCCATGGACGGTGAGATCGTCGTCGGCCTGCGCGCGTTCGACGGCCGACACCAGAACCCGGTGTTGGGCCTCGATGGCGCGCAGCGCATCAAGGAGGGCGTTGTCGTTCCGATCTCCGCTCCGCCGCTTGGCGATGACGGCGGCAAGCGTTGCGAACGGCTCGGCGAAGCCTTCGACCGCGTCGGACACCCGTTTCGCGCTCCACGGCCCCCGCACGCTTTGCTGCGCATTTCCGTGCGCGGTCAGAGCTTCCAAGAGGACTTGCTGGTAGTTGG
>Ga0335082_10009132_pt1 | contig 10790 bp, 8 predicted proteins | sample Lox_Sample_41_FD_206718 | JGI IMG/M metagenome (GOLD analysis project Ga0335082, IMG submission 206718) | Soil microbial communities from Loxahatchee National Wildlife Refuge, Florida, United States - Lox_Sample_4.1 | ecosystem: Environmental > Terrestrial > Soil > Wetlands | place: USA: Florida... | reverse complement strand
AGGAGACGGAGAAGCAGGGGTCAGGGCTCGGTAACCGGCCGGAAGCGTGACACGAAGATCTCGGTGAGCTTCTGCTTGTCGAGCACGCCGGAAGCGACCGCGCTTGTTGCCATCGATGAACGCGTGATTCTGGCACAAGTGGAACAGGTACGCCGCGGCCGTCGCGGGGATCGAGTTATGCAGATACTCGCCGCCGAAGGTCGCCTGCGGCATGGCGCCGGCAGATTCGAGCCCGGCGGGATCGCGGAGCCCGTGCGATCCGCCGTATCGCTCAATCTGCTCGTCGTGTATCTCCAGAACCTCGTCCAAGGTGAGGAACAATGGTCCCATCGGCGCTCACTGAGCGAGTTACCGGAATGCCTTGCTGTAGCGCTTGTGCGCGAGCTCCTGCGCCGCTTCGAACTTCTTCCGCCACGTGGACGGCTTCGCCGGGGCGATCACCAGTTGCCGGCCGTCGGTGCTCACATCGAGCGGGGTCTCCGGGCCGATGCGGAGAAGGTCGAGTATCGGCCGGTCAATGACCAGCGCGAAGCTGTTCCCGTGACGTGTGAGTTTCTTGACCATCGCGCGACTCCGTACTTACAATGTATCACCGGGTCACGCCTGCGATCTTCAACCGGATCCTGTACACGCTGGTGCTCGCCGTGATGTATAGCGTTTTGCGGTCCGCGTCACCCCACGCGAGGTTGCCCACCACTTCGGGTACGTTGATCGTGCCGAGGTGCTTGCCATCGGGCGAGATGATCCACACACCGCCGGGACCCGCGCTGTAGATATTGCCGGCCTTGTCCACCTTCATACCGTCAGGCGCACCGGGCGCGTTATCGGATGTCGCATCGAAGAGCACCGTGCCTTCGCCGAGCGTGCCATCGGGCTTCACCGGATAGCGCATCCACAGCTTCTTCGGCTGGGTGTTGTTCACGTAGAGCCACTTCTCGTCGGGTGAAAACGCGATGCCGTTGGGGCGCGGCAGATCTCGGATCAACAGTTGCAGCTTGTCTCGCGCGGGCGCCGCCCCGGGCTTCTGCGCGAGAGCGCCAGCGATGCGATAGACACCATTCACCGCCTGCTCCTTCAGCGGATCCCGGTCGCCCTGGGTGGGCAGGCCGTAGGGCGGATCGGTGAAGTAGAGCGAGCCGTCGGAGCGAAAGACGAGATCGTTCGGACTGTTAAGCTTCTTACCTTGATACGCGTCGGCGAGCACGGTCATCTGCGCGTGCGGGTCCATCGATTCCAGCCGCCAGACGTTGCGGCGCGCATGGCCGGCGACGGTGAGGCGGCCGCTGGCGTCGAGCGTCATGCCGTTCGAACCAGGCTCGGGGCCGCCGTATGGGGTCGCGCCCTGATAGCCGCTGGGGTGAATGAATACGCTTGCAGCGGCTCCAGGCGTCCACTTGTCAATGTTGTTGCTGGGAATCTCAGCGAAGAGGAGGAAGCCGGAAGGAATCCACACCGGACCTTCGGTCCACTTGTTGAATCCGGTGACAACTTTCTCTATTTTCGCGCCGGGAGGCACGATCTGATCCTGAGAGAGGGCCGCAAGCGGCAGGAGCATGAATCCGGCAAGGGTTCGAAATGGCACGTCGTGAATTGTACACCGCGGGGGACTGGCCCGGCGCGCGCAAGTCCCCCGGTACAATAAGTTCGATGATTCCCAAAGTGCGAAAAGCGGTCTTTCCGGCGGCGGGACTGGGCACGCGCTTCCTGCCGGCCACCAAGGCACAGCCGAAGGAGATGCTGTCTCTGGTAGACAAGCCGCTCATTCAATACGGCGTGGAAGAGGCGCTGCACTCCGGGATACAGAACATTCTCATCGTCACCGGCCGCGGCAAGAGTTCCATCGAAGACCATTTCGACGTGAGCTTTGAGCTGGAGCAGACGCTGGAACAGAAGGGCAAGAAAGACCTGCTGGCCATCGTACGAAGCGTTTCGGACATGATCGACGTGTCATACATCCGCCAGCGCGAGGCGCTGGGGCTCGGGCACGCCGTGCTACGCGCCAAGGAACTGGTGGCGGAAGAGCCATTCGCCGTGGTGTTGTCGGACGATGTGATCGAATCGGAAATCCCGTGCACGCGGCAACTGCTGGACGTTTACGAATTCTACGGAGCCTCGGTGGTTGCGCTGATGGAAGTGGAAGGCGACGCTATTTCGTCGTACGGCGCGGTGGATGCCGAGCCGGTGTCACACAACGGCAAGGGCGACCGCCTGTTCCGCATCCGCAACATGGTGGAGAAACCGAAGCCGTCGGAAGCGCCGTCGAACCTTGCGATCATCGGCCGCTACGTGCTGACGCCGGAGATCTTCGCATCGATCGAATCGATCGACCCGGGCAGCGGCGGCGAGATCCAGCTCACCGACGCGCTGAAGCACCTGCTGCGCAACCGGCCCATCTACGGCTACAAGTTCGAAGGCAAGCGCTACGATGCGGGCGACAAGCTGGGGTTTCTGAAAGCGACGGTGGAGTTTGCGTTAAACCGCCACGATTTCGGCGCAGAATTCCGGAACTATCTGAAGGGCCTGAAACTCTGATCATGGCGTGAGCGCCGCGTGACGATACGCCCGGTGACTGCCTGGCTGGCATGGCCGGGCGGCGGCCTGTCGAGGCCGGTTTTGTCAAGCGAGGCGCGCCGGCCATTACCCATAGCGCACGAACCGAAGACCGGAAACACCGGCGTGATGGGGGTGTGGCATGCGGTTCCTACTCATTGGGATAGGCCTTGCGTGCACCTTAAGCGCGAAGACCAGCGTCCCTCAGGACAAGATCCCCGCAGGTATCTCAGCGGAGATCCGTCAGGAAATCGAGAGACTTTATCTGACCACCACGGACGTCGTGCAGGGGGCGGGCAAACTGGCCGCGATGGGCGAAAAGGCGGCGCCGTCCATTCCGTTTCTGATTGGGTTGTTCGGCGAAGGAAGCGGGCTGGAGTGCGTGCGTGAAGGAGACCGGCAGTTCTGCGGCTTCGGTCTGGAGATGTCGGCCGCGGCGGCGGCGCTGGCGCAGATCGGCGCTCCTGCTCTGCCGCCTCTTGTTGTGCTGGCGCGCAAGGGCGAGAAGGGGAGCGCCGAGGGCGCGATCATGGCGCTGGCAAGGATGGAGAACCCGCGTGCAACCGCCGTATTGATCGAACTGGCGGGCAATCGCGCGTACGCGCTGCGCAGCACAATTGCGAAGGAGCTTGGCTCGGCTCGAAGCGTTCCGGCCGCCGACCTGCTGGTTCGGCTAGCGAAGGACAGCGATCCCGCGGTGCGTGCCGGCGCTCTGGAGGGAATCGCCAATTCAAAGGACCCGCGCGCCGCCGATCTTGTTGTTGCGGGGCTCGCGGATGCGGACGCCAAAGTGCGCGAAGCGGCGGCGTTCACTCTGGTGAATCACCCGGAGCCAAAGGCCTTCGATGCCCTGGTGCGTACGCTCAGCGATCCGTCCGACGGCGCCCGCAACGGCGCCTGCCAGGCGCTCGGCGAGTTGAAAGACAAGCGCGCAGTGAAACCGCTGGTTGGGGTAGTAACCGGCGACAAGGAGAGTCTGGTGCGCTTTCAGGCTGGACGCGCGCTGGAGGCGATCACGGGCGAACACTTCGGAGAAAACGGCGGGAAGTGGCAGAAATGGTTCGATCGTTCGGGCCAGTGAGCGCACACCCTGCGGCATAATGAAGCGAGTGCGGACGTGATGGAATCGGTAGACATAGCGGACTTAAAATCCGCTGGCCTGCAAAGGTCGTGTGGGTTCGAGTCCCACCGTCCGCACCAGCAGCCTCCATGCGATTGCGCAAGCTGACGCTGGTCCCGCTGGCGGCGGCAACGTTCTTCATGGTGTCGGGCGGTCCTTATGGCACCGAAGAGATTGTGCAGGACTGCGGCTACGGCGTGGCGCTCGTCCTGCTGGTGCTGGTGCCGCTCGTCTGGGCGCTGCCGACGGGCCTGATGGTGGGCGAACTCTCCGCGGCCATTCCCGATGACGGGGGTTTCTATGTGTGGGTGCATCGGGCGCTGGGCCCATTCTGGGGGTTTCAGGAGGCCTGGCTCTCGCTGGTGGCCAGCATCTTCGATATGGCCGCCTATCCCGCGCTGTTTGTGTTGTACCTGGCGCGACTGTGGCCGCCGGCGGGTGAGGGCTGGAACTCCATCCTCATCGGCGGGGCGGTGGTGGCGGCGTGCGTGGTCTGGAATCTGTGCGGTGCGCGGGCGGTGGGCGAAGGGTCGGTACTGCTGGGCGTGCTGCTGCTGAGTCCGTTTGCCTTGATTGTCGTTTACGCACTGGCGCGGCATCCGGTGCTGAGCGGGACCGTTGCACCGGCGGGCGCGGGGCAGGGCGGCCTGCTCGCGGGCATCGTGGTGACCATGTGGAACTACATGGGCTGGGACAATGCCTCGACGGTGGCGCGCGAGGTGGACCATCCGCAGCGAACCTATCCACGGGTGATGATGGTGACGCTGGCGGCGATCGTGCTTGCCTACGCAATTCCGATTGCCGGCATCTGGAGGACGCAGCTTCCGCCTGGCTATTGGGCCACAGGAAGCTGGGCAGGCATCGCGGCGCTGGTGGCCGGGCCCTGGCTGGGGGTGGCGCTGGTGGTGGCGGCGATGATCAGTTGCTTTGGGATTCTGAACTCGCTCACCATGTCGTACTCACGGCTGCCGCTGGCAATGGCGGAGGCCGGCTACGCACCGAAGGCCTTCCAGCGCAGGCTGCAGAACGGAGCGCCCTGGGTATCCGTTGTCGTTTGCGGGGTCGCCTGGACCGCGGCGCTGGGGCTGAGCTTCGACCGGCTGCTGATGCTGGACATCCTGCTTTACGGGGCGAGCCTGGTGCTGGAGTTCGTCGCGCTGGTGGCGCTGCGGGTGAAGGAGCCGGGTCTGGCCAGGCCGTTCCGGGTTCCCGGCGGTTTGCCTGGGGCCGTCCTGGTGGGGGTCGGACCGACAGCCCTGCTTGCCATCGCGTTCATCCGTAACCGTGACGAAAGGATGGGGAACGTGAGCGCGCTTACTATCGGACTGGCACTGATGGCAGCCGGTGTCGGGGCATGGTACCTCGCGGGATGGGCCCGAAAACGGAAGCCTGGCACCACTTCAAGGTTGTGACGTAATCGGACGTCAGTAACCGCCGAAATCGTCTAACGCGAAGCCAGGCGACGCATGCATCCTGCTTTTTTTCAAAATGATGGACCGTTTGATTCATCTGAGAAAACGTTCCGATGCCTGGTCCGTATTAAAGAGAAGGCCATCTAACGCGCGTCGGCTCCACCGCGCAAACGCCTCTAACGAGGTCAAAACAGGGGAACCTGGGGGAGAACCGGGTATGCAGCCGAGTACGAATCAGTGGGAGGGGACGAGGCCTCCGTCCAAACCGCCTGCGGAGCGGGTGCGACGGGTGGTTCAGTTTGGTCCCTTCGAGTTGCGGACTGATACTGGCGAACTGCGCAAGCATGGGATTCGGGTAAAGATTCAGGCCAAGCCTTTGGCCGTGTTGCGCGCGCTTCTGGAAAGGCCCGGAGAAGTGGTGACGCGGGATGAGCTGCGCGATCATCTGTGGCCCGCCGACACCTTTGTCGATTTCGAGAGCGGTTTGAACACCGCAGCCAATCGGCTGCGCATCGGGCTGGGAGATTCGGCCGACGCGCCCCGGTTCATCGAAACGCTGCCACGGATCGGATACCGTTTTATCGCCCCTGTCGTGGTGCTCGGAGTGCCCGGCGCGACCAACGGCATGGAGCAGAACGGCAACAGCCTGGAGCTGATCGGTAAGGTGGCGGCATTCGAGGGCGTTGCGCCGGTGAAACCCGCCGCGGTGGAGCCTCCACCCGCCAGGAAGTGGTTTCGGACGCGCGCTACGGCATACTGGGCCTGTGCCGTCTCGCTGGCCCTCCTGGCCGCGGCAGGGATCTCCGTCTACAACGTGCGTCGTGCGGCTCGGACGCCGGTTTTTCACCAGGTGACCTTCCAGACTGGCTGGATTGGGACGGCCCGATTCGTGCCCGGCGGGAACAGCCTGATCTATGCGCGAAGGTCGGAGGGCACCGGCCATCTATACGTCCTGAACATGGACAGCCCGGAAGCGCGGAAACTGGACTTCGAGCGCACTGCGCTGTTGTCGGTCTCGAACACGGGTGAGCTGGCGATCCTGACGTGGGGCGCGAGCGGATTCCCGATGGATCATGCCACGCTGGCGCGGGTGCCTCTCAATGGCGGCGCTCCCAAAGTGGTTGCTCACGGAGCCTTCGGCGCGGACTTCGGCCCGGACGGTGAGACCATGGCCATTCTGAAAGATGGCGGGCGCGAGATCGAGTATGGCGGCAAGGTGGTGTACCGTTCGACGGGGATGGTGACGGCGGTTCGTGTCTCGCCGGACGGCGATCGCATCGCGTTTCTTGAACACCCCATGCGTGACGACGACGCAGGAATGGTGCGCGTGGTGGACCGGAACGGCAAGGGACGCATGCTGACGCGGAGATGGTCGAGCGTGAGCGGAATCGCATGGGCGCCCTCGGGCCGCGAGATCTGGTTCACAGCGAGTGACGTGGGCATCGATCGCGCCTTGCGCGCCGTCACGCTGGATGGCAAAGACCGTCTGGTTTCGTCGGCTCCCGGAATCCTGCGGCTGCTGGACATTTCCAGCAGTGGAAAGGTGCTGCTGGCGCGCGACGATCACCAGATGACCATGCTGGGACGGCTGGCGGGCGACACCGCGGAACGCGATCTGACGTGGTTTGACGGCTCGCACGTGGAAGATATCTCCAGTGACGGCAACCTGGTGCTGTTCACCGAATCGGGCGAGGCCAGCGGCGCGCACTACTGGGTCTACGTGCACAACCGGAAAACCAATAGCACGACGCGCATCGGGACCGGACGGGCCATGGCGCTGTCTCCCGACGGGACGAGGGTTCTGGCTGTGGATCCTTCCGAGAGAAAGCACCTGATCATGCTCCCGGTGGGCGACGGCTCTCCGGAGACGCTCTCAGGCGGAGGATTCGAATACCAGTGGGCCAGATACTTCCCCGACGGCCAGAGCCTGCTGGTGGGCGGCGCATATCCAGGTCAGCCCGCGGCGCTATATCGGCAGCCGGTTTCAGGCGGCAAGCTGGAGCCGCTGCAGACGGGCGGAGCATATCTTGATTTCGACTTCAACACGATTGCACCGGATGGCGCGCGCATTGCAGGCATGACACCGGGCGGCAAGTGCGTAGTGATCGCGCTCGACCGCAACCAGTCAAGCCCGTGCCTGACGGATGCCAGCCTGGTGCCGACGCGCTGGGCCGCCGACGGGAAGCACCTGTACATGCTGGCCGTGAGTCCGCGTCCGTACAAGCTGATGCTGGCCGATCCAGCCACCGGCAAGGCGGAGCTGGTGCGAACCCTGGGCGCTCAGGTGGAGAGCGGTCTGCAATGGCTGGCCAACGTGACCATCACTCCGGACGGCGAATACTACGCCTACTCACTGCAGCACGCGATCTCGCAGTTGTTCGTGGTGGACGGCTGGGCGTGAGACTCTACGGTCCACCAGCAACAAGGTCCACCCCACGAAGCTGGGTATAACCCGCAGTGAATTCGACGAAGCGGACATCGGCGTGCGTGCTGTGTAATGACGATGTGTCGGGGTTGACCGCAACCAGGTACTTCCCGAGCGGGATGTTGCCGATGTAGAAGCCTCCATCGCTCCCGGTGTGCACGAGATAGAACCAGGAATGCCTCCGCTGCTCAGCGGGCTGATCGGGATCGATCAAACCGACCGGGGCATCGCTCACGGGAAGCCCGCGCTTGTCCCGTATGATTCCCGTCACGCTGTTGCCGCTGCTTAGCGCGAAATCGGCGACGGCGCAGCCGTACGACCTGACCTCAACGTCTGACTGACCCGCCATATAATCCTTCGACGACACATGAAGTGTGTAGCTGCCAGGGCCGGGCAGGGTCAGCACGTAGAAACCGTCGGCGTTCGTAACGGCCGTCCAAGTCCGGCCATCGTGAATCGCCGAGATTGTCACACCTGCAATCGCTTTGGTTTCTCCCGATTTCAACAGCGATTCGACGTCGTCGGGAGAGGTTGCCATTGCCGCATAGCCGCGCGCGTGAATCGGCAGCCTGCCAGAGAGCAGCGTGCGCGCTAGTTGCAGGTCCTCGGCAAACTCCTGCGGAGCGAAGCATGGCCCTTCGCGAAGCTTCCCGTCGAGCAGATACGGCGCGACAATATAGAGGTGCCCTGGAAGGTACGGCGGTGGAACATAGCCCAACTCAAGCCGTTCGACGTCCACCGTCCGAGTTCCCCGCGGCAAACCCCGGGACCGGCTGATCACCTGGAATCGCACATGAGTGAGATCGCCGCCATCCAGAACTTTGCCAAGGAACAGTATGCGACTTTCAAGGAACTGACAAATATCTGGTGCGGTGCAGTCAATGGCAAAGACAGGCAGTGTCGAGAAAGCGAAGAATAGTGAAACAAATCGCATGGCCCGACACCATTAGCATATCGCTTCCCGGCTATTTTTCAATACAGAAACTACCCGCGAATAGTGCGTCGATGCCGGAGGAATAGAAGCTGCGGACAGCGTCGCGCGGGGTACAGACCAGCGGGTCGCCGAAGAGGTTGAAGCTGGTGTTGTAGAGAACGGGCAGGCCAGTGGCTTTGCCGGCGGCGTGGAGCAGGCGGTGATAGAGCGGGTTGTCGGCCGCGCTCACGGTGTGGACGCGGACGAGATCGTCGCCGAGAATCGCGCTCTGGAAGCGCTCGCGGTATTCGGGGCGGACGCGGCTGACAGTCGCGATGAAGCGCGCATTGGGGCCAGCTTCGAAATACGTGGAGGCGAGTTCGGCGGGCACCGAGGCGGCGAATTTACGGAACGGCTCGCGGTGCTTGATGAAGATATTCAGGTTTTCCGTTGAATACGGGTTCAGCGGCGAAGCCAGGATGCTGCGGTTGCCGAGCGCGCGCGGGCCGAACTCCATGCGGCCTTGCATCCACGCGATGATTTTCTGATCGTTGAGCGCGCGCACGGCCGACTCGACCAGCTCCTCGGTGGTCTGCAGGTAATGGAAGCGCAGCTTGCAGTTTTCGAGCACCTGCTTGATCTCCTCGGCGGCGTAGCCGGGGCCGAGGCAGAGGTCGTCGAGCGAGACGCGCTCTTCTCGGCCGCGCAGTTGATGCCAGGCGTAGAGCACCGCGCCAATGGCCGTTCCTGAGTTACCGGCGGCGGGCTGTGCGAAGACGTTCTTGCGACGTTCGAGCGAAGCAATGAGCAGCGCATTGAAGAACAGGCCGCCGGCGACGCAGAGATTCTTCGCATCTCCCGCCAGCGCGATCACCGCGGCTTCGACGGCGTCTTGCAGGCCGCGCGCGACAGCGGCCTTCAGCTCATCCGGGATGGCCGCGCCTTCGGCGAGACCGAGGGCGGCGTAGAACTTCGCGCCGAAGCCACCGTTGCCGACGCGGTTGGCATCGAACCAGGCCGTGTCGAGGCGCGCGCCGTCTCCGATCATCGCTGTGAACAGAGAGGTGAAGCGATTATCGCCCGCGGTGGAGAGCCACTGAACCTTGTGCTCATCGGCTCCGGGACGGAAGCTGAGAAGTTCGGTAACGCGGCTGTAGAGGTCGCCGATGGAATCGGGATAATACATCTCCGTTTCCATTTCGAGGTGGTTGCCCCGGCCGCGATAACGCGCGCCACAGCGAAAATCGCCGGCGCGGTCGAGAGTGAGCACAGTTGCTTCGTCGAAGCCGGAAGCATAGTAGGCCGAGGCGGCGTGAGCGGTCTGGTGCTCGACCAGCGCGAGCCGCGCGTTGGGGAAAAGCGAGCGCAATTGCGCGTGCATCACAGCACCCGCGGGAACCGGCTGCGCGATGGCGACGGTGGTAACGCCGGCGGGATTCACCGCCGCAAGCCGCAGGCACTCCTCGATGGACGCCATGGGCAGCGCGCCCGAGGCAGGTTGTCGCGTGATCTTCTTCTCTTCGATCGCCGCGACCAGTTCGCCGTCGCGCAGGAGCGCCGCGGCGCTGTCCTTAAGGATGCCGCCCAGACCGAGGATCGTCATTTGGATTCTCGTCTGGCGGCCTGAGAGGCCGCCGCAGGCTGGGAGCCTGCCCCACAAACGCAGATCGTCATTTGGATTTCTTTTCGATTTTCGCCCAGGTGTCGCGCAATGGCAGGGTGCGGTTGAAGACCGGGTTCTGCGGCGTCGAGTCGGTATCGACGCAGAAATATCCGAGCCGCTCGAACTGATAGCGGCTGCCGACGGCGGCGCCAGCCAGCGCGGGTTCCAGCTTGCAGCCCTTGAGCGCTTCGAGCGAGTTCGGGTTCAGGTTCGCGGTGAAGTCGCCACCTTCGGTTTCTTCGGCTGGGTTCTCAGTGCGGAAGAGGTTTTCATAGAGCCGGACTTCAGCGTCGATGGCGTGCTGGGCCGAGACCCAGTGGATGGTGGATTTCACCTTGCGACCATCAGGCGCGTTGCCGCCGCGCGTGGCCGGATCGTAGGTGCAGTGGATCTCGGTGACCTCGCCCGCATCGTTCTTCACCACGCCGGTGCAGGTGACGAAGTAGGCGTAGCGCAGGCGCACTTCGCGGCCGGGCGAGAGGCGGAAATACTGCTTCGGCGGGTCTTCGCGGAAATCGTCCTGCTCGATGTAGAGCACCTTCGAGAACGGGACCTTGCGCGTGCCCATGCTTTCGTCTTCGGGGTTGTTGACGGCCTCCATCTCTTCCACCTGGCCCTCGGGATAGTTGTCGATGATCACGCGGAGAGGCCGCAGCACGCCCATCATGCGCGCGGCGCGCTTGTTCAGATCTTCGCGGATGTAGTAT
>Ga0335082_10009131_pt1 | contig 10791 bp, 7 predicted proteins | sample Lox_Sample_41_FD_206718 | JGI IMG/M metagenome (GOLD analysis project Ga0335082, IMG submission 206718) | Soil microbial communities from Loxahatchee National Wildlife Refuge, Florida, United States - Lox_Sample_4.1 | ecosystem: Environmental > Terrestrial > Soil > Wetlands | place: USA: Florida... | reverse complement strand
AGCTCTCCCGTCGCCGGATCGCTCACCGCGTCGACCGCGTTCTGAATCAGCTCGCGCGTGATCGTCTTCGGCACGTCCCCCGCGTACAGCGAGGACCCCAGGATCCGCCCGATCGTCTCTTCGGCCGACCCGACCTTGACGCCGCCTTCCTTCGTGCGCGCCTCCGAGATTCTCGGCAGGTTCGGCTGCGCCGGGGCGATCCGCGCCGCCTGCCGGTCCCGCAGGGCCTTGTCCGCCACCCACTGCCGGTAGCTCTGCGGCGACAGCCCGTCACGCTGCCGCGCGAACTGGTCCCGCAGGTACTGCCCTTGCGCCCGCTCCGGCGGCAACTGCCCGGGCGGCGGCACGAGCGCCGGCACCGGCGTCGGCGCCGACGTCGCATCGGGCGCGGCCGGATCCTTCGCCGCCCGCTCCACCCGATCCTTCAGTGCGCTCGTCTGCCCGCGCTCACGCGCCACGACTTCCGCCGGACGTCCCGCGGAGCCCGGATCGGGGATGACGTCCGCCAACTCCGGATGCTCGCCAAGGAACTTCGCGTTCTCCGCCGCGTTCACGAGCAGCCCGACCTTCCCCGACTTCAGCCACGCCTTCTGCACAGCGAACGGCAACGCGTCGTTCAGGTACGTCAACTGCTTCTCGATCGCGTCGCGCGTCGACGCCGGCAGCCGCTTCCACTCCCGCTTCGAGTTCTTCAGCGCCTCCAGCCGGACCTTCGTCGCGAGCGCCACGTCCGGACTCGCCTTCAGCACCGCCTGCGTCGGCCACGCCGCGCCCGGCGCCTCGTCGCCGCCCGACAGGTACTGAATCATCGTCCGCATCGCGGCCTGCTGGTACCACTGCTGCCGCTGGCCCATGAGCGCGTCGAACTCGCCCTCGGTGTTGATGTCGCCTTCCGCAACCGTCCCGCGGAGCGCCGCTTCGACTTCCGCACCGACGCGACCCGTATCCGGCGGCAGCACTGCCGGCCGCATCGTCGGCGTCGCGAACCCCGGCAGGTCCGTCGCCCCGGACAACCGCATGCGCGCCACGACGAGCGCGTCGCGCACCGGCACCGTCAGCCCACCGCCCGCCTCGTACTTGTTGATGGCATCGATGATCTGCGGCCGCGTCAGGTTCCGGCCCGAGACCTCCCGAATGTCGTGCAGCACCGGCGCCCCGGCCACGTAGTACGAGCCCTGGTAGTCCGCCTGCCGCCCGCTGACCTCATCGCGAATCAGCCCGCCGCCCTTCGGAATCACCTGATGGGGCTGCTCCGCCATCTCGTCGCGGATCCGACGCAGCGCCGCCTTCTCGACCACCGGCAACTCGACGAACGCCGCCGGCATGTACGTCCGCTCCAGGTACCGGCGCGCAATCTCGCCGGCGACCTCGCGCACGCGCGCCTCGGGCACCATGACCGACACCGGCCCGTCCGGACCCCGGTAGCTCACAATGACGCTGTCCGGCCCCGCCGGTTCGACCTTCGGCGCCAGCATCCGCCCGAACCGCTCGAACGTCTGCCGCGGCCGCCCCTCAGGCAACGGCGGCAACGCCCCCACGACCCGCGGCAACGGCTGCTTCGCCAGGAACTCCGCGTCAGCCCCGCGCGGCAGTTCCGCGCCGCCCGTCCGCGACTCGATCCGCCACCGATCGAGCACATGGTCGTACACGGCCATCCGCCCGTCCGCCAGCGTCGCGATCGTGTGCAACGAATCGTTCGGCGGCCGGTACCACCCGAGCACCGCCGGCTCCTTCTGCCCGAGGCCCTTCGCCGCCTCTTCGGCGCTCATCAGCCGTGGCCCGACGTCGATCGGCGCCGTCAGCGACGCCTCCGACGACGGCAGCGGCGGCAACGTCCATAGGTCCGACCCCGCCGGCAGCTCCCGCGTCACCGCCATCCCGGCCGGCATCCCGAGTTCGAGGCTCTCGACCACCCGGGCACGGCTCGCGCCAATAGGCTGCGACGGCGGCGCCTCGACCACCGGCAACGGCAGGTCCACCGTCCAGGAGCCCTCCCCGGGCGCCGGCAACGCCTTTGGCGCTCCCGCGGCCGCCAGACCGCCCAGCCGGTCCGCCGTCTCGACTTGCCCGCGCCGGCTCTCCACCTGCCCCAGAAACGTCCCCAGACGCGCACGTACGCGTTCCTGAGCCTGCCGGTCCACCGCCGCCGTCCCGCCGCCACCAGGAGGCTCTGGCGGGCGCGGCTGCTTCGCCGCCACGTACTGGGGCGCTGCGGCCTCCCTGGCCTTCATCGCCGCCGCCCGCTCGCCGGCGTCCAGCGTGCGCATCAGCTCCGGCACGTCCCGGACCATCGTGCCGACCTTCCAGGCCACCCCGAGCCCGGCAATGTCAGACGCCGCATCCGCGATGTCCTGGCGCACGCCCACGGCCTTCATGCCAGCCGCGGCCGCCTTCGCCGTGCCCATGCCCCACAGGGTCGTGCTCACGAGTTCGGCGATCGCCTCCGGACCCATCAGCACCGCCCCGATGGTCGCCGGGAGCTGGATCGCCTTGAGCGCCCCGCCCACCACTTCGGAGACGCCACGCGCCCGGTGCCCGGTCTTCTCGGGCAGCTCCCCCATCGGGCGGTCGCTCGCCAGCCCCAGGTCCTTCATGCCGGTGAGCATCTCGCTCCCGCCAGCCTCTAGACCGCGCGTGATCGCGTCGGGCGTGCCCGGCTTCGTCGTCACCAGCCGACCCGTCGCCGGATCGACGTGCTGCTGCGCCGGCCTGCCGAAGAAGCTGTCGAGCTGGTCCTTCGTCAGCGAGACGAGACGCTTCGCGGCACCGACGACCTCGCCCTTGCCGAGCGACGGCCCGCCGCCACGCATCACCATGCCCGTCTTCGGATTGACGCGATCGCCAGGGTAGAGCGGCAACGGCGACCGCACCGACCCGACCGGCGCGTACCCCTTGCGCAGCGTCGCCTCGTCCGCCGGCTGCTGCGCCTGCGGCCCGAACGCGCTCATGTCGACCTGGATGGTCTTGTCGAAGTCGGACAGGTCGACCTTGATCGGCGCCTGGAACGCCGACATATCGACCTTGATGGCGCCGTCCGGCGTCTGCTGGGGCATCGCGCGCCTACGACCCGCCGGCGCGACGACGCAGCTCGTCCATCAGCGGCTTGTTCTTCGCGATGAACGCCTTCACCTTGTCGTCCGTCAGATCCTTCGCGTCGAGCCCGGCGCCCTTCGGATCCGTCAGCCACGTCCGCGCGGCCGCGACTTCATCGAACGCCTTCGGCTTCTCGGCGGCCGCCGGCGACTGCGTCGACGTCGTCGTGCCGCCCTTGTCGCGCGCCGCCACCTGCGCCATCACGTCCACCGGATCGAGCCCGAGCTGCCGGATGACCTCGTCGCGCACGTCCGCCAGCTTCCCGCCGAAGTAGTCCACCGAGTTCACGTTGCTGATCAGCGACTTCGCCGTCGTCTCGGCGTACTCCATCACCGCCAGCGGGTCCTTCTTGTTCAGCGTCTTCAGCTTCGTGAGCTGCTGCTGCGCGATCTGCGTCTTCGCCTGATACAAGTCGAACAGGAACGGCGCCTCCGTCTGCATCTTCTTCAGGGTCTCAGCGTTGATCGCTTCTCGACCCGTCGCGAGCTTCACGTACTCGTCCAACCGCTGCGCCGCCTGCTGCTGTTTGGCGAGGTCCTCCCGGCGCAGGTCCACGAGCGCCGCCTGCCGCGCCTGATCTGGATCGAGCGGCGCCTGCCCCTGGGCCTGCCGGGCCGCGTTCAGCTCGTCCGCCCGGAGCTGGACCTTCTGGTCCTGCGACGTCACCTTGTCCGCGATCCGGTAGTACTGGTGCTGCCCCGTGAAGTCGTTCAGCGCCATCTTGTAGTGACCGTCGGGCACGATCGCGTTGCCCGTCACGTCGGCGTCGGCGTCGACAATCTGGTTGCCCGTCATCTCGACGTTCGTCAGCTTGTACCCCATCGTGCGCAGTTGCGCCTCGTACGCGTACTGCTGCTGCTGGAGCGCCATCGCGTCCTGTTGCTTGATGGCTTCCTGTTCCTTGAACTCGCTCATCCGCGTCGCCGACTCGCGCTCCGCCGCCAGATCGGCCATCGTCTTCGGCCGCGGGACCTCGCCCAGCCCGCCACCAGCGCCGGACGCCGCCGGCGCCCCGTTCGCGCCGAACGACACGCCGGCCGTGCCCGGCGCCGCGCGCCGCGTCGGCATCGGCTGGAAGGACACGCCGCCCATCCCCGGCGCCGTCGTGGCCCCAGGCTTCGGCGTCATCGTCACGCCGCCCATACCCGGACGCGCAGGCGCGGCCGCGGCGCCACCGCCCGCCGGCGCCGCCGACCGGATCGTCCCAAACACCTTCTTCGCGCGTTCGACGTCTTCCGGCTTCGTCACGCCGCCGAGCTTCAGGAACTGCTGCAACACTTCGTCGTGTTGGTCGGGCGTGATGTTGGGATCGTTGAGCAACGCCCCCATCGCCTTGAACTTCAGATCCTGTTCGCGCGCCTTGTCCTCGCGCTTCTGCTGCTGCTTCTGGAGCAGGACGTTCGCGAAGCCCTCCGAGAAGCCGCTGAAGAACGACGTCGCACCGAGACCGGGCATGATGCGCGCTCCCTGTTAGTGGATCACGAGCGCCGCGAGCAGCGACCCCAGACCGCCGCCCAGCCCACCGAGCGCCTGCGCGTCCATGCCTTCCTTCGTCAACAGGGAGTTCAGGCCCGACGCGAGCGAGCTGAGGGACGCTTCGTCGAGCGAGATGCCCGCCTCCATGAAGGACTGCATGATCTGCGAGAGCTGCTGGGCCGCCTGCGGCACCTGCTCGTTGATCAGGTTGCCGACCGCGCCCGCTTCCGCGCTCTTCAGGTTGACCGCGGCCGACGTCCGGCCGCCACCACGCGGCGCCTTCTCCAGCACCGACTTGTACGCCGTGTCGTACTGGTCCGTGATCGTCTGCGCCTGCGGCGCGACGGCACGGAAGGCCGCCGACTTATCCCCCGAGAGAATGTCGGTGTAGTACTTCAGGACCGGATTGACGACGTCCTGGCCCTTCTGGAGTAGCCCGGCCCCCGTCGTGCCCGCATTCCCGGCCGCCGCGAAGAGCGCCGACGTCGCCTGATCGCTATTCGAGATCCCCGACAGCGACGGCCCAGACAGGTTGACCCCACTGCCGCGCGACGGTCCCGTCCCGGTGAGAGTCTGTCCTGCCGTCATCGTGCCGCTCCTGGAGTAGTTTACGCTCCGACGGACGTGGGCGAAAGGTCGCGCGTCAGCCGATCAACCGACGACGTTCCTGCTCGATCGCCTTGCAACTCTCCCGGCAGTGATGCCGCAACGGCCGACCCGCCGGCATCGGGAACCCGCACCCGCGGCACTTTTCGGGCCGCTTCCGCACGTCGCGCGTCCGCCGTTGCTCCCAGACCGGCGGCCGCTTCACCGGCGTCACCGGCTGTTGGTGCGATTGCCAGAAGTCCTCGGCCGCGCGCACCGCCTCACGAATCCGGGCCTTCCGACCGGACGCGAACGCCTCCGCGCACGCGCGCTCGTGCACGTCCCACGCGCGGATGAACTCGACCTGATCCGCCCGCACCCGACACACACTCCCGTCATGCAAGATGACGGACACCCCTGACGACGACATCGGTCCACTCCGGCAACGTGCCTTCGCGCGATGATACGCGCGACGCTGCGCGGCACGATAACACAGCCAGCAGACCCGTTTCGTCGCCACCCCGCCGCCACGGCCGCCGTACTTCGGCACGCGCCGGCCGTGCTCTGCGTACGCGTGCCCTCGCCGGCAGTGCGTCTTCGGGTGCGCCACGCCCGACGGGCCGAAGTGCGCCCGCCGCAGCCCCCACCCGCGCGCTACTGGTGAATCAACTCCCAGACCACCAACACCGGATCGGTCCCGATCGGATGTTGATGCACGCCCGGGTCCGACCCGTACCCCGTCGGCGGGATCACATCGAAGGCCGCGGTCTGGTTCGCGTTCACCGTCAGGAGAATGTCCCCGCCCGCCGTCGTCTTCGCCGTCTGCCCCGCCACGCGCACCGTCACGCCGTTCAGGCCGATGTTCGTCGCCGGGTCCACCACCCAGACGTCGACGCACACCTTGCCCTTCGGCACCTTCGCGCAGGTGTTCATCGCACGCTGCACCGTCTGCTGTGGAATCAACAGCGGTCCGGTCATCTGGTACGTCGCGTGCGGGTACACGTACAGGTGCGCCTCGGACTTCACCAGGGCCTGCGCCAACAGCGCCGCGCTCCCGATCGCCACCAACAGACTCGCCAGGATCTGACGCATGCTCCACCCTCCGCGGGTCAGTGTACTTCGTCATGGCCCCGCCTACCGTCCCACGTACCCGTCCTCGCGCTTTGCCGGTTGCGACGCCGGCGCGGCCACGTCGGGCCGCACGTCCGGCGCCGGCACCGCTGCCGGTCCAGGGCTCGCCGGCTTGCAGAGGATCAGATTCACGTAACTCGGCGCGTTCGTCACCGCGTCCCCGGTGAACGTCGGCTGGCTCACTGTCCCAGTCGCCGTCGTCGTGTGCGTGTGCGTCCCGAGCGCCGACCCGCTGAAGGTCGGCTGTGACACCGTGCCCGTCAGCACGTGGGCTGAGCCCGTGAACGTCTCGGCCGGGACGGTCCCGCTCGATCCGGTGAACGTCTGCGCCGACGTCGTCGCGCTCGTCCCGCTGAAGGTCGGCACGCCCGCGGGCCACGCGATCGTGCCGGCCGCGTTGATCGTCGGTGTGAAGCTGTTGATGGTCGTCCCGCTGTGCGTCGGGACGCTCGCCGGCCACGCGATCGTGCCCTGGCTGTTGATCGTCGGGGTGAACGACGACCCCGGCGCCGCGCCGCCGATGGCACTGAACCCTCCGCTCGATGTCCCTTTGAAGCTGCCGCTCGTCGTCGTCACCGCGTTGATCGTCGTGCCGGAATGCGTCGGCACCGCCACCGGCCACGCGATCGTGCCCTGGCTGTTGATCGTCGGACTGACACTGTTGATCGTCGTGCCGCTAATCGTCGGCACGCCGGCCGGCCACGCGATCGTGCCTGTCGCCGTCACCGTGCCGGTGCCGTTCGTGCCCGCCGGCGTGAAGCTGACCGTCCCGTTGGTCCCCGCCGGCGTGTAGCTGTCCATCGTGACGGTCGGCTGCGACACCGTGCCCGCCGGCGTGCCGGCGCTCACCGCCGAGGACGTCACGGCGTTCCCCGTGAACGTCGGCTGCGAGACAGTGCCCGTGGCCGTCAGCGTCGCCGACCCGCCGGTTGACCCGACGTTGCTGTGCGCCGCGATCGTCGATCGCAGGTAGTACCCGTCGTACGAGGTTTCCTGAACCCAGCCAGCGGGGCACGTCCCATCGGCCAGGAACAGGAAGTGCGTCGCCGTGAACGGGTCCGGCGCCCGACCGCCAAACGCGTACCCGACCCCGAGGCTGACGATGACCGACACCAGGACCGTCTGGAACAGGTGACTTCTCATGCCGTCCACATCACGAGCAACTTCCCGCCGCTCGTGTCCGTGCCTCCACCGTTATTGATCGTGTTGAGCGCCGTGATCGTGAACTCTGACGTCAGGTCGATCACGTCCGTCACCGCGAGCCCCGCCCCGGGGAAGAAGATCACCGAGACCAGCGTGTCGCCCACGTTGATCCCCGTGACCGTGACGTCGCCGGGCGCCGCGCCGGCCACCGCCTTCTGATACGGCACCGTGATCACGGTCCACGGCACCGCCGACCATGCCGCGCCGTTCCAGTAGTCCACCCGGGGCACGTCCGACGCCCAGAACGTGAAGCCCGCGTCGTGCGCGCCAAGATCCGCCGGCCGGTTCGCCAGCACGTCCTTCATCGGCCGGCAGAGCAGGAAGACCCAGGTGTTGACGCCGCCGATGACCTCGATCGCGTAGAACGCGTCGCGATCGCTCTCGAAGAACAGCTCGCCGACCGGCTGCGAGGCCGCCGCGTAGTGCGCCAGCCGGTTCGCGTGCGTATCGATGATGACCGCCGCGTTCGCCGTCAGCGGCACCCACTGCCCCGGCTCCGACGACGACGCGTCGAAGTAGTACAGGACGCCGTTCACGTTGATGAGCAGCCCGTCCGAGGCCCCGTCCGCCGACGGGAAGTCTGCCAGCAGCGGCACGCCCGGAAGTTGCGGCTGACCCAGCACGCCGACGAGCCCCGTCACGTCGAGCGACGATCCGCCGCCCCCGAGTTCGAGCTGCGCCTTGATGTCCGCGATCGTCAGCGGCGCCGGCTGGGCCGACAGCGCCGCCACCCGAGGCGTCAGCGACGCGATCATCGCGGCCTGCGCGCGCGCCTTCGCGATGAGCGTCCGGATCGTCAAGTCGACGGCCGGGTCGACCGTCCCGGTGATCGTCGGGAAGACCTGCTCCACGGTTTACCCCTCCAACGTCGGTTCGGCCCAGACGATGAGCTTCACGGCCCCGTCGTCACCCGCCATCTTGTCCGTCGCCGCGTCGACGTTCGCCAGCACGACGTGCAGGAACTGCGGCGCCGCGATGGCCGCGTCCAGATCGACCAGCGGCATGTCCAGGCCACTCACCACATTCCGATACAGCCCGGCCGCGGCAATCTGGATGGGCGCCGACGCGAACACGTACCGGCCCAGGAAGCAGTCAGGATCGGGCGTCGCCTGATACCCGTTCTCGGACCAGAAGAAGTCGACCTCCCACTTGATGTCTTGAATGCCCACGATCGCGATCGAGCGGATGCGACTCCGCTGGAACAGCGCCTTCGGCAACGGAAGGTTCGTGATGCCCGACGCCGCGCCATGCGCGATCGCGCCTCGGAAGTCGCGCGCGGCGCTGCTCGCCACCGAATACAACTGGCCTGCCTGCATGGTCTCGTCTCCTATATCTGCGCGCCCGACGCCACCGAACTCCCCCCGAACGGCCGAACCACCGTGTACGGCCCCGGATCGCCCCAGGCCCGCACGCCGAACTCGATGTCTTGCGCGTACGCGCGCACGCCGTCCGTCGACGTGAGCTGGTACACGACCGACTTGCCCTTCATCGGTCGCAACCGCACCTGGGTCTTCGCGTACGCCCCGCTCGTCGACGGCAGCGCGTACGTGAACGTCTGGCCGTCGACCACCACCTTGAGCGTCGCCGGCGCCGTGGCCGTGTACGCCACGAACGCGAATGGCCGGAACGTCTGGAAGCCCGAGAGCCCGTGCGTCATGGGCGGCGTTTCCCAGTGCGTCGCCAACTCCGGCGCCGGCTCCGCCACCCACCGCACATTGAACAGCCGCCACGCATTCGCGTCAATCGGAATCAGGCGGATCAGGTGCGCGATGAACGGCGTCCAGTCCATCCCGGTGATCGGGTACGCCTTCTCTTCCTCGCCATCGTGGTTGATCGTCAGCGTCGGGCCGACGATGCCCCCGTCGTACTGGACTTCGACCTGCCGCTCCACGCCTCCCGTGTCGGCGCGGATGATGACGCCCTGCACGAACTTCGCGCCCGCCACGCCGGCGTCGTCCCAGTCGGTCGCTCGCAGGCCGGTCTCGTCGCCCTTGTTGAGCCACGCCGGCTGCCAGAGGTACAGGCCCGGGTGATGCTGATCGATCGAGTCCCAGGTGACTTCGAGCGCGACGTCGCGCGCCAGCTCGCCGGCGCCATCGGCGATCTCCACGATCGCCTGCCGACGCCCGTTCACGCCCGCGTTGACGATGGCCGGCGCGTCCGGCGTCCGTGAGAACTGGTCGTACCCGACCTGTACCGTGAACCCGACGCCGCCCACGGCGTCCGCGTCGACGACCACGTCCCCGACTTGCTTCGTGACGCGCGGATCGTCGCCTGGATCCGACGGCGTCCGGACGAGGCACGAGTACGCCACGCCGTCGTCCAGGTCCTTGCTCAAGAAGTATGCTTTGCCGTTGCGGCCGCCCAGGAAGGTCTCGCCGCCCTGCTCGCCGGTCTGGGCCGAGTGACAGGCGGAGCCCGACGCGAACACGTCAGGGAACCACGACTGCGTCGGCGGGTAGTACGCCATCGAGCGCGAGGCCCCGTTCGTATCGATGTAGTCGAAGTACAGGAACCCGTTCGCGTACGCCAACCGCAGATCCGCCGGCCGCGTCATGTCGGGCGGGTACAGCCCGTTGACTGGGAAACCGCGCGTGCCCTCGTGCGGGAACAGCGGGTACAGGTCCGCGTCCGTGATCGACTGACAGCCCGCGCCCGCCGCCGTCACGTAGATCCCATCGGAGGCCAGGAAGTAGATCGACTCCCCGTCGGTCGCCAACGCCCACGGCGACCACAGCCCCTTGCCGCACTGCGTCCGCTGGAAGTCGAAATCGGTGATGCCGCCCGACGACGGCACCAGCTCGTACAGGTTGTCGGTGCTGAAGACGAACGGCCGCCGATCGCAAATGATGCCGTTCTGGAGCGCCTCCGACGGCGTCGTGACCTGAAGCCAGTTCGCATCGGACGCGACCTCGGGGTTGTTCCCCTTCGTCCAGCGGACCGCACCGGGATTGCGGACGTCGCCGCACCCGAAGTAGTACCCCTGGAAGTCACCCCAGAACATCGGGAGGGGTTGCCCGAGAATCGTCGCGTCGATGATCGAGTACGGCTGCGCCGCGAGCGTGCCGATATTCTCCAGCACGTCCATCCTGGTCTCGCTACTCGGCTGCGCGTACAGCGTGTACGTCTGCCCGCCGATCGTGATGGGTGTGCCGGGCGCCCAGCTCGTATTGAACTTGTCCCCCGAGACCCACTCAACCGCGGTGCCGGCCGCGTTGACCGTGCCCGTCCGCGGCTTGTCCGTCACCGGCCACGGCTGGAAGTTGTCCGTTTCGAGGCCGCCGTTCGAGATGACCACCGAGT
>Ga0335082_10009130_pt1 | contig 10791 bp, 7 predicted proteins | sample Lox_Sample_41_FD_206718 | JGI IMG/M metagenome (GOLD analysis project Ga0335082, IMG submission 206718) | Soil microbial communities from Loxahatchee National Wildlife Refuge, Florida, United States - Lox_Sample_4.1 | ecosystem: Environmental > Terrestrial > Soil > Wetlands | place: USA: Florida... | reverse complement strand
ACTGGCGTTCACACGCCCGGTGAACCGAACTTCTTCGCCGAGTTGACTCCAGGCGGTAGCAGTAGCTCGAGTTTATTTGAGTTCCACGCAGATTTGGCCACGCCCAGCCTGAGTTTGTTTAAGTTCCAGGTAAATTTCGCCACGCCGAGCCTGTCCACGTTCACTGGGCCGACAGCCCTCACGGTGGCGGCCTTTTCCCAGGCCTGCAACGGAGGAGCTTGCATCCCGCAACCACCCGGGGATGGGACATTGTTGGATTCGCTGGCCGACCGCTTGATGTTCCGTTTGGCATATCGAAATTTTGCCGACCACGATGTGTTGGTAGCAACCCATTCGGTGAAAGGCACTTCGGCCGTCTCGAACGTGAGATGGTATGAGATTCGCAATCCCGGCACCAGCCCCACGATCTTTCAGCAAGGCACATTCACCTACAGCAATCTCGCACTGTGGATGGCGAGCATCGGGATGGACAAGGCCGGAGATATAGCGATGGGCATGAACGGATCGAGCCGCAGCATACATCCCAGCATCGGCTACACTGGGCGTGTACCGGGCGACCCGCCAGGCAAAATGGAATCGCCGGCCATCATCAAGGTCGGAAACGGCTCGCAGACTGGCGGCCTCACCAGTTGGGGCGAACACAGCAGCCTTTCTATCGACCCGTCGGATGACTGCACGTTCTGGTATGCGCAAGAGTATCTTCCCGCGGATGGGACCTTGAATTGGCGCACCCGCCTGGCATCCTTCAAATTCAACTCGTGTCATTAACGATTGCAGCCAAGAATCAGGGCCATTCCACGAATGGCCCTGGTTTACTCTGGCAGCCTTGCCGGCACGACAATTGAGACCGGGCAGAGGTCGCTTTTTCGATAGGCTATGTTGTCGTTAGCCGGGCGAATGCCCAACTCATGCCAACCTTAAAGCTGCTGCGGTTCACGAAGGCGGGCCTCACAGGCTTGCTGCTGACGCCACTCATTATTACCACCCAGCCGTATTTCGTTACCCGCCAGCCCTATTTCGTCTCGCCGATGGGGAAGGCCATCTTCTTCCGCGTCGGCGTCGAGCTCTTACTGGTTTGCTATGTTGCTCTCATCCTGCGGGACCGTAAATCTCCCCCGCCGAAGACCCCATTGCTATGGGCCGTGCTCGCCTACCTGACAACGCTTCTCCTGGCCGCCGTTGTGTCGCTCGAACCGTATCGGAGCTGGTGGGGCACGCTCGAGCGGATGGACGGTGCCTTCGCCGTGCTTCATTACGGCATTTTCTTCCTCATGCTGGCGGGGGTTTTTCGGACCCAGAGAGATTGGCGTGTTTTCTTTAATTTCTCTCTGTCGGTGAGCGTCGTGGTAGGGATTTATGCCCTCGTGGAACGCATCGCCGGTGGGCATGCAGGAGTCAGCTCGACGTTGGATGGTAGGCCTTTTTTAGCTGCCTATGCGATGTTCCACGTCTTTCTTGCCGGGCTGGCCATTCATTGGGCCAAGACTCGCATGGCCCACGCGTGGGCAGGAGCGACCCTTGGGCTAAATTTGCTGACACTGTTCCTGGCTGCGGAGCGCGGCGCTCTGGTTGGGTTAGGTGCCGGCCTGCTGGTGCCAGCGGTCGGCGTTTTGATCCGAAAAACGGGTAGCCGCTCTCTGAGACAGGCTGCCATCGCAGTGATCGCGCTCCTGGTCGCAGCCCCGTTCGTCCTTCATTACGTCCGCGGAACTGCGATGCTCAAGTCCAGCCGGGCCTTAAATCGCCTTGCACAAACTTCGCTGAATGATCCGGCCGTTAGGAGCCGGCTGATCAATCTGGGAGTTAGCGGACGGGCGTTCGAGACAAGACCGCTGTTGGGTTACGGGCCGGAGCTGTTCCTTGTGGCTTACAACCGTAACTTCAACACCCAACAACTCGCTTATGAACGCAGCTGGATGGATCGCTCGCATAACAAGCTTGCTGACGTGTTGGTGATGCAGGGACTCGTGGGGCTCCTGGCGTACCTGGGAATGTTTGCGGCTGCAGGCTGGCTACTCTACGGTGCGCTGAAGGGGCGCAATCCGGACACGCCCGCCGTGTTCCTGACGCTTGCCTTGCTGGTGGCCTATTTCGTGCAGAACTTGTTTTTGTTTGATATGCCTGCCAGCTACATGCTTTTTTATGCAGTTTTGGCATGGGTCAGCTTCCTGGCGCAAGAACCTGCGGCCGCTTCCACAGCGCCTGCATCGGCCCGGCCCCGGCGGAGCGAGCCTGGTTCCCGTTTCCCGGCCAAACACAAGGCGCTGTTGGGGCTGCTAACGATTGGGATGCTCTTCACTATTTACCAATTCAATGTCACGGCCTTTGCTCAAGTCTGGGCGGTGCAGGAGGCGTCGGCATCCCTTGGAGACCCGGTGAGATTTTCGGACAGAGCCCAAACCGCGCTGTCCGGCCAGAGGTGGCTCACCAACGATGTGGCCGGCTGTCTAGCCGATGTGCTGACGCAGAGCGGCAAGGCGCGCGATCCAGCATACTCTGGGGCCGCAGGACTGGTGGCGACCCAGTTGGAGAAAGAAATGGCTGCCACAGACCTTGATCCTCGAATCTCTATCCGGCTAGGCGCGCTGTACAACGTCATGGGTGCCGGAGACCGGGCCGTGCTGCCCAAGGCCGAGGCGGTCTTGCAGAGGGCAATTCAGCTCACCCCCATGTGGCCGGAGTACTACGACGCACTGGCCCAAACCTATCTTCTGGAAGGACGGAATGAGGAAGCCCTCGCGCTCCTGAAGAAGGCGGTTGAGATCAATCCAGAGAATGGCGGTGCCCTTTGGATGTACGCCTTCCCCCTACTTTGGACTCATCACGAGCAGGAGGGGCGTGCGGTATTGGAAGCGGCCACCCAACGGTATAACTACTATAATCCGGATGATTTGAAGCGCCTTGTGAACACGTATTACCAACTCAAGGACCTAACTAGGGCGATTCAATTCGAAAAAGAGCTGGTTCAATTGGAGCCGGATGATGCGGCGCACCGCTACACCCTGGCAACTCTCTACAAAGCCTCTGGAAATATGGTTGCGGCGCTGGAGGAAGTGAAAATCGCGGCGCAATTGGACTCTCGTTACAGCGGCGCAATTGGACAGTTTCAGAAGCAGTGAACTTCACGGTGAATTCTGAAACCAGATCGGCATGCTGACCCGGGTGTTGGCTGGAGGGAAACATCAAGTCCCGTCGCCGCACCAGGCTAAGCCCTGGTTGACGAAAAACAGAGGTGTTCCAAGGGCCGATCGAATGGAAGCCAGAGGCATTGAGTTACTCGGGCCGAATCATTCACGATCTGCGCAGGTCTGCCGTGCGCGATCTGATCCACTCCAGTGTTTCACAGTCGGTGGCCATGTCCATATCGGGCCACAAGACCAATTCCATGTTCACCCGGTACAACATCACCGACGATAAAGACCAGAGGAAAGCTTTGCTCATGCGGCAGCAGTATCTCAAGACCGCAAAACAGAACGTCGTGACCGGGATTTAACACCAACTCACCTAGCCTTACTGCAAGTCTGGCCTTCGCTCAGGACAGGCTCCGCATGGGGTAGTCCATTCCGTTAAGTGGAGATCAAACGTGGGCCAGCCTCCGGATGAATCTTGACAACTTGATGACGACCATTTGACGACTGCAAAGCAGTCGAGCGAATCGAATTGCAAGAGCCCAACCTCATCGCGACAGCAAAGTTACATGCGACGATAGCAGCCCCGCTCAGGGATTGCCACTTGCCGCTTGCCGCTACCGCACCGGTTTTCACGGGGCACGGGACTACTTAAACCCACTAAGGATAGGAAAATGACCAGATTCGCTCTTAAACATGGTTTTCGCGCTTTCAGGTGCTGGCCGTTGCTTGCGGCTGGCCTGTTGCTTTCAATTGCTCTCGGAGCCCACGCCCAGGAGCTCGCCGATCAAACTGCATTCAAGTTTCTTCAAGTACCCGACATCGGCGCAATCGGTTCGCTGTCGGCCGACTCGGATCACGACATCTGGGCAACTGGGGTGCTGGAATCAGTAGCTCTGCACTTTGATGGCAAGCGCTTGAGCAGAATTCCCATGGCAGCAGGAAGCCGGATCAGCAAAGTGGCCGCTCTTTCCCCAACGAATGTGTGGGCGGTTGGCCAACAGACGCAAGCGAGCCTATCGCAGATTCAGCATTTCGATGGAAGGCAGTGGACCGTGGTGCCGAGCCCTCACTTTGCTCACGGAGAGGTTCTGAACTCCGTGAGAGCGATTTCAGTGAACAGCGTTATTGCGGTCGGGGCTGCATTTGACCAAGACGGCAACCGGACTGCGCTCGTCGAGCATTTCAACGGATCAACCTGGAGGGCCGTGCCGGTACCACCCATAGACGGCGGGGAACTGGTGGACGCTGCCATCGTCTCACCCTCTGACATTTGGGTGGTTGGGTTCGATTCAACCTCTGTGCTCACCCTCCATTTCGACGGCACACAGTGGAAGCGGATCGCCGCGCCCGGCACGGGCGCGGCTCTGCACGCTGTGAAAGCGGTCTCAAGCAACGATGTGTGGGCCGTGGGTAATGAAGTGGGGGCGAAGGCCCTGACCGAGCACTGGGACGGTACCGCGTGGACGGTCGTGGACAACCCCAGCGATGTCAACTCTGTGCTGTTCGACCTCAGCGTCATCTCGCCCACCGACATCTGGGCAGTCGGATGCACTGTGACCGCTTGCGGCGATGCTGGCGGGGCGCCTCTGATCGAGCACTGGGATGGAACGCAATGGAACTCGAATTCAGCTCCCATCGAACTGGGTGGCGAGATTGGTCTCTCCGTGCTGACATTGCCTTCCCGCCAAGTCTTGATCGGTGGCTTTGCCTTCGGGACGCGAGGCCCGGTTGCGTACCTGCTGGGAGGAGTGGAGGGCAAGTAACGGCAACTTTTTCGCCGCGGATTTTCGCGGATCAAAACTGATAAGGCAGCGTTGATCCGCGTTATCCGCGAATTCGCGGTGAAAGAGCGTTGGAGACGCAAGTCGGAATTTGCCAAGGATCTGACGGACCAGCGCAGCACCGTCAATGAGTTCTTGATCTACGTCTGGATCGAGATACATGGCGAACCCGAGGTGGCGCTAAGGAGGATAGTCCCGTGTGGAAGTGCGGTGCAACTTGGCCGCGGAGCCGCCGACGAGGATAAACTGTCGTAAACAGGCTATCACTCATTGACTTTTTTCAGGGCGGCCGAAAACACGGACAAAACGCGCGCAAATTGAAAAGGGCCGCTCACTCGGGCGGCCCTAGCTTCTTGAATTTATGGCGCGCCCTGAGAGATTCGAACTCCCGACCTTCTGGTTCGTAGCCAGACGCTCTATCCAACTGAGCTAAGGGCGCGATGCGTTACGGGAAGAACTACTGCGATTATAACGGAAAGCCCGCCTTGCGATGAAGCGCGGGAGGCACGGCGCTCCGGTATCCGCTCAGAAAGCGATCATTCCGAGCGCAATGCCGTCGTTGGCTCGACCTGCAAGGCCTGCCGCGCGGGAAGGAACGCCGCCAGCATCGCAACCGCCAGCAAAATCAAGGGAACGCTGAAAAAGCTCAGGGCGTCGGACGCGCTGACCCCATATAGCAAGCCTCGGAGCAGATCGGCGGCGCCGAGGGCTGCGGCCATGCCCAGGACAACTCCAGCCGCGGCCAGCTTGAAGCCGTCACCGATCACCATGCGGTAGATGTCTTGGCGCTGAGCGCCAAGGGCAATCCGAATCCCGAACTCTCGCACGCGTTTCGAGGTGAAATAGGAGATCAGGCCATAGATTCCGACGGAGGTCAGAAGCAACGCCACTCCTCCAAAGATCCCGCTCAAAATCAAGATGAAGCGTGCCTGCGCCATCGCCAGATTGAAGTACTCCTGCATGGTATGGACCTGGAAGACAGCCAGATTGGGATCGACATTGTGTACGGCTCGCGTGAGAGAAGGAACCAGGGCAGAAGGGTCTCCAGCGGTTTTGACCGCAAAGACCATGGCTGGGGACGGTTGCTGATAGTACGGAAGGTAGATCTGCTCGCGCACGTTGGTAGTGATGTCATGGGCGCGGACGTGGGCGATGACACCAACCACAGTGGCCCAGTCGTTCGGTGCCGCTTTGTCATCCATCGTCAGTCGCTTACCGATCGGGTTCTGTCCAGGCCATGCCTTTCGCGCTAACAGCTCGTCGATGATGACAACTCGCGGATGCTGTTCGTCGTCTTGATCGGTGAATTGCCGGCCTGCGACGAGCCGCACCCCCATGGTGGTGAGATAGCCGGGCGAGACGTTTCGCCAGTCGGCGGAAATACTCTCCCAGTGATGGAGAGTTTCGTCATCCCAGGCATACGGAGTCTGAGGTCCGCTGCCCGTAAGTGGAGCCTTCTCGGTTTCGCCAACCGCCAGGGCACCCGGAGTGGCGCGCAGTTGGTCGAGAATGCGGCGGTAAGCGGTCCGCCAGGCCGTCCCCTCGGCATAGGCGGAGCGAGGCAAAGAGAAGCGACAGGGCAAGACGTCCCCGGGATCAAACCCAGGCTGGAGATGCTGCAGTCGGACGAAACTGCGCAGCAGCAGACAGCAGGCAATCATGAGGACCACCGAGAGCGCAACCTGCCCCAGCACCAACCCACTGGCCAGCTTGCTTTTCGTAAGCCGCTGCGATGACCGACTGCCTTCCGCGAGGGCGTCGCGCAAGTCCGGTCTGGAGGCCTGCAGTGCGGGAGCTAGGCCGAAGAGCAGAGCGGTACCCAGAGAGATGGCAGCGGTGTATGCCAGTACCCATCCATCCACGGCAATTTCGTTCAGCCGGGGAAGGCTGGCCGGGTGCAAGGCAAGCAGCACCCGCACTCCAAGGTTGGCTAGCAGGATGCCGGCAGCACCCCCGAATCCTGAGACCAGCAGGCTTTCCGCCAGCACCTGACGGGCGAGCCGTGCCCCGGTCGCGCCTAGCGCACAGCGAACGGCCATTTCCCGCTTGCGCGAAGTGGCACGGGCGAGAAGCAGATTTGCAACGTTGCCGCAGGCGATCAGCAAGACCAACCCCACGGCCACCAGCAACGCCAGGAGCGGCAGACGCGCTCGCTTCACTACATCCTTCTGCAACGGGACGGCCCGAATTCGCAGTCCCGACATCTGATGGACCGCGTGCTCGCGGCGGAGTTGCGCAGCGATGCCATCCATTTCGGCTTGGGCCTGGGCCCACGTCGCGCCGGGTTTCAGCCGGGCCAACACGGTCATTCCGGTCAGATTGCGCGGGACCTTATCAATTTCGATCTGCAGTGGCTGGTAGATATCGGAGTCCTCCATCAGAAATTTTTCGGGAGGAAGGTCGAGTTCGAAACCCGCAGGCAGGACGCCAACGATGGTGGTGGGCACACGCCCGATGCTCACGCTTTGACCGACGATGCCAGGATTGCCACCAAACTGCTGTTGCCAAATGCGGTGACTCAGTATGGCAACCTGCGGGCCGTTGGGCAGGGTTTCCTGGCTGGAGAAAGCGCGACCCAGCATCGGCTCGACCCCAAGCAGCGAGAAGAAGTTTTCGCTGATCAGGCCGACGTCGACCTGTTGCGACCGGGTTCTGGCAGTCAACTCCTTCGACGCGTAGGTGGCGGCGGCAAAACCGTCAAAGTTCTGGGTGGCCCGCAGCTGATAGTCGCGGAAATCCGGCGCCGACACGGCGGGCAGGGATTGTCCGCCTGAGCCATAGTCGTTCCAGATGATCGCCAGGCGGCCCGGATCACGGTATGCGAGGGGCCGCAACAGGACATTGCTGGCGACGCTGAAGATGGTGCTGTTTGCGCCGATGCCCAGGGCCAGCGTGGTCACCGCTGCCAGAGTAAACGCGGTGGATTTGCTCAGTCCACGCATCGCTACGTGAAAGTCTCGGACGATCTGTTCCATAGTTCATCCCCGGCGGGGAACCTCAAGGGGAGAGACTATGACAATGCATATTGGTTAGCACGCAGTGGTGGCGGCATAGATCTGTATAATCGCGCGGAACGATCTGGAGCTGCGCCTATGAAGGCCATCCAAACAGGAATGTTTGCTGTGTTGTCTGCCGCGTCTCTGCTCGCTGCTGCTCAACCGGAAACCAGCCTGAATCTCCCGGGACCTGGCGTGCAGCAGATGCTGCTCGGCAACTGGTCCACCAAGATCCAGTACGAAGCCAGTAAAGAGATGCCAAGAGGGGGTACGGCCTCGGGAGACGAAAAGTGGTATCCCGGCCCGGGAGGAAGATCGCTGATAGAAGAGTATCGCGAGGACGGCGTCGCCGGGGACATCACAGGTTGGGGAGTAATCTGGTGGGACGCGCAAGCCAAGGGATATCACGTCGTATGGTGTGAGAGCACGAATCCCAACGGATGTGCGGCCCCCAGTGGCCTCGCCCACTGGGAGGGGGAACAATTGGTGCTGGTCTCCGAAGACGGGGCGAACGGAGGAAAAGCGAAGTTCAAGGAAGTCTTTTCGCAAATCACCTCTTCCTCGTTCAAGCAAACGATCTACCTGGGAGATGCAAGTGGCGAACTGCGGCTGCTGGCCACCATCTACGCGACCCGAACAACTGCCCACTAAGGGATTCCCGCGCCATAAACACGTCCGCCTTAGGCGGCGTGTGGTTGTAGTTGCGGCCGATGCTTATTTTTCCTGCAGCGATTTGATGTAATCGGTGAGGTTGGCCAGGCGCAGGTGCACCTCTTGTTGGTCGCCAAGGCTGGCACTCCAAAACAGGTGCCCCCAGACTGGCATTTCCTTTGTGCCGTGGGAGAGCGTGTTGCTGTCGCCGCGGATCACGGCTTGGACGGCAAGAGGCGAATAGGCTCCGCCCCGCTTCCTGGCTAAAGTGGTGAGGTCCACAGGCCTGACTTTCAGGCTCGAGGCAACCGGTCCATTTCCCTTGGCGTCGGTCCCGTGACAGCTGGCACAGTAACTACGATACATGTGCTGCCCAGACGCGGGCGAGACTCGGGGTATGGGAACATGCTTGACAGCGGGTTTGTGATCTTGCGCTCGTGCCCACAAGCCGGCTGCAAGCAACGAGCATGCAATGAACAGAATCCTGGAGGTATGCATGGTGTCCTCGTTGCATCCGCTTTGTGTGCGGCACACGTTGCACAAAACATTTTTTCACAATTTGCCCCATCTTGGCCGTGACTAGTATCACCCAAGGGCGTGACCGGAGCGAAGCGGCCACAGGCAGCGGGACTCCGGTTTGGGTCGGTGCTCACCCATGACGAAACTGGGATGTGTCTGCTACCATCTCTGCCTCACAGAACTCTGCGGTTTGAGAGATGCCGATGCGAACTAATCTTGTTTTGCTGGCTGTTGTCGTCTTGGGCGCGCTGCCACTCCGGGCGGCCGCGTCTACCCCGCTGCTATTTGAAGTCACCTTTGGGAAAGAACTTTCTGCCACGCCCGTCGATGGGCACATCATCCTCATCATTTCCCGGGATGACAAGCAGGAGCCGCGTTTCCAGGTCAAAGAAGGCATCGAATCGCAACAGGCATTCGGTTTGGATGTGGATAGCTGGCAACCGGGAACCCCTGTGCGGATCGATGCGTCCACCCTTGGATACCCGCTGGAAAGCCTGCGCGATTTGCCGCCGGGCGACTATTTTGTTCAGGCCGTACTCAACGTCTATGAGACGTTTCACTTGGGCAATGGAAAGGTCGTTAAGCTGCCGCCGGACAAGGGCGAGGGCCAGCACTGGCAAACCAAGCCGGGCAACTTCCTGAGCACGGTGCGGAAGCTGCATGTTGATGCCGGCAGTTCAGGGGTCGTGCGGATCGTCCTCGACCATAAGATTCCTCCGCTCGAGGACGAACTCGCGGATGTCGAAACGCTCACCGACTGGCGGCCGATTTCGCAACCCAACATCAGCGAGGACAACAAATGGGAGAAGCACGTCCGCATGACGAGCCCGCTGTTGAGCAAGTTCTGGGGGCGACCCACGGAGATCGGGGCGGTTGTTTTGGTACCTGACGGCTGGGAGGAGCATCCCGATGCGCGCTATCCCGTCCTCATTTCTGAAGACCACTACCACCGGCACTTCTTTCCCGGCTTTCGCACCACTCCTCCCGATCCGAAGGCCACAGGGCGGGAAAAAGACCTGCAAGACTTTGGCTGGAGGTTTTTTCAGGATTGGACCAGCGGGCGCCTGCCGCGCGTGTTAATCGTCATGCCCCAGCACGCGAATCCGTATTTTGACGACTCCTACGCGGTAAACTCGGCCAACCTTGGGCCCTACGGCGACGCGATCATGCATGAGTTGCTGCCCATGGTTGAAGACAAGTTCCGCGGCCTGGGCCAAGGCTGGGCGCGAACCGCATTTGGCGGATCCACCGGCGGTTGGGAGACGCTGGGGCAGCAAGTGTTCTATCCCGATGAGATCAATGGCGCCTGGGCGGGATGTCCCGATCCGATTGATTTCCGCGCCTATGGCACGGTCAACATCTACGAAGAGAGGAACGCGTACTTCCGCCAAGGACCGTTTTTGAAGGTGCCCTTCCCCGAAAAGCGCAAGACCAACGGAATCCTCGACTCCACCATGGAGCAGGAAAACCGCTACGAGCTAGTGCAGGGCACACATGCGCGATCCGGGGAGCAGTTAGACATCTGGCAGGCAGTGTTTGGTCCGATGGGGGACGATGGCTATCCCCAGCCGATCTGGGACAAGCGCACCGGGGAGATCGATAAGTCTGTAGCCGAGTATTGGCGCGAGCACTCCGACCTGAGCTACATCATGAAAAGAGACTGGGCGACGCTCGGCCCCAAGCTTGCCGGCAAACTGCACTTCGCGGTCGGCG
>Ga0335082_10009129_pt1 | contig 10791 bp, 8 predicted proteins | sample Lox_Sample_41_FD_206718 | JGI IMG/M metagenome (GOLD analysis project Ga0335082, IMG submission 206718) | Soil microbial communities from Loxahatchee National Wildlife Refuge, Florida, United States - Lox_Sample_4.1 | ecosystem: Environmental > Terrestrial > Soil > Wetlands | place: USA: Florida... | reverse complement strand
AGAACGAGCCTCACCTCGTGGCGCGTGTGGTGGTGGATCTCTCGCGGCCCGCGGCCCACGCGGTGCGCGCCGACGGAGAGCGGCTGGCCCTCCTGATCGGCGAGGGCCCGGCCCTGGCGGCCGCCTCCGCGTCCGCGCCGGCCTACGCCGCCCCGGCGACGGCAAAGCCCGCGGCCCGGGCCAAGGCCGAGAAGCCCGTCGTGGTTGCCGAAAAGCCGGCCGACGCGCCCACGCCCTCCCGAACGGTTCTGGCCGAGAGCGCGCCGGGCACGACGCCGGCCCCCGCGGCTGCCGTCCCCGCCCCGGCGGAGACGAGCGCGCCGGCCGCTCCGTTGCCGGCCTCCGAGGCCCAGGCTCAGGCGCCGGCTCCGGCCCCCATTCCCGAAGTGAAGGTCATCGAGCCGCCGGCTCCGGCCGCGGCGCCCGCGCAGCCCGCCCCGGAGGCCGCGGCGAAGACGCCGGCCGCTGCGCCGGCTCCCACGAGGACGGCTGCCGCGGCGCCCGCGACCCTGCCTCCCGGGGTCCGCAAGGCGCAGAAGTCCGCGGCTCCGGCCGCCGCGCCCGATGCTCCGGCCGGCAAGGCCAAGGCCTCCAAGAAGGACGACGCCCTCTTCGAGGCGGCAGCGGCCGTTCTCGACGAGCAGCAGGGCGGCAAGCCGCCGGAGCCGCAGGCCGGCGCCACCTTCCAGTCCCGGACGCTCGCCGAGTCCCAGGGCCAGTTCACGGGCGAGCCGATCTCGCTCGACTTGAAGGACGCCGACATCAAGGACGTCTTCCGGACGATCTCGCAGTTGACGGGCCTGAACATCGTGATCGACCCCGAGGTCCGGGGCACCGTCACCGTCCAGCTCGAAGACGTGCCGTGGGATCAGGCCCTCGACCTGATCCTGAAGCAGAACAGCCTCGGCTACGTCCTCGAGAACAACATCATGCGCATCGCCACCTCGGCCAAGCTCCAGGCCGAGCAGGCGGACCGGGCCCGCCTGGCCGAGGCCCGCCAGGCCGCCGAGCCGACCCGGACGGTCATCAAGAAGCTCTCGTACGCCAAGGCCAACGACGTCACCAACGTGGTCAAGAGCGTCATGTCGCGCCGCGGCGACATCGTGGTGGACGGGCGCACCAACACCCTCATCATTCGGGAGATCGCGACCTACCTGCCGGCCGTCCTGCAGCTCATCGAGAACCTCGACACCCCGACGCCGCAGGTGATGATCGAGTCGCGGATCGTCGAGACGACCAAGAGCCTCGGCCGGAGCCTCGGCATCAACTGGGGCTTCAACCAGAACGCGGACGTGGCCCACGGCAACACGACGGGCCTGACGTTCCCGAATTCCGTCAACAGCACGTTCCGGGTGCCCCTGGACGCCGGGGCCACGATCGGCACGATCCGGATGGCCAACATCCTCGACAGCTTCAACCTCGACATCGCCCTGACGGCCGCCGAAAACCAGGGCCTCTTGAAGATCATCTCCTCTCCGAAGGTCACGGCCCTGACCAACACGGCGGCCTCGATCCAGTCGGGCACGCAGATTCCCGTCCAGACCAACGTCAACAACACGACCACCGTCATCTACGTGGACGCCACGCTCAAGCTGACCGTGACGCCGCAGATCACGGCCGAGGGCACCGTGCTCCTCGACGTGGACGTCGCCAAGCGCGAGCCGGCCGTGGCCTTGAACCTGGCCCTCGGCCAGAACGTCCCGATCACCGTCCGCCAGTACAAGGGCCAGATCCTCGTGCGGGACGGCGGCACCACCGTCATCGGCGGCATCTTCCAGCTGAACGACCAGGACCAGAACAACATGATCCCGGGCCTCTGGAAGATCCCGATCTTCGGCAATCTGTTCCGCAACAAGACCCGCACCGAGAAGCATGACGAGTTGCTGATCTTCATCACGCCCAGGATCCTGCGCTCGTGAGGAGGAACTCCATGAAGAGCCGGACCGTTCTGCTGCCCGCCGCGCTGCTCCTGACCGCCGCGGTGACGGCGTGCACGAACAAGGCGGGGACGAGCGAGTCGCCCGTGACCATCACGGTCGACCTGCACGAGCAGCCGCTGATCGTCAACGTGTCGTCCAACGCGCCCATCCAGATCAAGGAGATCGATCTGGCCTCGACTCTGAAGAACGCGAAAGCCTCGGACCCGCAGGGCTTCGCCACGGTGCAGCTCTCCTACTACACGGTCGTGTACAGCCGGCGCGACGGCGGTAAGTCCGTGCCCGCGCCCGAGACCTTCGCCGTGGGCGGCGTCATCCCGGCCGGCGGAACGGCCGTCCTGAACAACTATGCGGTCATGCTGGCTTCCGCGACTCAACAGAGCCCGTTCGATCAGCTGCTTCCATTCAACGGGGGAATCGACCAGGAGACGGGTTTGAACGAGATCCAGATCTTCTATGGCATCACATTTTTCGGGACGACGGTTTCGGGAATGCGGGTCCAGAGCGAGACCGCGATCTCGGAACTGATCTTCCAGCCATAGGACACGAATGCAACGGGAGGGACTCATGCGCCGGATCGCCGTTCTGCTCCTCTTCGTCGCGCTCGTCGTGGGCCTGACCGCCTGCGCGGCGGACGCCCCCAGTCCGACCAACCCGAAGGGCAACGGCAAGGGCTCCTCCGCCTTGCAGATCGCCCTCTTCACGAACAACGCGAACCCGACGGCCGGCCTCTGCGCCACCGTGCAGGCGGTCGTGACCCTCAACGGCGCCTCGGTTCCGGACGGCACGGGCGTCAGCTTTTCCACGAACTTCGGGGTCTTCGAGCAGAACCTGCAGCCGCTGGTCACCGTGGTCACGCAGAGCGGGACGGCGGTCACCGCCGTCTGCTCGAACTTCGTCGGCGTCGCCAAGATCCGCGCCAGCGTCTCCGTTTCGGGAGCGACGAACTCGGCCACGATCAGCATCTCCTTCCAGCCGTCGGCCCAGGCCGTTCCGTTCTTCTCGTTCTGCAACCCCAACAACGGCCCGAACACCGGCGGAACCTCTCTGACCATCAACGGCGGGCTGTTCTTCGGCGACGCGTCGTCTACCCGCGTCCAGTTCACGGCCATGGGCGTGACACGGCAGGGGGTGGTCCAGGCCGTCACCAGCACGACCGTGACGGTCCTGACGCCCGCTTTTCCCGAGGCGGTCTCTCCGTCGGTGCCCGTGGACGTCACCGTCACGTTCGGGACCAACACGGGATCGCCGCTGACGGTCTCGGCCCCCAGCTGTTTCGTGTACGGCTCTGCGGCGGGCGATCAGCCCACGATCACCGCCGTGCTGCCGTCCACCGGCACCAACGACGGCAACACGCGCGTGACGATCATCGGTTCGGGCTTCGTGCCCCCGATCCAGGTCTTCTTCGGGACCGTGGAGGCGCCGCCCCCGACGTCCGTGACGTACAACCAGATCATCGTCCAGTCGCCGTCGGCCGCGGGGCCCGGCCTCATCAACCGGAACGCGAACGTCGGCATCCGCGTGCGCAACACGATCTCCGGCAAGGAGAACACGCTGGTTGGAGCGTTCACCTATGTGACGGCTCTGCAGATCACGGCAATCGGCGGAGCCAACGTCCAGCGCATCGACCTGGCCCTGACCCCTCTCACGATCTTCGGAAACGGGTTCTCGTCGCCGATGGCGGTCTCGCTGGCGGGGGTCGCAGCGTCCGTGAGCAGCGTTTCCGCCACGCAGCTCGTCGTCGTGCCGTCGCTCCCGCTGGTGACTTCCTGCGTGGATGTGACGGGCGACATCCTGGTCGTGAACGTGAACAACGGGGACTCGGCCACGGCGAACGGCCAGGCCTTCACGTATCTGGTGGCGACGACCGGGCCGATCATCAGCAAGGTGTCGCCGGCGGAAGGGGAGTTTCCCCTCGTGAACCAGCTGGTCATCACGGGGGCCAACTTCCCGCTGAACCCGAACAATATTTCGGTGCTGGTAGGCACACGGACGGCGCATGTGGTCTCCAGTACCGGGTCGTCGATCCTGATCGATCTTCCCGACCCGCAGAACACCGTGTCGCCCGCCTGTGGTACGGGCCAGGGCGCGGGCACGGAGGTGCCGATCGAGACGGACGACGTGACCGTCACGAACAGGACCACGACGTGCAGCGCGAAGGCCACGAAAGCATTCGCGTACACCCGTCCGTGCACCTAGACCGGATCGGTCCCGGGGCGTCGGCGCCTCGGAGGGCTCTTGGCTGAGTCGCCCTCCGAGGGCCGCATCCGGGACCTGAAGCGGCGGCTCGAGCTCGACCCGACCTCGCGCCTCTTCGTCTCCCTGGCCGAGGAGTACCGGAAGGCCGGTCGTTTCGCCGATGCCCTCATCACGCTGCAGCTCGGACTCAAGAACCACCCCGGCTACGTGTCGGCCCAGGTCGCCCTGGGTCGCGCCTACCTCGAGGCGGGCAACGTCTCGGAGGCCATCGCCACCTTTCAAAAGGTCCTGAGCGGGGACCCGGGCAACCTGGTTTCGGCAAAGTCGCTTGCCGACATCTACCTCTCGCGCGGGGAGAGCGTCGAAGCGATCAAGAAGTACAAGCTCTATCGGGCGCTCTCGGGCGACCGGACGGTGGACGATATCGTCGAGAGGCTCGAAAAGGAGATCGCACCTCCCGCGCCGCCCCGGCCCTCACGCGCCCCGGTCCCCTCGCTGCCGGCGCCGCCCACGTTCTTCGACGCGCCCACGGCGGCCCCGACGCCGCGCTCCTCGCGCGTCCTGGAGGTCGCCGCACCATCCCCCCCGGGGCTCGTGCGGCGCGGAGAAGACATCCTGGACGTGACCTCCATCAAGTGGGAAGACTCCACGTCCGGGCACAAGGGGCGCGCGGCGGCGTCCGCGGCGCCCGAAGCCCCGCCTCCGCCTCCCGTGCCCGTTCCCGACCTGCCGACGCAGCCTCTCAAGATGGACGGGGCCTCCCTGGCTCCGCCGGCCGAGGCCGCCGCGCCGTTTCCGGTGGAAGGCGAGACTCCCGAGCGCGAGGAGCCGGAGCCCGAGCCCTTCGCCGCCGAAGCCGCATCGCCTTTCCTGGACTCCTTCCCGGAGGCGGCCGAAGCGCCTCCTGCCTCCGAACGGCCCACGGACCGTCTCGGCCAGCCCGCGCCCCCGGCTGCTCCGAAGCCGCCGGAACCGGCGGAGGCGCCGGCGGAGCCGCAGGGAAGGGCGCTCGCCGATCTCTACTTCGCCCAGGGCCACTACACGGAGGCCCTCCAGATCTACGATGAGCTCGCGGCAGGGAGCCCTTTTGACGCCGAGTTGAAGCGCCTGCGTCGGGACGCCGAGGCGCGTCTGCTGCCCGCGGGCGTGACGCCCATGGCCGCGGATCCCGGGCTGCAGCGGCGCCTCGGCAAGATCCGCGCTTTAAAAGAGTGGCTTTCCGTGGTACAAGCCGGCTGAACCTCCCCGGTCAGTCGACAAAGCGAATCCCATGAGCGTGTTTCAAGACATCCTTCGCCGCATCGCCGAACGCGTCGAAGGGGCGCGGGCGGTCTCCCTTGTGGGGGTGGACGGGATCGCAATCGACTCTTACGGCCGCCTGGAGGGTATCTCCATCGAATCCGTGGCGGCCGAGCTCGGGGCGTTCGTCAAGAACGCTCAATCGGAGCATTCCGAGGGGCAGGGCGGCACCATCCAGCAGCTGACCATCACGACCGAGCGGGTCACGACGATCCTGTCACGGGTGACGCCGGAGTATTATTTGCTGCTCCTGCTCTCCCGCGAGGGCAATTTCGGGCGCGGCCGCTTCGAGCTCAAACGCGCCGCGCTGTCCCTCGAGAAGGAGCTTCTGTAACCGATGCTGTCGTTCAAGGAAATCAAGGAGCTGATCGACCTGGTCGCCCAGAAGGGCCTCTCCGGCCTCGAAGTGGAGCAGGCGGGGTTCCGGGTCCGGATCGAAGGCCTCAGGCCCGCCTCCGCCAACGGCTCCGGACAGGCCGGGAACGCACCGGGGGAAGGGGAGCATGGCCTGCCGGAGCGCGCCGGGGCGGGAGCGCTCGAACCGAAGGTTCCTCCGCCCGAGCCGCCGCAGGACAAGAGCATTCACGTCATCACGTCGCCCATCGTCGGCACGTTCTACCGGTCGCCGTCTCCCGAGGCGAGCGCGTTCGCGGAGGTGGGGCAGCGGATCACGCGGGGCAAGATCCTCTGCATCATCGAATCCATGAAGCTCATGAACGAGATCGAATCGGACGTGGACGGCGAGATCCTCGAGGTCTATCCATCGAACGGCCAGCCCGTCGAGTACGGGGAGAAGCTCTTCGCCATCCGGCTCGCCGCCTAGCCCCTCCCCATGTTTAAGAAGATCCTGATCGCCAACCGGGGCGAGATTGCCCTGCGGATCATCTCCGCCTGCCGGGAGCTCAACGTCAAGACGGTGGCCGTTTACAGCGAGGCCGACCGGGACGCGCTGCACGTGCGTTATGCGGACGAGGACGTCTGCGTGGGACCCTATCCGTCGTCGGCTTCCTACCTGAACATCTCGGCCATCGTCTCGGCCGCCGAGATCACCGAGGCCGACGCGATCCACCCCGGGTACGGCTTTCTGTCGGAAAACGCGTACTTCGCCGAGATCCTGCACGACTGCCACATCGCCTTCATCGGGCCGTCCCCCGACGCCATCCGGAAGATGGGCGACAAGGCACTCGCCCGCCGCACCGTGGCCGCCGTGGGCGTGCCGACGGTGCCCGGCTCGCCGGGGCCCGTGGACTCCGTGGACGATGCCATCGGCTTCGCTAAAAAGTCGGGCTACCCGGTCATCCTGAAGGCCTCGGCGGGAGGCGGAGGCCGCGGCATGCGCGTGGCTCGGGACGAGAGGGAGCTCGCCCAGGCCTACGAGACCGCGCGCGCCGAGGCGGAGAAGGCGTTCGGGAACCCGGAGGTCTATCTCGAGAAGTACCTCGAGGAGCCCCGCCACATCGAGTTCCAGATCTTCGGCGACCTCCACGGCAACCTGAAGCACCTGGGCGAGCGCGAGTGCTCGATCCAGCGCCGGCACCAGAAGCTGATCGAGGAGTCGCCCTCCACCGCGCTCGACAACGACCTGCGGATCCGGATGGGGGAGGCGGCCCTCAAGGCGGCCGCGGCGGTGAACTACACGAACGCCGGCACCGTCGAGTTCCTTCTGGACGGCAGCGGCAAGTTCTACTTCATGGAAATGAACACGCGGCTCCAGGTCGAGCACCCCGTGACCGAAGAGGTCATGGGCATCGACATGGTCAAGGAACAGATCGCCGTGGCGGCCGGGCTGCCCCTCTCGTTCAAGGACCACACGCGCAGGCCCCGGGGCCACGCCATCGAGTTCCGGATCAACGCGGAGGATCCGTCGACGTTCGCGCCCTCGCCGGGGCGCATCACGGCGTTTCATCCGCCGGGTGGCCTGGGCGTGCGGGTGGACACGGCGGCGTACCAGGGCTACGTCATACCGCCCCACTACGACTCGATGGTCGGTAAGCTCATCGTCTCCGGGCGCGACCGGGCCGAGGCGATCTGCCGCGGGCGCCGGGCGCTGGACCTCTTCGTCATCGAGGGAATCAAGACCACGATTCCGATGCACCGCCGGATCCTCGACGAGGAAGACTTCCAGCGGGGCCGCCTGTCCACGCGGTTCATGGAGCGTTTCGCGAAGACCGCGTAGATCCCTCGCGACGTGACCCTTCGACTCCCTCCCGTCTACGCGGTCACCGACCGGAGCGTGTCGGGCGTCGAGAGCCATGCCGCCATCGTCCGACGGCTCGCCGCGGTCGGCGTCCGGTGCGTCCAGGTGCGCGAGAAGAGCCTGCCGGACGGCGTCCTCCTGCGGGAGGTCGAAGAGTCGGCGCGCGTCGGCCGGGAGGCGGGCGCCGTCGTCGTGGTGAACGATCGCGTGGACATCGCGCGCATCGTCGGCACCGGTGTGCATCTCGGAGAAGACGACCTGCCGGCGGCCGACGCGGCGCGCCTGCTGCCCGGGGGCGCGCTGGTCGGCGTGTCCACCCACGATCTGGCCGGCGCACGGCGCGCCTTCGCCGACACGGCCGTCTCCTACGCGGCCTTCGGGCCGGTCTTCGAAAGCGGCACGAAGACCCTCCGCGAGGCCCGGGGGCTCGAGGCCCTGGCCGCCGCGGCGGCCGAGAAGACCAAGCCGCTCGTGGCGATTGGAGGGATCACGGCGGAGCGCCTGCCGGCCGTCCTGGACGCCGGGGCCGACGCCGCCGCCATGATCGGCGGCCTGCTCGCGGGCGGCCGGATCGAGGAGAATGCCCGGGCCGCCCTGGACGCAGCGCGGCGACGGCGGCCGCCCTCCCGGATCTACCTCGTGGGCTTCATGGCCAGCGGCAAGACGGTCGTGGGAAAGCGGGTGGCCGAGAGGCTCGGCGTGCCCTTCGTGGACCTCGACACCGAGTTCGAGCGCATGGCGGGGCTGACGATTCGCGCGTTCTTCGAGTCCTCCGGAGAGGCGGCGTTCCGGCAGCGGGAAGCGGCGCTGCTCGCGGGCACGGCGGCCCTTCCCGCAGCCGTCGTTGCGACCGGGGGCGGCACCTACGTCGCCGAGGCCAACCGCCGGACGATCCGTGGCCTGGGCGCCGCCGTCTTCCTGGACCTGCCGCTGCCCGCTCTTCTGTCGCGCCTCTCGGGCAAGACGGACAGGCCGCTCTTTGCGGGGCCCGAGCAGGCGGCGAAGCTCTTCGCGGAGCGCGAGTCTTTTTATAGAATGGACACGATCCCTGTGACACTTGACGGCGGCGAGACAGTCGAAGAATCGGCGGACCGCGTCCTGATCGCCTTAGACGCCCGGTCGGCCTGAGCGAGGACGATGCGGTACCTGATCCTGTCCGACATCCATTCCAACGACGAGGCCCTCTCGGCCGTCCTGCGGCGCGTGCGCCGCAAGAAGTTCGACCGGGTCGTGGTGCTGGGGGATTTCGTCGGCTACGGAGCCAACCCCAACCAGGTCATCGAGAAGATCCGGAGGCTGCGCCGGCGCAAGGTGCTCATCCGCGGCAACCACGACAAGGTCGTCTGCGGCCTGGACCCGGGAGAGCTGTTCAACCCGATCGCCCTGACGGCCGCCCGATGGACCGCCGAAAAGCTGACAGCCGTCAATCGCCGCTTTCTCGAGGCCCTTCCTGTCGGTCCGGCTTTCGTGGACGAGGCGTTCCTCATCTGCCACGGTTCGCCCCGCGACGAGGACGCCTACATTTTCTCGGACCGGGACGCCTTCTTGAATTTCGAGGAGAACGAGGCTTCCGTCTGCTTCTTCGGCCACAGCCACATCCCCTCCATCTTCACGCTGGAGCCGCATGGCATCCGCGTCGAGGTGGTGGCGGGAGAGCGCGTCCGGATCAAGCTCGAGCGCGACCGCCGCTACCTGATCAATCCCGGCTCGATCGGGCAGCCGCGCGACCGCAACCCGGCCGCGGGCTACGCCCTCTACGACGCCTCGGAACGGGTCGTGCACTTCGACCGCGTGCCCTACGACGCCGCCAGGGCGAGGGAGAAGATCCGCCGCGCCGGCCTTCCCGGAATGCTGGGAGACCGGCTCCTCGTCGGCGCGTGACGTTTCCATATAATCCGGCTCGCCCTTCTGACCGGAAGGGCGGCGAAACGATGTCATCGCGACGGAGGAAGAGCCTTGCCGCCGCGGCCGCCCTGGCCGCCTGGTTTGCCGGCTGCGCTGCGCCCCCGCCGCCGAGCAAGCCCGGGGCGCCGCCGGAGACCCCAACGCCGGTGCCCGAGCGCGTCTTCGCGTCGCTCGCCGAGGGCGAGCCCGAGCTCACCGCGCTCGAAGACACGAGGGCGTTCGACCGGCCGACTCTCGCCGCCGCCGCGGGCTCGCCGGACCCTTCGCTCCGAGGCCGGGCCGCCATCACGCTGGGGCGCCTGGGGGACGACGCCGGCCGCCCGCTTCTCCAGAGCCTGCTCTCCGACGGGGAGCCCTCCGTGCGGGCCTCTGCCGCATTTGCCGCCGGCATCTCCGGCGACCCCACGCTGACCTCGGAGCTCGTGCGGCATCTCGCCGATGCGCAGCCGAGCGTCGCCGCGGCCGCGGCATGGGCGGTCGGCTTCCTGGCCACGCCGGCGGGCAGGGACGCCCTGCTCGAGAGGATCCCGAACGCCTCCTCACCGGAGCCCCGGGCGTCGCTGCTGCGCGCCCTGTGGCGCTACGCGGATGGGCCATCGGCCGAGATGGCCTCTCGATACACGTCGGACCCCGACGTCAAGGTCCGTGGGGCTGCCGTGTACGCGCTGGCCAGGAAGCCTCGGGAGAGCTCCCTGCCGGTCCTCACGGCCGCCCTCGACGACGGCGATCCGGACACGGCGGCGATCGCCGCCCGGGCGCTTGGAATCCTAGGGAAGAAGGAATCTCTCGAGCCCCTCTCGGCGGCGCTCGACAGCGTGAAGGGGCCGCTCGTCACCAACGCGTTGAACGCTCTCGAGGCGATCCTCGAAAAGAACGCCGGAGCGGTCCTGTCCGACGCGCGCCGGAACCGGATCCTCACGCTCGCCGGCAGCGCCAACCCGAACCAGGCCGTGCCGGCTCTCGTGCTGCTGCGCCAGTTCGTGGACGCCGACAGGGAAGTTTTTCGCCGCGTCTGGACCATCGCGATCACGGGGGAAGGCCGCCGGCGGGAGGTGGCGCTCCAGTCGGTTGTGGCCGCCCTGAAGGAACGGGCGAAGGACCCTCTCGACCGAGCGGTCCAGGCTCCGGAGGCTTCGCTGCGCGCCGCGGCCGCGGAGAGCCTGGCCACCCTGCCCGCGGATGTCGCCGGGCCCTATCGCGAGAAGCTCGCTTCCGACCGGGAGGTCCTCGTTCGCCTCGCCGTCGTGTCGAGCT
>Ga0335082_10009128_pt1 | contig 10792 bp, 8 predicted proteins | sample Lox_Sample_41_FD_206718 | JGI IMG/M metagenome (GOLD analysis project Ga0335082, IMG submission 206718) | Soil microbial communities from Loxahatchee National Wildlife Refuge, Florida, United States - Lox_Sample_4.1 | ecosystem: Environmental > Terrestrial > Soil > Wetlands | place: USA: Florida... | reverse complement strand
GATCGCGCTGGTGCGGACGCCCGCCACCTCCCGGAGCCGCACGACGCGCCCGCCCCAGCCCTCGACGGCCTCGCGGCCGACGATCGCCCCGAGCGGCCAGTCGCCCCCCTTCGCCAGAACGTCCGGCCGCAGCGCCTCGATCGTGGCGAGCGGCGTCGGCTCCGCGAAGAGCACGACCCAGTCGACGCAGGCGAGCGCCGCGAGGACCTCCGCGCGCTGGCGCTCCGGGACGATCGGCCGCCCGGCTCCCTTCTGGCGGCGCACGCTGGCGTCGCTGTTCACGGCGACGACGAGGCGGTCGCCGAGCGAGCGCGCCTGCTCGAGGCTCCGCACGTGGCCGAGGTGAAGGAGGTCGAAGCAGCCGTTGGTGAAGACCACGCGCTCTCGGCGCCGGTGCGCGGCCCGCACCGCGCGCGCAGCCGCCGAGCGGGAGAGCAGCTTCGAGCGCGCGCGGCGGGGACGCGCGGCGCCGGACTTCACGGGATCGCTCCTGGCGGAGCGCCCTCGCCGGCGTGCGCCTCGGGCTTCGGGGGAGCGGTTGCGGCGTCGGATTTCTCGCCCGCGCTCGGCAGCATCGAGAGGAGCCGCTCGATCTGGGTGATCCCCGAGCGCGCGAAGGCCGGCAGGCCCTCGATCACGATGTTGGTGGGGATCGCGAGCAGGGTCTTGATCGGGATCACGCTGGCGTGCGGATCGCCCCACGGACCGCTCACCGCGAAGTAGGCGGCGACCAGGTTCTGGTCCTCGCCGAGCAGGAGCTTGTTCACCATCGGCACGGCGTTGATCAGCTTGTCGAGCGTCTTGAAGAAGTAGAGCGCCACGACGCCCTGCAGCTCGTGCGGCTCGTTCACGATGTCGACCGTCCCGGTTCCCACCATGCGGATGGCCGGGCCGGTGAGCGAGAAGGACTCGACGCGCGCGGGCCCACCGCCGAGTTGCAGCTCGGCCTCGATCTTCCGGAAGGGGATCACCTCGCGCGAGCGGAACGGGTTGAGCGTGTCGCTCGCCGCCGCGATCGCCATCATCAAATTGAGCCGGCGGCGGATCTCGCCGTCGCGCACGCGCGCCGAGACGGGGCCGGCCGCGTCGGCCAAGTTACCGGTCCCGTGCGCTCCGGGCACCAGGTGGCCGACCAGCGCGCCGCCGAGGCGGACGCGTCCGGTCGCGGCTTCGCCGTCGAGATCGACGTCCGTCATCAGCTGCGAGAGCGAGAGATCGTCGGCCTCGAGCGAGATCCGATAGGGAACGGAGTCGCGGTGCGACATGTCGAGGGCGACCTCGCCCTTCGTCCACCCGGTCGGCCGCATCGCAGCCTCGACGTCGAGGAGGGACGCCCGCTCGCCGACGGCCTGCAGGCGGCCCACCGCGCGCGAAGCCAGAAACGGCCCTAGCTTCTCGAGGTCGGCGCGCCAAGAGCCCCGGAGCCAGGGTTCGGCGCTCGGCGGCTTGCGCGGAGAGCGCAGCGGGAGCGAAGCCACGAGGTCGAAGTCGAGCCGCCCGGGCGCGTCCTCGTGGACGCTGCCGCGCCCCTTGAAGTGCGCGCCGCCCCAGTAGGCCTCGTCGATCTCCACGTTGAAGCCCGGCTCCGCCGGCGTGAGGACCGCGCGCACGCCCTCCAGCGGGCGCAGCAACGCCGGATGGTCGAGCCAGTCGAGGCTCAGCTCGAGGCGCCTCCACTTCGGCGGCTGTCCCGGCTTCTTCTGCAGGTCGATCCAGTCGTTGAGCGCGCGGAAGCCCGGCACGGCCGGGACCGGATCGGGGACGCGGTCCGCGCCGAAGGCGGAGGCGACCGCGCGCAGCCCGGCGAGCGCGAGGTGTAGGTTCGGCAGCGGTCGGTCGCCGAGGCGCGCGTGCGCATCGCGCAGCTCGAGGTGGTCCTGGGTCCAGGTGACCTGGGCGCCGAGGTCGCGGATCGGATCAGAGGCGCCGAGGTCGATCTCGACGCCGCCGAGCTTCGCGTCGACGGCGAGGCCGGCGGGCCAGCCGTCGAGCGGGGAGGCGGCGAGCGCGCGCCATTCGCTCCACTTCGTCTTGCTCGCGTGGAGCGCGAATCCCTCGATGTTCCCGGCCGTGACGGCGTCGGCAACGCGTCGCACGACCGAACGGGGCGGGACCGCGGCGCGCAGGACGTCGCGAAGCGCCGTCCAGACGAGAGGTCCGCCGCGAAGCTCCAGGTTCACCTGGGCGGCGTCCTCGACGGGGAGCCCGAGCCGCGCCGCGCCGGCGAGCCGGAGGCTCGCGGACGACCAGTCGAGCTTCTCGAGCCGAAGCTCGTGGGCGCCGACCTCGAGGGAGAAGGCGAGGCGCGCGGAGGGCCACTCGAGGCGCAGCGGCAGCCGATCGGCCGCGAGGCGCCCACCGAGCTCCGCGCGGCGCAGGAGCGCCTCCACCTCCAGCTCCTGCTCGCCATGGGTTCCGCGGCGCCAGCCGAGCGTGGCGCTCGCGTGGCCGCCGAGCTCGAGGGACGCGCCTCGGGCCGACGCAGGGCGGGGGATCCACGGCCCGAGCAGCGCGAGCTCGACGTCGGAGAGCGCGAGCTCGGCGTGCGGGGCACCCGTGGCGGGGAGCTCTCCCGCGAGCTCGAACCCTCCTCGATCGACCTGGGCGTCGGCGATGCGTCCGGCGGCCGTGAGGTGCAGGGTGTGCACGAGCGGAGACCGGTCGAGGTGGAGCGAGACTCCACGCAGAGCGAGCTCGGAGGCCGGAAGCCCATCGGCGCGCAGTGTCCGTAGCCGCACCGCCGCCCCGTCGATCGAGAGGGCCGGGAGCTCTCGCGCCAGCGCGCGGAGGAGGTCGGGCGCGCCGATGCCCTCGCCCGCCGGCGTCGCTTCGGCGGGCGCCAGCGCCATCCGCGCCCGCAGCCTCGCGAGCGCCTCGGGATACCACTCTCCCTCGGCGCTGCGGGCCGCGTCGACGCGCAGGCCGGAGATCGCGATGCGCCGGACCCCCACCTCGCCGCGGAGGAGCCGGCGCAGGTCGAAGGTCAGCCGGACCTTCGAGGCCGAGAGTGCCGGCTCGGACGGACCGGCTTCGGCTCGGGTCCGAACCCCGCGCACCTCGAGGGCGATCCCCCAGGCGAACGAGGGTCGCACGGGCCCGACCTCGACGGGTCCGAGCCAGTCGGCCAAGCGCTCCTCGATCTCGACCCGCACCCGCTCGGGCGCCAGGAGGCCCGAGAGCGCGAAGCCCAGGCCAGCCCCGGCGAGCAGCAGGAAGACGCCCAATGCCCACAGCAGCGCGCGCCTCACCCTGACCTCCTCGCGGCCGGCCGGACACCACCCGAGCGGCTGCCGATCCGCGAACCCAAGTTAGGGCTCTCGGAGCCCAAGCGGGGATGCGGCTGGCCGCGCATCCCGCCGCTCTGGTTCGGCGAATCGCTGGCCCTCCGCGAGCGCGGCCAGGTGACCGAACGAAACGGCCAAGCTCCGATTCTCGCTAAAGAAATCGAGTCGGCCGACGAAAGAGATCCGGAGTGCGCGCAGCGCGCTCGGACGAGGTCTGGAGGGGGAATCGTGGCGGACATGGAGTTCAAGGACAGCGCGGCCATCCGCAGGAACCGGGTGCGTGAGCTGCGCGAGAATCGCCTCATGACCCAGGCCCAGCTGGCCCGCAAGGCCAAGGTCGCGCTTCGCACGATCCACAGCGTCGAGAAGGGCATGAACTGCCGGATGGACACCAAGCGGAAGATCCTCCTCGCGCTCGGCATGCGCTTCGAGGACAAGGACTACGTCTTCCCGCCGTCGTCGGAGCTCGCCGGCCAGCCGCTGCCGACGCATCCGCACCATCCCTAGCCTTCGCTAGCGAGCTTCGCTCGGCTCGGGCGCGGATCGGACGCGCCCACCCCGGGGTCCGGTACATTCCCCGACCGGAGGACCCGACGGGGTGTCGCAGAGCTCCGATCGCGTGACACTGCTGGCCGACGTCGCCGGAATCGTGTCGCGCTCGCACGATCTGGTCGAGACGCTCGGCAACGTCGTCGACCGCGTGGCGAAACGACTCGACGCCGACGTCTGCTCGGTGTATCTGAGCGAGCCCACGGGCCGCCATCTGGTGCTGCGCGCGACCAAGGGCCTGACCCAGGAATCCGTCGGGAAGGTGCGGCTCGCGGTCGGCGAGGGGCTGGTCGGCCTGGTCGCGCAGCAGGGCGCGCCGCTCGCGCTCGAGCGCGCGCATGAGCACCCCGCGTTCCGCTACTTCCCGGAGACCGGCGAGGAGCGCTACGCCTCGCTGATGGCCGCGCCGCTGGTCGTGCGCGGCGTGACGATCGGCGTGCTGGTGGTGCAGACCGTGACGCCGCGCCGCTTCGGTGGGCACGACGTGGACCTGCTGCAGACCTGCGCGCAGCTGCTGGCGCCCGTGGTGCTGAACGCTTCGTTGCTCGAGCTCGTCGCGGGGCGCGACGAGGAGCGCGTGCGCTTCGTCGAGCAGCTCGCGCGCGCCGGCATCCCGGTGGCGGACGGCGCGCCGGAGCGCGAGGAGCGCAACGCCCAACTGCGCGGCACCGCCGCGTCGACCGGGATCGCGATCGGGCCCGTCTACCTGCTCGAGGATCCGCTCGACCTCGCGCACGTCGACTACCAGCCCTCGAGCGACGCCGGGCAGGAGCGCGCGGACCTCCTGCGCGCGGTCGCCGAGGCGCGCCGCGAGCTCGACGACGTGATCGAGAAGGTCGGCGAGCAGTTCGGCGCCGAGTTCGCGAGCGTCTTCAACACGCACGTGCAGATCCTCGAGGACCACGGCTTCCTGGTGCGACTCGAGCACGCGGTCGCCGAGACCGGCAACGCGCTCGAGGCGGTCCGCCGCGTGGTGGACGAGTACCGCGCGCTCTTCGCCAAGATCGAGGACGCCTACTTTCGCGAGCGCGGCGTCGACATGGAGGACGTCGGGCGCCGCGTGATGGCCAAGCTCCTCGGCGTACGCCACCACAACGTCCCGCTGGCGCCGGGCGCGGTGGTGGTGACCTCGATGATCCTGCCGCAGCACTTCTCGCTGCTCGAGATGGATAAGGTGGGCGCGATCGTCGCGGAGCACGGCGGTGCAACCTCGCACGGCGCGATCTTCGCGCGCACGCTCGAGATCCCCGCGGTGACCGGCGCACCCGACGCGATGCGGGCGGCTCGGCCGGGCGAGACCGCCATCGTCGACGGGACGAGCGGGCGCGTCTACCTGTCGCCGGACGACGCGCTGCTCGCCGAGTACCGGCGCGCCCAGCAGCGCTTCGAGATCGCGGTCGAGCACCTCGACGCGCTGCGCCACCGGCCCTCGGAGACGCGCGATGGGCGCCGCGTGGTGCTCTCGGCCAACGTGGGGCTCCTGGCCGACCTGCGTCTCGTCGACCGGCACGGCGCCGAGGGGATCGGGCTCTTCCGCACCGAGCTGCTCGCGCTCGCCCACCGCGGTGTCCCGCCGGAGGACGAGCAGGAGAAGCTCTACGAGCGCGTGGCGCGGGCGATGGCGCCGCGGCCCGCGACGATCCGCACGCTCGACCTCGGCGGCGACAAGGCGCTCCCGAACGTTGGTCTCCCCGACGAGGAGAACCCGCAGCTCGGCTGCCGCTCGATCCGCCTCTCGCTGCGCCACGAGGAGATGCTGCGCGCCCAACTGCGCGCGATCCTGCGCGCCAGCGCCGCGGGCAACGTGCGCCTGCTCTTGCCGATGATCTCGTCGCTCGACGAGCTGCGCCAGGCGCGCCGGATCGTGCGCGAGACGATCCACGAGCTCGAGCAATGCCGGGTCCCGCACGACCCGAGGATCCCGGTGGGCGTCATGATCGAGGTCCCCTCGGCGGCGCTGATCGCGGACGCGCTCGCGCAGGAATGCGACTTCTTCAGCATCGGCACCAACGACCTCACCCAGTACACGCTGGCGGTCGACCGCGGCAACGAGGCGATCGCCCACCTGTTCCGACCGCTGCACCCGGCGGTGCTGAAGCTCATCGACCAGAGTGCGCGCGCGGCCGCGCGCGTTGGCATCCCGGTCTCGGTCTGCGGCGAGATGGCGAGCAACCCACTCGCCGTGCCGCTGCTCGTCGGGCTCGGCATCGGCGAGCTCTCGGGCACGCCGCGCTCGGTGCCGGTGGTGAAGGAGATCGTGCGCGCGCTCGACTCGGCGGAGGTCGCTGGCGACGTCCGCCGCGCGCTCGCGGCCGGAACCGTCGCCGAGGTGGAGGCGATCGCGGTCGACCGGCTCGAGGCCGCAGGGCTGCACGAGCACCCGGACATCGGCGCCTGGATCGTCGACATCGTCGCCCGCGCGCGCCGGCCCCGCTAACTCGCCTCCTGCTGCGTCGGTTGGGCGAGCGCCGCCTCCGCCTGCTCCTGGAGCCGGTCGAGCCGCCCGGCGAGCTCGACGCGCAGCGCCTCGATCTCCTCGCGCGACGCGTCGCGCGGCACGCCGAACGGCCCTCCCCAGAGGAGCGCGACGCGGGCGAAGGGCAGGGGAAGGAGCGCGCGGTCCCAGCTGCCGAACTCGAGCGCCGGCCGCGCGGCGATCCCGAGTGGATGGATCGCGAGCCCCGTCGCGCGCGCAGCCGCGAGCGCTCCGGGCTTGGCCTGGCGCGCCGGCCCACGCGGCCCGTCGCACAGCACGCCGAGGTGGTGGCCGGCCTGGGCGGCGCGAATCAGGCCCGACAGCACCGCCGCCGCGCCGCTCGAGCTCGAGCCGCGGGGCGCTGGCCCGAAGCCGAGCCGGTCCAGCACCGCCACCACGCGGTCGCCGTCGCGGCTGCGGCTCACCGGGATCACCGCCCCGAGGTCGCGGAAGCGATAGGCGGCGCAGAAGAGGCCGCGGTGCCACAGCGCGCCGATCACCGGCGTCGTTCCGGCGCGCGTCGGGTCGTCGCCGACGACCTGGACGCGCCAGGTGGCGCCGAGCGCGCGGAGCGCTCCGGCCACCAGCCAGCCGCCCATCGAGACGGAGAGCCGAAACGCCAGTGTGTCGCGTCGCCGCATCGCTCAGCTCGCAACCAGGGCCACGCCCGCCACGGTGGCGAGGGCTCCGAGGACGCGCAAGCGGCTCGGGCGCTCGTGGAGCCAGAGCGCGCCGAGCGCGACGGCGAAGAGCACGCTCGTCTGACGCGCGGTCACCACGTAGGAGATCGGCGCGGTTCGCAGCGCGTCGAGGATCAGCCCGTAGCTCGCGAAGCTCACCGCCGAGGCCGCGAGCGCCTTCGGCCACTCGGCGCGCGCCACGCGTGCGAGCCCGGCCGCGGAGAGCCGGCGCGCCGCGAGCGGGGCGAAGACCAGGGTGGCCGCGCTGCTGAGCAGGAAGTAGTAGAGCACCGCCGGCGGCGGCATACCTCGCTCGCGGACCGCGTCCAGGCGCACCATCGCGGCCTTGTCGAAGAGCGAGTAGCCGATCGAGGCGGCCAGCGTCAGATAGGCGAAGCCGGTGCCGGGCGCCGTGAAGCGGCGCCAGCCGCGCCGCGCGCCGATCCCCGCTGCGGCGTCGAAGCCGACCGCCCACATGCCGCCCACCACCACGGTGATGCCGAGCGCCCCCCGCGCCGAGACCGACTCCCCGAGCCACGCCACCGCCGCGAGCGGCACGAAGGCGGGCGCCGAGCGCGCGATCGGGTAGACGACCGAGAGGTCCGCCCCTCCGAGCGCGCGCGAGAGCCAGTAGAAGTAGAGGCCGTGCGCGACGCCCGTGCACGCGACCAGCGCCCAGACGGCGCTCGGGATCGCCGCCAGCGGCGCAAGCCATGCTACCGCGCAGGCCCCCGCGAGCGTCGTCGCGAGCTGGAGCACGTTGAAGGCGAGCGGATCGCGGCTGCCCTTGATCGAGACGCTCCAGACGGCGTGCAGCAGGGCGGAGAGGAGCACGAGCGCGAGCTCTCGGGGGCGCAAAGATCGGCTCCCTCGGCGGCGGGACGCGCGAGCATCGCCCAGCTGCTCGCCGCGGTCGACCGGCCCTCCCGGCTTTGTTACCCATCCCGGTCGGATCCGCCTCGCGGGGGCACCTCTGGCGCGCGCTCTCTCTGCCACGCTCAGCTCGGTTCGCAGCTACGCGGATCTGACCAAGCCGCGGCTGCTGCCGCTCGTGCTCTTCACGGGGCTGCCGGTGTTCGGGATGGCCGCGGGCGGGCGCCCGTCGATCGGCTTCGCCGCGCTGACGCTGCTCGGGATCGCCCTCGCCGCGGCCTCCGCCAACACGCTCAACGCCTACCTCGAGCGCGACGTCGACGCCCGCATGGAGCGCACGCGCAACCGCCCGCTCCCGGCGGGCCGCATCGGCGCGCGCGCGGCGCTCCACTTCGGGCTCGCACTCGGCGTCGCGTCGACCGTCCTGCTCGGAGTGGTGGCGGGGCGCCCGGCGGCGGGGCTCGGCATCGCGAGCATCCTCTTCTACGTCTTCGTCTACACGCTGTGGCTGAAACCGCGCTCGGCGTGGAACGCCGTGATCGGCGGCGCGGCCGGGGCGGCGGCCCCGCTGATCGCCGACGCCGCGGTGAACGGGCGCGTCGGCGCCGCGGGCCTCCTGCTCTTCGCGATCGTGTTCTTCTGGCAGCCTCCGCACGTCTGGGCGATCGCGCTCTATCGCAAGCGCGACTACGAGGCGGCCGGCATCCCGATGCTGCCGAGCGTGATCGGCGACGAGGCGACGCGCCGGCGCATGCTCGCCTACACGATCGGGCTCGTGCCGGTGACGCTCGCGCCGGTCGCCCTCGGCCTGCTCGGCCCGATCTACCTCGCCGTGGCGCTTGGCATGAACGCGTGGTTCGTGGCTTCCGCGCTGCGGCTGCTCCGCGAGCGCAGCCCCGACGCTGCGCGCGGCATGTTCCGCGTCTCGCTCGCCTACCTCTTCTCGCTCTTCCTGGCGATGAACGTGGACCTCGTCGCGCACCTCTGAGCAGCACCATTCCCGCCGCCCCCCGATCCCGCTCCAGCCTCACCGTCCTGTTCGGCGTCGTGATCGTCGACCTGATCGGCTTCGGGATCGTGGTCCCCGTCCTGCCGTTCCTCGCCAAGCAGCACGGCGCGAGCGCGACCGCGCTCGGCTTCCTGGTCGCCTCGTACTCGGCCGCGCAGTTCCTTTTCGCGCCCGCATGGGGACGGCTCTCGGACCGCATCGGCCGGCGCGCCGTGCTGCTACTCACGATCGCCGGCACGGCGCTCTCGCTGCTCGCCTTCGGCCTCGCCCGCTCGCTCCCGGAGCTCTTCGCCGCACGCGTGCTCGGGGGCGCCTTCGCGGCCAACATCGGGGTCGCCTCGGCCTACATCGCCGACGTCACCGGCGAGGAGGAGCGGACGCGCTTCATGGGCCTGCTCGGCGCGTCCTTCGGGGTCGGATTCGTCGTGGGGCCGGCGATCGGCGGGGCTCTCGCGCCGTTCGGGTATCAGGTGCCGATGCTCGCGGCGGCGGCGCTGGCCGCCGCCAACTGGCTCCAAGCGGCGATCGCCTTGCGCGAGCCGCCGCAACACGTGCGCCTCCCGGCGGCCTCGGCGCCGTCGCGCTTCGCCGCGCTACGCGATCCGCTGGTGCGTCGGCTGTGCGCCGCGTGGCTGGCGTTCTCGCTGGCGGTGACGCAGCTCGAGACGATCTTCGCCTACTTCATGATGGATCGCTTCGGCTACGACGCCCACCAGGTGGCGTTCATCCTCGTCGGCATGGCGGTGGTGATGGGCGGCATCCAGGGCGGCGGCATGCGCGCGCTGGCCGCGCGCTTCCGCGAGCGCGCGCTGGTGATCGGGGGAAGCTCGCTGCTCGCGGGCTCCTTCCTGGTCGTTCCCGCCGTGCACTCGGTCGCGCTGCTCGTCGCGGTGCTGACGGTCTCGGCGGCGAGCCGCGCCGTCGTGCAGCCGCCTCTCATGAGCATGGCCTCGCTGGCAGCGACGAGCGCGAGCCGCGGGACGGTGATGGGCACCTTCCAGTCGAGCGGGTCGCTGGCCCGCGCCTTCGGCCCGATGCTGGCGGGTGCGCTCTACCAGCGCGCCCTGCTGCTTCCCTTCGCGCTCGCGAGCGCGCTGCTCGTCGCCGTGGCGTTGCTCGGGAGGGGCCTGCCCCAGCGCGCCGCGACGCCAGGCGCGCCGGCCGCCGGCGGCTGAGCGTGGACCTCTCCTTCCTCCCCGCCTTCAACGCAACGCTCAACGCCGGGGCCGCCCTCCTGCTCGTCGTCGGCCGTCGCCTGGCGCGCGGCCAGCGCATCGACGCCCACCGGCGCGTGATGATCGCTTCCTTCGCGGTCTCGAGCCTGTTCCTGGCGCTCTACGTGGTGCACAAGGTCTCGCGGGGCTTCGTCAACACCACCCTCCCGGTGACGGGAGCCGCGAAGCTCGCTTATCTCGTGCTCCTCTTCTCGCACGTCGCGCTCGCAATCGCGGTGCCTCCGCTCGCGATCGCGCTGATCGCGCTAGGCCTGCGCGGCCGCGTGGCGCGCCACCGTCGGCTGGCGCGCTGGGCCTGGCCGATCTGGATGTACGTCTCGGTGACGGGCGTGGTGATCTACGTGCTCCTCTACCAGATCGCGCCGGCGTGGCGCTGACCACGCGAATGCGGAGCGATTCCAGAGGGATGCGGGCTGCGGGAGCGACCTTGTGGATTGCGCGGGAGGTTGCTAACTCCCCGCCGCGCCGCCCGGACCGGACGACGCCCGAAGGCTACCCGAAGGCGACTACCCGAAGGCTAGACTGGGGGCGCAGCGTCGAGGGGCGGGCCCTGCGAGGGACGAACCTAGATGGCAGAGAGTCGCAAGCTCGTGACCCTGGGCGCGCTGCTCGCCCTGCTCGCGTCGTGCGGAGCGGCGCGCGCCGCCGACGACGCCCGCGGCGCGGAGCTGTTCGAGCTCTGTGCG
>Ga0335082_10009125_pt1 | contig 10794 bp, 8 predicted proteins | sample Lox_Sample_41_FD_206718 | JGI IMG/M metagenome (GOLD analysis project Ga0335082, IMG submission 206718) | Soil microbial communities from Loxahatchee National Wildlife Refuge, Florida, United States - Lox_Sample_4.1 | ecosystem: Environmental > Terrestrial > Soil > Wetlands | place: USA: Florida... | reverse complement strand
CGATAGCTTGCAGGCGCAGGTGAAGGTCATTTCCATACTGCGGACCGAATTCGGTTTTCACTCTCTCATCCTCGATCATCCTGTGGTTCACATCGCGATCTCTCCGGATGGCACGACCAACATCCCGGCGCTCCGCGAACTCCCGCAGACTACGGGGACGGACCGGGTCGCGCAACTTTTCGCCCTCTCCATTGATCGCCTCATTGTGCACAATGGCGAACTGCTCTGGGCCGATCGGGAGGTGCCGCTGGATTTTTCCGTTCACAACACCAATCTACAGATGGAGTATTCGTTCCTGCGTGGACGCTACGAAAGCCATCTGATGATCGGCAAAGTGGACACCGGGCTGAAAGGTCTCAGGCCATTTTCGTGGACGACCACAATGGACTTCGCCCTCGCGCCCACGTTCGCCGAGATCAAGTCGTTGAAGTGGACTTCGGGAAAGACGTTTCTGCAGGCGAGCGGGCGTATCAGCGACTTCCACAATCCGCGTCTCGAGGGGTCCTACGAAGCCCGCTTCAATCTTCAGGAAGCCGGAGCCATTGCTCGCCGCAACGAGTTGAACGAGGGGACCGCCGAATTCAAAGGCAGCGGGAATTGGACGCTGAGTGATTTTTCGACCTCGGGTACTCTGCAACTACGCGATTTCGGATGGCAGGATGAACAGTTCGCGCTGAGAAAAGCCGCGGCATCGGCCGATTTCTCCGTCTCGGGCGATGAGATCAAGCTCTCGAAGCTGCAAGGGAAGTTGTTGGGGGGCAGTTTTTCGGGCGATGCGCAGGTCGATAACTGGCTGCACAGCATCCCATTGCCCTCGGCAGGGAAGGCAAAGAAGGAGGATCTTCCCGTGATTTCCGCAGCGAGACCTGCGCCAAAGAAAGGCGAGAAGCCGAAATTGGCAGGTGTTCAGGGCGGCGCCGTGCACCTTCGTCTGCGCGACCTGTCGGTGGGCGAGACCGCTGCAGCGCTGGACGTGCCTGCCCACCCGTTGGCGAATTTTCATCCGTCCGGTTCAGTCGGTGGAAACGTCGACGCGACGTGGAAAGAAAATCCCGCCAACGCAGAGATCGCTTTCAATCTCGATGTGGATCCGCCGCAACGCCCGGCGCCGCGCGAGTTGCCCATCACCGCGCATCTGCAGGGCAAATATCGCGGCGCTACGGATTCTCTGGAGCTATCCCAGTTCAAACTTTCGACCCCCGACTCCAACGTTGTCGCGGATGGAGTTCTGGCTGACACGTCGAAGCTGCGCATTTCGGTTTCGACATCGAACCTGGAGGAATGGCGTCCACTGGTCACCGCTTTCGGTGGACCTACAAACCTGCCCTTTCGTGTCAACGGCCACGCTACATTTACCGGTAACGCGGGTGGGACTTTCTCGTCGCCCACCATCGCAGGATCGCTGCAGGCTGAGGATTTCGAATTCACCGTTCCGGCGACCTCGCGCACTGCCCAGAATGATGTGCATTGGGATTCTCTTGGCGCCAGCATTCTCTTTTCGTCGCGGGAGGTCTCGCTGCGCGGCGGTACGTTGCGCCACGGCGAAACCAGCGCCGATTTCGAAGCCACAGCGAGTCTGCTGAAGGGAAAGTTCACCGATAATACGCCGTTCACCGCCCACGTCAATGTGCACCATGTCGATGTGGCTTCGACGGCGGCATTTGCCGGTCTCGATTACCCGATCACCGGGACCGCGGACGCATCTGTGCAAGTCGCCGGAACCCAGAGGCATACGCAGGTGCAAGGACACATCCACGCCGTGGATGCGTCTGCCTACGGCGAGGAGATTGGGAAGTTCGATGCGGATCTTCGCGTCGGAGCCGCCGAGACGGAACTGGCCAACATCCGCCTGACCCATCAGGACGCCGAGGTGACGGGCAGTGCCCGGTACGCGCCCACTAGCCGGGAAATCCATCTCGATCTGGCAGGCAAGAATTTTGATCTATCGCGCCTGCGCCAGATTCATCTCGATGAATTGCCCTTTGATGGCCGCGCGGACTTCACTCTTCAGATGACTGGAACGCTGGATACTCCGGCCATCAACGCGAGCGTTCACGTGCGTGACTTCGCCGTCGACCACGAACTTCAGGGTGGATTCACTGCGCAGGCCACAACCAACGGGTCCAACCTGGTGGTCAACGGTCACTCCGATTTCGTAAAGGGTACGTTGGCGGTGGACGGAACAGTCTCGATGCGCGGGGACTATGCTGCCAATATTACCGCGCGAATGGATCGCCTTGATCTCGATGCTCTGTGGCGCGCCTACCTGGGCCAGCAACTCACGGGGCACTCGTCCGTCGTCGGCACCCTGACCATGCAGGGGCCGGTCTTCCATACGCGTCAATGGTCGCTCAGCGGAAACCTCAGCAATGTCGAGGTCGATGTGGAATACGCCAAGATGCACAACCAGGATCCGGTGCGCTTTACGTACGCCAACCGAACGCTTCACATCGGCCAGACGCATATGGTCGGCGAGGGAACAGACATCGTGGGGCGCGGCGCCATCTATTACGACGAAGCACGGCGGCTGGATTTCTCGGGACACGGGCGGTTGGACTTGCGGATGCTCGGTGGCCTCGATCCCAACCTCACCACCTCTGGCCAGGCTACGGTTCACGTGACCGTGGGAGGCACTGTTGCCGAACCTCTTGCACAGGGCAGCATTCAAATCGAGAATGGCGCAGCCAACTTTGCTGGCCTGCCGAGTGGCATCAGCGAGATGAACGGCTCACTGCTTTTCACCCGCGACCGAGTTCACATCGAGCAACTCACGGCGCGCACCGGCGGCGGCACTCTCGATCTCAAGGGCGAGGCCACCAATTTCAACCAGCAGCTCAGTTTCAACGTCACTGCGATTGGCAAGGATGTGCGCCTGCGTTATCCGCCCGGCGTGAGTTCGACCGCGACGGCCGAACTGCACTGGGTCGGGACCCGGTCGTCATCTACGGTTTCGGGTGACGTGATGGTGACCAAGCTCGCCGTAACTCCGGGCTTTGACTTCGGTTCCTATCTTGAACGCAGCCGGCAGTCGGCAGCGATTACTTCCGCGAACTCACCGCTCTATAACGTCAAACTCGATGTTGCGGTCCGTACCGCGCCTGAGTTGCAGATGAAGACGGCGGTGGCCCGCCTCTCCGGCGATGCCGACCTGAAACTGCGCGGTTCGGTCGCGCGTCCAAGCGTGCTCGGACGCGCCGACATTCTCGAAGGCGACGCGACCTTCAACGGGATCAAATTCCGCCTGGAACGCGGCGACATCACGTTCGCCAATCCGGTGGCGATCGAGCCCCAGGTCAACCTTCAGGCCACAACCCACGTGCGCAACTACGATCTGGATGTCACCGTCACCGGAACTCCAGACCGTCTCAACGTCAATTATCGCTCCGAGCCTCCGCTGCCGAAGTCCGACATCATTGCGCTGCTGGCGCTGGGCCGCACCAGCGAGGAATCCGAGCAACTGCAGCAGCAGTCCGGCCAGGGCATGTTCAGCGACGAAGCCACGAGCCTGATCATCAATCAGGCAATCAATTCGACGGTCAGCAGTCGCATGGAGAAGTTGTTCGGCGTCAGCCGCATCAAGATCGATCCGCAGGGTCTGACCACGGAAACCAACCCCACGGCCCGCGGCCCTCAGATCACGATCGAGCAGGAATTCGCCAATAACCTCTCGCTTAGTTACAGCACCAACGTTTCCCAGAGTTCGCAGCAGATCATCCAGGGCGAGTACTACATCAACCGCAACGTCTCTGTGCTCGGTACTCGCGATCAGAACGGCGTGATCAGTTTCGACGTGCGCGTACGGCAGCGCAAGAAATAGAATATTTCGAGTCGTCTCCGACTCGCATGATCTCCTTCGGCAGCGTCCCCGACTACCCCGGCTTACGACAGCAGATGGTCGAACTCCAGTTGCGCTCGCGAGGAATCCGCGACGAGCGCGTGCTGGCCGCCATGTCCCGTGTGCCCAGACACGAATTCGCGCCAGAGCGATTCCGTGACCAGGCGTACGAGGATCATCCCTTACCGATCGGCGAAGGCCAGACGCTCTCGCAACCCTACATCGTGGCCGTCATGCTCCAAGATCTTGAACTAAGAATAGCCGACAAGGTGCTTGAGGTCGGAACCGGTTCGGGATACGTCACCGCCATCCTGGCGGAACTGGTCGCGCACGTGGTGTCGATTGAACGTCACGCCTCCTTGGCAGATTCCGCACGAGAGTTAGTGACAAGGTTGGGCTACACGAATGCGTCCGTCATCACTGGGGATGGTACGCAAGGATTTCCGAGGTGCGCGCCGTACGAGGCGATTCTCGTGTCAGCTGCCGCGCCAGAAGTCCCCAGCGCACTCCTCGAACAGCTGGCCGACGGCGGACGCATGATGATTCCCATCGGCCGTGAAGACTCGCAGCAGTTGCAATTGATCCGCATGCAGAACGGTCGTCCACACACCATACTGCGCGACCTGTGCCGATTCGTGCCGCTGGTACCGGATTCTCGCTTGTAAGTCGTATCCCCACCCAGAATACCGACGCCTGAAGCCCATCTATTACAATCAACTCGTGGCCACCGTCCTGCACAACCTGCGCGTGACGCTGGAGATGATCAAGTGGGAGCACTCCATCTTCGCGTTGCCCTTTGCGCTGTGCGGAGCGATGCTCGCCGCCGGAGGCTTCCCGTCGCTACATCAACTCGCATGGATCATCGTTGCGATGATTGCTGCGCGCTCTGCTGCGATGGCGTTCAACCGCTGGGCTGACGCCGCCATTGACGCCGCCAATCCCCGCACCAGCACTCGGGCCCTGCCCGCCGGGCATCTGTCGTCAGCATTCGTGGTCATGTTCGTCGCGTTGTCGAGCGGAGTTTTCATCCTCGCGGCGAGCCGGTTGAATCGTCTCGCGCTGGAACTATCCCCGGTCGCGCTGGCTGTACTGCTGCTTTATTCCTACACAAAACGCGTCACGCGCTGGTCACATCTGGTGCTCGGGTTCGCGCTCGGCATAGCACCCGCCGCAGCGTGGATCGCAGTCCGCGGCTCGCTCGATCCACGAATCCTGTTGCTGACTGCCGCCGTGACGTTCTGGGTGGGAGGCTTCGACGTACTGTACGCCTGCCAGGACTTTGACTTCGACCGCCAGACGGGACTGCATTCTCTCCCCCGCTATTTCGGGATTCGCGGCGCCTTGTGGATTACGCGTGCCTTCCACCTCGTCATGGTCGGGTTCCTCGTCGCCCTGCTGATCGCATTTAACCTGGGAAAGTTGGCCGCAGGCGGTATCGTCGTCGTGATACTGCTGCTGCTGTACGAACACTCGCTGGTGAAGTCCAACGACCTTTCGAAGCTCAACGCCGCGTTCTTCACCATGAACGGTGTTATCTCAGTTCTGTTCTTCGTGTTCGTCGCCGCAGACCTGTTGCTTCGCAAGTAGGCAACAATTCCGCAGCTCCATTCGTGGCATAATCGCTGACGCAAAATTGGAGGTTCCGATGTTTTCGCGAACGGTCATGGCATCTTGCGTCCTCATGCTTGCCTGGTTCTGTCCGGCGCAACAGGCCACACCTGAGAAGGCGCCAGCGCCGGCTCCCGGCAGCCCCGCCGACCTCGTGCAGCGCGGCCAAAAACTGAGTCAGCAGGGAAAGCAGGACGAAGCGCTCGCCCTCTACAGCCAGGCGCTCGACAAGTCCCCGAATCTATACGAGGCCCACCTGGAGTCCGGGATCGCCCTCGACCTGAAAGGCGACTACACAAAAGCGCAAGAGCATTTCGCGAAAGCGATCGAAGTCGCGCCGGCAGAGTCGAAACAGCAGGCCTTGCGCGCGATGGCGTTCTCGTACACCTTCAGCGGCGATGCTTTCAAAGCTTCCGAACCGGAGATGCAGGTATTCAACGCGCGTCTGGCGAAAGGTGATTCGGTCGCTGCGGCCGAAGCTTGCAATGAACTCGCTCGCATCTATCTCGAATTGGGCGATCCCGACCACGCCTACAAGTGGTACAAGATGGGGTACGACACCGTTTCGCGTAAGCCCGATCTCTCTGACGCTGACAAGAATCTGTGGTTGTTCCGATGGGAGAACGCACAGGCCCGCGTGGCCGCTCGCCGAGGAAATGCCGACGAAGCGCGTCAGCATCTTGCACCCGCGAAGGCCGCGCTCGATAAGGCAAACAATCCAGATCAGGCGCGTTTCTATCCGTATCTCACAGGCTACGTCGCCTTCTACCGAAACGATTACAAGACGGCGATCGCTGACCTGCAAAAAGCGGATCTGCGCGACCCGTTCGTCCTCGTCCTGCTCGCTCAGGCCTACGAGAAATCGGGCGATGTTACCCAGGCGAAGAAGTACTACCGCAAAGTGGTCGAAATCAACTTCCATGGCCCAACCAACGCCTTCGCCCGGCCCCTCGCGAGAAAGAAGTTGGAACCGGGATCTTAGCGAACGTCTGTGGGTGAAACGTTACGCCGCCACGAGAGTCTCTTGCGGAGGATGTTAGCCCAAGCTCGCGGATTCCGGCTCGTAAGAAGTTCTAAGAGCGCCTCTTGAGAACCTTAACGCTCGAGGTACAGGTTTACTTTTGAGATCCTTAAGGAGCAAACCCGCAAAGGCGGAGAAGCGCATATTACTTCGCAGCGTGAAAGCCGGTCAAGATGACGGAACTTGCATACGGCCAATAACCGTTGGCCCTCTTCTTCGACAAAACATTCCCTCGTGTGAGCGCAGGCTTTAGGATTCTAAGGTTTGATGCGACTCCGGTAATTTAACGGAATATCGCCATTGCGCTCATTGCCCGGACTCCCTGCAAAACGCCAAGATAGGCCAACCAAGTGCATCACGCCAAAGCGCAAAATGACGCGTCAACGCTGGTTCGCTATACTGTTGCGGATGGACGTTGAACGCATCATCGATGACATCCAGCAGCTGGAGGAGATGTTCGAAGCTGCGGATATCAGGCCGCTTAAGGAAGCCGACATCTCTGCCGCCAATCGAAGGCACGATGAAACCCTGGCGCATAGCCCCTGGTTCAAGCTTTGGCAGAGCTACGGGATTTGCTGTCGATCTGAGGCGCCAGTAATCCAACGGCCCGAGTAAGTCCCGCCCGATGGTGATTTCCGGTACTCCTGACCTACCTTCAACAGCAGCATCGTCCCTCTTTCACGGTAGCGTCGCGCTTGAGGGCCGCGATCATCGACCTCGCCTTTGTGAGCGGGCTTTCAGCCGGGAGGTGGACTAGTTCACTTTCAACATTAGCATTGTGCCTTCTTCCAGTTTGACATTGCCTTTTTCGCAAGTCAGCACAGAGCCTTGCCCGTTCGACCCGGGGCCAAGTTTCACGAAGGGAATTCCTATTACTCCCTGAGTCTGTCCGGTAATAGGAGCCATTTGCGACGTATTGGGCCCGCCCGAGTTACCGGGCGCTGAATCAAGGCCGCCACCGCCAGCCGAAGCCATACCTGTCACTGGCATGGCGACTGAGCTGCCTGATCCGCCACCGCTCTGCATCCAGATAACGGCCTGAATGGACGTCGGCAACTGCACGGGCCCGTTCTTCAGGACGACTTGATCGAAAACCATTCCCAGACGAGATTCCTTTTGTTCCTTGCTGTGCGCCTGTGCCTCCGTCACATGCCCGATTACCTTTGCGGACTTCGGCACCAGTAGCTCGCCTCCTTCAGTCTTCATGTCCTGGGTGACAGTCGCGACGACCTGATCCCCGGTCTTGGCTTTCTTTGCGTCAATTGCCCGGGACAACTGCACTGGAATCACGCTGCCGGCGGCGATCTGTAGGGAGTTGTTGGCCGGATGATTCTGCCCAACCGCCGTCAGACACAGCATTGCCGTGACCAATACCGAAATCACAGCTTGTCTCATGGTGGATTCCCTCCTCATAGAGATATTGTACTGCGGCACTCGCTGGGGGCTGCGATTCGAACCGCACCGGCTGAACCCGACCGAACCCAAGTTCAGATTCGAGGGGATACACCATCTTGAGTAACTGGACGAGATGATAGTTAGTAGGCTGGCACGGCGAGAGGAAGTGTTCTCGGCACTTTCTCTTTGCCACCGCTCTGCCTACGGGTTCACCTTCAACAGCAGCATGGTGCCTTCTTCCAGTTTTACGTTGTTCTTCTCTGACGTCAGAACCGAGCCTTGCGCGCTTGATCCCGACGCCAGCGTGACATTCGATATCCCGATCACTCCCTGGGTCTGCCTGTTGATGGGAGGCATCTTGCCCATTGGCTGCGCTGCCCCATTGTCGTTCGACGCACCCGCCATTGGCTGGGGCTGCGGCTGAGACTGGCCGCTCATCGGACTTCGACCCCCCATGGGAGAGGTCGCCGTGGTCCCGGTCGACGAAGGAGAAGGCTCCGCCCCACCGCCGCTGCTTAGATTGTTGTTCTGCATGCCGATCACGGCCTGAATCGACATGGGCAACTGTACGGGCTGATCTTTCAAGACGGCCTGATCAAAAGTGATTCCCAGCTGAGATTCTTTTTGCTCTTTGCTGCGCGCCTGCGCCTCAGTGACGTGCCCAATGATTTTCGTGGCTTTCGGAACCAGTACATCGCCGTTCTGCGTCTTCATATCCTGTGTGACGGTGGCGACGACCTGGTCACCGGTTTTCGCCTTCTTCGCGTCGATCGTCTTGGACAGTTGCACCGGGATGACGCTTCCGGGCGCAATCTTCGCCGAGTTGGAGGCTGGTCCCGGAGTTGCGCTCGGCTGCGCCGAGTTGGACGCCTGGGTGGCCGGCTGCGTCGACGATGGCTGCTCCGGGAGATTTTGTTGGGTCTGAGCCGCGTCACTCGGCACAGGTGTGCTTTGAGCGAAGGAGCACAGGCCAAGCAGAATCGATAGAAACACGGCTTTAAGAAGATGCTTCATGTTGTCTCCTAAGAACGACGGAAGGACGCGCGGTGTCAGTAGTGTGATGCAGGTCCGCGCCATACGGTGGGCTCCGATCCGCCCGGCAACCACGAATCCACAGAAGGCATCGGAATGCCATGCCAGGGCGTGCTCGGATTCTTATTCTCTCGCTTGCGGCCTGTCTGTGCCTGTTCGCGGCCTGCAGCCATCAAAGTCCGGATCAACTGCGGCAAAAAACTGCCGAAGAAATGGCTGCTATCAAGCGCGACACCAAGGCTGTGGCCGAAGGAGTCAAAGAAGGGCTGAGCAGCAAGCGATCCATCGATTTGAACAAGGCGTCGAAAGACGATATCTCCTCGTTGCCGGGCATCGACTCTCGACACGCCGACCGGATCATCGCCGAGCGCCCGTATGCCAACACCCACCAACTCGTCACCCGGCACATTCTTTCCGAAGACGAATACTCCCAGATCCGCGACAAGGTTGTCGTGACGCGCTGAACCTGCCCCAGCTGAACGCTGGCGGGCTGAACCATACCTGGCTGAACCTTGTTCAAAATCGAGCACAAAGACCCGTTTTGATATCATCAAGGCAATGGGTTCCGCGAACGTTTTTCAGGCCCACGCTTTCCAAACGGATGATCAGCGCCTGCAGCCGATCTGCGACAAGGTGCTGGCTGGTGTACGCCTGGATGCGTCGGATGCCCTGACCCTATACCGTACCGGCGACATCCTTGCCGTCGGCTGGATGGCGAACGCTGTGCGCGAGCGCATGCACGGCGACAAGACATATTTCAACGTCAACCGCCACATCAATCCGACGAATGTGTGCGTGGCTGCCTGCCGTCTCTGCGCCTTCGGACGAAAGAAAGACACGCCCGGCGCCTACACCATGGCTCTGGAAGAGGCGTTTGAAACCGCCGCTTCCGGATACTCCGAGGCCGTCACCGAATTTCATATCGTCGGTGGCCTGCACCCCGACCTGCCGTTCCAATATTTCCTCGATCTCTGCTCCGGTCTGAAGCAGCGCTTCCCGCAGGTGCATCTCAAAGCATTCACGATGGTCGAAGTCGCGTATCTGGCGCGACGCGCCAAACTCTCGATCCGCGAGACGCTGGAGCAACTGAAAGCTTCAGGAGTCGACTCGTTGCCGGGCGGTGGTGCTGAGATTTTCGCCGATCGCGTGCGCCACATCATCTGTGACCACAAGATCGACGGCGACCAGTGGCTGGAAACCGCCAAGCTCGCGCATCAACTCGGCCTGAAGTCGAACGCCACCATGCTCTACGGCCACGTCGAGAATGACGAAGACCGCGTCGATCACTTGATGAAACTGCGAGCGCTGCAGGATGAGACCGGCGGCTTCCAGACCTTCATCCCGCTGGCATTCCACCCCGACAACACGCCGCTGCAGCATCTGCCGAAGACCACCGGTATGCTCGACATCAAGCAGATCGCCGTCAGCCGGCTGGTGCTCGACAACTTCCCGCACATCAAGTCGTACTGGCAGATGATGACCGCCAAGATCGCCCAAATCTCCCTGCGCTTCGGCGCCGACGACATGGACGGCACCGTCATCGAAGAAAAGATCTACCACGACGCCGGAGCCACCACTCCGCAAGGCATGCGCCGCGAAGAGTTGGAACGGCTGATCCGCGCCGCCGGGCGCGAGCCCATCGAGCGCGACACGCTCTACCGCCCGGTTACACGCACTGAGACCTCGGTCACGGTTGCGGTATAGTCTCAAGTTCCTTCCTCAGCATCCGGAGGGTGAAAATGAGACGTACCGCACGCCATAGTTTGCTCGTCGCCTTCTTCTTTCTTCTTACCGCTCTGGTATCGTCAGCGCAGGACTTTCCGCTCACCTTTGGCACCCACGAAACACTCGACTCGAAAATTCTGAGAGAGAAGCGGGATATCCTCGTTTCTGCGCCGGCTCA
>Ga0335082_10009123_pt1 | contig 10795 bp, 7 predicted proteins | sample Lox_Sample_41_FD_206718 | JGI IMG/M metagenome (GOLD analysis project Ga0335082, IMG submission 206718) | Soil microbial communities from Loxahatchee National Wildlife Refuge, Florida, United States - Lox_Sample_4.1 | ecosystem: Environmental > Terrestrial > Soil > Wetlands | place: USA: Florida... | reverse complement strand
TATCTGCTGCTGACCGACGCCGACATCGTCTACGCCCCCGACACCGTGGGCAGGCTCGTCGCCCGCGCGTCGAGCGGCCGTCTCGTTCTCGCCTCGCTCATGGCGAGGCTGCGCTGCGTGAGCCTGGCGGAGCGGGCCTTCATCCCGTCGTTCATCTTCTTCTTCGAGATGCTGTACCCGTTTCGCTGGGTGAATGACCCCGGCTCCAGAACGGCGGCCGCCGCGGGCGGGTGCATGCTCGTGCAGCGGCTCGCGCTCGAGGCCGCGGGCGGCCTCGAGGCGGTGCGAAGCACGCTGATCGACGACTGCGCGCTCGCGCGGGTCCTCAAGCGGCAGGGCCCCGTGTGGCTCGGGCTGACGCAACGGGTGCGCAGCGCGCGGAGCTACGATACCCTCGGCGAGATCCGGCGCATGGTGTCGCGCTGCGCGTACGCCCAGCTGCGGTTTTCCCCCGGGTTGCTCGCGCTGACGGTGCTCGCGATGGGGGTAGTCTATGCGGCTCCGGCGGCCTTCGCGCTGTTCGGCTCGGGGGCGGCGCAGTGGCTGGGCGTCCTCGCGCTGGCGCTGATGGCCCTCGCGCTGCAACCGACGCTGCGCTTTTACGGTCTAGGCCCATGGTGGGGGCTCGCATTGCCTGCCATCGCAGTCGCTTACATGCTTTTCACGCTCGACTCGGCATGGCAGCATTGGCGCGGCAGAGGCGGGCTCTGGAAAGGGCGCGTCTACCGCGACAGCTCCGCGCATGAGATGACCGACCACTAGAATGATGCATCGGGGGTAGATACGAGGATGCGCTTCTCATCGCGCGAACTGCGAGCGTTGGCGGAGACGGACAGCGCGCTGCGCCCGCCGCCCGTGCACCGCGCGGCTTCGAGGCTCGACGACGCGATCGATGCGGCGTGCGCCGCGCTTGGCGACTCCCAGCGCGGCGACGGCCACTGGGTGTTCGAGCTCGAGGCCGACGCGACCATCCCGGCCGAGTACATCCTGCTGTCGCATTACCTGGGCGACCGCGACCCCGGGCTCGAGGCGAAGTTCGCGACGTACCTGCGAAGGCGCCAGGGCGGGCACGGCGGATGGCCGCTCTACTTCGGCGGCGAATTCGACCTGAGCGCAAGCGTCAAGGCGTACTTCGCGCTCAAGGCCGCGGGCGATGCTCCCGACGCGCCTCACATGCGCCGGGCGCGCGAAGCCATCCTGGCGCGCGGTGGCGCCGGAGAGAGCAAGGTCTTCACGCGCATCCTCCTCGCCCTGTTCGGCGTGGTGCCGTGGAGCTGCGTCCCGGTCCTCATGGTCGAGGCGGTGTTCCTGCCGCGATGGTTCCCGTTTCACCTTACGCGCATCTCCTACTGGAGCCGCACGGTGCTCGTGCCGCTGCTCGTGCTGTATGCCCTCAAGCCGCGGGCGCGCAATCCGCTCGGCGTCACGATCGACGAGCTCTTCCCCGGCGGCGCGGCGCGGGCGCGCGGCCTCGCGAGGGCACCGCACCAGTCTCGGCTGCACTTCGGCGTGTTCGCGGCGCTGGATCGGCTTTCGCGCCTGCTCGAGCCCTTGATCCCGGGCGCGATCCGGCGCCGTGCGATCGACGCGGCGGTCGCCTTCGTGACGGAGCGCCGCAACGGCGAGGACGGTCTCGGGGCGATCTTCCCGGCCATGGCCAACACCGTCATGATGTTCGACGCGCTGGGTTACGCGCGCGATCATCCGCACATGGCGGCGGCGCGCCGCGCGATCGACAAGCTCGTGGTATCGAGCGGCGACGAGGCGTATTGCCAGCCTTGCGTGTCGCCGATCTGGGATACCGTCCTCGCGTCGCTTGCGCTGCTCGAGTCGGGCGGCGATGCGCCGCGTGCGTGCGCGCGCCGCGGCCTTGCATGGCTCGAGCAGCGGCAGGTTCTCGACGTCGTCGGCGACTGGGCCCTGCAGCGCCCGCACGTGCGCCCGGGCGGATGGGCGTTCCAGTACGCGAATCCCCACTATCCGGACCTCGACGATACGGCGGTCGTGGTGATCGCCATGGACCGCTTCGCGCGCACGCGCCGCGGACGCGACGAGCCGGACTTCGGTGAAGCGATTGCGCGGGCCCGTGAGTGGGTGCTGGGCTTGCAGAGCCGCAACGGTGGCTGGGGGGCGTTCGACGCCGACAACACGAGCGAGTATCTCAACCACATTCCGTTCGCCGATCACGGCGCGCTGCTCGATCCGCCGACGGCCGACGTCACCGCGCGCTGCGCCTGCATGATCGCCCAGCTCGACCCCGGCTTGGGCGGGCCCGCGCTCGAGAGGGCGCTCGCGTATCTCAAGGCCGAACAGGAGGCCGACGGGAGCTGGTACGGGCGCTGGGGTATGAACTACGTCTACGGCACATGGTCGGTGTTGTGCGCACTCGATGCCGCGGGCGTGGACCGGCAGTCGGCGCAGGTGCGGCGCGCCGTCGCGTGGCTCACGTCGCGGCAGAACGACGACGGCGGCTGGGGCGAGAGCGGCGACAGCTATGCCCTCGACGGCCCGCCGTGCACGTCGGCGCAAAGCACGGCGTCGCAGACGGCCTGGGCGCTGCTTGCGCTGGTCGCCGCCGGTGAAGCGCGCGGCAGCGCTGCCGCGCGCGGCGTGGATTGGCTGCTCGCGCGCCAGCGCGCGGACGGCTTCTGGCCGGAGCCGCAGTACACCGCGACCGGATTCCCGCGCGTGTTCTACCTGCGCTATCACGGGTACGCGAGGTATTTTCCGCTCTGGGCGCTCGCGCGCTATCGCAACGCGACGCGCAGCCGTGACGGCCTCGCTCGCTTCGGCATGTGAGCGCGTCGACGCGCGCGACGCGCGACCTCGTGGTGGTGACCGGCCTCGCCGCCGAGGCGCGCATTGCGGCCGGACCCGGCATCCGGGTGGTGGTCGCAGGGGGCGCACGGACTTTGCAACTCGAGCGTCGTCTTGCGCAGGAAATCGAGCGCGGCGCGCGCGCCGTGATGAGCTTCGGCATCGCAGGCGGCCTCGCCGAACGGCTGTCCTGCGGCGCCTGGCTGGTCGCGCGCAGCGTGCTGACGCCTTCGGGGTGTGTGCGATGTCATGCGCAGTGGACGGCGAGCCTTCGCGATCGGCTCCCGGGCGCGCATGTGGTCGACCTCGCCGGCGTGGACACGCCGGCCTGGACCGCCTCGGACAAGCGCGCGCTGCATCGCGAGACCGGCGCCTGGGCGGTCGACACCGAATCGCATGTCGCCGCAACGCTCGCCGCGCGGGCGGGGCTTGCGTTCGCCGCGTTCAGGGTCGTGGCCGACGGCGCGAAGCGCTCGCTGCCCGCAGCGGCGGCGGTCGCGCTCGCTCCCGACGGAACGATTCGGCACGGCAAGGTGCTGGGCTCGATCGCGCGCGCGCCGGCGCAGCTCCCCTCGCTCGTCCGCACAGCGCGCGACACCGCGGTCGCGCTGCGCGAGCTTTCACGCGGTCGTCGGCGTCTGGGCGGAGGCCTTGCTTGTCCTGATCTCGACGAGCTTGTGCTCGACGTGCCGTGAGAACACGAATTGGGCCGGACGCTGGTGGGTGAGCGGGATCTCGGGCGCCATCGGGCCGTCGGTGCGCACGCCGCGGAGGCCGACGGCGATCGCCCGCCAGGGATGCCGTACAGCGTCCTGCACGGCGGTCGCTTCGTAGCCGCTGTGCACCATGCAGTTCGCACACTTTTCGTAGTTGCCCGTGCCGTACGCGTCCCAGTCGGTTTCCTCCATGAGCTCGCGGAAGGTCGCAGTGTAGCCTTCGCCGAGCAGATAGCACGGGCGCTGCCAGCCGAAGACGTTGCGCGTCGGGTTGCCCCACGGCGTGCATCGGTAGTCGCGGTTGCCGGCGAGAAAATCGAGGAAAAGTCCGGACTGGCTGAAGGACCAGGAACGCGCGCGGTCGCCGCGGCGGAAGACGTCGCGGAAGAGCTGCTTCGTGCGGGCCCGCGCCAGGAAATGCGCCTGGTCGGGCGCGCGCTCGTAAGCATATCCGGGCGACACCGTAATGCCGTCGACACCCATGTCGCGCACGGCATCGAAGAATCGCGCGACCTTTTCGGGTTCCGCGTCGTCGAACAGCGTGCAATTGATGTTGACACGGAACCCGCGCGCCTTCGCGGCGTGTATCGCCGCCACGGCGCGCGCGTGGACGCCTTGCTCGCACACCGAGCGGTCGTGCATCTCGCGGTCGCCGTCGAGATGCACGGACCAGACGAAGTAGGGGCTCGGTCGGAACAGATCGAGCCGCTTCTGCATGAGAAGCGCGTTCGTGCACAGGTAGACGAACTTGCGGCGAGCGACGATGCCCGCAACGATGGCCTCGATCTCCTTGTGCAGGAGCGGCTCGCCGCCCGCGATGGACACGACCGGCGCACCGCACTCGTCCACTGCGGCAAGGCATTCGTCGAGCGGCAGGCGCTGGTTGAGTATTTCGTCCGGATAATCGATCTTCCCGCAGCCCGCGCAGGCGAGGTTGCAGCGGAACAGCGGCTCGAGCATGAGCACGAGCGGATAGCGACGTCGGCCCGCGACGTGCTGGCGAGCGACGTAGGCGCCGATACGGGCCTTCTGCAGGAACGGGATCGCCACGCCGAGGCCCGCTCAGTCCGCGCTGGCCGCGCGCGCGCGCGGACGAAGAAGGTCCGCGGGAAGGCGGAACTCGACGTTCTCCTCGATCCCGGGAAGCGCTTCGACCTCGATCGGGCCCAGCCGACCGAGCGCGGCGACCACGTCGTCGACGAGCGCTTCCGGCGCCGAGGCGCCTGCGGTGACACCGACCGCCTCGGCGTCGCAGATCCACGCGGCGTCGAGCTCGTTGGCGTCCGCGATGAGGTAGCTCGGCAGGCCCGCCTCCTCGCCGATCTCGCGCAAGCGGTTCGAGTTCGAGCTGTTGGAGGCGCCCACGACCAGGATCACGTCGGCCACGCGCGCAAGGTCGCGCACGGCCGATTGCCGGTTCTGCGTGGCGTAGCAGATGTCCGCCGTGTCGGGTCCCACGACGTCATCGAAGCGGCGCCCGATGGCGGCGATCACTTCGCGCGTGTCGTCGACGCTGAGCGTGGTTTGCGTGACGTAGGCCACCGGCGTGCCGGCGGGAAGGTCGAGCGCGTCGACGTCGCGCTCGTCCTGCACGAGGCGCGAAGGCCCGGCTATGCGGCCGAGGGTTCCCTCGACCTCGGGATGTCCAGCGTGGCCGATAAGAATCACCACGCGTCCCTGCGAGACGTAGCGTTGGCCCTGCGCGTGCACCTTGGCCACGAGCGGGCACGTCGCGTCGAGCACGCGCAGCCCGCGCTGCTTCGCCTCGTCCTCCACGCAGCGCGCGACACCGTGCGCGCTGAAGATCGCGATCGCGCCGGACGGCACCTCGGACAGCGCCTCGACGAACCGTGCGCCCTTAGCGCGAAGGCCGTCGACCACGTGCCGGTTGTGGACGATCTCGTGCCGCACGTAGACGGGCGGACCGTACTTCTCGAGCGCGCGCTCGACGATATCGATGGCTCGAATCACGCCGGCGCAGAATCCGCGCGGCTGTGCAAGGATCACTCGCACGCCGGGCGCCTCCTTCGCGGCGCGCCCGGGCGGCGGGTATCGCGAGTGCTCACGTTGGCGGGTTGTTATTCAATGTGCCGCAATGATCCGCGATTGCCGGCCGCGCGACAAGGCGTGCGGCCTATACGCGCGTTGCACGTAAGGGTTTTGCAAGGCTGGCGCCCGTGCTGACCCTCGTAATCGCCGGTGCATCGCGCAAACTCGCCGCCCGCAGCGCCCTCGGCGCGCTGCTCGCAGTGCTCACGCTCGCCGTGCTCGCGCTCGTGCCTCCGCCCGCTTGGGCGCATGCGGTCATCGTTGCGGCACGGCCCGCGGCGGGATCCACGGTGGACCCGGGTGTCGTCGACGTGAGGCTCGAATTCAACAGCCGCATCGACGTACGGCGCTCCGCGCTGAGCCTCTTGCGGCCCGACGGGACGCGCCTCGCGCTCACGCCCCTGCGAGACAGCCCGCCCGGCGTCCTCGCCGGCCGCGGCGAGGTGACTGCACCCGGGGCATGGACGCTCGAATGGCAGGCGCTCTCGGTCGACGGTCACATCACGCGGGGCGTCGTGCAATTCTCCGTACGCGGCCCTCCGTGACCACGCTGTTCGACATCTTCGGCTATCTCGTTGTCGTTCTGCATGGCCTCGACCTCGTGGCGCAGACGCTGCTTATCGGTAGCGTGGCGTTCGTCGTGTTCTTCGCCGCCGGCGCCCTGCCGGCGACGCAGAGCGCCCGCGTAGTGCGTTGGGCCGCGGCGGCGACCGTGGCGACGACGGCCGCAGTCACGTCGCTCAACGCGCTGGTTCTCGCAAGCTCGCTCGGGCTCTCGTGGTGGGAGGTTTCAGGCTCGGGATTCGTGATCGCGGGCCTGGCGAAGACGGCCGCCGCGGCCGCGATAGGCATAGCCGCGGCGCGGAACCCGCGCAGCGTCGCGTGGGGGCGCATCGGCGTTGCGGCCGTCATCGTGGTGCTCTGCGCTTCGGTGGCGACGAGCCACGCGGCGGCGCGGCTCGCGGGCGCGGCACCGCTCATGATCGCCACCGGTGCGCACGAGCTGGGCGCGGCGATCTGGCTCGGCGGTCTGCCGTGTCTCTGGCTCGCGCTCGGGCGCGAGGCTTCGACGGCGACGGCCGTTGCCGTCGGACGGCGCTACGCGACGCTCGCGATCACGGGCGTGGCGCTGATCAGCGGCGGCGCGATCGCGTTCGCGGTGGCGTACATGGGGTCGCTCGCGGCGGCGTACGGCACGGCGTACGGGGTGATGGCATCGACCAAGAGCGTCCTCTTCGCCGGGCTGCTGTTGCTCGGCCTCGCGAATTTCCTTACCCTTCGCCGCATCGCTCCTTTGGCCTCGTCCATCGACCGCGTCCGCCGCTTCGTGGTCGTCGAGATGGGGTTCGGGTTCTCCATTCTCATGGCTGCCGCGTCGATCACGTCGCTTCCGCCCGGCGTCGATCTCGTCGACGGCCGTGCCACCCTCTCCGAGATCGCGGCGCGCATGGCGCCGGCGCGGCCCAGGCTCGAGAGCCCCGATCACGCCTCGCTCGCGCTCTCGTTGCTGCAGGCGAAGCTCGACGCGCAAGCCAGGGCCGCCGAGGCCCAAGCGAGGCCGCAGGCCTACGTGCCCGGCAGCGGCAAGGCGCCGCCGAGGAACGCCTCGGACATCGCGTGGTCGGAATACAACCACCACTGGGCCGGCCTGATCGTCGTCGCGATCGGCCTCGCCGCGCTGGCCTACCGCAGCGGGCGCGTGCCGTGGATGCGGCATTGGCCGCTGCTCTTCCTCCTTCTCGCCGTGTTCCTCGCCGTACGCTCGGATCCGGAGGTCTGGCCGATGGGGGACGTGGGATTGCTCGAGAGCCTCAAGGACCCGGAAGTCGCGCAGCACAGGATCTTCGTGGCGCTCGTCGTGGCATTCGCGCTGTTCGAATGGGGCGTGAGCACGGGCCGCATCGCATCGCGCGCGCTCGCGCGCGTGTTCCCCGTGCTGACGGTCGTCGCGGGAACCCTTCTTCTGACGCATTCGCATACGCTCGGCAACGTGAAGGAGGAGCTGCTGATCGAGTACAGCCACATGCCGATCGCCGTGCTGGGCATCGCCGCGGGGTGGTCGCGCTGGCTCGAAGTCGAGGCGCCGCAGGCCGAAGGACGCTGGGCCGGATGGGTATGGCCGGCGTGCTTCGTCGCGATCGGCGTCATGCTCCTCTTCTATCGCGAAGCGTGAGCGGCGAGGCGCTGACCGCGCGGGCGGTCGCGGCATGCGTGCGCCGCCCGTGGGCCGTCGTCGCGCTTGCCGCGGCGCTGTGCGCGGCTGCGTCGTACTACGTCGTCGCGAACTTCGCGATGGACACCGACGCCGTGAAGCTCGTCTCCGAGGATCTGCCGTGGCGTAAGCGGGAGCAGGTCTTCGACGCCGCGTTCCCGCATCGCACCGAGCTCATCGCGGTCGTGATCGACGCGGCGACGCCGGAACAGGCCGAGTACGCCGCCGCCACGCTCGCCGCGCGCCTTGCGAACGACCGCGCGCGCTTTCGCCATGTCTGGCGACCCGACGGCGGCCCGTTCTTCGATCGCGCCGGACTCCTCTTCGACAGCAAGGAGGGCGTTGCGCAGACCACACAGGCATTGATCGTCGCGCAACCCTTGCTCGGCGCGCTCGCCGCCGACCCGAACCTGCGCGGGCTTGCGGACGCGCTCGCGCGTGTCGCCCAGGGCGTCAGTGCCGAGCCGCAAAAGGCGGGCGAGCTCGCCTTGCCGTTGTCGCGGCTCGCCGACGCGTTCGACGGCATCGTCGCCGGGCGCCCTGCGCCGTTCTCCTGGCGCGCGCTGATCGTGCCGCAGGGTCCCGACCCGCGCGAGCTGCGGCGGTTCGTGCTCGTGCAGCCGGTCCTCGACTACACGGCGCTCCAGCCGGGCGCGGCGGCCACCGCCGCGATTCGAGCCGCGGCCCGCGACACCGATGTACGCATTCGCCTGACCGGACCCGTGCCGCTCGCAGATGAAGAGTTCGCCACCCTCGCCGAGGGCGCGGCGCTCGACGCCTTCGCGATGATGACGGCGCTCGTGGCTCTGCTGTGGGCCGCGGTGCGCTCGTGGCGCCTCCTCGTGGCGGTCCTCGCGAATCTCGGCGCCGGATTGATCGCGACCGCGGCGTTCGGCGTCGCCGCGTTCGGCCCGTTCAACCTCATTTCGGTGGCGTTCGCCGTGCTCTTCGTCGGGCTGGGCATCGACTTCGGCATCCAGTTCTGCATGGCCTATCGCGCGCGGCGGCACGCAGGCGAGGAGTTGCGCGCTGCAGTGCGCTCGGCGGCGGGCGACGTCGGGGGCGCTCTCGCGCTCGCGGCCGCCGCGATTGCGGCGGGCTTCTTCGCCTTCGCGCCCACCGAATACCGCGGCGTTGCGCAGCTCGGCGTCGTCGCCGGCGCAGGGATGATCGTCGCCTTCGTCACCACCGTCACGCTGCTGCCCGCGCTCATCGTGGTCATGCGTCCGCCGCGCGAGGACGCGCCGATCGGCTACGCGCGACTCGCGCGCCTCGACCGCGTCGTGAGCCGCCGTCGCCGCTGGGTGCTCGCGGCCGCCTGCATCGCGGCAGCGGCAAGCGTGGCGGTGCTGCCGAGGCTTTCGTTCGACTTCAATCCGCTGCACCTCAAGAGTCCGCGCGCGGAGTCGGTCGCAACACTGCTCGATCTTGCGCGGGATCCGAACACGACGCCCAGCAGCATCGATGTCCTCGCCGCCTCGGAAGCGGAAGCCGCCGCGCTCGCGCGCCGCCTTTCGCAGCTGCCCGAAGTGGATCACGCAACCACGCTCGCGAGCTTCGTTCCGGAGCAGCAGGACGAGAAGCTCGCGCTGATCGAGGATGCGGCGCTGCTCCTCGATCCGGTGCTGAATCCGGAACGAAGTCCCGGACCGCTCTCGGATCGCGATACCGCCGCGGCGCTCGAGCGCGCCGCGAAGGCGATGCGCGGTCTCGCGTCGGCGCAGCCTGCCACGGCGACGAGCGCGGCGGCCGCGAGGCTAGGCGCGTCGCTCGAGGCGCTCGCGAACGGCGATGCCGCGCTTCGGGACCGTGCCGCCGCGGTGATGATGCCCGGCCTCGCAACCACGCTCGCGCAACTGCGCGCTGCGATGCAGGCGCGCCGGATCACGCTCTCCGACGTGCCGCAGGACGTGAAAGGCGACTGGGTGGCGGCGGACGGCCGGGCACGCATCGAAGTGTTTCCGAAGGGAGACTCGAACGACAACGAGACGCTTCGCCGCTTCGTGACCGCGGTGCGCCGCGTCGTGCCGGGCGCGACGGGCGCACCCGTTTCCATCCAGGAGTCGGGCAGCACGATCAGCCGGGCGTTCGTCGAGGCGGGCGCCTGGGCGCTCGTCGCGATCGTCGTCCTGCTCGCCGTCGTGCTGCGCAGCATGCGCGACGTCCTGCTGACCCTCGCGCCCCTCGCGCTGTCCGGGCTCGTCACGCTCGGCTTGTGCGCGGCGCTTGGGGTCGCGCTCAACTTCGAGAACGTCATCGCGCTGCCGCTGCTGGCCGGCATCGGCGTCGCGTTCAACATCTACTTCGTGATGGCTTCGCGAGGCGGCGTGCGCGACCTCCTGCAGTCGAGCCTCGCGCGTGCGGTGATCTACAGCGCGCTCACCACCGGCACGGCGTTCGGGAGCCTCTGGCTTTCGAGCCATCCGGGGACGGCGAGCATGGGGATGCTGCTGTCGCTGTCGCTCGCATGCACGCTCGCGTGCACGCTCATCTTTCTGCCGGCGCTGCTCTGCGCAGCTCGCCCCACTGCCAGGCCGCGAGACCGGGGATGAACACGATGACGTCGCGCAGGCGCCGCGCCGTCGCGAGCGCGAGCGCGGTCGCGCCGTCGATCCCGAGGAGCGCGCCGATCACGACGAAGGCGCCTTCCTGCACGCCGATCGCGCCGGGCACGATGAACGCGGCGCTGCTGACGGCCTGAATCAACGCTTCGATCGCCACGGCATCCAAAAGGCTGCGCGGCTCGCCCAGGAAGCGCAGCGCAAGCCAGATCTCGCCCGCGCCGAGCAGCCAGCCCGCGAGCTGCCATGCGAAACAGGCGCCGACGTCGCCGCGGCGATCGTAGATGCCGCGCAGCGCCTCGTCGAACCGCACCGAGGCGCCGTGCAGGAAGCCCAGCTTGCCCGCGAACAGTCGATCGACGATGCGCGTGAGCGCGCTCAAGGCGCCCGCACGCTGGACGAAGACGAATCCGGCGCCGAGCGGGACGAGGCTCAGCGCG
>Ga0335082_10009122_pt1 | contig 10796 bp, 10 predicted proteins | sample Lox_Sample_41_FD_206718 | JGI IMG/M metagenome (GOLD analysis project Ga0335082, IMG submission 206718) | Soil microbial communities from Loxahatchee National Wildlife Refuge, Florida, United States - Lox_Sample_4.1 | ecosystem: Environmental > Terrestrial > Soil > Wetlands | place: USA... | reverse complement strand
GAGCTGCGGGCGACGTTGCGGGGGCGCTTCCGCGAGCTGCTCACCCGCAAGCCCGAAGCCTCGCGCGGGCGCAGCAGCGAGATCTATCTGCTCGGTAAAGGGTTGGTGAAACCGCCATCCGCCGCCGGCGAATAGCCGTACAATGCCGTCAATGAACCGGACCCTGCCGGGCCCACCGAAGGAGCACTCTTGAATAATCTCATCAAAAACGTTGCGATCTGGCTGGTCATCGCGCTCGTGCTGATGACTGTGTTCAATCAGTTCAGCGCACGTCAGCCGTCGCAGAAGCCGATGGACTATTCGCAGTTCATGGAGGAGGTCCGCTCCGGCAACATCTCCAAGGTCACCATCGAAGGTAAGCTGGTCAAGGGCGTGAAGAAGTCCGGCGAGAAGTTCATGACCTACCCGCCCCAGGACATCTGGATGGTGAGCGACCTGCTGAAGAACAACGTGATCGTGGAGGCCAAGCCGGAAGAGGAGCAGGGCTTCCTCATGCAGGTCTTCATATCGTGGTTCCCGATGCTGCTGTTGATCGGGGTCTGGATATTTTTCATGCGGCAGATGCAGGGCGGCGGGCGCGGTGGCGCGTTCTCGTTCGGCAAGAGCCGCGCGCGCATGCTGGACGAGAGCAACAATCAGGTCACATTCGGCGATGTGGCGGGGTGCGAGGAGGCGAAAGAAGAAGTCCGCGAGCTGGTAGAGTTCCTGCGCGATCCGGGCAAATTCCAGAAGCTCGGCGGTCGCATCCCACGCGGCGTGCTGATGGTGGGGAGCCCGGGCACCGGTAAAACATTGCTCGCCAAGGCCATCGCCGGCGAAGCGAAGGTTCCGTTCTTCAGCATTTCCGGTTCGGACTTCGTGGAAATGTTCGTCGGCGTGGGTGCGGCCCGGGTGCGCGATATGTTCGACCAGGCCAAGAAACACGCGCCGTGCATCGTCTTCATCGATGAGATCGACGCGGTCGGGCGCCAGCGCGGCGCCGGCTTGGGCGGCGGCAACGACGAGCGCGAGCAGACGCTGAATCAGCTGCTGGTGGAGATGGACGGCTTCGAGGGCAACACCGGCGTGATCGTGATCGCCGCGACCAACCGCCCTGATGTGCTCGATCCGGCGCTGATGCGTCCGGGGCGCTTCGACCGGCAGGTGGTGGTGCCGTTACCCGACATCCGCGGCCGCGAGCAGATCCTCAACGTGCATATGCGCAAGGTGCCGGTCGCACCGGACGTACGCGCGGACATTCTCGCGCGCGGCACGCCGGGATTCTCGGGCGCCGACCTCGCGAATCTGGTGAACGAGGCTTCGCTGTTCGCCGCGCGCACTAATAAACGTCTGGTAGACATGGATGACTTCGAACGCGCCAAGGATAAGTTGATGATGGGCGCGGAGCGCCGCTCCATGGTAATGACCAACGAGGAGCGGCTCAACACCGCCTATCACGAGTCCGGACACGCGGTGGTCGGCAAGCTGGTGCACAAGGCAGACCCGGTTCACAAGGTCACTATCATTCCGCGTGGCCGCGCCCTGGGCGTGACCTTCTTCCTGCCCGAGAGGGATCGCTACGGTCTGGATCGCCACCAGATGATGGCGCAGATCGCGGTGGCCTTCGGCGGCCGCATCGCCGAGGAAATATTCCTCAACCAGCAGACCACCGGTGCACGGCAGGACTTCGAGCAGGCAACCGCGATCGCGCGCGAGATGGTCACCCGCTACGGCATGTCCGATGCGCTCGGGCCGATGGTGTACGGCGAGAACGAGGGCGAAGTGTTCCTCGGCCGGTCGATCACTACGCACAAGAGTCTGTCCGAGGCCACGATGCAGAAAGTAGATGCCGAGATCCGTCGCATCATCGACGAGCAGTACGCACACGCGCGTTCGCTCATCGAAAACAACCGCGACAAGGTCGAGGCGATGACCAAAGCGCTCATGGAGTGGGAAACCATCGATGCCGAGCAGGTGAACGACATCATGGCCGGCCGCCCGCCACGGCCGCCCAAGCCCACGCCGACTGCCCCGCCGCCTACACCTTCGGATAGCTCGCCGAACGCACCGGCACCGGCCGGCTCTCCGGCGCCCGAGCCGAAATAAACCACCGCCACTCGACAACAAAAAGGGCAGCGCTGCTGCCCTTCTTTTATCATCCGACTGTGGGCCTGCTGCCCCTTAAGCCGCGGTAAGATCACGCTCTCATGGCTGCCGCTGTCGCGTCTCGAACGTCTACCCCCATCGCATCGCGCTGGCTGCGTTGCGGGCCGTATCGACTGTCGCTCGCGCGAACGCTGATCATGGGCATCGTCAACGTCACGCCCGACTCGTTTTCCGATGGCGGACAATTCTTCGATCGCCACCGCGCCATCGCGGGGGCTCGCAAGATGATCGATGACGGCGCCGACATCCTCGACATCGGGGCGGAGTCGACACGCCCGGGTGCCCGCTTCGTTCCTGTGCAGGAAGAGCTCGATCGGCTGCTGCCGGTATTGGAGGGCTTGCGCGACGTGCACATTCCCATTTCGGTTGATACCTACAAGCCGGAGGTAATGCGCCTGGTTCTCGACTGCGGCGCGAGCATGATCAATGACGTCAACGCGCTGCAGAGCGAAGGTGCCATCGAAGCGGTGCGCAACTCCAACTGCGCTGTTTGTCTGATGCACAGGAAGGGCGATGCGCAGACCATGCAGGGCCTCGCCCAGTATCAGGATGTTTTGGCTGAAGTGAAGCAGTTTCTCGCACAGCGGGTGACAGCATGCGAAGCGGCCGGGATCGCGCGCGAGCGCCTGGTGATCGATCCTGGATTCGGCTTCGCGAAACGCAGCGTGCACACATTGACGCTGCTGCGCGAGCTCAAAGCGCTCACCGATCTGGGCGTGCCCGTGCTCGCGGGTATCTCGCGCAAATCGACCCTGGGTAAAATCACGGGCCGAGCCGATGGGGAGCGCATGAGCGCAAGTATCGCCGCCGCCATGCTCGCGGCTCAACGCGGCGCAGCCATTGTGCGGGTGCACGATGTGGCGCAAACGCGAGATGCGCTGAGGGTGATGCAGGCGATCGAGGATCCGGGGTACATGCCATGACGAGGAAATACTTCGGCACCGACGGCGTGCGTGGCCGGGTGGGCGAGCTGCCGGTGACCCCGGAGCTGGTGATGCATCTTGGCTACGCTGCCGGCAAGGTTCTGGCCGGGACTGCGCAGCGCAGCCCCGGCGGCGATCCGCCCGCGGTGCTGATCGGCAAGGACACACGCATCTCCGGCTATATGCTGGAATCGGCGTTGCAGGCCGGCCTGTCGGCTGCAGGCATCGACGTGTACCTCAGCGGTCCGTTGCCTACCCCCGCGGTCAGCTACCTCACGCGCGCGCTGCGCCTGCAGGCCGGCGTCGTGATCAGCGCCTCGCACAATCCGTTCGAAGACAATGGCATCAAGTTCTTCTCGGCGAGCGGCGACAAGCTGCCCGACGTGGTCGAGCATGAGATCGAAAAGCGCTTGGACGATCCGATTAAAACCGCGCCCTCGGCCGGGCTGGGCAAGGCGCGCCGTATCAATGACGCGGCCGGTCGTTACATCGAGTTCTGCAAGAGCACGTTTCCCAACGATCTCGACCTGCGTGGCTTGAAGATCGTGGTGGATTGCGCCAACGGCGCGTGCTATCACGTGGCGCCGCATGTGTTTCACGAGCTCGGCGCGGACATCGTGCCGATCGGCAATCGGCCGGACGGCCTCAACATCAACCTGGAGTGTGGCGCGACGCATCCGCAGACGCTGGTGCACGCGGTGCGGCAACATGGCGCCGATCTGGGCCTCGCGGTAGATGGCGACGGCGACCGGCTGGTGATGGTCGACGCGGCGGGACGCACCTATGACGGCGATCAACTGCTGTTCATGATCGCCTGCCATCGTCAGACGAACGGTTCGCTGCGCGGCGGGGTGGTCGGTACGCTGATGACCAACCTGGGGTTGGAGCGGGCGCTCGCCGCGCGCTCGATCCAGTTCAGCCGTGCTGCGGTCGGCGATCGCTACGTGCTGGAAAAGTTGTACGAGGTCGGCTGGCAGCTCGGCGGCGAGAATTCGGGGCACATCATCTGTCTGGACAAACACACCACCGGCGATGGCATCGTCTCGAGCCTGCAGGTGCTGCATGCGCTCCGCGCGAGCGGCAAGACGCTGGGGGACCTTGTTTCCGAGCTGCGGATGTATCCGCAGGTGCTGGTCAACGTGCAGATCCAGCGCGGTCTCGATGTACGGGCGAACCCGCAGGTGCAGTCCGCGGTCCGTGCCGCAGAGGCCACCCTGAACGGTCGCGGTCGCGTGCTCCTGCGTCCTTCGGGGACCGAGCCCGTGGTGCGGGTGATGGTCGAAGGCGAGTCCGAGCAGCTCGTACGCGATTTAGCTGAAACCATCGCCGCCTCGATCCCCCGGGCGTGAAGCCGCGGCGTCGGGCTTCCCCGCTATGCGCGGCGCCGATGAAACGTCGTTGTCACGTGCGCAGGCTAAACTGCTCAGCGCAACATACCCAAGTTCTGGCCTATCAAAAAGAATCAATGGAGAATTGAACCCATGCGCAAGACATTAGCAGGGATCAGTCTGTGCCTGGCGGCTGTGCTGTGCGCGACGGGGGCGCACGCGGTGGATCTCACCGGCGCGGGCGCCACGTTCCCTTATCCGATCTATGCCAAATGGGCGGACACGTACAAGACGCAGGCCAAGGTGGGCCTGAATTACCAGTCGATCGGGTCCGGCGGCGGCATTAAGCAGATCAAGGCCGGTACCGTCGATTTCGGGGCTTCGGACATGCCCTTGACCTCACAGGAGCTGGATCAGGACAGCCTCATGCAGTTTCCAGCGATCGTAGGCGGCGTAGTTCCGGTCGTTAACCTGGACGGTGTAGCGCCGGGCCAGCTCAAGCTTACGGGTGCTTTGCTGGCAGACATTTACCTCGGTAAGACCAAAAACTGGAACGATCCCGCTCTTACCGCGCTGAACCCTGACTTGAAGCTTCCGGGAACCGCGATCACCGTAGTGCGCCGTGCCGACGGCTCGGGCACCACCTTTTTGTTCACCGATTATCTCTCCATGGTCAGTACCGAATGGAAGAGTCGTGTGGGTACGGGCACGTCGGTCGCATGGCCCGCCGGGGTCGGCGGCAAGGGGAACGAGGGTGTGGCCGCTTACGTTCAGCGCATCAAGGGCGCCATCGGCTATGTCGAATTTGCGTACGCGCAGAAGAACAAAATGGCGCACACCGTGATGAAGAATCAATCGGGACAGTGGGCCACCCCCGGACAGGAGGGCTTTGCCGCGGCAGCGGCCAACGCCCGCTGGGACAAAGCGCCTGGATTCTACGAGCTGCTGACCGATCAGCCCGGCGCCAAGAGCTGGCCGATCACCGGTGCGAGCTTCATCCTGCTGCGCAGGAATGCGGCGGATCCCGCCAAGACGCTTGCCGTGCTGAACTTTTTCGCGTGGGCGTTCAAAAACGGGAAGGAAATGGCGGTCGAGCTCGACTATGTGCCGATGCCCGACAACGTCGTAAAGCTGATCGACTCCGCGTGGCGCGCACAGCTCAAGACGCAAAGCGGGGAGGCGATCTGGAAATGATTGCCTGCCGGTCCCTTGGTCGTGGGGAGCGCACCGACGGCGCCGCTGGTACGCTGGCGGGATTCTGAGCTTCCGCCCCCCAGACCTCAAAGTGGGGTACATTTGAGCCCGCCTTTGACCACCCATGTACTGACAGTGCCGCAGGAAGAATCGACGCCGTCGCACAGTTCTGCTCGGCTGACGCGGCAGGATGCTGCGTTCCACCGGCTGTCGCAACTCTTTGCGTTGCTGGTGCTGGGTATGCTGACGGCGATCGTCGTGTCGCTGGCCATCGGTGCGGCCCCGGCATTCCACAAGTTCGGTCTGGGCTTCATCGTCAATACCGAGTGGAATCCGGTTACCGAACAGTTCGGCGGATTCGTGCCCATCTTCGGCACCGCGGTCACCTCGGCGGTGGCCCTTTTGCTCGCTATTCCGTTGAGCTTCGGCGTGGCGGTGTTTCTGACCGAGCTGTGCCCGGTAGCGCTGCGCACCCCGCTGGGCATTATGGTGGAATTGCTCGCAGCCGTACCCAGCATCATCTACGGCATGTGGGGGTTGTTCGTGCTGGCGCCGTTCTTCGCCGATCACGTGCAGCCGCCATTGCAATCCGCGTTCGCCAACGTGCCGGGAGTGTCTGCGCTGTTTGCGGGCCCGCCCATGGGTATCGGCATATTGACCGCCGGCATCATCCTCGCCTTCATGGTGCTGCCGTTCATTGCCGCAGTGATGCGCGACGTGTTTCTGGTCGTGCCGTCGATTCTCAAGGAATCCGCCTATGCGATGGGTTGCACGACCTGGGAAGTCGTGCGGCACGTGGTGCTGCCGTACACCAAAGCGGGCGTGGTGGGCGGCATCATGCTCGGGCTGGGGCGCGCGCTCGGGGAAACCATGGCGGTGACGTTCGTCATCGGCAACTCGTATGACTTGAGCCTGTCGCTCTTCAGCGCGGGCAACAGCATCGCGTCCAGTCTCGCCAACGAGTTCGCCGAGGCGCACAGCGACATGCACGCGAGTGCGCTGATCGCTCTGGGGTTGTTACTGTTCGTCATCACGCTGGTGGTGCTTGCATTCGCCAAGTTCCTCCTGCTACGCGTGGCCCGTCGCGAGGGCTCGCGCACCTGACCATGACCCTCTATACCCGGCGCAGAATCGCAAACCGAGTGGGCCTGGCGCTTTCCATGCTGGCGATGCTGATCGGGCTGGGCGTACTGGTCTGGATCCTCGGTACGCTGCTCATCAAAGGGGTGGGCGCGCTCAGTCCGAAAGTGTTCATGCAGATGACCCCGCCCCCGGGTAGCGACGGCGGATTGCTCAATGCGATCGCAGGCAGTCTCCTGATGGTGGGTGTGGCCACGCTCATCGCTACGCCGACCGGCGTGATGGCCGGCATCTATCTGGCGGAGTTCGGCCGCCGCAGCTGGATCGCTCCAGTGACGCGTTTCGTCAACGATATCCTGCTGTCCGCGCCTTCGATCATTCTCGGTCTGTTCGTCTACGCCGTTTACGTTGCCCGCGTGAGGCATTTCTCGGGCTGGGCGGGCTGCTTCGCACTTGCCCTGATTGCGGTCCCGGTGGTGGTGCGTGCTACCGACAACATGCTTTCACTGGTGCCCAACAGCCTGCGCGAAGCGGCGGCGGCACTCGGCGCGCCCAATTGGAAAATCATAATGCTGATCACGCTGCGCGCCGCCCGTGCCGGAGTCATCACCGGTATGTTGCTTGCGGTGGCGCGCATCAGCGGCGAGACTGCCCCGTTGCTGTTCACCGCGCTCAACAATCAATTCTGGAGCACCGACTTGAATGCACCGATGGCCAATCTGCCCTCGGTGATCTTCCAGTTCGCGATGAGCCCTTACGAGGACTGGAAGCGCCTGGCCTGGGTCGGCGCGCTGCTGATCACACTTTCCGTGCTGGTGCTCTCCATCGTGGCGCGCTCGCTGGCGCGGCAGAAGATCGTCACCTGAGCGCACAACTTCGAGCTGAGACGCAATGGATATCCAGGTCGCAATGGAGCCCAGAAGGAAGGAAGCGGCTGCTGAGCCCAAGATTCGCATCCGCGACCTGAACTTCTACTACGGCGACTACCATGCTCTGAAATCGATCACGCTCGATATCCCGGAGCGGAAAGTGACCGCCTTCATCGGCCCTTCGGGGTGCGGCAAATCGACGTTGTTGCGCGCGCTCAACCGGATGTACGATTTGTACCCGCGCCAGCGCGCCGAGGGCGAGGTGCTGTTCAACGGGGCCAACATTCTCACTCCGCGGCAGGACGTGAACCTGCTGCGCGCGAAGATCGGCATGGTGTTCCAGAAGCCCACGCCGTTCCCCATGTCGATCTACGACAATATTGCGTTCGGCGTGCGCCTGTATGAGCGGCTGCCGAAAATGGCCATGGACGAGCGCGTGGAGTGGGCGCTCAACAAGGCGGCGTTGTGGGACGAGGTCAAGGACAAGCTGGGGCAAAGCGGGCTCAGCCTGTCGGGTGGTCAGCAGCAGCGACTGTGCATTGCGCGTGGGATCGCCGTGAAGCCCGAAGTGCTGCTCCTCGACGAGCCGACCTCGGCGCTGGATCCCATTTCGACCGCCAAGATCGAAGAGCTGGTGTCCGAACTCACGCACGACTACACGATCGTGATCGTCACGCACAACATGCAGCAGGCGGCGCGCGTTTCCGACCACACCGCTTACATGTATCTGGGGGAACTGATCGAGTTCGGCAGTACCGACACCATCTTCATCAAACCGCGCAACAAGGCGACGGAAGACTACATCACAGGCAGATTCGGCTGAACGCCGAATCCGCTGTGATGTAGCGGCGGAGGCTAACTTGCGCTGTTCGCAAGTTAAGCGCGGCTGAGCGCGGCCGAAGCCACTACATTGCCGGCAGATACGGGTAGAAGCGCGACGGTAATGTAGCGGCGGAGGCTAACTTGCGCCGTGCGCAAGTTAAGCGCGTTCAGCGCGGCCGAAGCCACTACATTGCCGGTAGATCCGGATAGAAACCCGACGGTGATGTAGCGGCACAGTGCCGTCAAAATTGACCCAACCCCCTCCGTAGAGTAACATTCCACGGTTTTTACCGGCGGCTTTCCATTGAGGCCGTTCCTTGGCTTTATCGTCTCCACGGTCGGATGGACATGCGAGTTCCGCTGGTTGCGGGCAACTGGAAGATGCATGGCGGGCTCTCCGAGAATGCCGCATTGCTGAGCGCGGTGGTGGAGGCTGCCAGCAAGCTGCGCCGGGCACAGGTGGCCGTTTGTGTGCCGTACCCGTATCTGGCTCAAGCACAGCAATCGCTCGCAGGAAGCCAGGTAAGCTGGGGTGCGCAGAACGTGAGCCAACATCCCAAGGGCGCCTACACGGGCGAGGTCTCCGCCGGCATGTTGCGCGACTTTGCGTGTGCCTACGCGATCGTAGGTCATTCGGAGCGGCGCGCACTGTTCGGCGAAGACAGCGCAACCGTCGCAGCGAAGTATCAGGCTGCAAGCGAGGGCGGGCTCACACCCATCCTCTGTGTCGGCGAGACGTTGCAGCAGCGCGAGGCGGGAGAGACCGAGCGCGTGGTCGACGAGCAGTTGTCCGCCGTCACCAGCCGGTTGGGTTGGAAAGCGTTGAGTAAGGGTGTGATCGCCTACGAGCCGGTCTGGGCGATCGGCACCGGGAAGACGGCAACCCCGGAGCAAGCGCAGGCCGTGCACCGTTACCTGCGCGAGCGCATCGCCGCCGAAGAGCCGGACATTGCACGCAGTCTGCGCCTGCTGTACGGGGGCAGTGTGAAGGCCGCCAATGCGGCAGATTTGTTCGCCATGCCGGACATTGACGGCGGGCTGATCGGGGGCGCCTCATTGGACGCCGTGGAATTCAGGGCAATCTGCATTGCTGCAGACAACGCCGGGACTTGAAAGCGATGCTGGCAATATTGATTCTTGTGGTACACGTAATCGCCGCTGCCGGACTGGTGGGGCTGGTGCTCCTTCAGCACGGCAAAGGCGCGGATATGGGGGCTGCGTTCGGCAGCGGGGCTTCGGGCAGCTTGTTCGGTGCATCCGGGTCGGCAAACTTCTTGAGCCGGACGACCGCGGTGCTGGCTGCTGTGTTCTTCCTTACCAGCATGGGGCTCACGTACGTTACCGGTCACAAGCCGCAGGCGAGTAGCGTGATGGAAGGACACAAGACCGAGCAGCCGGCTGCGCCGGCGCCGGCACAGCCGGCCAAGCCTGCGGAAACGGCACCCGCACCGGCGGACTCCAAGAATAGCGAGATCCCGAAGTAGAGCGAGGCGACTCGGCCCGCGGCGCTGGACCGAAAGCCAATCGCCGGCGTGCAATTGCCGATGTGGTGAAATTGCCGATGTGGTGAAATTGGTAGACACGCCATCTTGAGGGGGTGGTGGGGAAACCCGTGTGAGTTCGAGTCTCACCATCGGCACCAGCGATTTCGGCGTGTGGGGGTTTTGCGCAGCACGGATTCGGGCCTGCGCGCAAATGACCGCGAGGGGGAGCTCTTCACGCGACGGAGTGGAGTCGCGGTGCGCATCGGCACGAGTCCGCCCTTAGGGTCGGCTCCTGAAGCTTGACATGCTTTCACAGTACTTTCCGATCTTGCTGTTCATCTGCGTCGGCCTGGGGCTCGGCGTACTGCTGCCGCTGTTGGGTGGCGGCGCCAGTCGGCTGCTCGGTGTGCATCGGCCCGATCCGGAGAAGCTCTCACCTTACGAGTGCGGCTTCGAAGCGTTCGAAGACGCGCGCATGAAATTCGATGTGCGCTACTACCTGGTGGCGATCCTGTTCATCCTGTTCGATCTCGAGATCGCCTTCCTGTTTCCGTGGGCGGTCGTGCTGCGCGAAATCGGCTTGTTCGGCTTCGTATCGATGATGATCTTTCTTGGGATTCTGGTAGTCGGCTTCATATATGAATGGAAACGCGGAGCTCTGGAATGGGAATAGCGCGGCCAGGCGCTCGCTACTCTGAGCGGCACCTCTTTCCATGGAGTCCAGAATCCCGCTCCAGCCTGTATCAAGAGTGAAACCATGAGTATCGAAGGCGTCACCGAAAAAGGCTTTGTCACCACCACGCTGGACAACGTGATCAACTGGACGCGTACCGGCTCGCTCTGGCCGATGACATTCGGCCTGGCTTGCTGCGCGGTCGAGATGATGCACGCCGGTGCAGCCCGCTACGACCTCGACCGCTTCGGCGTCGTGTTCCGCCCCAGCCCTCGCCA
>Ga0335082_10009119_pt1 | contig 10797 bp, 12 predicted proteins | sample Lox_Sample_41_FD_206718 | JGI IMG/M metagenome (GOLD analysis project Ga0335082, IMG submission 206718) | Soil microbial communities from Loxahatchee National Wildlife Refuge, Florida, United States - Lox_Sample_4.1 | ecosystem: Environmental > Terrestrial > Soil > Wetlands | place: USA... | reverse complement strand
ACGGCGATGGGTTTCATGGCGCCGTGCTTCCTCGCGAGCGACTTGCGCCGCGAGGCGAGGGCCGAGAGCAGCTCATCGAGCTTGTCCTCCGATTGCAGGTCGCGCAGGTTCTTCGTGTTGGGCGAGGAGATGTTCACCGCCACGTAGGTCGCCCTCGCGTACACCGCGTCGAGGCAGGCGAGGTAGTCGTCGGCGGCCTTCTCGATCGGCGTGTCGAAGTTCTTCCCGATGTTGATGCCCAGCACGCCGCGGTAGCTCGAGCGCTCGACGTTGGCGAGGAGCTTGTCCAGGCCGTCGTTGTTGAATCCCATGCGGTTGATGAGGGCCTCGTGCTCGACCAGCCTGAACAGGCGCGGCCGGGGATTGCCCGGCTGCGGCCGGGGCGTCACGGTGCCGATCTCGATGAAGCCGAAGCCCAGGGCCGCGAGCGCGTCGATGTACTCGCCGTTCTTGTCGAGCCCGGCGGCGAGGCCCACCGGGTTGGGGAACGTGATGCCCATCACGCTCCTGGATTCGTCGCGCCCCTCGCCCGCGCCGAGGATGGCGGCGGCGCTCCCCAGCTTCGAGAGGGACTTCAGCGTGAGGTCGTGGGCGACTTCGGGATCGAGCTTGAAGAGCGCGGCGCGGGCGAGGGAGTAGAGCACTTACGCGAGCCGCTTCCACTCACCCCGGGCGAGGCCCTCGATCGGCTTGAACTGGTTCTTGTAGCTCATCTTGCGGCTCTGGGCGATCCAGTAGCCCAGGTACACGTAGGCGAGGTTGCGGCGGCGCGCCTCCTCGATCTGCCAGAGGATGTTGTACGTGCCGTACGAGGCGCGGGGCACGAGCGGATCGAAGAACGTGTACACCGACGAAAGCCCGTCGGCCAGCTCGTCCACGATGGACACCATGCGAAGCTCGCCCTGCTCGCGGAACTCGATGAGGCGCGTTGCAACGTTCGACTGCAGCAGGAAGTGCGCGTACTGCTCGCGGCTGTCGTGGTCCATTCCGCCGCCGCGGTGGCGCTCGCTCTGGTAGAGGCGGTAGAGCGCGTAGTGCTCGGCGTTGAACTTGAGCTCGCCGTAGCGCGGCTCCAGGTGCTCGTGGCGTGCGATGGCGCGTCGCTGCGTGCGCGTGGGCGCGAACTCGGGCACCACCACGCGAACCGGCAGGCACGCGTGGCAGTGGTCGCAATAGGGGCGGTACGTGAACGCGCCGCTGCGCCGGAAGCCCGCGGAGACGAGCGCGCTGTAGGTCTCGGTGTCGATGAGGTAGCTCGGCGTGGCGACCTGCGAGCGCGCGAGCTTCCCGGGCAGGTAGCTGCACGGATAGGGCGCGGTCGCGTAGAACTGCAGGTTCGCGATCGGAAGGTCGTTGAGCTTCGCCATTTTTCCTGCCTCAACCCCAGCGGGAGCCGGACGGGGGATATTGTATCGACTCCCGCAGCCGTTGCGCGAACTCCGACCTCGCGATCTCCCGGGCGCCCATGGAGGCGAGGTGCGCCGTGGACTGCTGGCAGTCGATGAGGCGGAAGCCCTCGGCCTCGAGGCGCTGCACCAGGGCCACGAGCGCGACCTTGGAGGCGTCGGGCGCCCGCGCGAACATCGACTCGCCGAAGAACACCTTGCCGAGCGCCATGCCGTAGAGGCCGCCCACGAGCTCGCCCTCGCGCCACGATTCCACCGAGTGCACGAATCCCATCGCGTGCAGCGCCGTGTAGGCCTCGATCATCTCGGGGACGATCCACGTGCCCGACTGCCCCTCGCGCGGCGCGGCGCATTGCGCGATCACCTCGGGGAAGGCCGTGTCGAAGCGCGTCTCGTAGTCGCGGCGGGCGAGCCGCTTGCGCAGCGAGTGCGAGACGCGCAGCTCGCGGGGGAAGAGCACCATGCGCGGATCGGGCGACCACCAGAGGATCGGGTCGCCCTCGGAATACCACGGGAAGATGCCGTGGGAGTACGCGTCGATCAGCCGCCCGGGCGAAAGGTCGCCGCCGGCGCACAGCAGGCCGTTGGGCGCGGCAAGAGCCCTCTCGACCGGCGGGAAGGGCGCGCTTCCGCGGATCCAGGGAATCATCCCCGGATTCTCGCAGGAATCAGGAGCGGATCTTCACCGCGTCCAGGGCAGTCCCGAGGAGCGCCAGCCGTCGCCGGAGCCGGGGTGGCCCTCGAAGCCCCCGAGGATGTTGTAGGCCTTCTCGAAGCCCGCGGAGGCCGCCACGAGGGCCGCATGGTGCGAGCGCACGCCGCTGCGGCAGAGGAAGAGCAACGCCTGCGAGGGCTCGAACGACTCGCGCAGTTGCCGCAGGAACTCGTGGATCTCGTCGGCGCGGCCGTCGCGCGGCCAGACGATGAGCGGCGGGCCCTCCACGTGCCCCACGTCGCGCCACTCGCCGGGGGTGCGGACGTCCACGATGCTCGCCGCGCCGGCCTGGGCGAGGCGGTGCGCTTCGGCCGGCGTCACGGCCCCCGCGTAATGAAGCCCCATGCGGTGGCCGCGATGGGCCGCGCGCTCGAGGATCTCCGCGGGTGTCTCCAGTTGTTCGTCGTCGATCTGCCTTGCGCTCACCGATGGTTCTCCACCTCGAGTGTTCCGGATCCCCACGCCATCCCCGGGTTGCCGCACGGCATGATACGCGAGCGGCCCGGGTCGGGCTCGAGCCCGAGGTTGCGCCAGAGCTTGCTCATTGGATGAAGAAGCGCGCCCTGCGTGGTGCCAGATAGACCACCTTGCCCCGGGAAATGTTCATGCCTTCGTAGCGGTCGCGTGGGACCTCGACCTCCACCACGTCGCCCGTGTCCTTCCGGGAGAGCTCGACGCGCACGATCGAGCCGAGCGCCACCGCGTGGTCCACGGTGGCCGCCATGCCCAGGCCGTTGCCCTGGACCGCGATATCGACGTCGTGCGGGCGCACGTAGGCGGTGGCGGGCGCGTCGACGATCGCGTCGCAACCCGGCGCGGCGAGGCGCCGGCCGCCCACGTCCGCGATGCCGCGGCTCACGCGGCCCTCGAAGAGGTTCACGTTGCCGAGGAACTGGTACACGAAGGGCGTGGCCGGATTGTCATACACCTCGCCGGGCGTGCCCACCTGCTCGATGTGCCCGCGATTGACGATCACCACGCGGTCGGCCACCTCGAGCGCTTCCTCCTGGTCGTGCGTCACGAAGACGCTCGTGAGCTGAATCTCGTCGTGCAGGCGCCGCAGCCAGCGCCGAAGCTCGCGGCGCACCTTCGCGTCCAGCGCGCCGAACGGCTCGTCGAGCAGCAGCACCTTGGGCTCGATGGCAAGCGCCCGGGCGAGCGCTATGCGCTGGCGCTGCCCGCCCGAGAGCTGGTGCGGGTAGTGGTCGGCGAGCCAGTCGAGCTGCACGAGCTTGAGGAGCGACGTCACCTTCTCGCAGATCGCCTGCTTCGAGGGGCGCACGGCTCGCGGACGGACCCGAAGGCCGAAGGCCACGTTCTCGAAGATCGTCATGTGCCGGAAGAGCGCGTAGTGCTGGAAGACGAAGCCCACGTTCCTCGCGCGCGCGCTCACCTCGGTGGCGTCTTCTCCGTGGACGTGGATGCGGCCCTCGTCGGGCGCCTCCAGGCCCGCGATCACGCGAAGCAGCGTGGTCTTCCCGGACCCCGAGGGTCCCAGCAGCGCCACCAGCTCGCCGGGCGCGATGTCGAGGCTCACGTCGTGAAGGGCTTCGAACGTTCCGAAGCGCTTGGAGACGCGGTCGATGCGGATGCTCATGCGGCGACCGGCAGCCCGTTGGCGTCGAAGAGCCCCTCGAAGAGCACGGAGCTCAGGTAGCGCTCGCCCGAGTCGGGAAGGATCACCACGATCGTCTTTCCGGCATTCTCCGGGCGCTGCGCGATGCGCACCGCGGCCGCTGTCGCGGCGCCGCAGGAGATCCCCGAGAGGATTCCTTCCTCGCGGGCGAGGCGCCGCGCGAACTGGACCGCCTCCTCGTTGGTCACGGTCTCCACGGCGTCGATGAGCGACAGGTCGAGGATCTCGGGAATGAAGTTCGCCCCGATGCCCTGGATCTTGTGGGGCGCGGGCTTGAGCGGCTCGCCGGCGCGCCTCTGGGTGATGAGCGGGCTTGCCGCCGGTTCGACGGCGACCGACTGGATGGCCTTGCCCTTCGTCTTCTTGATGAAGCGCGAGACGCCCGTGATGGTGCCGCCCGTGCCCACGCCCGAGACGAAGATGTCGATGGCCCCGCCGGTGTCTTCCCAGATCTCCGGCCCGGTGGTTCGCTCGTGGATCGCCGGATTGGCGGGGTTCTTGAACTGCTGCAGCAGCACGTAGCGCGACGGATCGGAGGCCGCGATCTCCTCGGCCCTGGCTACGGCGCCGGCCATGCCCTTGGCGCCCTCGGTGAGGACGAGCTTCGCGCCGTAGGCGAGGAGCAGCTTGCGGCGCTCGACCGACATGGTCTCGGGCATGGTGAGGGTGATCGGGATGCCGCGCGCCGCGGCCACGAACGCGAGCGCGATGCCGGTGTTGCCGCTGGTGGGCTCGACGATCTCCTTGCCGGGCCCGAGCAGGCCGCGCTGCTCCGCGTCCCACACCATGGAGGCGCCGATGCGGCACTTCACGGAGTAGGCGGGATTCCGGCCCTCGATCTTGGCGAGCACCGTGGCGCGGGCGCCGTCGGTGACGCGGTTGAGGCGCACAAGCGGCGTGCGCCCGATGGAAAGCGAGTTGTCTGCGTAGGGGGCGGTCATGTCTTCTCCTTGTCGTGGTGCGATTCCACCCAGCTCTTGAGGGCCAGCGTCACCAGCGCGATGAGCGCCAGCACGGAGGCGCATGCGAACGCGGCGGCGATCTGGTATTCGTTGTAGAGGATCTCGATGTGCAGCGGCAGCGTGTTGGTGAGGCCGCGGATGTGCCCCGAGACCACGGACACCGCGCCGAACTCGCCCATGGCGCGCGCGGTGCAGAGGATCACGCCGTAGACGAGGCCCCACTTCACGTTGGGCAGCGTCACGCGCCAGAGGATGTTCCAGGAGCTCGCGCCCAGCAGCACCGCGGCCTCCTCCTCGTCGCGTCCCTGCGCCTGCATGAGGGGGATCAGCTCCCGCGCCACGAACGGGAAGGTCACGAAGATCGTCGCGAGCACGATCCCGGGCACCGCGAAGATCACCTTCGCGTCGTGCTCCGAGAGCCATGGCCCGAGCCAGCCCTGCATTCCGAACACGAGCACGTAGATCAATCCCGAGACCACGGGCGAGACGGAGAACGGAAGGTCGATGAGGGTCACCAGCACGCTCTTTCCCGGAAAGTCGAACTTGGCGATGGCCCAGGCCGCGGCGATGCCGAAGGCGAGGTTCGCGGGCACTGCGATGGCGGCGGCGAGCAGCGTGAGCCGGATCGCGGAGGCGGCGTCGGATTCCGTCACGGCCGCGGCGTAGGCTTCCCAGCCCTTGCGCAGCGCCTCGAAGAACACCGCCGCGAGCGGCACGAACAGGAAGAGGGCGAGGTACGCGAGCGCCCCGGCGATGAGCAGCGCGGGCACCCACGCGGCCGGCCTCGGCCGGGCGCGCGAGGCTGCGGCGGACGGGACGGACTCGAGCACCGCCGCCATCGCTAGGCCCGGTCGCCCGCGTAACGCCGCGACCACCACTGCAGCAGGTTGATGGCGAGCAGCAGTGCGAATGAGGCGGCGAGCATCACCATCGCGATGGCCGTGGCTCCCGCGTAGTCGTACTGCTCGAGCCTGGTGATGATCATGAGCGGGGCGATCTCGGAGACCATGGGCATGTTGCCCGCGATGAAGATCACCGAGCCGTACTCGCCGACGGCGCGCGCGAACGCGAGCGCGAAACCGGTAAGCAGCGCCGGCAGCACCGTGGGCAGGATGACGCGAACGAACGTCTGGGCCGGCGTCGCGCCCAGCGATTGCGCGGCCTCTTCCAGTTCCCGCTCGAGGTCCTCGAGCACCGGCTGCACGGTGCGCACGACGAAAGGCAGCCCGATGAAGACGAGCGCGACCAGCACCCCCAGCCGCGTGAACGCGACTTTCACGCCGAACGCGTCCAGGAGCGGCTTTCCGATCCATCCGTTGGGTGCGTAGATCGCCGTGAGCGCGATGCCCGCGACGGCGGTCGGCAGCGCGAAGGGCAGGTCCACGAGGGCATCGACGAGGCGCCGCCCCGCGAATCGATAGCGCACCAGCACCCACGCGATGAGCAGTCCGAACACGGCGTTCACGGCCGCGGCCGCGAACGCGGCCCCGAAGGAGAGCTCGAACGATGCGATGACGCGCGGGGCTGTCGCCGCCGCGACGAAGGCATCCCACGAGAGCGTGAGAGTCTTCAGGAAGGCGGCCGACAGGGGCAGCAGCACCACGATGCCCAGATAGAGCAGGGTGCAGCCCAGCGCGATGCCGAAGCCCGGCAGGACGCTGTGGGAGCGTCGGATGGCGATCACGCTCGCCGGCCTTTCGCGGGACTCGTCATCGCTATTTCCCTTTCGGCTGGTAGATCTGGTCGAAGATGCCGCCTTCGGCGAAATGCGTCTTCTGGGCCTTCTGCCAGCCGCCGAAGGTCTCGTCGATGGTGAACAGGCTCACCTTCGGGAATTGCTTTTCGTATTTCGCGGCCACTTTCGCGTCGATCGGCCGGTAGTAGTTGCGTGCGGCGATGTCCTGTCCCGTGGGCGAGTAGAGGTACTCGAGGTACGCTTGCGCCACCTTTCGGGTGCCGTGCTTGTCCACGACCTTGTCCACGAGGGAAACCGGCGGCTCGGCGAGGATGCTCTGCGGCGGGTACACGATGTCGAACCTGTCCGCGCCGAATTCCTTGAGGGCGAGGTACGCCTCGTTCTCCCAGGCGAGCAGCACGTCGCCGATGCCGCGTTCGGCGAAAGTGATCGTGGAGCCGCGCGCGCCCGAATCCAGCACCGGCACGTTCGCGTACAGCTTCGAGATGAATTCCCTGGCCTTCGCCTCGCTGCCGCCCGGTCGGCGCAGCGCGGAGCCGTAGGCCGCGAGGTAGCCCCAGCGCGCCCCCCCGGAGGTCTTGGGGTTCGCGGTGATCACCGATACGCCGGGCTTCGCGAGGTCGCTCCAGTCGCGGATGCCCTTGGGGTTTCCCTTGCGCACGACGAAGATGTAGGTGGAGGTGTACGGAGCGCTGTTGTGCGGAAGGCGCTTCTGCCAGTCGGCGGGAATGAGCCTCGCCTTCTCCGAGATTTCGTCGATGTCGTAGGCGAGGGCGAGCGTCACCACGTCGGCCTCGAGGCCATCGACGACCGAGCGCGCCTGCTTGCCGGAGCCGCCGTGGGACTGCTTGACGACGACCTTCTCGTGCGCTTCGCCTTCCCAATACGCGGCGAAGGCCTTGTTGTATTCCTGGTAGAGCTCGCGCGTCGGGTCGTAGGAAACGTTGAGCAGCGTGACATCGGCCTGGGCGATGGTGGCGAAAAACGAAGCCGCGAGGGCCGCGAGGGCTCCCTTGATGCGATTCATGCCGGATCCTTTGGAGTCGGTGGAGAGGGGGAAGATCGTCTCAGCCGAACCGACATCGCTCCGCGCCCGCGGCGGCGACTGCTTCCACGGCGCCGAAGACCTCGCCCACGCACATGAGCACGGGCCCCGCTGCACGGGGCCGCTCCGCCGATGCGAGCGCGCCGAGCGTGGTGAACTCACGCTTCTCCTCCGCGAGGGTCGCGCTCTCCACGAGGGCCGCAGGCGTGGCCGCGGGCTTGCCGCTACGAATCAGGTTGGCCGCGATGGCTTGCGATGCTCCCGCGGCCATGTAGAGCACGACGCTGTCCGCCCCGATCGCCGCGGGAAGCCATTCGGATTCGCTCTCGTCGCGGCCCACCCGGGGCGTGACGAATGCGACCGTGCGCGCCACGCCGCGGCGCGTGAGGGAGATCCGGAGGGCCGCGGCGGCGGCGAGCGCCGCCGTGACTCCGGGAACGACCTCGACTTCGATGCCCGCGGCATGCAGCGCGTCGATCTCCTCCTGGGCGCGGCCGAAGATCATGGGATCGCCGCCCTTGAGGCGCACGACCACCTCGTGCGTGCGCGCCGCCTCGATCAACGCGCGGATGATGAATCGCTGCTCCGTGGAGACCTTTCCATAGCGCTTGCCCACGTCCATCCTGCGGGCGCGCTTGGCGAGCGCGAGCGTGTCCGGGTGCACGAGCGCGTCGTGCAGCACGATGTCGGCGGATTCCAGCAGCCGCGCGGCGCGAAGCGTGAGGAGGTCCGGCGCCCCGGGGCCGGCGCCCACGAGATAGACCTTACCCACGTGCGATGTCCGAGATCATTCCGGCCGCCACGGTCTGGTGGGTCGCTTCGTCCACGAGGATGAAGCTTCCCGTGGCGCGATTGTCGGCGTAGCGATCGGCGGCGATGGGGCTCGCCACGCCGATGCGTGCCGTGCCGATGTCGTTGAACGTAAGCGTGGCCGCGCCGGCATCGGCGCCCAGCGTTTCGAGGTCGAGGCGCGAGTGCAGCTGCTCGACCGCCGCGCGCACGCTCTTCGTGCCGTGCTTGAGCCAATAGCGCCGCCCGGGCGCGAGGGGCTCGCGGTCGAGCCACGCGAGGCGGGCGTCGAATCGCCGTGCGGCGGCCGGCGCGTCCTTCACGTGGGAGAGGATGTCGCCGCGCGCGATGTCCACCTGGCGGTCGAGCACGACGGTGATCGATCGTCCCGCGCCCGCGGCGGGCAGCGTGCCGTCGAGCGTCACGATCTCGGCGACGCGCGCCTCGTGGCCTTCCGGGGAAGAGAGCACCGTGTCGCCCGCGCGGATCACGCCGGACTCGACGCGCCCGAGATAGCCGCGATGCTCGCCGCGCGCGCCGAATCGCGAGCGCGACACGAGCTGGACCGGAAGGCGAAGGTGCCGCGATGCGCGCGCCGGTTCCGCGCTTTCCAGCACGTCGAGGAGCGTGGGGCCTTCGTACCAATCGAGGTTCCCTCCGCGGCGCACCACCATGTCGCCTTCGAGGGCGGACATGGGGATGAGCGACACGCCCGGAAGGCCCAGCGATTCGGCGATGGCGGCGAAGTCCGCGGCGATCTCCTCGTAGACCGAGCGGTTCCAGCCCACCTGGTCCATCTTGTTCACGGCGACCACCACGCGCGGAATGCCGAGCAGGGCCGCGACCGCGGCGTGGCGGCGCGTCTGCCGCGAGATGCCGCGCGTGGCGTCCACGAGGATCACCGAGAGGTCGGAGGTGCTCGAACCCGTCACCATGTTGCGCGTGTACTGCTCGTGCCCCGGGTTGTCCGCGATGATGAAGCGGCGATTCGGCGTGGCGAAGTAGCGGTACGCCACGTCGATGGTGATGCCCTGCTCGCGCTCGAGGGTGAGCCCGTCGGTGAAGAGGGCGAGGTCCAGGCGCTGCGCGCCGCGCCGGGCGCTCGTCCGGGCCACGGCGGCGAGCTGGTCTTCGAGCAGCCCCTTGGCGTCGAGCAGGAGCCGGCCGATGAGCGTGCTCTTGCCGTCGTCCACCGAGCCCGCGGTGGTGAATCGAAGCGTTCCCGCCGGCCGCATCAGAAGTACCCCTCTCGCTTGCGAAGCTCCATGGACGCTTCCGACGTCTGGTCGTCCATGCGGGTGGCGCCGCGCTCGGTGACGGTGGTGGTGGCGGTCTCGGCGATGATCCTGTCGATGGTGTCCGCATCGGAGGCCACGGGGCACGTGCAGGTGATGTCGCCCACGGTGCGGAAGCGCACGCGGCGCCTGACGACCTGCTCGCCTTCGCGCGGCGGCGTGAGCTCCGTCACCGGCACGAGCAGGCCCTTGCGCAGGACCACGTCGCGATCGTGCGCGTAGTAGATGCGGGGAACCTCGAGCCTTTCGCGGGCGATGTACTGCCAGATGTCGAGCTCGGTCCAGTTGGAGAGCGGGAAGACGCGCAGGTGCTCGCCCCGGGCGAGGCGCGCGTTGTAGAGGCTCCAGAGCTCCGGGCGCTGGTTGCGCGGGTCCCACTGGCCGAACTCGTCGCGGTGCGAGAGGATGCGCTCCTTGGCGCGGGCCTTCTCCTCGTCGCGCCGCGCCCCGCCGAAGAGCGCGTCGAACTCGAATTCCCTCACCGCGTCCAGGAGCGTCACCGTCTGGTGGACGTTGCGGCTTTCGTCGGGGCGCCGCAGCTTCACGCGGCCGGCGCGGATGGAATCGCCGACGCTGCGCACGATGAGGCGCTCGCCCAGCTCGGCGGCCCGCCGGTCGCGGAAGTCGATCACCTCGGGAAAATTGTGCTCGGTATCGATGTGCAGCAGCGGGAAGGGAAAGCGGTCCGGACGGAACGCCTTCTCGGCGATGCGCAGCATCACGATGGAGTCCTTGCCGCCCGAGAAGAGCAGCGCCGGATTGGCCGTCTCGCCCACCACCTCGCGCATGATGTGGATCGCCTCGCCCTCGAGCCAGTCGAGGTGCCCGGGATCGGGAGCGGGCTGCGGCTCGTGCCAGGATCCGGGGTCAGACCCCGGTTTCAGGACGGCGCTCATGCGGTCTCCACGACTCGCACGGGGATCGCGTGCAGGCCGCACTCCTTCCCGGCGGCGTCCTGCTCCCACCACCAGCGGCCCGCGCGGGGATGCTCGCCGGGCTTCACGGCGCGCGTGCAGGGCTCGCATCCGATCGAGGGGTACCCGCGATCGTGAAGCGCGTTGTAGGGGACGCGATTGTCGCGCAGATACCGCCAGACGTCGTCGTTGGTCCATTCCACGAGCGGGCTGAACTTCCACTTGCCGTTCACGGCGTCGTGCTCGACCTCGCCCGCGGCGGCACGGCTCGCGGCCTGCTCGCGCCGCAGCCCCGTGATCCATCCGCGCTTGCCGGCGAGCGCGCGTCGCAGCGGCTCG
>Ga0335082_10009118_pt1 | contig 10797 bp, 13 predicted proteins | sample Lox_Sample_41_FD_206718 | JGI IMG/M metagenome (GOLD analysis project Ga0335082, IMG submission 206718) | Soil microbial communities from Loxahatchee National Wildlife Refuge, Florida, United States - Lox_Sample_4.1 | ecosystem: Environmental > Terrestrial > Soil > Wetlands | place: USA... | reverse complement strand
TCACCCAGTATTTGTCGGAGCGGGCGTAGCAGCAGGAAACGTTCTTTTCCTCGCTGACGCCAGCGTCGGCGTGCTTCAGCCGATCGTGAATCTCCTGCAGTTCGCCGGCCTCGTCGACCTGGAAGCCGAGATGGTTGATGCCGGGTTGTCCGCCGCGGGTCGAGATGGCGAAGTTGACGCGGGGATCCTCCATCATCCACTTCGCGTAGTCGTCCTTCCGCACCGAGGGGGGCGCACCGAACAGCGTCGAGTAGAACTTGATGCTGTCGTCGAGGTTCTGGACAGCGACATGCACATGGAATCGTTTCATGTTGGCTCCTTGGAAGGTCCTGCACGGCAACAGCGGGGACGAAGGGCGGGCAACGTGGCGGTTGGCGTTGCACGGAATGGGAACACAGGCATCCTCGTCTAAGCGGACCGACGCCGGCGCTGCGCTGCAGGGGCGCAGGAGATGTCACACGTCGCGCCGCGGCAGCAGTTCCTGGTGAGATAGTCGACCAGGCCGTTCATCGCCTGGTAGTTGGCGCGGTAGTAGATGAACCGGCCCTCCTGACGCGTCGTCACGAGCCCGGCGTGGTAAAGCTCCTTGAGGTGGAAGGAGAGCGTCGCGGGTGCCACCTTGAGTGATGCGCCAATCTCGCCCACGGCGAGGCCCGTTGGCCCGGCCTCGACCAACAGACGGTAGATGGAAAGGCGCGACTCCTGGGCGAGCGCGGCGAGGGAGGTGACGGCCTGTTTGGAATCCATGATTCGATATTACTCGAATCATCAAAACAAGCAAGCCGCCCTCCCCCGCGACGACGAACGGTCACATCGCGGTCATACCGCAGCTGCCGAAAGCGCTAAGGTTGGACCCGGAATGCGGAGTGGCGCCCCGAACACGAATCGACCGTGCGAACTGCTCAACGCCGCGTGAGATAATTCGCGCCGCAGCGCCCCGGTAGCTCAGTGGATAGAGCAGCCCCCTCCTAAGGGGCAGGTCGCACGTTCGATTCGTGTTCGGGGCGCCACTCCTTGCGCGGACGGCTGCGCCGCAGCCGCGCGACCAGCGGCAGCACGAACGCGAGGATGGCCAGCACCGACAGCACGCCGCTGATCGGCCGCGTGAAGAACACGGTCCAGTCGTTGTCGTAGCGGATCATCGTGCGCAGGAATGCGGTCTCCGCGAGCGGCCCCAGGATCGTCCCGAGCACCATCGGCGCGATGGGAAAGCGCAGCCGGTCGAAGAGATAGCCCACGATGCCGAAGACCACCACCATCGCGACGTCGGAGATGTTGTTGCGCTCGGCATAAGAGCCCACGATGCAGAACAGCACCACGATCGTGATGATGATCGGCTGCGGGATCTTCAGCACCTTCACGACGAGCCCGATCCAGAAGAAGCCGATCACGCACATGCCGATCACGCCGACGAAGAGCGAGGCGAGGATCGCGTAGGCGGTGTCGGGCTGCGTGACGAAGATCTCGGGCCCGGGCTGCACGCCGTGCAGCAGGAACGCTCCGAGGATCACCGCGGTCGCGCCGCTTCCCGGCAGTCCCAGCGCGAGCAGCGGCACCATGTGGCCGGCCACGGACGCGGTCGACGCGATCTGAGGGGCGACGATGCCCTGCGGAACGCCGCTGCCCAGCGGCCGGTCGCGCTTCGAGTACTGCTGCTCGATGCCGTATGCGACGAACGACGTGATCACCGCACCCGCGCCCGGAACGACGCCCAGCACGGTGCCGAGCCCGGTGCTGCGGCAGATGGTCCCGCGCAGCGCCCAGATCTCGCGCCATGAAGGAAAGCGCGTCCCGACGACCTTCGATCCCATCGCCTCGCCGTTGAGGGTGAGCCGGCGGCCGAAGCGCACGAACACCTCGCCCAGGCCATAGGCGCCCACCAGCACGGTCACGTAGTTGATGCCGCCGGCGAGCAGCGGCTGGCCGAAGGTGAACCGCTCGTTGCCGTACGTGCTGTCGATGCCGACCGTGGCGATCATGAGGCCGAAGAAGAGGCTGAGGAGCGCATGCGCGAGCGAGCTCGTGGCGAGGCACACGACGGTCGCGAGGCCCAGTGCGATGACCGCGAAGTAGTCCGGCGAGTCGAACGTGAGCGCGAAGCGCGCGAAGGGCCCGGCGAGCGTCACCATCACGCCCGACGAGACGAGGCCCCCGATGAGCGCCGCGATGCACGCCCACCCGAGCGCCTTCGCCGCCTGGCCCTTGAGGTTCATGTTGTATCCGTCCCAGAGCAGCGGGACGTCCGAGGGCTCGCCCGGGATCTTGTACAGGATGGCGGTGAAGCAGCCCCCGTACGTGCCCGCGATGTAGATCGCGGTGAGAAGGATGATCGAGGGCTCGACCGCCATCTTGTAGGTGAAGGGCAGCGTGAGCACGATGCCCAGCACCAGGCCCAGACCCGGCATGATCGAGACCGCCATGCCGATGAGCAGCCCCACCACCAGCATGCCGAAGTTGTAGGGGACGAACACGTGCGCGAATCCGATGGCCAGGTCGTGCGCGAGCGCGGTCATTGGATGTCTCGCCTAACGGATGCCCATCAGTTCCATGATGAAGGCGGACAGGCGCGCGAACGGCTCGTGCCCGAGCGGCAGCGCGACATAGACGACCTTCATGAAGATGAAGACGAACGCGAGCGCCGCGATCGCGCCGGTCACCAGCGCGGCCAGCGGCCGCCGGTAGTTGCCCACGTAGATGAAGACCGCGGTGAAGGCGAAGGTCGCCAGGAAATAGCCGATCTCCTGCAGCAGCAGCACGTACACGCCCGTGAGCGCGATCGCCACCCACGGCAGCCACGGCGGAACGCGGTCCTCCGGCTCATGCTCGTCGACCACGGCCGGCCCCGGCTCCACGTGGCTCGCGATGTCGGTCGTCCACAGGTTGCGAAGGACCTCCCACACGCAGGTGCCTGCCGCGAGCAGCAGGATCGTCTTGGGCCAGATGTCCGCGCCGAGCTGTCCATCGGGCCCGCCGGGAATGGCGTAGGCGCGCACGAGCAGGAAGCCGCACAGCGAGAGGATCAGCAGGTACGGCAGGACCGCCGGGTGGACGAACCGCGTGAAGGTCTGCACGACGCGCAAGGCAGTGTCCCGGGGATCGGCGCGCTACTTCGAGTTGTGGATCTCTCTGGATCGCTGCAGCCACCGGCGGATGAATTCGCTCGCCTGCTCGGCCGTCACGACCGAGTCCGCCAACGCGCTTTCGCGCTGCAGCGCCGCGCGGTAGGTCGGTGTCGCGACCGCCTTGGTGAGGGCCGCCGTGAGCTTGTCCACGATGGGGCGCGGGGTGCCGGCCTTCACGTACAGCGCGCGAAAATGGATGAGCGACGCGTCGTAGCCCTGCTCCTTCGAGGTCACGACGTCGGGAAACTGCGAGTCCCTCTGGTCGGCGAACATCAGGATCGGGCGCATCTGCTTGCCGTTCACGTACGAGATGACGTCGCCGGGCTGCGTGAACAGCAGGTCGTTGTGGCCGCCCAGCACCGATGCGATGCGCTCGCCGGGCTTGTCGTACGGCACGAGGTCGAACTTCGCGCCGATCTTGCGGTTGAGGTACTTCACGATGAGGTCGCCGGAGCTGCCGAAGCCGTCGAAGGCCACGCTCACGCGCCGCGACTTCGCCGCGCGCACGACGTCGTCCCACGTCTTGAAGGGGCTGTCCATCTTCACGAGCAGTCCCGGGTTCTGCTGGTCCACGATGCCGAGGCACGTGAACTCCTCGAGCTTGAAGAGCGGCTTGCCGGTCACCTCCAGCAGCACCGTCTCCGAGGTGACCAGCTCGAGGTTGTAGCCGTCGGCCCGCTCGGCCCGCAGCTTCATGAGCCCGGTCTGGCCGGTGCCGCCCGGAACGTTGAGCACCGGCATGGAGCCGCCCAGGACCATCTCGAGCTCCTTCGCGAGCGCACGCCCGATGTAGTCGGCGCCGCCGCCGGTCCCCCAGGGCACGATGAAATTGACGGGCCGCGAGGGGTACGCCTCGTCGGCGAGCACGCCGGGCGCGAGGGCGAGCCCCGCGCAGGCACAGGACAAAAGGAGCAACCACTGCCCGACGAACGCCGGCGTTCTGCGCATCGCCATCCCTCCTCCTCCGCGTCCGCGAATCGCGTCTGCGAGTGCCGCTGCGCCAGGGTGGTCGCGCGGCATACTTGTATGCCTATAGTGGATGTTTATAGCAGACATTCCCGGGGGGATTTGTCAGGAAGTTGACACATCCCGACTGTCCTCTTTGCGACAGACCGCGCGAACGCATCCATTGCACTATTTCCGCAAGCGCCCCTTGCCCCTTTCCCTGTGCGAGTAGAGCTGCAGTCGCCCCACGAGACCCACACCTTCGAAGCGCCGAGCGGCGAGCCGATCCTGTTCGCCGCGCTGCGGCAACGCTTCGAGGTCCCCTACGGCTGCGCGAGCGGGACGTGCGGCACGTGCCGCGTGAAGTGCGTGTCGGGCGCGATCGCGAACGCGTGGCACGGCGCGCCGGGGATGAACGGCGGCGAGGCCGGCGAAGTGCTGCTTTGCCAGTGCTCGGCGCTGGGCGACGTGGTCCTGCAGACGCGCTCGCCGGTGAAGCGCAGCGCCGCCGATGCGCCTGTCGGCGGCCATCTCGAAGGCGAGCTGCGGCCCGGACGCGTGGTGGCGCGCGACGTGATGGAATTCGCCGTCGCGCTCGATGCGCCGATGAGCTTCGAAGCCGGGCAATTCGCCGCGCTCGAGATTCCCGGCGTCGAGGGGCGGCGCATGTACTCGATGACGAACTACGAGCGCGCATCGACGCGGCTCGACTTCGTGGTGAAGCGAAAGCCCGGCGGCGCCTTCTCCAGCCGGCTCTTCTCCGCCGGAGCGCGGCCGGCGCGGGTGAAGGTGTTCGGGCCCCTCGGGCGCGCGAGCTTCGTGCCCTCGCTCGACAAGGAGCTCATCGTCGTCGCCGGCGGCAGCGGCATCGCCGGGATGATGTCGATCCTCAGGCACGCCGTGGACGAGCGCTATTTCGAGCGCCACCGGGGACGCGTGTACTTCGGCGTGCGCACATGGGCCGATGCGTTCTACCTCGCGCGTCTGTCGAAGATGGCGCGAGCGGCTCGCGGCGGGCTTTCGGTCACGCTGGCGCTCTCGGACGAGGACGCGCCCCCGGACGCGCAGGCGAAGTTCCCGGAGCTCAGTCTCGCCCGGGGCTTCGTCCACGAGGTGGCCGCCAGGGCCTGCGAGGGCCAGGGCCGCAATGCACGCGCCTACGTCGCCGGGCCGCCGCTCGCGGTCGAAGCGTCCTTGCGCTCGCTGCTCAGGCAGGCGAAAGTCCCGCCTGCCGAGATCCGTTACGACAAATTCGAGTAACCGCATGCCACGCAAATTCGTCTGCAAGCTGGCGGAGGTCGCGCCGGACACGCTCAGGCAGGTCGACCTCGCGCAGGATCGCAAGCTCTGCGTGATCAACGCGGGCGGCGAGTTCTTCGCCTGCCAGGCCTATTGCCCGCACCAGGGCATCGCGCTGTGCGAGGGAGTGCTCGACGGGACGACGCTCACCTGCCTCGAGCACCTGTGGCAATGGGACCTGCGCTCCGGCGAGCCGATGGGCATCGCCGAGCAGCCGCTGAACGTGGTGGCCGTGCAGGTCGAAGGCGACTCGCTCTACGTCGAGGACTGAGCGCCCTAGGAGCGCGCCGAGAGGCCTTCGCTCGGGGTCGCCGAGGCGAGCGCGTCGCAATCGGGCAGGATGATGTCGCGCTTGCGCATGCGCACGAGCCCGCGCTTGCGCAGGTCGCCCAGGGTCGCGTTCACGTACTGTCGCGACACGCCCGAGATCGCCGCGAGGTCCTCGTTCGTGAGCCTCAGGTCGATCACGGTCCCCAGCGGGCTCTGCACCGCGAAGCGCTCCGCGAGCGCGAGCAGCACGCCGCAGACGCGCTCGTAGCCGGATTCGGTCTCCAGCATGACGGCGAGCCGCGCCACCCAGCGCAGCCGAAGCGACAAGGCCTGGATCACCGCCTCGCTCAGCTCGGGGAACCGGCGCACCAGCGCCTCGAAGCGCAGGTACGGGATCACGTAGAGCGTGCAGGGCTCCAGGCATCGCAGCGTCATCTGCCGCGTGGTCTTCGAGCCCAGGTCGCCCGCGCCGAGGATGTCGCCCGCGCACCAGAAGCCGGTGGTGCCGGACTTGCCGTTGCGGCTCTGGTAGACCGACATCGCCTTGCCGTTCACGAGGAAGGCCGCGAATTCCGCCGGCTCGCCCTGGTTCCAGATGTTGCGGCCCTTGCGCACGACGCGACGCTCGCACTGCTCGACCACGGCGTCTCGGTACTCCTCCGGGATCGATCGCAGCACGTCCAGGTGGCCTCCGTTCTGCCCCTCCGAGACTCGCGCCATCGGCCGATTCTATCGCGGCCCGGCCCCTTTCAAGGGATCACGTAGTACACGCCGATGCCCAGCAGCACGACGGCGACGAAGGTCTTGAGCGCCTTCTCGTTGAAGTAGCTGTTGAGCCACGGGCCGAGCATCGAGCCGAAGAGGATCCCGGGAATCTCGGTGGCGACGAGCGCCCAGTCCACGTGCACGCGAAGCGCGAGATAGGTGGCCACGCTCACGGCGAGGGGAAGCATCAGCGCGACGAGGCTCGTGCCGACCACGAGGTACATCGGGAAGAGCAGCACGCTCGACATGAAGGGCGTGACGAGGAACCCCCCGCCCACGCCCACCAGCGAGCCCACGAAGGAGATCGCGAAGCCGCCGGCGGCGGCCGCGAGCGGCCTGAATTCGAACTCCTCGCCGCCGAACTGGATCGCCGCCAATCCCGGCGAGAGGGCGACCGTGCGCGCGTGGTGCTCGACGGCGAGGCGCGCGGTGCCCGTGCCGCGCACGTGCTTGTGCACCCGCTCGGAGGCCTCGCGCGCGCGCCGCAGTCCGAGGTTCCTGAGCGCGGCTTTCGCCCACCCTTCGTAGAGCACGCGCGCGGCGACGAAGGTCACGAGCAGCCCGAACACCGCGCGGTACTCGCGCATGTCCGAGAGGTATGTCTTCGAGATGTACGCGCCGAGGATCGCGCCGATCGGAGCGCCCACGCCGAAGCTCAGCGCGAGGCTCCAGACGATGCGCCCCTGGCGCTGGTACAGCGGCACCGAGACGATGCGGCTGGAGAACTCCATGATCTGGTTCACGACCTTGATCATGTTGGGGTCGGCCACCCCCAGGATGGAGATGTGGCCGACTCCGATGAGGATGCCTCCCCCGCCGCCTCCCATCGACATCAGGAAGCCGGCGAGGGTGCACCAGGCGAACGCGAGGAGAAGGTGCGACACGCGCGTTCCCGCGGCTCGCCGGCGCGGGCGAAGCGCCCTAGCCCTTCAGCCCCAGCGCGTCGATGGCCGCGCGCGAGAAGAAATTCACGCGCGTCTGCTCGTCGAGGTTCGGGTAGTTCTTGAGGTAGCGCACCACGCCCGAGACCCCGCTCGAATCCCAGTGCGGATAGTCGCTCGTGCAGGCCATGTTCTTGCCCTCGAACCACTTCATCGTCTCGCCGAGCAGCGCCTCCTCGGGCTCGAACGAGCAGATCACGCACTGGCGCTTGAAGTACTCGGAAGGCGCCATCTCGAGCCCCACCATCTCCTTGGGCCGCGCGGTGTAGTGGTTGTCGAGGCGGAAGAGCATGTACGGCACCCACGTCGCGCCCGCCTCGCAGAAGAGCACGTTGAGCTTCGGATGGCGCTCGAGCACGCCGTAGCCGAGGATCCCCGCCACCGCGGTGGCCATCTCGAGGGGATGGGAGACCGCGTGGGCGACCCAGTAGCGGTCGAACTTGTAGTCGGTGCTGTACGTGGCGTTGTACGTGCCCGTGGCCTCGTGGAAGACGAGCGACATCCCCAGGTCGGTCATCGTCTTCCAGACCGGGTCCCAATCCTCGTTCCACCAGCGCACTTCCTGCATCACGTTGGGCCGCATCCAGACGGCGGTGGCGCCCATCTTGCGGCAGCGCTTGATCTCCTCGACCGCCCACTCGGGCTTGAGCGGGATCGTCACGCACCACAGGTGGCGCTTGCCGGTCGCCCACACCTTCGCCGTCCAGTCGTTGAGCGCGCGCATCACCGCGTACTGGTAGTGCCAGTTCTGGATGTCGGGCGTGAACAGGCCCAGCGTCGGGATCCACACCGCGCAGTCGATGCCGCTCAGGTCCATGTCGATGTCGCGGTTCTCGAACGCGTGCCTGTGCGCGTGATCGTAGGACAGGCCCTCGCCGCGCGGGCGCTGGTCGCCGCAGCCTTCCGTGCGCCCGGAGCCCCAGCCCGTGGGCTTCTGGTAGAGGCGCCCCTCGACCATGAGGCGCGGGGCGCCCGTGTTGTCGGTGGTGGGCTTGGGCGCCATGCGCTGCCATTCCTTGTCGAGGAACATCGTGAACGCCTCGGGGGGCTCGATGATGTGCCGGTCGCAGTCGATGACGAAGTACTCCTGGCCGAGCTTCTTCTTCGAGGAGCGGTATGCGTCCTCCACCGCCTCGTAGCGATCCTTCGCCTTCTGCTTCTCCCTCACCGCGACTTGTGCCATGTTCGTCTCCGATTCGTTGGATTAAATGCGATGGCCGTGCCGGCCTCAGCCTGTTACCGCTTCGATGTTGTCGATCAGCAGGCGCTCGACCACCTTCCCGCCGATGATGTGGGTGGACAGGACCTCGTTGGCGTCCTCGGCCGTGCGGACCCGGTACCAGACCGCCTCGGGATAGACGACCACGGTGGGGCCGAATGCGCAGTGCTCCATGCATCCGGCGCGATTGATGCGGACGTCCTTCAGGCCGGCCTTCGCCGCGCCTGCCTTGAGGACCTTGAAGACTTCCTCCGAGCCGCGATGCTTGCAGCATCCCTTCGGATCGGACGGGTCGCGCTCGTTGAGGCACACGAAGACGTGCCGCCTGTAGCCGGCCATTGCCACCTCTCACGTAGTGGTTCGGTACGGCCAACGTACCCGGGAGGTCGGACCGCCGCTGTCAGGGATTTGACAAATCGGCGGGGGCCGCGGCCCCCGCGGCTTCAGGCCGAGGCGCGCTTGCTTGCGTGCGCGGGAGCCGTGAGTCGCGTCTTCGCGAAGGCCAGGAAGTCGCTCACGACGCGGCCGTGGATGCGCTCTTTCGCGGTGACGACGGAGAGCTGGCGGATGAGCCGCGGAGCGAGCGGGATGCGCGCGAGCACGCCGTGCCGCGCCTCGAGCTCGACCGCCGCGCCGGACATGATCGTGAAGCCCAGCCCCGTCGCGACGAGACCCTTCAGGGCCTCGGGGCTGGTGCCTTCCATGACGAAGTTGAGCGCCTCGGGCGACAGCCCCGCCTTGCGCAGGTAGTTGTCGACCACCTCGCGCGTGCCCGAGCCGCTCTCGCGCCCGATGTAGGCGTGCTCGGCGAGCATCGCCGGGGCGATCGCCTTGTGGCGCGCGAGCGCGTGGTCCGGCGCGCACACCACGAAGAGCTCATCCTCGCAGACCGGCTCGGTCACGAGCGAGGCGAGGTGCGAGTCGCCCTCGATGAAGCCCAGGTCGAGCCGGCGCTCGGCGACGCGTTCCTGCACCTGCTCGGAATTGGCGACGAGCAGGCGCGGCACCACGCCCGGATGGCGCGCCTTGAACTCGCCCACGATGCGCGGCAGGAGGAATTCGGCGAGCGTCGTGCTCGCGCCGATGAGCAGCGGCCCCGCCTCCTGGCCCGTGATCCCGCTCATGCGCGCATCCATCTCGGCATAGAGCCCGAGGATGCGCTCCGCGTACTCGAGGGCGACCGCGCCGGCCGGCGTGAGGGCGATGCGCCCCTGCGTGCGGTCGAACAGCCGCGTGTTGAAGTGCTCCTCGAGCTGCTTCACCTGGAACGTGACCGACGGCTGCGTCATGAACAGCGCATCGGCCGCCTTCGTGAAGGACAGATGCTTCGCGACCGCCTGGAACGCCCTGAGCCGACGATCCGTCATGGGGAAGTCTCGCTCGTGACCGGGAGGGGAACCGGTCGAGCATACACGCATTCCCGCCTGCCTCAGGGCTTCTTCGGCGTCTTGTACTCGGCTTCCTTCTGCAGCGGCTTCCAGACGGTCTCGTAGCCGACGAATCCCTTCTCGCTGGGCGCCTTCTGGCGCGTCGTGTAGAAGCGCGTGTGGCCGTCGGGGACCTTGGGGACGGGCTTTTGCTCGCTCATGGGCGCATCTCTCCTTCTCGAAGTGTCAAACCGGCCTCAGCAGCGAGGCATCGACGTTGGGCTGCGCCGCGATCGCCCCGCCCGCCTTCAGCTCCTCGTCGGTCGCGTCGCGCACGCTCATCACCGACAGCCTGAACAGGATCTCGCGGCCGCAAAGCGGGTTGTTGCCGTCGATGGTGAGCGTCTCGTCGTCCATCCGCGTCACGAGGAAGCTGCGCGTCTGGCCCTTGTCGTTTTCCATGAGGATCGAGGCGCCGACCTGCCGGTAGTCCTCGGGAACGTTGTCGATGTCGTCGGTGAAGACCAGCGACTCGTCCCTCGGCCCGAAGATGCGGTTGCCGTCGAGCGCCACCTCGATCACTTCGCCCGCGCTCCGGCCCTGCAGCTCCTCGTGGACCGACGGGGCGAGGATCTCGTTGTATCCGTGGACGTAGCCCAGCGGGAACTCGACGGCCGTGAGCACGTGACCCGATTTCCTGTCGATCACGTTGTACGTGAGCTCGACGAACTTGCCATCCTGGACGGTCTGCTTCATCTCGAATCCTGTCCCAGCGCTCAGAAGATGGACGCCGCGAAGACCCGGACCTCGCCATCTTCGTAGCCGAGGACGAGCCTGCCGAGCCATTCGCCCGGCTTCTTTGTGCTGCG
>Ga0335082_10009117_pt1 | contig 10797 bp, 7 predicted proteins | sample Lox_Sample_41_FD_206718 | JGI IMG/M metagenome (GOLD analysis project Ga0335082, IMG submission 206718) | Soil microbial communities from Loxahatchee National Wildlife Refuge, Florida, United States - Lox_Sample_4.1 | ecosystem: Environmental > Terrestrial > Soil > Wetlands | place: USA: Florida... | reverse complement strand
TCCTCGGCCGGGTCGGCGAGCTGCTCGAGCTCGATCGCGGCCTGGCCCTCGTAGTTGATCGCGTCGCGGACGCCGAGGATCGCCGCGGCGGCGTCGAACAGGCGTCCCGCGCTGCTGGTCAGCGGGGAGTTGACGCCTTTGGCGGCCATGGCGAGGATGGCCGGCCAGCGCTCGCGGTGGCGCCGGACGAGGCTTTCCGGGGCGCGCTCGCCCAGGTAGGCGGCGGCCATCCGCCATGGCTGCCTGATCGCGGCCGCGCCGCCGGGCATGGGGACCGGCGCCAGGTGGCCGCCGCGCTCGAATTTCGTGCGATCGGCAACCAGGAACTCACCGCCCCAGATGGTGCCGTCGGTGCCGTAGCCGGTCCCGTCGAAGGCCACCCCGATCACCGGGCCGTCCGCGCCGTTGTCGGCCAGGCAGGAGGCGATGTGCGCGTGATGGTGCTGCACGCCCTGCTGGGGCAGGTCCAGCTCCAGGGCGTACTTGGTGGACAGGTACTCCGGGTGCAGGTCGTGCGCCACCACCTGCGGGTCGACGTCGAACAGCCGGCGGAAGTGCTCGATGCCCTGGGTGAACGAGCGCAGGGTCTCGGCGTTCTCCAGGTCCCCGATGTGGTGCGAGACGAAGGCATGGCGGTCCCGGGCCAGGCAGAACGTGTTCTTCAGCTCCGCGCCGCAGGCGAGCACGGGCCGGGGGAAGCCGCTGGGCACGGAGAGGGGCTCGGGGACGTACCCGCGGGAGCGCCTGACGAGCATCGGCCGGCCGCGGAACGTGCGGGCCACCGAGTCGTCGGTCCTGATGTGGATGGCCCGGTCGTGGGTGAGGAACGCGTCCGCGATCCCGCCCAGCCTGGGCCGGGCCTCGTTGTCGTGGTAGACGATCGGCTCGTCGGAGACGTTCCCGCTGGTCAGCACGATGGGGCGGGTCACGGCGGCGAGCAGCAGGTGGTGCAGGGGGGTGTAGGGCAGCATGATCCCGAGCTGGCGGTTGCCCGGAGCGGCCGCCGCGGCGACGGCTGCCTCCTCGTGACGCGGCAGCAGCACGATGGGCCTGGCCTGGCTGGTGAGCAGGGCGGCGGCCGCGTCGCCGACCTCGGCTAGCTTGCGGGCGGCGGCGAGGTCGGCGGCCATGACCGCGAAGGGCTTGTCCTCGCGGTGCTTGCGGGCGCGCAGCGTCGCGACCGCCTCCTCGCTGGCGGCGTCCGCGGCCAGGTGGTAGCCGCCGAGCCCCTTGATGGCGACGATCGCGCCCTGCCCGAGGAGTCCGGCGGCCGCGATCAGGGGGTCGCCGGCCGTGCTGTCGTGCGGGGCGGGCCCGGCCGGCCCGGACAGGGCCAGGCGGGGGCCGCAGGCGGGGCAGCAGGTCGGCTGGGCGTGGAAGCGGCGGTCGGCGGGGTCGTGGTATTCGGCGGCGCACGGCCCGCACATGGCGAACGGCGCCATGGTCGTCAGCGGCCGGTCGTAGGGCACGTCCCGGACGATGGTGAACCGGGGCCCGCAGTTGGTGCAGTTGATGAACGGGTACCCGAACCGCCGGTCGGCCGGGTCGCGGAGCTCGCGCAGGCAGTCCGCGCAGGTCGCGGTGTCCGCCGACACCAGGGTCCGGCGCAGCCCGGTCCCGGTTCCGGGCTCGCTGGGGGCGATGGCGAAGGACGCCGACTGTTCCGGGGGGACGGCCCGCGTGGTGACCCGCTCGATCCTGGCCAGCGGGGGCGCGTCCCGTTCCAGCCGGAGGAGGAACTCGCTGACCGCCGCAGCCGGCCCCTCGACCTCGGCGAACACTCCGTCCAGGTCGTTGCCGACGAGCCCGGTGAGGCCCAGGCCGGTGGCCAGCGTGTACACGAACGGCCGGAAGCCGACGCCCTGGACGACCCCCTCGACCCGGACCGTCCTCCTGACGGTCCCCATAGGCGCATCACCTCCCGCCCGCCTGGTCACGAGCTTAGGGCCGGTGCCTGGCCGCGGCCGGGGGCTTGCAATCGTAACGATGTTACGATTAGGATCTGCGGCATGAGGAATCTGGTCGGCTATCACCAGGCGGCGGCGACCGCCACCATCTCCATGGACGACGGCAAGGTCAACGCGCTGTCCCCGCAGATGTTCGGCGAGCTCAACTCCGCCCTGGACCAGGCCGAGGCCGCTGGCGTCACCGTGATCCTGGCCGGCCGGGAGGGCGTCTTCTCGGCCGGTTTCGACCTGGGCGTCCTGCGGGCGGGCGGCCCGCAGGCGACCGCGCTGGTGCGGAGCGGCTTCGAGCTGAGCGCGCGGCTGCTGGAGTTCCCGGCGCCGGTGGTCGTGGCCTGCACCGGGCACGCCATCGCCATGGGCGTCTTCCTGCTGCTTTCCGGCGACTTCCGGCTCGGGGCGGCCGGGCCGTACCGGATCACCGCCAACGAGGTGGCCATCGGGCTGACGATGCCCCGGCCGGCCATCGAGATCTGCCGGCAGCGCCTGGCTCCCGCGCACTTCAACCGGGCCCTGATCCTGGCCGACGTCTACGCGCCGGACGGGGCCGTGGCGGCCGGCTTCCTGGACCGGGTGGTGACCCCGGCCGAGCTGGGACCGGCCGCGCAGGCGGCGGCGGATCAGCTGGCCAGGCTCGACATGGCCGCCCACGCCGCGACCAAACGGCGGATCAGGCAGCCGGTCGCCGAGGCCATCAGGGCGGCGCTCGAGGAGGACGCCAGGGCCCTGGCCGCCACCGCCGCGACCTGAAACGCCCCGGTTAAGCTGGGCCGATGCCGAGACCCAAGCAGCGGACGCCCGAGCTGCGGGACCGGGTGCTCCAGGTCGCGGTGGCGACGCTGATGGCGGAGGGCGCCGAGGGCTTCACCACCCGCCGGGTCGCCGAGCAGGCCAGCACCTCCACCCCGGCCGTGTACGAGCTGTTCGGCGACAAGGCCGGGCTGGTCCGGGAGGTGTTCTTCGAGGGCTTCCGGCGGCTGCGGCAGCGCTTCGACGCGCTGGCCGAATCCGGTGATCCCCGGTGCGATCTCCTCGACGTGATCCAGGCCTTCCGCGGCTTCGTGCTGGACTACCCGGTGCTCGGGCAGCTGATGTTCGCCCGGCCGTTCGCCGATTTCGACCCGGGTCCCGACGAACAGGCGGCGGGGAAGTCGACCCGGGAGTTCATCGTCACGCGGGTGCGCCGGTGCGTCGACGCCGGCCTCATCCGCGGCGACGAGACCGACGTCGCCCACGTCCTGCTCGCGCTCTGCCAGGGCCTCACCACCCAGGAGGCGGCCGGGTGGCTCGGCAGTTCCCGGGCATCGACAGACCGCCGCTGGAACCTGGCCGTCGCCGCGCTGCTGGCCGGCCTGGCGCCGGACGCCCGCCCGCGGCCTGCCCGCAAAATATGACTGAAACATATTGTTGATCTGTTACCTGCTGCGGGGTTACCGTCGAGTCACCATCAGCCCGGCCTGTTCGCTCCACGCTAAGAGGTGCCCCATATGTCAGGAGTCGCCGCCGCGCAGCCTGCCCCGTCCCGGCCCTGGTGGGCCTGGATGATCCACCGGCAGCTTGACAGCTATCCGGACACTACACCCAGGGTGTTCTACCTGGCCCTCACGGTGCTAGCCACGATCATGCTCTACTACGAGCTGTACGTGGGCGGCTCGGTCTCCACGCTGCTGCTCGTCAACCTGCACATGACCTTCACGTTCTTCGTGATCACGCTGGCGTTCGGGGCGCTGATCGGGGCGTTCGGCTCGCTGTTCGCCGGGCTGGCCGACCGGTTCGGCCGGGCTAACCTGGTGGTGTTCGGCCTGCTGTTCGCCGGGGTCTTCGTGGCCTTCATCATGCCGGCCGCGACCGACAAGTGGACGTTCACCATCGAGAGCTTCGTGGTCGGGTTCGTAGAGGGCATGTGCCTGGTCGCCACCCCGGCACTGATCCGCGACTTCTCCCCGCAGGTGGGCCGGGCGACGGCCATGGGGTTCTGGACGTCCGGCCCGGTGGTGGGCAGCCTGATCGTCTCGGCCATAGGCACCGCCACCATCCCCGCGGTGGTGAACGACCCGCGGTTCTGGACGCACGAGTACCGTATCGCCGGCATCGCCGGCCTGGTCGTGTGGCTGATCGCGTTCGTGGGGCTGAAGGAGCTGTCCCCGGCGCTGCGCGACCAGCTGATGGTGACCATCCGCGACCGCGCGTACATCGAGGCCAAGGCCAAGGGCCTCACCGAGGCGGACATCGAGGCGGCGCTGCGGCACCCGTTCCGGCAGCTGCTCAAGGCCGACGTCCTCATCTCCTCCCTGGCCGTGTCGATCATGCTGCTGATCTACTACACCGCCGTCGGGTTCAGCCTGATCTACCTGACCACCGTGTTCGGGTTCTCGGTCAAGAACGCCAACGGGCTGGGCAACTGGAACTGGGGATTCAACGTCATCGCGGTGATCCTGGTCGGGATGATCTCCGACTACTTCCGGGTCCGGAAGCCGTTCATGGTGGTCGGCGGGGTGCTGGGCATCGTCATGACCATCATCTACCTGGAGCAGGCCGGTCACCATCCCGGCTACTACACCCTCGCGATCATACTGGCGCTGCTGTCGCTCGGCCTGGGCATCGCTTACACCCCGTGGATGGCCAGCTTCACCGAGACCGTGGAGGCCCGCAACCCCGCGCTCATCGCCACCGGCCTGGCCATCTGGGGCTGGATCATCCGGATCGTGGTCTTCGTCGCGTACCTGTGCCTCCCGCTGGTGGTCAACTCGGTCACCCCGCTGGTCAACTACGGCGCTACCGTGCAGGCCTACTCGACCCAGTACGCCAGCCAGCTGGCCTTCGCGCAGAGCCATCCGGCCGTGGTGGCGGCCGCCCAGAAGGTCCCCCCGGGGGTCGTGGCCACCGCGGCGTCGATCCCGGCGAACGTGACGGCCACCGCGGCGAAGATCCCGCCATCGGTGCTGGCCACGGCGAAGGCGAACGCCACGCAGCTGGCGGACGCGCAGAAGTTCGCGCCTGAGCTCGCGGTGATCCAGGCGCACCCGGCGCTGTTCACCAAGCTGGCCTCCTACAAGAACCCGGCCACGATCCCGCCGACGCTGGTGGCCCAGGCGATTGCCGCCGCCGGGGGCGGCGCCAAGGGACTCAAGATCCTCACCACGATCGGGGCCAACCAGGCGGCCATCGCCGGCGTGATCGCGGCGGCGCCGGCGCTGAAGACCGTGGCCCCGTACGCGGCGGACCTGCAGACCATCGCGCCGTACTCGACCCAGCTGAATACCATCGCGCCGTACTCGTCGGAGCTGACGCTGATGGCTCCCTACGCGGCCCAGCTGACCGCGCTGTCCAAGGTCCCGCCGGGCGTGTTCGCCTACCTGCAGGCGCACGGGCCGGCGGTGGAGAAGGCCGCCGCCCAGACCGTCAGCCAGTGGAAGACGTGGTACTGGATCTGCGTCGGCGGCATTGTCGTCTTCCTGCTGTCCATCCCGCTGCTGCGCGGCCGGTGGCGGACGCGCGACGCCAAGCGGGACGAGGACGAGCACGAGGCCAAGGTGCAGGAGGAGCTGGCCAAGATGAAGGCCACGGTCTGACCCTGGTCTGAGTAGCACCCGCAGGGCCGCCGCCTGACCCCTTCAGGCCGGCGGCCCTGCGGCTTTACGGCCCTACGGCAGGATGCCCTCGATGATGGCCTGCTGCAGGCGGTTGGCGGTGGCGACATCGGGCTTGCGCGCGGCGAGGACGTCCGCGTAGAGGAATGACTCGCCCAGCCGGACGAGCGCGTAGGCGAGGGCGCCCGGCTCGATGATCGTGACCAGGCCGAACTCGGCCATGTCGCGGCGCAGGAGCTCCTCGTTGAAGGCCACGATCCCGCTCTGCACCCGGCCGCGCGGGTCGGTGAGCACGCGCATGGTCAGGGCGGGCTCGTCGTCGAGCAGGCGGCGCAGGCCCGCCGACCCGGCGACCATCGCGTTGATGTGCCGGATGGTGCCGGGGGTGTGCAGCTCCCCCTCGGGCCGTTCGGCCTCCCAGCGGGCGACGGCGATCTCCAGCATGCGCCCGGTGAGGAGCCACAGGGCCTGGCTGATCAGCTCCTCCCGGCTGCCGACGCGGCGGAACAGGGTCACGCGCGACACGCCGAGCTCGTCGGCGAGCCCTTGCATGTCGACGCGCCTGCCCTCGTAGATCCAGCGGGCGGCGGTCGCCACGATGCGCTCGGAGAGGGTGCGGGAGCGCGGGCGGCCCCTGGCCCGGCCGGCTTGGTCGGCTGGTGCGCTGACCTGGCGGGCAGGCGGGGTCCCCTGGCTGGCCGGGGCGCTGGCCTGGCCGACCGGGGCGCTGGCCTGGCCGACCGGGGCGCTGGCCTGGCCGACCGGGGCGCTGGCCGGGGCGCTGGCCTGGCTGGCCCGGGGGGCCGGCAGGCGGGTCAGGGTCCGGGACGCCATGATCTTACGGTCTCAGGAACGCGGCCGGCATGGCCGGCCGGGGTGCGGGGAGTTGTCGACCATGCTGCCACCATAACCCGCGCTGCCAGCCGGTGAGATCAGCGAGGCCCGCGATAGCACCGGCGGCGAGTAGGGCACAGCCTGCCGGTCAGCGGCCGACGGCGGCGGCGGGCCAGTCGACGGTCTCCCGGAGTTGCCGCTTGAGCAGCTTGCCGCCGGGGTTGCGCGGCAGCGGAGCCGTGCTCACCGCGACGTACTGCGGGACCTTGAAGTCGGCGATGTGCGCGCCGAGATAGCCGAGCACCGCCGGGACGTCGAGGGAGGTGCCGGGCATCGGGACGATCACCGCGCCCACCTTCTCCCCCATCATCTCGTCGGGCACGCCCAGGACCGCCGCCTCGTAGACGCCCGGCGCCCCGGCCAGAGCGTTCTCCACCTCGACGCAGTACACGTTCTCGCCGCCGCGGTTGATCATGTCCTTGATGCGGTCCACCAGGTAGACCAGGCCCTCATCGTCGATCCGGGCCATGTCCCCGCTGTGCAGCCAGCCGCCGGCGAAGGCCTGGGCGGTGGCCTCGGGCTTGTTCCAGTAGCCGGAGACGATGTTCGGCCCGCGGATCAGCAGTTCACCGGTGCCGTCGGGCTGCACCATGTCGAGGCGGACGTCGCACACCGGGGCCGGGAAGCCCACCGAGTCGGCGTGGTCCGCGAACTCGTGCGGCAGGAACGTGGACACGCTCGAGGTCTCGGTCAGGCCGAACCCGTTGCCCAGACGCGCCTGCGGGAACGCCTTGCCCAGCCGGGCGACCAGGTCCGGCGAGATCGGCGCCCCGCCGTAGGAAACCGAGCGCACCCGGGAGATGTCGGTGCCGGCGAAGGCGGGCTGGCTGATGGCCAGCCAGTAGATGGCCGGCACGGTGACCATGGTGTCGATGCGCTCCTCCTCGATGGCGCTCAGGAAGGCACCGACCTCGAAGGCGGGCATGATCACCGCCGTGCCGCCGACGTAGGCGGCCACGAGCATCTGGCTGTTGCAGCCGGTCACGTGGAACAGCGGGACCGAGATCAGGGTGCGCAGGCCCCGAGGATCCACGGAGAGCACTCGGCGGCAGGTCTCGGCGTTGGAGAGGAAGTTCTCGTGACTGGTCACCGCGCCCTTGGGGAAGCCGGTGGTGCCGCTGGTGTAGAAGATCGCGGCCGGGCCGGCGTGGTCCTGGTCGTCGACGACGAGCGCGTCGCCGTCCGGCAGCGCGGCTCCCGGCAGGAAGACGTGCTTCGCGCCGGAGTCGGTCACCACGTAGTCCGCTTCCTCGTCGGTGAAGCGGGTGTTGACCGGCACCACGATGGCGTCGGCCAGCACGGCACCGTAGAAGGCCAGCACCCAGTCGACGCCGTTGCCCAGCCGGATGGCCACCCGGTCGCCGCGCTGGACGCCGAGGGCGCGCAGCCCGCCCGCCACCCTGGCCGCGCGGTCCCACAGCGAGCCGTAGCTCAGCCGCGGGCCGCCGCCGGTCTCCACGACAGCTTCCGCGTCCCCATGCTGGTCGACGGCCGCGCGCAGCATGTGCACCAGGTTGCGGGGCAGCCCTTCGTAGCGCTTGATGCCGTCGGGTCCGCGGGTGACGCCGGTCGTGTCGAAGATGCCGCCCGGCCTGCTGTGGTCCATGCGAGTCCCCTTCCCGGCGACGTTGTCCGGCGGGAGTGTCTCAAGGTGACGTGATCATGTCAACGGCCGCGAAGCCGCCCGTCTCGCGGGGGCCGCGCCGTTATGATCTTCCGCATGCCTGCGCTCCCCCGGCGTACGGATCGTCGCGGCGGCCACCTCATCGTCTGCGGTGACGGGCCACTGTCCTACCGGATCACCGAGGAACTGACGTCCAGGTACGGCGAGCGGGTGACCGTGATCCTGCCGTCCCGGCGGCGGAACTACGGCCCGCAGATCAGCGGGCTCTCGCGCGTCCGGGTCCTGGAGTATCCCGAGCTCAGCAGCCAGGCCTTCACCGATGCGGACGTGCAGTCGGCCCGGGCGCTGGCCGTCGTCTGGCAGGACGACGTGGGCAACCTGCACGCCGGGCTGCGGGCGCAGGAACTCAACCCCGGGCTGCGGCTGGTGCTCGCCATCTTCAACCGGCGCCTCGGCGACCACATCCGCCTGCTGTTCCCCGACTGCACGGTCTTGTCCGGCACCGCGATGTCGGCGCCGTCGTTCGTGGCCGCCGCGCTGGGCGAGCCGGCGCCCAGCCACGTCCGCCTGCAACGCCGCACCCTGTACGTGGCCAGGGCCGCCGACGTGCCGCCCAGCGCGATGATCTGCGGCCTGGCCACGCCGGCCGACGACCAGTCCTCGCCCCGGCTGCTTGCTCCCGGCACCGGTTCCGCCGACCTGGTACTGGCCGTGGCGGACGGGACGCCGCGGAACCCGCTGACCCGGCGCCGCAACCCGGTCCGGGATTCCGCCGGGTTCCTGAGGCGGCTGGTGTTGCACAAGTTCGGGCTGCTCTTCGCGGGGCTGCTGACGGTGATCGGGGTGGGCTTCGCGCTGCTGGCCACTCATTACTCGCCCGGCGACACGCTGTACCTCGGGCTCATGGACCTCACCGGATCCGCCTTGACCAAGACGGAGGACAGTCTGGCGGAGAAGGTCGCGCAGGTCATCCTGACCGTGGACGGCATGGCCTTCATCCCGGTGATCACCGCCATCGTGGTCGGCGCCCGGCTGACCGGTTCGGTGCGCCGGGCGCCGCGGCCGGCCGGCGACCACGTCATCGTGGTCGGGCTCGGCAACGTCGGCACCAGCGTGACCGGCCAGCTGCACGACCTCGGCTTCGACGTGGTGTGCGTGGACAACAGGCCGGACGCCCCGGGCATCGCCATTGCCCGCCAGCTGGGCCTGCCCGTGGTGATCGGCGACGCGTTCCGCGAGGAGACGCTGCGCGCCGCCGGCCTGGACACCTGCCTCGCCCTGGTCGCGGTGACGAGCCTGGACGTGGTGAACCTGGAGACCGCGCTGAGCGCGCGGGCGCTCCGGGACGACCTGCGCATCGTGCTCCGGCTCACCGACGACGACCTGGCCGAACGGCTGCAGACCACCACCGGCAACATGGTCTCGCGAAGCGTGCCGTACCTGGCGGCGCCGGCGTTCGCCGCCGCGATGCTCGAGCATCAGGTGCTGCGGACCATCGCCGTGGGCCGCCACGTCCTGCTGATCGCCGATGTCCAGGTCGCGGACAAGGCCGGGCTGGCCGGGAGCTTCATCGCCGACACCGAGCAGGACGGGCAGGCCCGGGTGCTCGCGCTGCAGGTCGGCGGGGCCGCCGCGCTGGACTGGTCCCCGCACCGCGGCTACCTGCTCACCGCCGGCGACCGCCTGATCGTCCTGGCCACCAGGAAGGGCCTGGGCCGGTTCCTGTCCGTGCATTGAGGTTTTCCCAGCAAGGGTGAACCCGGCGGACAGTGCGTAACGGGACTTCCGGGTAGACACCGGACGACACCCGCAGGGCGCATGGCATGGTGCCGGAAGAAGGCCACGCGGGCCAACCGGCCGCGCTTGATGTCAGGGCCGCCCGACGTGAAGATCACTGGCGCGGACGTGTGGGCGGTGCTAGAGGCAGCCAGGGGCCGGTGCGCGTACTGCGGGTCTCTGGCGGTCGAGAACCGGCCATCCGGGCCGAACGGGAAGCCGCTGCCCTGGGCTCAGGTAGGGCGGCGGATCGGCTCGCTCGGCCACCGCGTGGCAAGGTTCAATGGCGGATCAAACGCACCCGGCAACCTGACGTGGACATGCCTGTGGTGCAACACCTGGCCATCCGAACGGCGGCCCGGCGCGCCAGTCAACTTCTGGTGAAGACGGCGTGGACGGTGATGGTGTTGCGCATCGAGGCCATCCGCATCGGGCTCCAGGTCAGGCCGTAATCGGCCCGGTTGACCTGGATCTCGGCGTCGAGCCGGATCTCGCCCGGGTCGGATGCCGAGACCGTGGCGTCGAAGGTGACGGGGCGGGTGCGGTCCCGGACGGTGAGGGCGCCGGTGACGGTGACGCCCTGGCGGGAGGGCCTGATCGCCTCGACGCGGAAGGTGATGTGCGGGTGGTTGTCGCTGTCGAAGAAGCCGGCCGAGCGCAGGTGCGTGTCGCGCTTGGCGATCTTGGTGTCGACGGAGGCGGCGGCCACCGTGACGGTGCCGCTCACCTGGCCGTCCGAGGCGACGGTGCCGTTCCCGGTCACCTCGCGGAAGGTGCCCTTGACCGGAGCCAGGCCCCACATGCTCTTGCTCCGCAGGCCGATCGCGGACCTGGACGCGTCCAGGGTCCAGGACCCGGTGAGGGCCGCGTCCTTCAGCATCGCTTGCAGCGCGGATGCGGTCACCTGTCCGGCCGGTGCCATGATGTCCTCCTGAAGTCACATTGGTTT
>Ga0335082_10009115_pt1 | contig 10799 bp, 9 predicted proteins | sample Lox_Sample_41_FD_206718 | JGI IMG/M metagenome (GOLD analysis project Ga0335082, IMG submission 206718) | Soil microbial communities from Loxahatchee National Wildlife Refuge, Florida, United States - Lox_Sample_4.1 | ecosystem: Environmental > Terrestrial > Soil > Wetlands | place: USA: Florida... | reverse complement strand
CCAGGCTCAGGTATCTGCGTCGGCGCGACTGGTCGGTAAGCCATCGCGACCAGTACATGGGGACATCGTAGATGAATATGAAAGCAATATAGGCGATGCCGCCGCCGATCGTCACGGGGTGCAGAGCAGCGACTCCTCTTGAGCCGACGAGCAAGATGCCGATGAGCGCCAGCGCGGCCGATATTCCCCAGAGCGAATTCTCCACCGCGTGAGCGCGCTGCTCGGTGGTGAGCACGGCGTACCAGGAAAATCCTTCGGCCGCCGCGATGAGCGGTACGAGCGTCAATGAGATCGCCTCTGCGAACGCGTTGCCGCCGAAAACCGCCAGGGCGTGGAGGATGAGGGCCCACTGCGCTGCAAAGCACAATTCGGCCAGCGTCGCGACCGAGCGACCGACGAACACGCTGGAGAGTCGCGAATCGACCAGCACCAGGCGCGGGATGTCGTGCACCGGGAGGAAACAACGGTATGCACAGCCGGCCACGTAGCCGGCGGACAGGACAAGCTGCAGGTAGGGAGCGTGGTTTTCGAGATGCTGGCGCGTGACTGCGACGGCGGCCAGCGACCAGAGCCCGACGTTCAGTCCCGCGATCGTCCGGAGCGATGCATGCCACCAGGCGATTGCCTGCGATCTCACGACCCCGGGGTCCCGAAGGTCATCTCTCATAGGCGATCTGGGGAGGCTTGGCGACGTCTAGCTTGCTCGCAACTGCCGCTCGGGCGCAGGCGTGGTCAACGCTTCATCTTCAGGCCGCCCGCTCGATGACGGGCCGCTCCGCGGCGCTCTGGGGCAACGGGCCGGGCCGGCAGCTGATCAGGTGGGCCTCAAACTCCCGCGTGCAGGACGTCCAACTCGACTGCAGAGCGCGTGCCCGGCAGGCGCGGGGATCGAGCCGCAGCGCCCGCTCTGCCGCCCTGCAAAGATCCGCATCGAGAGCTCCCGTGACGCTGTCCTCGATGACATCGATCGGGCCGGTCACCGGGAAGGCCGCGACCGGCACGCCGCAGGCCATTGCCTCGAGATTCACCAGCCCGAAGGTATCGGTGAGGCTTGGAAAGACCAGCACGTCGGCAGCGGCGAGGTGGGCGGCGAGGTCCTCACCGTGCCGAAAGCCTACGTACACCGGGTCGCGGTAACGCGCCTCAAGGCGCGCGCGCTCCGGTCCGTCGCCGATCACGAGCTTCGAGCCACGCCAGGGCATCTGCAGAAACGCATCGACGTTCTTCTCCACCGCCAGGCGTCCTACGTAGGCAGCGATGGGACGCGGCAACTGCAGGAACTCCTTGTCGCGGGGCCGGAACAACTCCGTGTCCACGCCCCGCCGCCAGCGCACCAGATTGCGGAAGCCGCGCTGGTGGAGCTCATTCTCGAGCGACGGGGTGCTCACCATGCAGCGCTGTGCGGCGGCATGAAAGCGGCGCAGCGCGGCGTACGTCAGCCACAGCGGTATGGGCCAGCGGGACTTGAGGTACTGCGGAAACTGGGTGTGATAGGAGCTCGTGAAGCGCCAGCCCCGCTTCAGGCAATAGCGCCGCGCGGTGAAGCCGAGCGGGCCTTCGGTCGCGATGTGTACGGCCTGCGGCTGGAAGAGCTCGAACTTGCGCGCCAGCGCGGCCATCGGCCGCACTGCGATGCGGATCTCGGGGTAGCTGGGGCAGGGGACGGTCCGGAAGTCGCGCGGCGAGGTGATCATGACCTCGTGGCCGAATCGCCCGAGCGCCGCCGCAGTCTGCATCAGAGTGTTGACGACGCCGTTTGTCTGCGGAAACCAGGCGTCGGTCACGATCATGATTCTCATGCGCCGCAACATGCTCAGCGAGAATCGTGACAGTCACGTTAAGGTCCAAGTCAAAAAACTTCTGTCTTCACAGCCTCTTGTAATGTGTTCTTAACACTTATCCTATAACTCGTTCATACGAGCGCAACCGCGCTGTCGCATGGAGTGGACGAATGCACGCCTTTCTTGCCGAGCTGAAGAAGCAACGCTGGGACGATCACCGTTACTACCACCACAGCCGCATCAACCAGACGCTGCACCTGGTGAGTGCCCTCAGCTTCCTCACGGCCTACGTCTGCGTTTTCACCAGCCCGGTCGCTGCGGCCCTCATCGGCTGGCTGGTGGCGATGGTGACCCGCCAGGTGGGCCACTTCGTCTTCGAGCCGAAGGACTATGACGAGGTGAACCAGGCCACGCACGCGCACAAGGAAGACATCAAGGTCGGCTACAACCTGCAGCGCAAGATCGTGCTGCTGTCGATCTGGGCCGCTTCGCCCGTGGTGCTGTGGTTTGATCCGACGCTGTTCGGGATCTTTGAGGGCTCATCCGGGCATGCGGATTTCGTGCGCCACGTGTGTCAGGTCTGGCTCGCCCTCGGCTTGGGCGCGCTGCTGTTCCGCACGGTGCAGTTGTTCCTGCAGCAGAGCGTGCTGACCGGCGCCGTGTGGTTCACGAAGATCCTCACCGACCCGTTTCACGACGTGAAGCTCTACTGTCGCGCGCCGCTCGCCCTGCTGCGCGGGGAACTGGTCGATCCGATGGATGACGTGGTCCACCAGGCCTGAAGCAGCTCGCGCAGGACGCGTCGACGGATCGCCTTGTTGGTGAGCGCCCGATCCTGCCACCACCAGCCGTCGCGTCGCATTGCCTCTGCGGCCGCCACCACCCGGTCCGCGACCGCGGCGAATTCGGCTTCACTGTAGTTGAGGCTGAAGATGAGCCGCGCCGAGCCAATCCAGCTCAGGGACAGCCCCTGCACACGCAGGTAGTACTGGAACATCCAGTTGTAGCGCGAGGGTTTGAGGAAGTTGAAGGTCCAGATGGACGAGAGGTTCGCGACTTGAACCGGGAGCTCCGCGGCCCGCAGCCGCGCATTGAGCTCGGCGGCGCGGCGCTCCCAGGTGGCATCGAGGTCGCGGTACAGAGCCCGGATCGGTTCGCTTTCCAGCCGCGTGAGGAACTCGTGCATCGCGCCCATGACGTAGGGGTGCGCGTTGAAGGTGCCGCGCGCCAGGCACACATCCGCCGGGTGTTGCTCGTCGTAGCGCTTCATGAGATCGGATCGTCCGCAGACGACGCCCACCGGCAGCCCGCCGCCGAGACTCTTGCCGTAAGTGACGAGGTCCGCACGCACGCCGAAGTACTCCTGCGCGCCGCCGCGCGCCAGGCGAAAGCCGACGAACACCTCATCGAAGATGAGGACGATCCCTCGCTCCGAGCACACCGCGCGCAGCTCCTTCAGCCACGCGGCGTACGCGGCGCGATCGAACCGGGCACGGCGGCCGCTGTCGATCAGGCCCGAGTCGGCCGGCGCACTCGCGTTGGGATGCATGGCCTGCACCGGATTGACCAGGACACAGGCGATATCACTCCGGGCACGCAGTACCTGCAGCGAGGCCGCATCCATGTCCCTGAGGGTGTAGGTCGCCTCCGGCGGCAGCGGGTTGCCCACGCCGGGCTGCACGTCCCCCCACCAGCCGTGGTATGCGCCGCAGAAGCGCACCAGGCGGCGGCGACGGGTGTGATAGCGCGCCAGCCGCACCGCCTGCATCACGGCCTCGGTGCCCGACATGTGAAAGGACACCTCGTCGAGTCCGGAGATCTCGCGCAGCCGCCGCACGTTCTCCAGCACGAGCGGGTGGTAGGCGCCCAGCACCGGCCCGAGGGCGCGCACCTTGTCGCTGCCGCGCTCGATGCACTCCTTATAGAAGTCATAGCCGAAGAGGTTCACGCCGTAGGAGCCGCTCACGTCGTAGAGCTGGTTGCCGTCGACGTCGGTCACGGTGACCCCGGAGGAGGCCTCGAGGAACGTGCCGCCGGGCAGGTACTGCCGGACCACGCGGCTGAACTGGAAGGGCACCCGATAGCGCGCCGTGAACTGCAGGTCCGACACCGAGCGGGCCAGCTCGCGGGTGAGGGCGATGCCCTTCGAAAAGCGCTGCGTGTAGAGCTGCGCGAGCTGGGTGAATCCCGCCCGCCGGGCCGCGGCCACCTCTGCGGGCGCGCCGTCCACGCTGAAGAACTGCGTCTCGTCGTATTCGTAGTAGCGCACCAAGCGCGCCACGCGCGTCGCGATGCGCGCGTGCCCGCTCAGGGAGGGGTGCTTGGCGCGCGAGAGCAGCAGCCGCTGCCACAGGCTCCGCAGCGCGAGCAGGAGCACAAGAGCCCCGGCGATGTACCACAACAGCATGATTTTCAAGCCTTTGGCCGAGCTGGGGGCCCGATAGCCCCGACCGCAAACTATTTCGATCTTGTGACAATCCAATGACAGTCCGTTCGGCCCTCACTCGGGTGACGCAGCAGGAACAGCTGAACTTCCTGCTGACCAACCGCTTGCCGCGCCGCGGGCTCACTCTCTTCATGGGATGGCTCAGCCGCCTGGAGCAGCCCTGGCTGTGCCGGATCTGCCTTGCCATCTGGGGACTCTTCACCGAGCTCGACCTGAGCGAGGCGCGGCAGAGTCGCTTCAGCAGCCTGCAGGAGTTCTTTACGCGGCAACTGAAGGAAGGCGCGCGCAACGTCGATCCGGATCCGCAGATCGTGGTGAGCCCGTGCGATGGCATCGTGGGCGAGATGGGCCAGGTGCACGATGGGTCGGTGCTGCAGGCGAAGGGCTTCCCCTACACGCTCATGGATCTTCTGGGCGACGAGGAACTGGTGAGCCATTACCACGACGGCTCCTTCGTGACGCTGCGGCTGACCTCAGGGATGTACCACCGCTTCCATGCGCCCCATGACTGCCGCGTGGAGGGAGTCACCTACGTGTCCGGCGACACCTGGAACGTCAATCCGATCGCGTTGCGCAGGGTCGAGAAGCTCTTCTGCAAGAACGAGCGCGCCATCATTCGCTGCCGCCTGAGCGACTCGGATCACCTCATCACGCTGGTCCCCGTCGCTGCCATCCTGGTGGCGAGCATCCGGCTGCACTGCGCAAACGTGCTGCTGCATCTGAAGTACCGCGGACCGAACGCCATTCCGTGCGACGCGAGGCTGCGCAAGGGCGAGGAAATGGGCTGGTTCGAGCACGGATCCACCATCATCGCCTTCGCGCCGCCCGGGGTGGCCCTGGCCGCGGGACTCGCGCGGGGCAGTGTGATCCGCATGGGCCAGCCGCTGCTGAGCATCGCCGGCAGGCAATCGTGAGCGAACTCGCCGTCATCACCGGGACCACCCACGGCATCGGCCGCGTGACCAGCCGCGAGCTCGCCCGCGCCGGCAAGACCGTCCTCATGCTGTGCCGCGACCCGGTGGCGGCTGGCGCGGTGCGCGAGGAGATCGGGAAGCACGCGCCGCGCGCCAGGGTCGAGGTGGTCCGCTGCGACCTCGCCTCGCTCGCTTCCGTGCGCGAGGCCGCCGCCTGTATCCGCCGCGACTACCCGCGGATCGGGCTGCTGATCAACAACGCCGGGATGGTGAGCACCCGGCACCGCACCTCGGTCGATGGCTTCGAGCTCACCTTCGCGACCAACCACCTGGGTCCGTTCCTGCTCACCGCGCTGCTGTCGGAGCACCTGGACAGCTCGGCCCGCATCGTCACGGTCGCCTCCCGGATCCACTATCGCGGCCGGCTGGATCTGGCCGCCGTCACGGACGGGCGCGCCCGCTACGGGGCCACCGCCGCGTATGCGCAGTCGAAGCTCGCGAACGTCATGCACACCTTTGCGCTCGCACGTCGTCTGGCCGGCACCGGCATCACCGTCAACTGCCTGCATCCGGGCGTGGTGGCTACGAACCTGCTGCCGCCGTGGCTGCGCCTCGTCAAACCCCTCATCACCCGGGTCATGTTCGACGCCGAGCGCGGTGCTCGCACCACGATCCACCTCGCGCTCGATCCGACCGCTGCCGGGGTCACCGGTCACTATTTCGATGAGTACCAGGTACCGCGCTCCGCCTCGGCACTGGCGAACGACGTTGCCCTGCAGGAGTCGCTGTGGGCGAGGAGCGCAACTTGGACCGGAGCACCGCAATGAGCAGTGAACGCCCGTCTCTCGATCGGAGGCCCGTCATGTCGGCAAACGCCCGCTCCCCCCTCGCGCCGCTCAGGCCGCTCGGCGAAACACTGCTGTTCGCGAGCAACTTTCTGCGTCATCCGAACATGCTCGGTTCGATCATCCCGAGCTCGCGCTTCCTCGTGGACCTGGTGCTCGCGCCGATCGACTGGGCACGAGCGCGCGTGATCGTGGAATACGGACCCGGCATCGGTACGTTCACCGGGGAAATCCTGCGCCGGATGAGAAGCGATGCGCAGCTCGTGGCCATCGAGACCAATCGCGACTTCGTACGTTTCCTGAAGCGGACGTTGCCGGACCCGCGGCTCCACGTCGTGCAGGACTCGGCCGCCGAGGTGCAGGCCGTGCTCGAGCAGCTGGCGCTTCCGGCGCCACGCTACATCATCTCCGGCATTCCTCTCGGCAGCATGCCCGACCCGGTACGCTCTGACATCGCGCTCAAGAGCCGCCAGGCGCTCGAACCCGGCGGGGCCTTTCTGGTCTACCAGTTCACCGCCCGAGCGCTGCCTACCCTTACGCGGACCTTCGGCGATGTGCGGCGCGGTTTCGAGCGTCGGAACTTCCCCCCGGCACAGCTGTTTCTGTGCACGCGTGGACAGGGTTGAAACCGGGCAACGCCCGGACGCAGCAGATCCCCCACGCATTGCCTTCGAGACCCCTCCGATGAAAGTGTAGACAAGACTCATATATCTGTATACGATTTCACCGGTGCGTACCAAACCTGCGGATCCGATCCGGAAGCACCTGCCCAGCGTTTTTACCTACAGCGGTGCAAGAGCTGCCGGCCTCTCCGCCGAACGCTTGTACGCCTATCGGGATCGGGGGCTGATTGAGCAGATAGGCAGGGGCCTCTATCGGTGGGCGGATGCCGCAGCGATAGATCAGAACCTTCTCGAAATCGCTTGCCGCGTCCCCCAGGGCACGCTCTGTCTCCTCACGGCTCTGGCACGCCACGGCTTGACGGACCGCATTCCAGATCGCATCGACGTGGCGGTTCCCCGCGGCTCCCGAAGGCCCGCCCTTCAGTCTCCTGTCGATGTTCATGTCTTCGCCAAGGATAGCTTCGCGCTGGGGCGTCAGGAGATCAGACTTGGAGAGGGCTTCACGATCGGCCTGTACTCCCCCGAACGTTCCCTCATCGATGTCATTCGGCTCCGGCACCGAGAGGGAGGTGATGTCGCCTGGGAAGCGCTGCGACGTTGGCTCAGGCGCAGAGGCGCCAAACCGGCCGCGCTGCTCGAGATGGCCAAGTCTCTGCATGGTGCCGAGCGCGCCGTTCGCAGGGCGCTGGAAATCGTGCTGTGACGCGTGCGACCAAGGATACCTTGCCCGGCAGACGCTATCTCGACCTGCAACGTCGTGCAAGACGATCGGCACGACCAACTGACGAACTTATTCAGCTTTACGCCCTGGAGTGTTTCCTCGATCGACTTGCACGATCCAAATACGCCGAAGATTTTGTCCTGAAGGGCGGAGTGCTGTTGGCTGCGTTGGAGGCTCGTCGACCGACCCGCGACATTGATCTGGCGACCCGTGTGCTCGAGAACAGCGCCGCACGAGCGTTGGCAGTCGTGCGAGAGATTGCCCGAATCTCCGTGGACGACGGTCTGGTCTTCGATGCCGATCACGCGATCGCGGAGGTCATCCGCGAAGAAGACAATTACAGCGGCATTCGGGTCACGCTCGGCGGCTCCTTGTCGCGAGCTACGCTTCGCCTGCACGCGGACATCAACGTAGGTGACCCCATCTGGCCGGAGCCGCGGGAGGTGAGGCTTCCGCGATTGCTGAAAGGCGAGCTGGTGATTCGCGGCTACCCTCTCGAGATGGTCCTTGCCGAAAAGCTTGTCACCGCGCTGGCGCGCGGTACGGTCAACACGAGATGGCGGGACTTCGTCGATATCTACGTCCTGGTGCGGCGCCACGCCGTCAACGCCTCCACACTACGAGAATCGATACATCGCGTGGCTCAGTACCGCGGCATAAACGTGGCACCGCTGGGACCGACGCTCGCCGGATACGCAGACTTTGCTCAATCACGATGGGTCGCTTGGCTGCGGAAACAGCGTCTGGAGGGTGTGGTGCCCGCGGAGTTTTCGAGCGTCCTTGGCATGGTGATCTCGTTTGCCGATGCTGTCATTCTGGGGGCGGGAGCCGCGCGGGCCTCATGGGACCCGGTTCGCGGTACTTGGGGTTAGGCTGGAGCTCACGACCACCGTTTAGACTTCCCGCCGACGGCTCTGTCACGGAGCCGCTCGACGCACTATCTCGCAACCCGTGGATCGCGAACCTTCTTGAATAAGGGCGCGTGCATGACCGGATTTGAGATTCGGGCCCCGCCAAAAATCGCACCACTTGGCGGTCTTCCACCTCAACTCGCTCAGCATATCTCTTGGAATTTGAACTGCGTCTCAATTAAGCATGACTTTGAGGAAATCGCCGTCACGGCCCTAGTACCAACCGTGCACGATACTGCGATCCTGCATCGGGGGCTCATGCGAGGTTAGCGTGAATGTAATTGTCCTTGCGACGCTCAGTGCTCTGCTTGCCACGATTGCGGTATATCTCTGGCAGCAACACCGGATCCGCGGACTGAAGAGCGAACTCGACAGTCTGCGTACTGAAGCAGGTCAGGCTGCCTCGCGCCTCACGGAAGTTGAACGTACGCGCTCATCCCAGGAACAACAGCTCGGAGCCATGAGGGAAAAGGCACAGCGGCTCGACGTCGAGCGGGAGCGGGCCGCCACGTTATACGGTCAAGCGCACGCAAATCTGGAGCAGCTCACGACTCGGATTGGCGAAGTAGAAGCGGCAAAGGGCGCTGCCGAGCGTGATATGAACCGCCTTTCCGCTGAATTACAGGTCGCAAAGGCTCAGTTGGAAGCGAGCGCGCGAAGCGATGCTGGCCTCAAGTCTAGACTCGGTACCACTGAAAGCGAGCGCAGGGAGATCCAGGAGACCCTGACTCAGGTGCAGGCGCAGCATGCGGCGCTCGAGAAGGAACGCGAAGGGCTGCGCGAGCAGCTACAGAGCCAACGAACTTGGGTCATCGAACAAACGAAGTTTTTCGAACAGAGCGTTCTCACGGCCGCTCGCCAACTCATGGAGGAGCGCGGGAAAGCTCTGACGGAGCAGAGCAAGCGCGAGGTGGACGCAGTGGTTTCACCCTTCAAGGAGCAGCTGCACCAATTTCGCCAGCGCGTAGACTTTATCTACGCAGCTGAAAACACCGAACGCGGGCAGCTGCGTGAGCAGATCGTGCAGCTCACCAACCTCAACCAGACCGTGTCCATGCAGGCCGAGAGGCTTACCAAGGCATTAACGCTCAACTCCAAGAGCACCGGAGACTGGGGCGAGACAATCCTGCACCGCATCCTCGAGGACTCAGGATTACGAGAGGGGCATGAGTATTGGTTGCAACGTTCTGTTGACGGACCTGAGGGCGAGCGCCTGCGGCCCGATGCAATGATCCAACTCCCGGAGGGACGTCAGCTCGTGGTTGATTCCAAGGTCTCGAACAAGGCTTGGGCCGAGTACTGCGGCGCTAGCGACGAGAGCGCCAGGCGCGAGCTCCTGCAGAAACACGTTCAGTCTCTGCGCACGCACATCAAGGGATTGTCGGGTAAGGACTACACACGCTGCCCAGAGCTGCACACCGTGGAATTCGTACTCATGTTCGTGCCGGTCGAGGCCGCTCTTCTCACCGCGCTCGCATTCGATCAAACGCTATACACCGAGGCATACCACAGTAAGATCATCCTCGTGAGCCCGAGCACGCTGATGGCAGTGGTGAAGCTGGTTGAAGGAATCTGGACTTTTCAGAAGCGTAAGGAATCGGCGGACGAAATCGCCGAGGCTGGGCGCAAGCTCTACGACAAGCTCACGACCTTCGCAAATACCTTTCTGGATGTGGGAACGGCTCTCTCCAAAGCCCGCGAAAGTTTCGATAAGGCACAGGGCCAGTTGGCGACTGGTCACGGCAACGCGATCCGCCTCGCTGAACGGATGCGCGAGCTCGGTGTAACACCGACTCCAGGCAAGACGCTGCCAGAGCAGTTGCTAGAGCTGGAATCGGAAAGCGACGCGGCCTGATTGAGGCAGGAGTGGACCGACGCGCGTCGCAGCTCACCGCGCTGCCACACCGAAGCAACAACAGTCGCCTGTTCGAAACCTCGTAGAGCGACCGGGGGATTAAATACCGCGGCTGGGTGTGCAGAATTGCGCTCGTGAGTTCTGCCACTCTACACCTGCCGGGTTCGAGATAGCCGGTTCGACCCAACCGGACGCGAGTGGGACACGCTCATAGCGCGTCGAGATCCGCGGCAGGTCCGGTGACACGGGCGCCGATCAGCTTTGGGCGGTCACTCGACCGTGTTGCTGAACACACCGGTCGCGGCTGCACACCTTGGGTCGCTCTGGTGGGTCTACGCAGGTCTACGGGTGGGTAGGCAAGAAATTGTCCGAAAACGGTCCGACGAAGCAATTCTGCTTCTCGTGAGTCTCGTAAGTCGTTGATTAGATGGCGCTCCCTACCGGATTCGAACCGGTGTACTAGCCTTGAGAGGGCTATGTCCTGGGCCTCTAGACGAAGGGAGCGGCGGGCCGGGGCTTGGATCAGGAGCGCGGTATTATAGAGAGCCGCTGCGTTTGCTCAAGCCGAAAGCCAAGTAATTGAATCCCCCTGAAGCGTCCATCGCGACGCCCACTGCCACCCCCCGGATCATCCCGCGATCCGAGCACTCCGTCTCACGCTCCCACATCTCGCCGAACGCCCTGCGGGTGCTCTACCGGCTGC
>Ga0335082_10009114_pt1 | contig 10800 bp, 9 predicted proteins | sample Lox_Sample_41_FD_206718 | JGI IMG/M metagenome (GOLD analysis project Ga0335082, IMG submission 206718) | Soil microbial communities from Loxahatchee National Wildlife Refuge, Florida, United States - Lox_Sample_4.1 | ecosystem: Environmental > Terrestrial > Soil > Wetlands | place: USA: Florida... | reverse complement strand
CACACCCTCCTGTTTCGCGCGCCCAGGCGGCACCGGAGAGCCTTGAGGCCACCCGGAGTCCCCTTACCTCCTTCACTGAGACTCGCCCTGCGGGCCCGGGTGGCCAGGTGCCGAATGGCCCGGGAACGTAGGGACGAAAGTCCTGCAGTCGCTCACGGATGTCAGGGCCGCCGGGCGAGGTCACCTTCATCGGCCAGGCAGACAGAACGCTGTGCGCGCAATTCGATGACTGCAAGGCGCGGGTGGTGAGGTTCGGGTCCCGGCTCACCGCTGGAGGGTGATGACGCGGGCCCAGCTGGCCGGCACGCTGACAGGGTGCGTGAACCAGCAGATCACAACCAGGCGCCGGGCTCGTCTAGCAGGGATCTCGTATGACTCAAAGAGTAAGCACCGGCGTTCCGGAGACGGCGAAGAGCAACCAGCGGCTTGCCATCCTGCTGGCGATGGCGATGTTCGTCCTGGTGGTCGACACGTCGCTGATGAACGTGTCGATTTCAGCGGTCGTCCACGACATCGGCACGACCGTCAGCGGGGTCCAGTCGGCGATCGCGCTCGAAGCGCTGGTCTCGGCCGCGTTCATCCTGATCGGCAGCAAGGTCGGTGATCTCATCGGCCGGAAGCTGGCATACGTGCTGGGCCTGCTGGGTTATGCCGTCGGTGCCCTGGCGATGGCATTCGCCCAGAGCCTGACCGCGATCATCGTGTTCTGGGCGGTGGTGGGCGGACTCGGCGCGTCGCTGCTGCTGCCCGCCATGCAGTCGCTGATCCACGGTAACTTCGAAGGCGCCGCGCAGAAGAAGGCCTATGCCCTGGTCGGGGCGTCGGCTGCGATCGCCGCCGCGGTCGGGCCGCTGCTCGGGGGCTTCGTCACCACCTATCTGTCATGGCGCGTCGGGTTTCTCTTCGAGGTCGCCGTCATCGCGGTCGTGCTGTCGGGCATCAGGCTCGTCCATGACGTCCCGTACACCGGCTCCCGGCGCATTGACGTGGTCGGCGCCCTGCTGTCCGTCCTGGCCATGGGCGGCATCGTGCTGGGCATCCTCATCTGGCAGGAAGGCGGCGAATCGGTCCTGGCGGTCCTGGCCGCCGGCGTGATCGCGCTGGTCCTGCTGGTCTGGTGGCTCAGGCGCCGCAAGCGCCAGGGGAAGCCGACGCTTCTGGACCCGGATCTGTTCCGGTCCAAGGTCTTCGAGTCCGGCGTTTCCGGGCAGATGCTCCAGCAGATCGCCCTGGGCGGCACGATGATCGTCCTGCCGATCTACCTGCAGATGGTGCTGGAATACAACGCGCTGAAGGCGGGCCTGTCTCTCGCGCCGCTCTCGCTCACCATGTTCGCCGTGGCCGTCGTGGCCGGGAAGAAGGCGGCGAAGCGCCGCCCGGCCGGCATCATCCGGGCGGGGTTCGCCGTCTTGACGATCGGGCTGGTCCTGCTGATCCCGGTCGTGCCCCGGGCGGACTCCGGCTGGTGGCTGGTGGTCCCGCTGATGATCGCCGGCTGCGGGCTGGGCCTGCTGGTGTCCCAGCTCAACAACTACACGCTCTCCCCGATCTCGGACGAGCGGGTCAGCGAGGCCGCCGGAGTGAACTCGGCCGCCGGATCGTTCGGGCTGTCGTTCGGGCTGGCGTTCGCCGGCGCCATCATGCTGGCCACGCTCTCCGCCGGCTTTACCAGCATGGCCACGGCGAGCACCGTGCTGTCCCCGGCGAGCAGCAGCAGGTCGCGCACGCGCTGGAGACCGACGCCCAGATCATGAGCAACACCCAGCTTGAAAAACAGCTCGCCAGCCACCCCGAGAAGGTCCAGGACGAGATCATCCGGATCAACACCGACGCCCGGCATCTGGCCCTTCAGATAGCGCTTCTCATCCCGATTCTCGCCGGTGCCGTGGGGCTGGCCAACTCGTTCCGCATGATGCGCCTCCCCGACCCCGCGCCCTCCGGGACCGCTGAAGGAATGGTCCTGGGCTGACCCTGTTCGCCTGCTTGAACTTCACGTCCCGGGCGGCTCGGCCGTGAACCTGCTCGACGGCGCGGAGGCCTCGTACCGCATCGTCTGTGCAGCTGGTGAGCGATCTACTGCATGGGTCCTGCCGCCCGGTGAGGGCGGCCGCCGCGTGCGCTGTCATGCTGATGGCGTGGCCGGGCCTGGGGCGGCGCTGGGACGAGCCGCGCGCGCGTGACGTGTTCCGGGACGTATCGGATCAGCCGGCGACGCCGGATCTGGAGACAGCATTCGGGCTGGACGACATCCGGGTGTGATTGCCGCCCGCATGGGTGACGCTGGAAGCCAGATCCTCACGACCGGCAACCACACGCTGAAGACGCTGCGGCTCAGCGAGCTGACGGCCGGCTGCGCTCAGTTGCTCAGCGGCGCATGGGCCGGATTGCCCAGAAGCCGAATGCGCGGCTGCCGCGCCGTACCCGGGCATCGGTGAACCCGGCGGCGTGGAGACGGCTCGCGAAACGGTCCGGGTCGACAAGCACCATGGTGTCGCCGAGGTGAGCGAGACGGAACAAGAAGCTCGCGGTGCTGTCTGAACCGGCGAACACGCCGCCCGGCCGCAGCACGCGGCACACCTCGGCAAGAAGGCGGTCCTGCGCCTCTGGCGAGGTGAGGTGATGCAGCATCGTGAAAGACACGACGGCACTGAAGCGCGCGGCCTCGAACGGCATGGCCGTGGCGTCCCCGGTGACCACCTCGACGCCCTGGCCGAGGGTCCGTTGCCGGAGGGCTTCGGCGAGACGCGGATCGATCTCGATGGCGGTGACGCGCGGCACCCTGGTGCGGAGCAGGTCCGTGGTCAGTCCGGGCCCGGGACCGACCTCCAGCACCTCATCGCTCGACGCCGTGCAATACCCGTGGCAGCTCGTCCCGCACAGTAGCGGCCCACGCGTCACTGCGGCAGTACCAGCGGTGCAGCCGGTTCACGTCCACCGCCCCACGCCGATCGCCTCGGCACCGGAGAACAATTGCTCGCGGAGCTGGACCCGGCGGATCTTCCACGTCGCGGTCCTCGGGAACTCCGACCACGGGATCTGGATCGGCTCGGCGAGCGGCGGCAGGTCCTGAGTCGCCCGCGCCCAGGCGGCCCGGTCAAGCGGAACATCACCGGTAGTGCTGAGGACCGGGATCGGCTCCTGGCCGGCGACGGCCAGCACGACCACCTCGGTCGTCTCCGGCAACCGGTCGAGCAGGACGTCCTCCAGTTCGATGGCGCTTGCCCCCGGGATGCGGTCGATCTCGCGGTCGACCAGGCGCGCCGCGCCGAACCGGCTGATCACGCCTAGATCACCGGTGTTCCACCACCACCCGTCGCGCTTGAGGTCGTGCCGTTCCTGTTCACCGACGTAGGCAAGCGAACGCCCGGGCTGGGATACCTCGATCAGGCCGACCTGGCCGCGAGGCACCCGGACGCCGGTGTCCGGGTCGACCGCGCGTATCTTGCACAGGAACGGGAGCGGCCAGCCAAGCACCTGGGTGGGCGGCGGCCGCTTGCCGACCCGCCGGACAGACCGGCGCAGGTAGGGCCGTATCACGATGGCGCCGGCCTCGGTCTGGCTCCAGGACTGCACCCAGATTGGCAGCCGCCGGTCGCTGGCGTGCAGGAAGGCACGGATCGTCCGGGTGTGGACGGCGTCGAAGGAGTTCACATAGACCCGGACGTTGCGAAACGGCCGCGCCGGATCGCTGGCCAGGTGCTCCCAGTGCAGGTAGATGTTGGGCAGGGTCTCCACGATCGTGGGCCTGTGCTCGGTGAGCAGGTCACGAACGGCCGGTGACTGCGGCTCGGACAGCATCAGCACGGTGGGAGTCAGCGTGGCCATGGCGGCCATGGCGGTGGCCATGCGCTGGTGGAAAAACGGGTCACCATACGCGACGGTGTCGCGCGGGCGCAGCCCGAAGACCGGCCAGCGTTCGGCCTCCACCAGCGCGAGCGAGTGGATCGACTCGGCCGAGTGCAGCACCAGCTTCGGGATGCCGGTGGTCCCGGAGGTGTGAGTGATCAGCATCGGCTCGCTCGCCGCCCGCAGCCGTGGCCGCGCGGGCGGCGCGCCGCGCAGGTCATCGAGAGCGACGACGTCGCGGCGACCGGTCCGGTCCACGGTGATCGTGCGCTTGGTCAGCGCGGCGACTGCGTCCTCGCCGAGGCCGCACTGCCGCAGCTGGGTGCTGTCGGCCACGAGGAACGGCTGGTCGAGCCGGGTGAGCATGGCCCGGGCGAACTCCGGGGTGTGCGTCCAGCCGAGCGTGGCCGGGATCGCGCCGAGCCTGGCGATGGCGGACGCCAGCAGAGTGACGTCCAGGTGGTTGGCTTTGAGGACGGCCACCCGGTCCCACGGGCGGACACCGGCCGCGTGCAGCCAGCCCGCCGCCTGCTCTACCAGCGCGGCCCAGCCCGCATAGTCCCGATCGGCCGGTCCCTCCGGGTCGATATCCGCAGGCCGGTCGGCGATCACCCGCTGCGTTGCGGCCCGCTGCGCCGCAACCTGCCATGTCTCACCCAGGCGCGCGGTGGCGGGGCTGCGGGACCACGGCGTCCAGCGCTGGCGGTACCGGGTCGGTGCATGGTCCGTGAGGAACGCCGGGAGCGGCGATGTAGCAGCCTTACCGGCGCGGAGGAGGGTCGAGTTCTCGGTCATCGATTTCACCTATCGGCTGGTTTACCCAGCACAGAGGCGGCACCGCGCTCGCTGATACGGTGCGCAGATCACGGTCGTCCTCGACGGCCGGCCGCGCCTGGGCCTACGGTAGGTGACGAACCCGCGCCACGGAGGGAATCCCGATGTACCCAGGCACGCACGCTCGTGAGCGCGCCGGTCAGGCCGCGTTCATCATGGCCTCGACCGGCGAAAGCGTCTGTTACGCCGAGTACGAGGCCCGGACCAACCGGCTGGCCCATCTGCTGCGCGCCCGGGGGCTGGGCCGCCTGGATCACTACGCCATCTTCATGGAGAACAACGACCGGTACCTGGAGGCCTGCGGTGCGGGGGAGCGGGCAGGCCTGTACTACACGTGCGTCAACTCCTACCTGACCGCGCCGGAGCTGGCCTATATCGTCAACAACAGCACCTCCAAGCTCCTGATCACCTCCCGGGCGTGCCGGGACGTGGCCATCGAGGCGGCGCGCGACTGCCCGGGGCTGACCTCCGGCCTGATCGTGGACGGCACCGGAGACGACGGCCTGTTCGCTGACTTCGAAACGGCGACCCGCGCCTTCCCCGACACGCCGATAAGCGATGAATGCCTGGGTACGCCGATGCTCTACTCGTCGGGCACGACCGGCCGGCCCAAGGGCATCCTGCGTCCCCTCGACCACATCCCGCCCGGTGACATACTCCCCGTGTTCGCTTTCCTCAGCCGGCTGTGGCGGTACCGGGAGGGGCTCACCTACCTGTCTCCCGCCCCGCTCTACCACTCGGCGCCGCAGGCATCGGTCAACCTGGCCATCCGCAACGGCGGAACTGTGATCATCATGGAGAAATTCGATCCCGAGCAGTACCTCAGCCTCATCGAACGCTACCGGGTGACGCACACTCAGCTTGTCCCGACGATGTTCAGCCGGATGCTGAAGCTGCCCGAGCAGGTGCGCAGCCGGTACGACCTGTCCTCGCTCGAGATCGCCGTCCACGCCGCCGCCCCCTGCCCCGTGCCGGTCAAGCGGCAGATGATCGACTGGTGGGGACCGATCTTCCTGGAGTACTACGCCGCGACCGAGGCGATCGGCTTCTCGGCATGCGACACCGGGGAATGGCTCACCCACCCCGGCACCGTCGGCAAGGTGGTGCTCGGCGAGCTGCACATCCTCGACGAGTCCTTCGAGCCCGTCCCGCCGGGAACGCCCGGCACGCTGTGGTTCAAGCCGGGGTCGCCGTTCCGCTACTTCGACGACGTCGAGAAGACGGCCGAGTCGACCTCGCCCGACGGGTCGATGGTGACCGTCGGCGACGTAGGCTACCTGGACGACGACGGCTACCTGTACCTCACTGACCGCTCCACCTTCATGATCATCTCCGGCGGCGTCAACATCTATCCCCAGGAGTCTGAGAACCTCCTCGTCACCCACCCGAAGGTCGCCGATGCCGCGGTCTTCGGCGTTCCCAACGAAGACCTCGGCGAGGAAGTCAAGGCCGTCGTCGAGCTCATGCCCGGCATTGACCCGGGACCGGACACGGCCGCCGAGCTGATCGCCTTCTGCCGCGAGCACCTCGCCCACCACAAATGCCCCAGGTCGGTCGACTTCATCGACCAGCTCCCTCGGCTCCCGACCGGCAAACTCTACAAAAAGGCCCTCCGGGACAGCTACTGGGGCGAGTCCCGCAGCCGCATCGTGTGACGCCCGGGTCCTGCCGATGCCCGTCCGAGCCCCAGGGCTGGCCCGATGGCACGCTTGCCTTCTTCCGCGCTTTCTCGGCGTGCGCTTATCCTTTTCTTAAATGTCGTATCTAGCGTGAGATCATGGATGGCGGGCCTGCTGGCGTCGGTGGCGCCGGACCGCGCACGCCCGGGGTTCGCGGGTCGCGTCGCCTGCTCGCCGCCGGGCTGGCTGTCGTGGTAATCCTGCTCGGGGTGATCGCGGTGCTCGCGGCCCGGCTCTCCGGTACGGCGCCCGCGGCGGCCGCCAAGGCCGCGACGCCAAGCCCCAGCCCGACGTCCACCGCGAGCCTGACCGTGCCGGGCATCTACCAGCGGGTCGCGCCGTCCGTGGTCATGGTCCGCACCAGCCACGAGCTCGGGACCGGCGTCATCGTGGCCGACGACGGCACGATCCTGACCGCGGATCATGTCATCGCCGGCGGCGGGACCATTACCGTCACGTTCGCCGACGGCACCACGGCGAACGCGACCGTCGCCGCCACCAACCCGAAGCTGGACATCGCCACGCTCATCCCGGCCAAGCTGCCCCAGGTCGTCGTGCCCGCCACCCTCGGCGGCGGCGCCGACGTGGGAGCGGCGGTCGTCGCCATCGGCAACCCGCTCGGCCTGACCGACAGCGTGTCCGCCGGGGTGGTCTCCGGCCTTGACCGGACCGCGGACACCGACCACGGCAAGTTCTCCGGGCTCATCCAGTTCGACGCGTCGGTGAACCCGGGCAGCTCGGGTGGCCCGCTGCTCGACGCGCACGGCCTTGTCGTCGGCATCGTCGTCTCGCTCGCCACGCCCGATGGCCAGGACGCGTTCGCCGGCATCGGCTTCGCGGTGCCCATCGGCGCCGCCCTCGGCGGCGGCCAGGAGCCAGGCAAGGAGCCGCAGATATGAGCGGCGCAAACGGCGACAGCCCAGGACGAAGGAGCCCGATGACCCCGATGACCCCGCCGACCGAGAGCCGGACCCCGTCACCCGGCCAGCACGCCAATCCGCTGCAGCCGGTGCTCTTCGAGGTCAAGCGCACCATCGTCGGCCAGGACATCCTGCTCGAGCGGATGGCGATCGCCCTGCTTTCCGGCGGGCACCTGCTCGTGGAGGGCGTCCCCGGGCTGGCCAAGACGCTTTCCGTCAAGTCGCTCGCCGCGGCGGTCGGCGGGCAGTTCCAGCGCATCCAGTTCACGCCCGACCTGGTGCCGGCCGACCTGACAGGAACGCGGGTCTACCATCAGCACAGCGGCGAGTTCCAGACCCAGCTCGGCCCGGTCTTCACGAACCTGCTGCTCGCCGACGAGATCAACCGCGCGCCCGCCAAGGTGCAGAGCGCCCTGCTCGAGGTGATGCAGGAGCACCAGGTCACGATCGGCCGCGAGACCTTCCAGGTGCCCGAGCCGTTCCTCGTCATGGCGACGCAGAACCCGATCGAGTCCGAGGGCACTTACCCGCTGCCTGAGGCGCAGGTCGACCGGTTCATGATGAAGGTCGTTGTCGGCTACCCGAGCGTCACCGAGGAACACGCGATCGTCAACCGCGCGCTGCGCAACGCCGAACCGGCCCGCGCGATGCTCGGCCCGGCGGACCTGATCGCCATGCAGGGGCGCGCGCGGGAGATCTACGTCGATCCCGCCGTCGTCGAGTACGCCGTGCGCCTGGTGACCGCGACCCGCAGGACGTTCAGCGCCGGGCTCAGCGACCTGAAGCGGTACATAAGCTACGGGGCCAGCCCGCGCGCCTCGATCGCCCTCGTCACCGGCGCCCGGGCGCTCGCGTTCCTGCACGGCCGCGACTACGTGCTGCCGGACGACGTCAGCGAACTCGCCCTCGACGTGCTGCGGCACCGCATCGTGCTGTCGTACGAGGCGCTCGCCGACGACATCACCGCCGACGCGATCATCACGAAGGTGCTCGACGCGGTCGCCGAGCCTGACGTCGTCCTGAGCGGCCGCTGACCTGATGCCCATGCGCACCGCACCGGAACGGCTCCTGGTCCGTCTGGAATGGCGGGTCGTCCGCCGCCTCGACGGACGCCTGGCGGGCGGCTACCGCACCGCCCACCGGGGGACCGGCACCGACCTCGTCGGCTTGCGCGAGTACACCGAGGGCGACGACGCGAGGCACATCGACTGGAACGTCACCGCCCGGCTGAACGAGCCGATGCTTCGCGTGTTCACCGAAGACCGCGAGCTGACCGTGTGGCTGGTGCTCGACCGTTCGGCGTCCATGGCGGTGGGCGCGCCTGGGCGCGGCAAGCACGACGTGGTCAGCGAGCTTGCCCTGGTGCTCGCCCGGCTGTTCGGCCGGGGCGGGAACCGCGTCGGCGCGCTGCTCTACGACACCGGGGTAGTCCGTACCGTGCCGCCAGGCACCGGGCGCAGGCACGCCCTGCGCATCGGCGCCGAGCTTGACAGGACCGCCGGCGGCGGCCGCGGCAGCACGACCGACCTCGCGGCGATGCTCGACGCGGTCGCCAAGCTCGCCAGGCGCCGCGCCCTGATCGTGGTCATCTCCGACTTCATCGGCGACGGCGACTGGGGGCGGTCGCTGCTGCGCCTGGCGCCACGTCACGAGGTCGTCGCCCTGCGCGTCACCGACGCCGCCGACGACGAGCTGCCCGACGTCGGCCTTGTCGTCGTCGAAGACGCCGAGACCGGGGAGCAGCTCGTCATCGACTCGGGCGACCCGCTGCTGCGCGCCCGCCTCCGCGCGGGCGTCGAGGACCGCGACGCCCGCCTTGCCGCCGGAATGCGCCGGGCCGGGGTGCCCATCCACCGCATCGGCACGGACGCCGACCTGGCCACGGCGCTCATCGAGGTCGTCGCGAGTACCCAGCGCAGGCGAGCGTGAGCCTCGCCGACCCCGCTCTCCTGGCCGTCGGCCTGCTCGTGGCCGCGGGGCTGGCGTGGGCCGCGGTCGCCGTCGCGCGGCGGCGCGCCGCGGCTCTCGCCTCGGCCGGGGTCGCGGCGGGTGGCCCAGGGCGCGGTCGCGGCCGCGCCCGGCTCGGGGGCGTGTGGTTCACCATCGCCGGGGTCGCCGTGCTCGCGATCGCCGTCGCCGGCCCGGCGGCGTCCGTCCCGGTGTCGCGCGCCTCCGGCACCGTCATCCTGGCCATGGACGTCTCGGGCAGCATGGCCGCCACCGACGTGGCGCCCAGCCGTCTTGCCGCCGCGAAGAAGGCGGCGCTGTCGTTCATCAACGCCCAGCCGGGCAGCGTGGACATCGGCGTCGTCGCGTTCCACCAGGGCGGCCTCGAAGCCGCGCTGCCGACTGCCGATCACGCGACCGTCTCGGCGGCGGTCCGCCGGCTGACGGTCGGCGGCGGCACGTCACTCGCCGACGCTATCCTCGCCTCGCTGTCGGCGATCACGCGCAGGACGGTCACTGTGGGCCGCGACGGCAGCGCGCCGGCCATCGGCTACTGGCCCTCGGCCACGATCGTGCTGTTCTCCGACGGGCAGGACGAGGGCGGGGCCGCCAGCGGCGGCACTGGCACGGGGGCGGCCGCGGGTGCCGCCGCGGCTGCCGCGGTGGCCCAGAAGGCCGGCGTACACATCGATACCGTCGGGGTCGGCACCACCGGGGGCACCACCGTCGACGTCGATGGCTACCACCTGTTCACCGCGCTCGACGAAGCCACCCTCAAATCGATCTCCCAGGCCACCGGGGGCACGTACCATCCGGCATCGGACGCGAGCGAGCTTGACGGGATCGCCTCGTCGATCAACCTGCGGCTCACCGTCACCAACGAGCCGTTGCCGCTGGCCGGCGCGTTCATCGCCCTGGCCCTCGCGCTGCTCGCCGCGGGCGCCGTGCTCACCGTGATCCGGACGGGCCGGGTGGTCTGAATGTCCTTCTCCTGGCCGTGGGCGCTGCTCGCGCTCCTCGTCATTCCGCTGGTGTTCGCCGCCTGGTGGCTGACGCGCTGGCGGCGCAGGCGCGCCGTGGTCCGGGTGACCTCGATCGCGCTGGTCCGGACGGCGATGCCTGGCCGCTCGCGCTGGCGGCGGCGCGTCCCCGCCGCGCTGCTGGCGCTCGGTCTCGCCGTGCTCGCGGTCGGGGCCGCCCGCCCGCAGGCGACCGTGCCGGTCGCGTCGTCGTCCGCGACGATCATGCTCGCCCTGGACGTCTCGGGCTCCATGTGCTCCACGGACGTGAAGCCGAACCGGATCACCGCCGCCGAGCAAGCGGCCAGCGCTTTCATCCAGTCCCAGACGGGCGGCCCGCACATCGGCCTCGTCGCGTTCGCGGGCACCGCCGTCGTCCTCGTCCCGCCCACCGCGGATACCAGGCAGCTGCTCAGCGCGCTCGGTGGCCTCACTACCTCGTTCGGCACCGCCATCGGCGAGGGCATCCTGACCTCACTTGACGCCATCGCGCAGGTCGACCCGTCGGTCGCGCCGACCGGCGCGACCGTCTCCCGCCACCGCGGCTCCGGCTAC
>Ga0335082_10009113_pt1 | contig 10800 bp, 5 predicted proteins | sample Lox_Sample_41_FD_206718 | JGI IMG/M metagenome (GOLD analysis project Ga0335082, IMG submission 206718) | Soil microbial communities from Loxahatchee National Wildlife Refuge, Florida, United States - Lox_Sample_4.1 | ecosystem: Environmental > Terrestrial > Soil > Wetlands | place: USA: Florida... | reverse complement strand
CGCCACGCGTAGCGCCATCGCCACGTCCTCCCGTCCCGGTGTGATCGCCTGCGGAGCGGCAAAAAGCGCGCGAAATATGCCCGAGGCGTGAGGGAGGGTCAAGGATGAGCATGGCGAGAGCGCATCGCGCCCTCGGCCGGCGGCGCGCTATTCGCTGGAGTAGAGCAGGTGATAGTCGCCGAGCCAGTTCTCATCGACGAACAGGAACACCAGACGCTGGCGACCCTGAAGGCGCTGGATGTCTTGCCGGGGATCGGCGTCGATCGGCAGCGGGATCTGCCCTTCGTAGATCCAGACCTCGAACGGCCTCATGTCGGCGCCGGGCTCGCCGTCCTCGGTATTCCCCATGGCCCGCTTCTCGGTGGCTGCGAGCTGCTGAACGAGGGTCTTGAGGTTGTCGTCGAATCCCGGGATCACCTGGCGCAGCACCTCGTCGGGCTCGCCGTAGCGGATGAAGACGCGCCCCATGTCCGAGAACATGCCGCGGCCCAGCCCGTAACGACCGTAGGTGCGATTGGCGAAATCCACGCGCCTCAGGAAGCGGATGCGCGCTTCGTTGACGCCGGTCTCGGGGGTCGGATCTCGAATCTTCCAGTAGTCGTCGAAGATCCGCTCCTGCTCTCCGGCCTGCAGGCGCTCGAAGCGGTCCTCCTCCTTCGTGGCCAGCAGGAAATGCGCTTCGTCCAGCATGTCCATCGGGTCTCGCCGCCAGGTCTCGGGTTGCCACGCGACGCTGAAGTGCGCCTTCCGGAGCAACGCACCGGGGTCTCCCTCCTGCCAGGCCTTGACCTCGAGGTCGTAGCCTCCGGCAGGAAGTCCACTCACGTCGAGCTTGAACGCCGCCGACATCGCGCTGGCGCCCGGCGCCGTGCTGTCGCGGTCGGCGATCACTCGTCCGGTCGAATCGGCGAGACGCGCCACCCAGTGCCAGGGCCGCTCGTCGCCCGCCACGCCTCGCGCCTCGAAGTAGGCCGACAGGTCGGTGGCGTAGAGGCCGTAGAGCCGCTCGGGGTTGGGCACCAGCGCGCGCCCGCTGCGGCCGAACACGTGCGAGTGGCTGTCGCCGGCGTCCATCCACACGAACTGGATGTCGGAGATTTCGCGCCCGGCCTGGGGACCGGGAATGTCGAACTCGCCCTCGACCCGCGCGGTCTCGGGCCCCTGGATGCCGCGACGGGCCAGCTCGCGACGGCGGGAGTCGAGCCGGATCTCGAGATGATGAGGCCCCGGCCGCGCCGGGAAACTCAGCACGACGACCTCCCCGATCGCATGGGCGGTGTCGGCCGGAATGACGCTGAAGATCTGTTCGCGCTCGTCGGTTCGGCCGCCGAAGACGGAGCGGAGGTGCGCCTCGATGCGGATGGGCGTCGGCTCGCGGCCGTTCCGGCACAGCTCGGCGATCAGGCTGGGGCGGATCCGCAGGTAGACGTCGAGCTCGGTGCCCGAGCTCTCGGGAAACGCGGCCACGTCGGCGGTGAAGCCCACCTCGTGCCCGATTCTCCAGGGGAAGGGCCCCGGACCCTTGTCACCCCTGGGGTGTGCCGCGAGCGCCGCCGACGGCGCCAGGCTCAGGGCGAGGAGCCACCCGAAAAGCGGACGCGCTCCCAGGCGAGAGCGCGTCGAGAGAAACGTCACGAATCGAGCCGCAAGGCGCGGTCGGCGATCAGAACGCGAATTGGATCGAAATGCGGTGCACTCCGCCCAGGTCCTGCATGTCCGTATACGCATAGTCGACATCTGCCTGTCCGGCGACCGAAACCGGAATGTGGAAGCCTACGCCGCCCGCCAACGCCTCGGCATCATAGTTGATGTTGTAACCGCCGCGCAGGAACACGAACTTCTGGAACGCGTACTCGAACCCGACGTTCATGCGCTCGGCGTTGTCCGGCGGGTGCGAGAACTCGAACGAGCCGAGCAGCTTCTGGTTAGCCAACTGGAAGATGGTCGCGGACGTCCCCACCCGGAACATGCTCGGAATTCGCGCGCTGCGCTCGATGAACTGCTCCTGCGAGCCGATGTTCGAGATCGACATTCCGATCTTCATCCCCAGGGTGCCCACGTCGTACAGGGTGCCGATATCGAACGAATAGGTCTGCTGAGAGAACTCCGCGAGGCCCGAGTGGATGAAATTGCCCGTGAAGCCGGCGCTGAACTTGTCGGTGAACGAGCGGGCGTAGGTCAGCCCGAACGACATGAAGCCGGCGTCGAACGTGTTCCCGGTGCCGTCCGGCTGGAACGCCGTCGTCTCCGTCATCGGGTCCATGTACAGCGAGCGGACGTTGAGCCCGATCGCGCCCGGAATGCGCTTGACGTGGAAGACGTACCCCGCCTGCGAGAACTTGAGGTCCGCCGGCCAGGTCGCCTGGTTGAAGTTGAAGACCGACTTGTCGGGATCGATGCGGGCGATTCCTGCAGCGTTCCAGAACAGCGACGAGGCATCGTCCGAGACGCCGACGAACGCTCCGCCCATGCCTTCGGCACGAGCGCCGACCGGAATCTTCAGGAACTGACCGCCAAACGTTCCGACTTTCTCGAAAATATTGGCAGCCCCGGCGAGGCCCGGCACCATCGCTCCGACCAGGCCTGCGGCCGCGATCCACTTTCTCACGATCTTCCTCCTTCGCTCACCCGGCTCATCGAATGATGACGAACTTGCCACGCTGAACCCCCTGATCGGAGTTCACCGTGAAAAGATAGATCCCGCTCACCACGTCCTGGCCGTTGCGGGAGATGAGATTCCAGCGCGCTTCGCCGTCGTTGGGATTGTCCTGCTGCTTGTTGTAGCCGTGATAGGTCGTCCCGTTCACGGACAGGTCGCCGCGAATCGAGTCGTTGACCGGGTCGTCGGAGTGAATCGTCTGCACCAGGTCGCCGGCCACGGTGTAAATCCTCAGCGTCCACTTGCCCGGCGGCATACCGAGGAAATCGATGTGCGTGCCGGTAGGGTCGGTCGCGTTGGGAGTCAGATCCCAGGCGGACGGACGTTGCGGGATCGCCGCGTAGCCCTTGTAGGGGTTCGGAACGACGGTGACGTGCTTGCCGGTCTTCGTCGAGGCCTGCGGCACGATGCCCTCGGCTTCGACTGCCGAACGCCGGCTCTCGGTCATGCCGACGTTGGTGGAATCGAAAGCGGTCACTGAATAGAAGTAGATGAAGCCATTCTTCACACTGGTGTCCAGGTAACGGTAGCGACCCACCGGATAGCGATCCCGGGTGACCTGGATGCAGGAGGTTCTGCCGGGAGGAATGATGCACGACGTCTTTTGCTCGCAACCTCCGTGACCATCCGGATTGCAGGCCAGCGTCGTGTCGGGATGGATGACCTCACCGGTCTGCTGATTCCACAGGTCGCCGCGATTGAGGCAGATGTCCTTGTTGGCGCCGAGAGACGGAATGAAGACCGACGGACACTTGGTGATGAACTGGCCGGGGTTGGCCGGATCCGGAACCGTGACCAGATTGTTCAAGATCGGGTTCCCGTTGGTGTCGTAGTAGTTGAACCAGCGGAACTCGGCCACCAGCGACCATTGATCCTCGGACGGACCCGGCGAGCCGACCGGCCGCGTCCAGTCCGCGACTTTCCAGATCTTGTAGCCGCGGAAGTCGAACAGGTTGGGTGGCGCGGGATCGGGCGTGACTTCGGAGAGATTGTCCCAGGCCAGCGTCACCCGGTTGTCGCCGCCCGGGACCACGGTGCGGTCCGGGTTCTCCGAATAGTTGTAGGAGATCGAGGCGTCCGTGATCGGACTCGGCGGCGGTGCCGACGAGTTCCAGGTCTTGTGGATCATGCCGCCCACGCTCGGATCGCTCGGGTTGCTGGAGCCGATCTGGTAGTCCCAGACGCCGGTGCAGTAGTCGCAGTCGAAGTCGAACCAGTAGTACTGCCGGTCGGTGACCAGGATCGTGCGCGAGAAGGTCTCGCAGTCCTCGGTGGCCTGGAACTGCTGGCCAGGATCCGCGCGCAGCGCGGTCTCGCGACCGTGAAAATCGGGCTCGGGGTAGTTGGCGTTGTGGTCCCAGATGCCCTCGTAGGCGAGCTGGGCCGTGAACGCGGTGTTGAGGCTCGGGTACTCGTCGAGTAGCTGCTTCCCGAGCATGCCGCGATTGGCGTCCGGGGCATTGATGTATCCGTCGTAAGCGGCGCGATAGGACCTGCCGAGCAGAACGGTTCCGCGGTCCACGGCCACGCCGATCGTGACCAGGATGGACTGGCCGTTCTTGACGTGCAGCCAGGGCCCCACGGAGCACCACTGCACCTGATCGCCCTTCTGGTCGCCCGGGTCGGCCGTGATCAGGCCCACCTTCGGATTGGTCTGGTCGGTCTCGACGTTCTGCAGGCTCGACATGAACTCGAACCGCTGCTGGTCGATGGCCGGATTGCCGCCCTGACCGTACGGCGTGCCGCTGGTGAACGAGCGGAAGGCGCGGAATTGAACGCGCCGCGGCCCGTCGAGGCCGAGCGGATCCAGGGTGTAGCCGAACAGCAGGAAGGACGGCAGACCGGTGGTGCGATTGTCGTCACCGTTGTCGTCGCCGATCGAGAAACCGTTCACGCGGATGGTGTCGCGGGGGCACAGCGCGGAGTCGCTCGAGACCGCGAGGCCGGGCGCGTGCGGAAACTGACTGCGGTTGTCGCGCACCTGCCCGCCCTGGGTGAAATCGTAAATGAACCAGCCCTGTGGATAGCCGGGGATGTCCTGATCGTCCTGGAAGTAGTTCGACACCACCACCGGGCCGGAATCGAAGTCCACCAGCCAGCCCACGAACAAGCTGTCGATCACGTTCCCCGAAACGTTGATGATGTTGTACTCGACCACGTTGAAATTGGTGAGATTCGGCGAGGTCAGCGAGTAGGCCCACGCCTTCTGCTCGACCCGCAGCCCGAGCGGCACGTGCTGCTCGCGCACGTTCGAGGTGAGCGACTGGAGCGAGAAGTCGGTCATGACGCACGAGAACATCTGCTGGCCGACCGCCGCGTAGTCCTCGTCGATCCTGCCGTCGCCGTCGTTGTCACGCCCGTCGAGGAAGTCCTCGTCCACCTTGCCGTCTGCGTCGTCGTCCTGGAACCGATTGCCGCCGACGATTCCTTCGTACGCCGTGTAGATCTTGTCCTCGGCGTCGAGCGACGGGGGCCGCCATTCGGGGAAATAGGTCACGCGGCGGATCAGCTGGCCGTTCTCGATCTCGACGCCGCCGATCGCCAGCGCGATGGCGTTGAGATACTCGACGCCCGACTGCCCAGGCCACTGGCCTGAAGGATCGCTCGAAGTGGTGAAGGGATTGCCAATGATGCCGTAGTTGGTCACCTTCATCACCAGATTCCCGGCCTTGAGCACCGCTCCCGGCCCGAAGATGTCGGGCAGGGCGTTGGGCTGCGGCCGTTCCTTCAGCGAGTGCTGAAACATCTCGGTGTAGACCTGATTCAGCTCGTCGTTGACGGCATCATCGGTCCCGCCGAGGTATTTCTTGCCCGGCAGCTCCGCGCCCGCCGAAAGGCCTGGCGTGGCCGGAAGCGCGAACACTGTCGCGATCCCGAGTGCAACGATGATTCTCGCGAGTCCTTTCATGGCTCCCCGTGGTCTCGGTCGGATCAGAAGCTCACGCTGACGCCGAGACGTACATTTCGGCCTTCGTCGAACACACGCGGATCGTGCACCGGCACCCAGTCGTCAACGTTGTCGCCGTTGATGTCCTGGAGGTAGGCGCCTCCCGCCCGGCCCGTTTCCGTGTAGTAGATGAGGTAGTCAGAACCACCCGCCCGGTCGACGTTGTTGTTGGGGAACGAATTCTGAGTCAGGGACAGGATGGTGGTGGCGTTGAGCACGTTGCGCGCGTCGAAGAACAGCGTCACGTTCTGGCCCCAGATCTTGTAGTACTTGTCGCCGTCGACCGTGAGCCGCGAGACCGAGGGCTGGCGGCGCGAATTGTCCAGCGACGGGTCCGGCTTGCGATCGTTCCGGAAGGTCGGCGTGAACGGGAAGCCCGAGCCGTACGACCACAGCATCCGGAATCCCCACTTGCCTGGATCCCTCACCACGCCCTGAAGGCTGAGCGTGTTTCTCTGATCCCAGTCGAGCGGCTGCTCGGAGATCGGGAGATAGAGCTGGCCGCCGTTGAAGAACTGGAGAGCCGCGGTCGGATCCGACGCGACGCCGGTCGCGATCTGGTACGAGTAGTTGATCTCGGCCGAGAACTTGTGGCTGAAGCTCTTGCTGATGCTGGCCTCGAATCCGCGCGCGCTGGCGTAATCGCCGTTGAAAAACACGTTGACCAGATTTCCGAACTGATCGCGCTCCTGCCGCACCGTGATCAGACCGTAGATGTCCTTGAAGAACACCGAGAACTGGCCCGACACGTCGCGTGAGAACAGGTGCTGCACGCCCGCCTGGTACGAGATGTTGGTTTCGGGCTCGAGATCGGGATTGCCGCGGGTATTGACGCTGGCGTCGATCTCGCGATTCTGGAAGATCACCGCGCGCGACGGAGTCTGATAGGTCCAGCCGTAATGGAAGCTCAGCACATCCTTGTCGGAAATCGGGTAGGCGATGCCGAGCCGCGGGCTCAGCTGCTGCTTGTAGCGTTTTCCGCTGGCCAGATCGGCGTCGGCAATCTGCGGGCCCGGGGTGAACATGTCGTAGCGCAAACCGGCGTTCAACACCAGACCTTCGAACTCCCACCGGTCCTGAACATAGGCAGCGCCCTCGGGGTTGTAGTTCAGAAAGTCCGAGCGCGACTGTCCGGGCAGTCCATTGGCTTCCAGGTTCGGGCCGTTCAAGGTCAGGTTGCGCACCATGTTGTACTTGGCCTCGATGCCGGTCTTGATGGTGTGGTTCTTCCATCGCCGGCTCGAGAAGTCGCTCTTCAGCTCCGACGTCGAGGACTCGTTGAGCGACCAGACCGGGAAGTCCCCGTGGGTCGCGTAGTACGGATTGTTCTCGGTCCCCGGCGAAATGTTCCCGTTCCAGAAGAACGGCGTCTGGGTGTCGTACTCCCAGGGCTGGAGTCCGCGCACCGAGGTCTGGGTGTTGAACGACAGCGTCGAGAGCCGCGTCGACAGCACGCTCTTGTCGGAAATCTGGTTGGTCCACACCGCGGTGTATTGCCGGTAGCGATCGTCGGTGGTCGGCACGTGATCCGGCATGTTCATGGGCATGAACGTGCTGTCGTCCTTGGTGAACGACCAGGTGCCGTACCGAGGCGTGAGCGCGCCGGTACCCGGCGTGGTGTCGTAGGTCACCTTCACGAAACCCTCGCGGCTCCACATGTGATTGTAGGGCGTGAAGATGTTCCGGTTGTTCACGGTCTCGAGCGTGACCTTGTTCTTCGAATTCAAGCGATAGGCGAGCTTGAAATTGGTATTGACGGTATTGCTCTGTCGGTTTCCGAAGCGGAGGAAATCGAGCAGCGTCGCGCTCGGGCGCGTCATCGAGCTCTTCAGGTACGTGTCGGAGAACGTTCCTTCGTAGGTCGCGAAGTAGGTCAGGTTCCGGATCGGGGTCGGCCCGCCGAATCCGAAGGTGAACCGGTCGAAGTTGTCGTAGGTCTTGGTCGGATCGCCGTAGCGGTCGGTGTCCCAGCGAATGTCGCCGCCGAAGCGATCGGTGCCCTCCTTGGTGCTGACGTTGACCACTCCCGAGAGCGCATTGCCGTACTCGGCGTCGAATCCGCCCGAGAGCACGTCGGTGCCGGCGACCGCCAGCGTCGCGATGTTGGCGCCTCGCCCGGACAGCGGATCGGAAACTTCGACGCCATCGAACTGGAACTTCACTTCGCCCGCGCGGCCCCCGCGGAAGTGAAGGTCGCCTCCCATCGCCACCACACCGGCCTTGGTCGCGATCGCCTGGTTGAGGTTGTCGACGGGCAGTTCCTTGAGCTTCTCAGCCGAGATCGTCTGTTTGGTGGTCGAGGACTTGGTATCGATGCGCTTTTCCGCGCGCACTTCGATTTCCTCGATCTGCTTGACGACCTTGGTCTCACCAACCGAGAAGGTGACGGTCGCGGTCTGTCCGGCGTTCACCTGAATCGTCTGCACCTGCTTGTCGTAGCCGATCGGCTCGGCCTGAATCTGCCAGCTGCCCACCGGCACGCCGGGAATGCTGAAGGCGCCATTCTCGTCGGTCAGGGCGCCGAGCCTCGGGCCGCCGAGGATCTTCACGTTCGCGTAAGGGATCGGGTCCTTGCCGTTCTGCAACACCTTGCCGACGATCTTGCCGGTCGGGCCAGTCGTCGGGGCTGGGGGCGGAGTGGCAGGGGGAGCCGGGGCCGTTCCCTGACCGCGGACGGGGGAAGCGAGCAGGGCAAAGCCCAAGACCGCCAACCACGCTGCCCTTGAGTACCTGCCGGTTCTCGACATGCCGAAGAGTTCCCTCATCTGGACCATCGACATTGCCCTCTCGGGTGAAACACTCGTGGCACCTTGCCAAGGCCAATGTCGCATGTCAACGAATTTCAATATCCAAGTCCTTTTGGGCCCGCCGGTTAAGCCCGATGATGCGGACTCGACCGCGACCCTTGGACCCGACGATGAGCGGGGCGTAGCAAGAGCAGGCAGGCGTCTGCTGAGGGGAGCGGGTTCCTCGCTCGAACCGGAGGCATCAGGAGGGAAAATCCACAAACGGCGCGATGCCGAACGCCCAGTCGCAGCTAATATCGGCTGAAGTAGTACTTCTGTCAAGCCCTGATTCGCCACGCGGAAGGATTTTCTTCGGCGCCCGGGGGCTCAGAAGTCCCACCGCAACCGCATCGAGAGCTGAGTGGCTTCACTCTGGGGATTGACGGGCGAGCCGTAGTTCGCCGCACCCCACCCGAGCGCCGCACCGAGGTCGAACTTCCAGCTGGACGCCGGAGGGTAGAGACCGAGCCCGAGCGTCACGGTGCTGGCGAAGTTCTCGTTGGCCTGGGTGTTCACGTCCAGGTCTCCCGCGCGGTAGATGTAGCCCACCCGCCCCATGAGCACCGGGGTGATCGCGATCTCGGAGCCCGCGCGTGCGTCCCAGGCCTTCCCCAGCGTGCCGGTCGAGATCCGCGGCAGCCCCAGGACCTCATCGGCGTACGAACCCTGGCTGGTCACGGCGTCCAGCTTGCTCTGGATGTAGTGGTATTCAGCACCGGTGACCCAGTGGCGTCCGGGTGCCCGCCAGCTCAGGCCGCCCGAAGCTTCCCACCCGCGTTCCGCGCGCTCGGACGCCAGGATCTCGGCGGGCAACATCAAGGTGTCTCCGGTGGCTTCCTGGTCGTAGATCTGGGCGCGAAAAACATTGAACGAGGTCGGGTCGCTGAGCGCCGCGGGAGTCACGTTGGTCTTGCGGTAGAGGGTGCCACCGCTTCCACCCAGTTCCCACGCACCCATGGGCACGCGCAGGCGGGCTCGCAGCCGGCTTCCCTCCTCCTTCCGCTTGAACAGATTCCCGCGGCTCGAAAGCGCGGGTCGCGACGGACCGGGTCCACCGGAGGGCGAAATCGAGAACACCCAGCTCGCGTCGCTCGAGCTGGACCAGATCTGGCCGTCGATGCCCCACTGCGCCGACCTGCCGAGTTTGCCGATCAGCGTCGATTGTCCGAGATACAGTGGCCGGGACTCCTCGGTCTCGCTGGTGTAGCGGTCTCCATCATTGGAACCCTTGATCAGCTCCGAGGTGATGTCGCCCCCCACCGCCCAGGTGAGCCAGGGGGTGGCGCGCAGCGCGACCGAGGCTCCGCCCCCCAGCTGCTTCACGAAATAGTCGTCGGGCGTGAAGAAGTCTGGCGGGCCAAGCAGCGTTCCTTCCTTGTCGATGTAGCTGCCCGCGGCGTTTCGGACCCTGAGCCGATAGTCGTCGTGGACATTGTTGATCCCGAAGATGCCGCGGATCGCATAGACCATCCGGTCGCTCAAGACGTAGGGCATCGGGCCCGTGATCACCGGCATCCCGGCTGGATTCGACACCATGTCGCGCTGCTCGGTGGTCGCGTCGTAGGGAGTGTCGCCACGGAGCAGATCGATTCCGCCGATCAGGCCGTAGGTGGTGGCCCCCTTCTCACGGTGCCAGGCTTCGAGGGCGAGGCGCGCGTCGCGCGAGGCTTCGGTCTGAAGGATGCCGGGACCCTGCGCATCCTGGAAGTCCTGGGTGCGCGAGGTCGAAGCCGTGGTGGGACGGAACTCCAGCACCGAGGTGGAGTCGGTGTCGTAGAGCCCGGCCGGGTTCTGAGCGAAATCCCAGAGCTCGATCGAGTTGGCCGCGTCGGGGATCACCATCGTCAGCCGGCCCATCCCCAGCAGCCGAGGGCTGCGGGCGATCGGATCGGGCGGGAGCTCGTACCCGGCGCGCGTGGGATCCACGTACTGGGCGCTGGCGGCGGAGACGACAACCGCCAAAGCGAGGAAGACTTGTGTGGTGCATGCGCCCAAACGGACCCAGCGCCCTGGGTTCATTCCGACTCCTTTCCGTGATCTCACGTCGAGTACGGGGTGACCGTCACGCGGAGGAAAACGCCTTCACCTTCCGGCGAAAGTGCGCTCGGTCAACGAGGTGCGCCAAGCACGGAGCGCGCATGTTAGGCGAGACGTTGCGAGAGTGTCAACGCTCAACCCGCCGCCGCGGGCCCGAGACGTACGGTGAATCCGGCACGAAGAACCGCCAGCGCCTCGCCTGCGCCCGCCGGATCCCGATGCGGGGCGAGCGGGCGATCGGAAGTACCGCGCCGCCTCGCCTGCCGCCGATCCACAGCCGGGAGCGGGTCAGATCCAGCCCGTCGTGCCGCCGATCGAGGGCCAGGGCCTGCCCCACGCAGCCCGGTCCTCGCGCCAGTCGAGCGAGTTCG
>Ga0335082_10009112_pt1 | contig 10801 bp, 15 predicted proteins | sample Lox_Sample_41_FD_206718 | JGI IMG/M metagenome (GOLD analysis project Ga0335082, IMG submission 206718) | Soil microbial communities from Loxahatchee National Wildlife Refuge, Florida, United States - Lox_Sample_4.1 | ecosystem: Environmental > Terrestrial > Soil > Wetlands | place: USA... | reverse complement strand
CTATCAACAAGCCGGCGAATGTGCGGTGTCCTCACCAAAAGCACGGCGTCGGATGTGCGATCTACGCCGACCGTCCATTCGCCTGTCAGATATGGACATGCCGTTGGCTCACCAACCAAGACACCGCCGATCTGTCGCGGCCAGATCGCAGTCATCTCGTGATCGATGTGATGCCGGATTATGTTACGCTGCAGGACGACGAAACAGGCGAGCGACAAAAGCTGCAAGTCGTTCAAGTATGGTGCGATCCGCGATATCCAAACGCTCACCGTGATCCTGCCTTTCGCCGTTTCGCCGAGCGTCGTGGCGAAGAGGGCATCGCGACGTTAATCCGGTACGATTCGAGGAAGGCCTTCACGCTCTTCCCGCCATCGCTCACCCCCGATGGCCAATGGCGCGAGATGCACAGCGACAAGCCGCCGGAGCACCGCACCGAGGCCGACATCGTCGAGTTCTTGTCAGGGGCGAAGGTGGGGATTTCGGGCTCATGACGATCATCCACGACAGCATCCACGACGTCGGTGACGATGCCGGCGTGGTCTTCAACTTCTTCCTCGACACCTTCTGTTCACTCTGCGCGCCGAAGGCTTGGACGAAGGAGATCGTCGAGAAGCGCGTCAATGATGCCATGCCGAGCGAGGGGTGGGAGGCCGTCGACAAATCGACGATGGGGCTCGGTTCGCCCACGCCCAATCCCTGCAACCAGTATCCCGACAGGCAACACTGGTTTCTGATCCGCAAACCCTGACTTACCGAAAGCTGATTTGCTGACAGGCCGTTGACAACTTGGCTGCAACGGAACTACAACCGCGCCTGCCACGCCGTAGGGCTCAGTTACTTCGCTCCTGTCGAAAAGCAGCCTCACCCGAAAGGGTGGTCTCTGATCCCGCCTTTTGCTGGCACCCGTGAGACGGACGCCGTAGTCATCGATTTCATCGTCTGTAAAACGAGAGGTCCTTGGTTCGAGTCCAAGCCGCTCCACAATCTATGGGGCGGTAGCTCAGTTGGTAGAGCGCTAGTAGATCGAGGGCGTTCTTTGCTCCGTCTCACGGGGTCGCGTCGTGGTTGTTCGAGAGAATGGAGCTGTCGCCGTAGAGATCGGCTACTTCGGATGGAAGCATAGTCTGAAAGGCTAAGCTGCCCGTTTCGAGACGGGCTAACCCGATCCCGATTTTTGCACAGCTCCACTCTCTCACTCATCTCAAGCTCTGGAGAACGACCATGGCGCGCACCAACCTGCGACCGAAGAACAACGAACGCACCCACGAAGGCGCTGTCGCCGCGATCACCAACGCGGAACAGCAGCTCCGGCGCAGCGTGATGTCGTGCCTCCTGTTCGAGAGCGAGTTCTATGAGGATGGCGAGGAAATCAGCTCGCGCATCAAGCGCTTGGCTGAGGCGGCCGATCCCGCCGTCGTGTCCAAGATCGCGATCGAGGCACGCGCTCTCATGCATCTGCGTCACGCCCCGCTGTTGCTGCTCGAAGTGCTCTCGCGCACTGGCGCCGGCCGCACCGATGGACTGGTTTCGCGTACCATCTGGCGGACGATCCAGCGCGCCGACGAGATGGCCGAGTTCATCGCGATCTACACGCGCGGCGGCGATCGTCGCACCGCGAAGAAAGGTCACGGCCGCCAGTTCTCGGCGCAGATGATGAAGGGCATCGCGCTCGCGCTGCCGACCTTCGACGCCTACCAGCTCGCGAAGTACGACCGCGCCGGCAAGGTGAAGCTCAAGGACGTCTTCCGGATCGTTCGGCCCAAACCGGCCAACGATGATCAGGCAAAGTTCTGGAAGGCGGCCGTGGACGGCACCCTGCCGGCGCCGGATACGTGGGAGGTTGCTCTCTCGGGCGGCGCCGACAAGAAGGAGGCGTTCACGCGTCTTCTCACCGAGAACAAGCTCGGCTACATGGCTCTGCTCCGCAATCTGCGGAACATGGCGCAGGCCGACGTCGATCGCGATCTGGTCATCGAGAAGATCAAGCTGCGCAAGGGCGCGGCGCGTGTCCTGCCGTTCCGCTACATCGCGGCGGCGCGAGCGGCGCCGCAGTTCGAGCCGGCGATCGATCAGGCTCTCATCGCCTCGATCGAGGAAGCCGCGCCCTTCACTGGGCGGACGCTGATCTTGGTCGACGTCTCGGGCTCGATGGACCACAAGCTCTCGGCAAAGGCGGACCTCACGCGGGTCGACGCCGCCGCAGCGCTGGCGTCGATCATGCCCGGTGAAGACGTGCGCGTGATGACGTTCTCGAACAACGTCATCGAGGTTCCTCGGCGTCTCGGCATGGCCGGCGTCGAGGTGATCCTGCGTTCGCAGATGCATAGCGGAACCTATCTTGGGAAAGCCGTGGAGATTGCGAACCAGATCGGCGGGGACCGGATCGTGGTGATCTCGGATGAACAGACAGCCGACCGCGTCCCCGATCCCGCGTTCAAGTTCGCGTACATGATCAATGTCGCGTCGAACAAGAACGGCGTGGGCTACGGGAAGTGGACCCACATCGATGGGTTCTCAGAGAGCGTTTTTAAGTTCATGAGAGCGCTCGAAAGCGATGCCGCATGCTGACCGCGAACAAGGGCGCGCATATCACAAGCGATATGCCGCCGCTTGGCGGGCAAAAAATCTTGATTCGATCAAGGCAAAGCAAAAAGCCTACTACCGGACCAATGTCGCCATGCTCGCCGAGCGCATGCGTTGGCGGCATATCAAAAAGAAGTACGGGCTATCGCAGGAGCAGTATCTCGCGATGTTGCGGGCGCAGAATGGTCGTTGTGCTTGTTGCAAACGACTACCAAAGCCGGGAAGGTGGTTGGCAGTCGATCACTGCCATGAGACGGGGCGTGTCCGTGGCCTTCTCTGCAATATGTGCAATCCAATGATCGAGCGGGTTGTCGCGTACTTGGAATGGAGCAAAACATGAAACGGGAGGCTCCGATGACACGGTAGGGCAATTCCGCCCTCATAGGGTGTCATCATGCCAGCAGTGGCAAAAGGCCTGCACAAGGCCAAGAAGACGAAGAAGCAGCGCAAGTTCGGTCGCAACGCCAATAGCTGCCTCGCCTACAAGAACTCCAATCGGCGCGAGCGCAACAAGCTCATCCGGTTGAAGAAGCATCTCTCCCGCTTCGGCAGGGATCGCTGCGCCACCGCCGCCGTCGATCGCTGCAAGGCGATCCTCGGCATCAACGGGTAGTCCGATGAAGATGATCACCGACTTGCGCCTTGAGTGTGTCCGGCTCGCCGTCACGATGGTCGCGTCGAAAGGCATCGAGGCCACGTCGGTGATCAAATACGCCAACCTGCTCTTCGATTTTGTGCAGGATGAGCAGAGGCCCACCGATGCGTCGCCTCTCGCCGAGAAGTACAAGCGATAACGCCATGGCCCGCCTGCACGTCGTGTTCGACCCTGACAACAAGGTCTTGAACAACCCCCAGATCGAGAAGCAGCTCGGCGTCAAGTCCGCCGTGCTGACGATCCCCGACGACGTCCGCAGCGTCGACATCTACAATCTCGCCAAGAAACTTGCGGAACTACTGCTCGAAACCCTCTAACCCCCCGACAGGAAAATGAAGCTATCGAAAAACGTGCTCTATCTCGGCATCATCGCTTATTCGGTCTCTCTCCTGGTCTTTCAGGATTGGGGGTGGATGGCCTCGACTATCGGCGCCATCTCGGCCGCATGGCTCGGCAAGATGGTGCTCGACGTCGCCTTTGCCGGCATGGGCTTGGTTCGGCTGCTCGGCGATACCTTGTTCGCCGATGAGGAAGCTGACGACGAGGTCGCGATCCACGCCGAAGACTTGGCCTTCTCGGATACCGCGCTGTTCGGGTTCTTCATGGCCAACGTCGTTGGCAACACGGCCTTCCATGGCTATGAGACCGTGATGAACACGGGCGCCGTCTCGTTCGGCTACTCGCTCTGGTTCATGGCAGAGGCGGTGATCCTGTTCCTCACCTTCATTCTGTACTCGCATGCCGTGAAGGCGCAGAAGCGCGCCGCGCGCGCCGCGCGTGAATCTACCACGACGAGCCGTCCGCGCTCCGTTGCGTAAGGTTTCAACCCTTCTTGCCTTTGTGTCGTGGGGCCTGAGTGCATATTCATCGCATCCAGGCCTCGCGACCCTAGTCGTGCTGGCGTTGAACGCTGTTATTCTAACGCTTCTGATCTGGTTCGCTCACCGCGAGGGACGTCACCATGAGCAAGACAACGATCGACTTCACGGCGGCTGAGGTCGCCAAGCTGCCACCGCATCAGCGGAAGGTGATGACAGAGCTGATGGCGGGGCTGACTTACGCGAAGATCGCGGAGCTGAATGACATCGCGCTCGGCACCGTCCGCAGCCGCATCAATCGCGCTAGGGAGACAATCAAACTGGATAGAGAGGCTGGTTTGCAGAGCGGGGCCGATAGCGCTGCTCATCCTCAACCTCGCGAGCATGCTCCTCGCGTTTCAAAATCCAGCCCGCCCGACGAAGCCAAATGAGCGCCATCGAGCAGGTGTCCGCGAGGTCGTCGTGCAGCGCGCGCGTGCCGAGCGAGCACTGCTTGATCATAGGGTCAGCCCATTCCTTATCAGGTGCAGCCACTAGCCCCTCTGCGAACAGGTGAACGACGGTCAGCAACCGCGCAACCTTATCCGGCGACTTGATGAAGCCCTTGCGCGGGTCCACCAGCTCGATTCCGAAATTCCAGTTGCCGAACAGCCGCGCCAGTTCCTGCGCGACGGAGTGACCGGCGGCCTTGTCTTCGATGAGGAGCCGGTCGACCTTGTATTTCTTGCAGTCGGCGGCCACGCGCGACACCAGACTGTGAATCTGCATGCGCTCGGCCCAGCAGAACATCAGCATGATGCGTGGGTTGCCGCCCTTATCGCGGAAGATGCCCCAGATCGAGAGCGCGGACGGATCGTTCTCTTCCTTCTCGGTGTAGGCGGTGTCGAGCGAGCCGACGATGAACTCGAATGGCGGGAACTCTGTCGGCTCGCCTTTGTCGTCGACAGGGACGGGCAGGTCGAGCTTGTCCACCATCAGCTTGTTGTACGTCTGCCACCACTCCTCACGGATCAGGCCGCCGCCGCGCGGTGCCGGCGTCTGCTGATACTGGCCGGCATAGGCGTAAGGCCCCAGCTCCATCTCGAGTCGGGCGACGTCATAGGCCGGGAAGCGATCCGGCCAGAGCAGGGCGCCTTCGTCTTCGCGCTGATCGATCCAGAAGATCGCTTCTTCGGGAACCTTGTCGGCATCCTCGCCGATGAACGTCATGATCTCGACGCCCTGCTCCATCGGGCAAGGTTCGCCGTTCTCGTCCACCCATGCATTGACGTGAGAGCAAGGCACGTAGCTCATCGGGACGCAGAAGTGGACGTAGTTGGGCTTCCTACCCCGTTTGCGCGCCTCCTCGTCCTTCGCCAGGATGTCGCCGGACAGATCACCTTCGTGGACGCGCTGCATCACGACGATCATCGCGCCGACCTTGCGGTTGTTCAGACGCGACGGCATCGACTCCGACCACCACTTCACGGTGCTCTCGCGGACGTCTTCGGACTCCGCCTCTTTAACGAGGTGAGGGTCGTCGGCGATGATGATGTCGGCGCCCCAGCCCGTGGCTTTCGCGTCCACCGAGGACGCCATCCGATAGCCGCCCTTGTCATTCTCGACGTGGCCGCGCGTCTCGCGGATCAGCTTGAAGCGAGTTCCCCATCGCTGCTGATACCAGTTCGAGCGGATCAGGCGGGCAAACTTGACGGAGTGTTCCTGCGACAGGTCCTCGGCATAGGAGGCGTAGAACGCGGAAACCTGCGGTCCCATCAGTGGTCCGCGCTCGCGCTGCGCCCAGAGCCAAGCGATGAAGCAGATCGAGATGATCGCCGTCTTGCCCGTGCGCGGCGGCTCGTTGATCAGCGCGCGCAGGATGTAGCCGCGCGCGACGGCCTCCATGTGATCGCAGATGTCTTCGAGATGCCAGTTGTCGGTGAAATCGGCGGTGTCGAAGTGCGGCCAGGCCGCCTTGAAGAACTCGTAAAAGCGGCCCTCAAGGCGCTCGGCCTCCATCTGGAGCTTCACGTTCGGCAACGCGACGTTGATCAGCCGATGGAGATCGATGGGACCGTTCATGGCGCCGACTATAGTTACCGAATGGAAGTTTTGAAACACCTCTCGGTTCTTCGTTGACCGATCCGCTCTCGCGGAGCTAACTCTGAAGGCAACATGACGGAAGCAAATCAGCGTAAGCGCATAACGTGGACCACGCGCATCGCCATTCGGCCTGCTGATCGTGAAGCAATTCGCATGCGGGCCGAGGAGGAGCGCGTGTCGGTTGCTCACATGATCGGAACAGCGGTGAGTCAGTTCCTAACCACTTCGGCAAGCTCATGAACGCGCAAAAGGTCTACGCAATTGCATCCGATCGAGGCTTTGTAAAAATCGGCAGGTCCAACGATCCCGATGGGCGATGTGCCGCTCTTCGGAATCAGAACCCGAGTGATAATCTTCGTCTCGCGCATGTAGCCGAGTGTCCGTCATTCGCTCCGAACGTCGAGAAGATTGCGCACCAACTGCTTGATGCGGTTCGTGTAAAGGGAGAATGGTTCTCTGCAACTATCAACGAGGCGATCGAGGCCATTCAGATGGCCATTGAGATCGTCGAAGGCGACGCGACGGTTCCTCATGAAGGTCGTGTTAGTTGGACGGCGCGTATATCCGTGCCCCCGCCCATTCAGAAGGCGCTGCGCAAGATCGCCGAGGAAGAGCGCGTCTCGGTCGCCTACCTCATCGGCAACGCGCTCACCGAGTTTGTGACGGCGAGAAGTTCATGATCAAGAACGAGCTGGTGGAACTGCGTAAGTTGACCGTGGCGCGCGTCGAGAAGTTGCGACGGTTGGGTGATCATAGCGCCGAGGCGCCCGACATCCGCGCCAACGCCGAGGCGATCCTCTCAATTCTCGAACACCTTTTGGAAAGGATGCGCTGATGCAACACGATTTTATCCTTCTCGATCGCTCCTCCTCGATGTCGTCGCAGTGGGGCGAGGCGCTGGCTTCGGTCAATCGCTATGTCCAGAAACTCGCCGAGGACAACGTCGACACGGGCGTCACCCTCGTCACCTTCGACAGGGACGTCGGCATGATGAAGTTCGAGGTGGTCCGCGATCGGATCATCCCGCGCACCTGGCGCCGTGTCTCGAACGAGGACGCAACGCCGCGCGGCTCCACGCCGCTCAACGACGCGATCGGCCGCATTGTCAACTTGGCCAATGCCGGCGTGCCCGGATCGGGCCTCCAGTACGAGAAGGTCGCGATCATCGTCATGACGGACGGCGAGGAGAACTCTTCGCAGGAGCTGAGCGTCGATGCCGCGAAGGCTCTGCTCGATCAGTGTCGCGCCAAGGGCTGGCAGGTTGTCTTCCTCGGCGCCAACTATGACAACGTCCGGCAGGCGGCCTCCTACAACACGCAGGCGCGCCATACCGTGATGAGCACCACGCAAAATCTCGGGCAGACGATGAGCGTCATGGCCACGAAGCGCTCGCTCTACGGAAGCGCCGCTGTTGGTTCGGCTGAAGCTGCTGCATCCATGGACTGGCTGGAGACCGAGAAGCAGGATGTTGCGACGGACACGCCGAGCACGCCGAACACATGACGCCGCTCTGGATACGCCGGCAGTTTCTGCTCGGCACGACGGCGTGGCCGGCGCTTCGGCTCCGGCCACTCTCGCCTCGCAGCCAGCTCACCATTCTGCAGGTCACGGCCATTAACCTCGGGCTGATCGATGACCCCAACACTATCAACCAGCCGTCTTTCTTTGCGCCCGCTCACAAAGTCGACGGTCAGGCAAATCGCCTGGCTCGAAGACCCCGAGGTCGTTAAGTATTCCGAACAGCGGCACAGGCGCCATAACCTGAAGACGCAGCTTCGCTACATCGACACGTTCACGGGCGCGAAGTCCCATCTCTGGGCGATCCACCTCGCTGCGACCAGCGAGCACATCGGTAACCTTTCCTGCGTCCACGATCAAAACAACGATGTCGCCGACGTCGGCATCCTGATCGGCGAGAAGCGGTGCTGGGGGCTCGGCATGGGCGCCGAGGCATGGAAAGAAGCTTGCAACTTCCTGCTCGATCCGATCCGGGGTGGCATCCGTAAGCTCGAAGCCGGCTGCATGCGCGAGAATGCCGCGATGATGAAGATTCTGCAGGCCTCGAACTTCAAACTCGAAGGCGAGCGGCTGAATCACTTCCTGCTCGACGGCAACCGGCCGGTCGGGATGGTTCTGTTCGGGAGGATGCGATGAGCCTTGAGTTGAGGGATCAGGAAATCATCAACCGCGTGACCACCAAGCGCATGCAGAACAACATTCTTTGGATGCAGATCGTCGAGATCGCGCTCGAATTTGCGCCGGAGGAGGCAAAACGCGTGATGCGGCAGATCAACGAAAACGATCAGGCCATCTCTGATCTATGGAAAGACCTCGCGAAATGGTGAAGCAGAAAACCATCTTTTTGGAACAGGGCGAGGGCGATGCGTGGTTCACCCGCAATCTCGGCTCGCTCGGCAAGTACGATCCCGTGACGCCGCTCATCAAGGAGCTGGGCATCACGCCGAAGTATGTCCTCGAAGTCGGCTGCGCCAATGGCTGGCGGCTCGACAAGCTCCGTACTGAGTTCAACTGCGGGATCGTCGGCATCGAGCCGAGCATGAAGGCGGCGGTCCATGGCGCACACCTGAAGGTGCCGATCCACCAGTCCACCGCGAACTGCCTGCCGGTGAACCCTGGCGGTTACGACATGATCATCTACGGGTTCTGTCTCTATCTCACCGACCCCGATGACTGGCTCAACATCGCCGCCGAGGGGGACCGCGTGCTTGCCGAAGGCGGCCACATTGTCATCCACGACTTCTATGACGAAGTCGCTGCCGCGCGGGCGTATGAGCATCGTCCCGGCGTTTTTGCTTATCATTGCGACTTTCCGAGGTTCTGGCAGTCGCATCCGCGTTACATCTGCGTCGCGCATCGCGATGGTGGGCACAATGACCATGTCACCATCTTGCGCAAGCGTTCCATAAAGGACACCTTCAGGATCATCCCATGAAGATCGGCATTGTCGGCTACGGCTCGATCGGCCAGCGTCACGCCAATAACCTGCGCGGCCTCGGCCACGACGTCTCGAAGGTTTATGATCCGGCCGTTGAGCGCGCCGTCGCCTTCGAGCGCCTGGTCTATGAAAGCGACGTCGAGGCGGTGGTGATTGCAACGCCATCACCGTATCACGAAGGCCCGCTGCGCGCCTGCATCGAGCACGGCAAGCACGTCCTGATCGAGAAGCCGATCTCGACGTCGGTCGGCATGTTGCCGCAGCTCCTCGACGAAGCAGACAAGAAAAACCTTGTCGTCATGATGGGCAACAATCTGCGCTTTCATCCAGCCGTGCAGCGCGCCAAGATCAACATTGACTCCGGCGCCTTCGGCAAGCCGATCTGGGCGCAGTTCACCTGCGCACAGAAGAACGTGAAGTACCGCGACAGTGTCGTCTTGAACTGGGGTGCTCACGAGGTCGATCTCGCCATTCACTTCTTTGGGCCTGTCTCGAAGGTGCTTTGCGCGAATATCGACGACAGTGATCTGACGGAGCGCATCGCCGACTTCGTCGTGCTCCATGACTCCGGCGTCCGCTCATCTTTTCATCTCGATTACATTACCGAGGTTGAGATCAGGGAGGCGTGGATCGCCTGCGAGCACCACAACATCGGCATCGACTTCCTCGGCCGGCGTATCTCCATGGGCAAATTCGTCGAGGGACTCGGCGGTTCCTATGACGAGGACTATATCGAGGAAGTAAAAGCCTTCGTTGATCGCATCGAGAGCAAGGTCACGCTCGGCGCTACCGGCCGCCAAGGCTTGCAGACGCTGAAGGTGCTGACCGATGTCCGGAGCGAGGCGGGGGTTCTATGAAAGTCGTCGCTGTCATCCAAGCCCGCATGGGCTCAACCCGACTGCCGGGCAAGGTCATGACCATGCTGGACGGCGAGCATCGCGTGCTCGAATGGGTGGTGCGTGCCTGCGAACAGGCGCCGGGCGTCGACGAGGTTTGGGTGGCTACCTCGACACTTCCGGCTGACGCCTTCATTGCCGGCTGGTGTGAGAGCATGTGCATCAACTGTCACCAAGGCTCCGAGACGGATGTGCTCCAGCGCATCTATGAGGCGGCGACGGAAGCGAACGCCAGCATCGTTCTGCGCATCACGGGCGACTGTCCCTTCGTCGATCCGCAGGTGATCGGCGCGGTGGTCAGGACGATCAAGAATGTCGAGGGCTGCTGCTACTGCAGCAATGTCAGCCCGCGCACCTATCCTGACGGTCTTGACGTGCAGGCGATGTGGTTTAGCGCGCTCCGCGATGCCGCGAACGAAGCCACTCGCCCGATCGACCGCGACTGCGTCACCACGTTCATTGAGCGCAACCGCTCGCGCTTCCCGTCCGAGACGGTGATCAACCCGATCCCCGGCATGGAGAAGGAGCGCTGGGTGCTCGATACTGAGGACGATCTGAAATTCTGCCAGCGCGTCGTCGAGTCCTGGCCGTGGGTGCTTGGGCCGCCGACGCAGCTCGACATTCTCAACGTCCTCGACAAGGACCCGACAATCCGCGCCATCAACGGCGCTGGCATCATGAACGAGCGCTATTTCGACGCGCTGGCAGAGGAGCCGATCTATGAGCGCAAGTACGACAGGTCGCAGGAAGCGTTCAAAAGGGCGAAGGAAGTCATCCCACTCGCCGCGCAAACCTTCTCGAAAAGCTATCT
>Ga0335082_10009111_pt1 | contig 10802 bp, 10 predicted proteins | sample Lox_Sample_41_FD_206718 | JGI IMG/M metagenome (GOLD analysis project Ga0335082, IMG submission 206718) | Soil microbial communities from Loxahatchee National Wildlife Refuge, Florida, United States - Lox_Sample_4.1 | ecosystem: Environmental > Terrestrial > Soil > Wetlands | place: USA... | reverse complement strand
GCGGTGTAGGCGCCGATCGACGCGAGCGCCGGTGTCGCCACCGAGAACACGCCGGCCCGCAGCACGATGAACTGACTCAACGCCAATCCGCAGTTGAGCAGGACGACGTTGAGCACCGACTGATAGCCCGACCACAGGCCGCTCATTCGCGCGCCACTCGCCTCTCTCTGCGCAGTGTCCCGAAAAATCCGGTCGGCCTGACCAGCAGAATGACGAACAGCAGCGAGAAGATGATCGCGTCGGAGAGGTCGCTGGACAGATACGCGATGGTCATCGTCTGGATGAGCCCGAGCAGAAGCCCGGCAATCACCGCGCCGCCGATGCTGCCCAGTCCACCGAGCACGATCACGACGAACGCCCGCAGCATGTAGGGCTCGCCCATCAGAAAGTGCACCGAATTGAAGGCGATGCCGATCAGTACGCCGGCGGCACCGGCCAGTGCGCCCGAGATGAAGAAAGTCTGGAAGTAGACCGCGGTCGGATTGACGCCGAGCAACGATGCGGTACGTTCGTTCACCGCCACGGCGCGGATCTGCCGGCCGAAGCCCGTATAGAAGATGTAGGCGAACAGCGTGGCGACGATGATGGCGACGCTGCCGACGATGGTGAGTTGCAGCAGCGTCACGCGCAGACCGAACAGCGAATACACCTCGATCGGAAACGTACCGAAGGGATAGCGCATGACGCGCGTCTGCGATGCGCGCTGCGCGAGGTTCATCAGGATCAGGCCGGCGCCGATGCTCGAGATGATCGCGGAGAACTCCGGCGCACCGCGGCGGCGCAGCGGACGAAACGCAACCCAGTCGAGCGCCACGCTGAGCAGTCCCGCAGCCAGGCTCGCGCACAGCAGCGCCACCGGAAAAGGCGCATCGAGCAGTGTGACCGCGTATAGCCCGACGAACGCGCCCCACATGAATACCGCGCCATGCGCCAGGTTGAGGATATGGTGTACACCGAAGATGAGCGTGAAGCCGAGCGCGAAGAGCGCGTAGACGCTGCCTACCACCAGCGCATTGAGGAGCTGCTGTGCGATCATGCTGACGGTGGTAAATAAATGTACATTGGCCTGGATGCCCTTGCGGCCGCTTGTTGGCTGCCGTCAAGCAGCCCGCGGCCTTGTCAGTCCGATCATATCGTATTATTGTCCTACAGTCCGCTCGCTCTGAGACTGCGGGCGCCAATTCATCACCCCCCGCCAGGAGGCAATCCAGCATGACTACTTTATTCGACAAAGGGCTCGCCGTACGCAAAGATGTGCTCGGCGCCGAGTACGTGGAGAACTCGATCAAGAATGCCGACGATTTCAACCGACCGCTGCAGGAGCTCGTCACCGAGTACTGCTGGGGCGCGATCTGGACACGCGAGGGCCTGCCGCGCAAGACGCGCAGCATGTTGAACCTCGCGATGCTCGCCACGCTCAACCGCCCGCACGAGCTGGAGCTGCACATCCGAGGCGCCATGCGCAACGGCGTCACCAAGGATGAGATCCGCGAGGTGCTGCTGCAGGTGGCGATCTATGTCGGCATACCGGCCGGCGTCGACTCGTTTCGCATCGCGCGCAAAGTCTTCGCCGAAGACGACGCGAAAGCCAAGAAGTAATCGACGGACGCACGCGACATGGCAAGCAAACAACTTGGCTTCATCGGACTGGGCAACATGGGAGCGCCCATGGCCGGGCGGCTTCTGGATGCGGGTTTCAGCCTAACGGTGTTCGATACCCGCGCCGCTGCACTGGAACCATTTACCGCGCGTGGCGCCACTGCTGCGGCTTCTCCGGCCGCGGTGGCATCCGCAGTAGAGACGGTGCTGGTGAGCCTGCCGACTCCGCCCATCGTGCGGCAAGTCGCGCTCGGTAAGGATGGCATCGCATCGGGCACGCGGGTCAAGACGTTCGTAGATCTCTCCACCAGCGGCCCACGCGCGGCGCAGGAGATCGCCGCCGAGCTTGCGACGCGCAGCATCATCGCAGTCGATTCACCGGTGAGCGGTGGTGTGGCCGGCGCGAAAAAGGGCACCCTCGCGGTGATGGTGTCGGGACCGAAGGATCTTCACGACGCGCTACTCCCCGCGCTGCAGGTGATCGGCAAAGTGTTCTACCTCGGCGAGAAGCCGGGCATGGGACAGATGATGAAGCTCGCCAACAATCTGCTGTCGGCAACGGCGATGGCGATCAGTTGCGAGGCGATCGTGATGGGCGTGAAAGCGGGTCTCGACCCGAAAGTGATGGTCGATGTGATCAATGCCGGCAGCGGACGCAACAGCGCCACGCAGGAGAAATTCCCGCGCTCGATCCTGCCGCGCACGTTCGACTACGGCTTCGCTACGGGTCTCATGTACAAGGACGTGAAGCTTTGCCTGGAGGAAGCGCAGGCGCTCGGTGTACCGATGTGGGTGGCGAGCGCTGTGCAGCAGCTCTGGCTGGTGGCCGAGCGCGAGCTCGGACCGGAGTCGGATTTCACGCGCATCATCGAGTGCCTGGAGGGGTGGGCAGGGGTGGAGGTGAAGGGTTAGCAGCGTTCGCTTGAATCACCTAGAGCCTCAGGGCACCGCAGGAGGCCGCAGTTGTGACCCTCCTCGTAGTGCTTTCCGAGGCGTCTGCACGCAGTTTCCTCCTGCCAGAGCCAGGTAAGTAGCTGCTCTGCTACTGGTAGTGGATGCGATGATCGAGGTGGCTGCGCACAATCCTTATCGTGGCGGCTTCGCTCCTCGTCGACGCTAGGGAGCTGAGCTTGTCGCCAGTTTTCTGCTGAGCCAACAAGTACCATACGGTGGGGTATCATCAATGCCTTTGGAATGCCGATCCCATGTTCGAAGCCCTGGTTGTGGCTCCGTCTAAAGATCCCAGCACCCGTCTGGAAGTCAAGATAGAGAATCCGAAACGTGGAAAGTACTGATGCGTTTCAACGCTGGCTGAGGGCCAGAAGATCGGAACGCAAGAAGTCTAATGACAATGGTCCCGACCCGGCAGCTGAGGGACTTCTAGCGTCGGTGAACGACGCTTCCAAAACGGTAGCCGGGCTACACCTCGCCTTCATAGCGTTCTACGCTTATGTGGCGGTGATAGTCTGGGGCACGACTCACGAAGAGTTGTTGCGCGTCACGCCCGTAAAGCTGCCTATCCTTCAGACAGAGCTTTCCATCGTTGGCTTCTATGCATGGGTGCCATGGTTGCTCGTACTACTTCACATCAACCTGCTCATGCAGCTTTATCTGCTTTCACGGAAGTTGTGGAGGCTGCGTGGAATCTTTGAGGAACACCGCAGCATCGCGCCGTTGGCTAAGACGGTGTCCATCTTTCCGTTTAGCCAACTCGTCGCGATTCCAGACATGGGTCGGCTTATAAGAGGGCTGCTATCGCTGCTAATCAGTGTCAGCGTGATTCTAATTCCCGTCGCGCTCTTGGTATACGCGCAGCTGAAGTTCTTGCCTTTCCATGACGAGTTCACGACATGGGTTCAGCGCGTGGCAGTGACTGCGGATATCGGGAGTCTGCTCCTCCTATGGCCGCGCTTGGCTTGTGAGACTGGCCGCTGGCGGGATTGGTGGTCCATCGGCTGGGTAACCATGGTGACCTCTTTGCAAAGGAAAAGAGCAAAGAAGCAATACGGCCCCGTGGGTGCCTGGACACTGATTTTCACCACGACGGCTGGGTTGTTGCTGAGCGCTGCGGCGCTCGTGCCCGCGGGCGCATTGAGGGCCCCAAACTACCCGCTGTCTTTGCCTGCATGCCTGATGGAATGGCCATCCGACTCGCAACCGCTAAATAGAAGGGACCAGAGCGGGCGCGACAACAATAAACAGGTATTGGATGCCCGGACGGTCGAACTATGGTCGCTAGAGGCTGTGATCGTCGAGGCGTTGAATAGACGCTGGCTCAGAAATATCTTCCTGAAGAACTTTGAGGAGCCAAGTGGTAAGAACTCGCGTCAGAGCGCAATGTTGTATCTAACTTGGGTTCTTACAGAACGCGGCCCAGACCCTTGGTTTCCGCGCAATTTGCGGCTAACCAATACAGTTGCAGTCCAGGGTCTGCCATCGCCAAAGGTCCTTAACGCTGTTCTGTCCGACACCGAAAGCGAGCGGCGGCAAGCAGATTTGGAGCTCCGTGGACTCGATCTTCACAGCCAAGACCTCAGGTACGCACGGCTAGACAGTGTAACGTTCGCGAATGCAGACTTTAGTGGCAGCCAACTTGACGGAGCGACTCTGAACAACGCGAGTCTGCGCGATGCCAACCTCTGCCACGCTCGAATGCAGGGCGCGGTTCTCGCTGGAGCAGACTTACGAGGTGCGAAACTTCAACGCGCACAATTGGATGGCGCAAACCTCGAACGAACGAGACTAACCGGCGCCAATCTTTGGGCGGCGCAACTGCAGGGCGCCGACCTCGCGTCCGCCGAACTCCAGGGTGCCAACCTTTTCTCGGCGCAGCTACAAGGTGCCTTTCTTCCATGGGCTGACTTACAAGGTGCCAACCTTTGGGCCGCCCAGCTACAGGGCGCCAATCTTGACTCAACACGGCTTCAGGCTGCGGATCTTCATGAGGCACAGCTGCAGGGAGCGAAGCTCGCTGGGGCGCAGCTGCAAGGTGCGAACCTTCAAGGCGCGCGGCTTCAAGGTGCGGATCTTTCCAACGCGCAGCTGAAGGGGACCATCCTCATAAAAGCCGAATTGCAAGGCGCGTCGTTCGACGCTTCGACTCTTGAGTTCAATCTGCTTTCAGCGTCATCAACGGGCACGCTCAGCGCCGACCACATAGAAAAGATATTGAATGAACTGAAGGTGAGCAAGCCCCTTCACGATGCAGTTCAGCATTTGCTGAAATCTCGCGCCGGGAAGCCTACCACGGGCTTTAAACCCAAGCGGTGTTATGGCCTGGATCACGATGCAAAAGCCTGTTTCCGCGCGAGCCAGTCAGCCGCGTACTTGCAGCATTGGACCAAGGCCCTCGCTGAGCTCGTTTGTTCGCCTGATGGCGATGTCGCGCCTATAGCCCAGGTCGTGCCCACGTATGTGGTCCATTTCCTTACATCCGATCCCTCTCCAGGGCGGGAATTCGTGGCCCGCCGCATAGCAGACTATGCCCCCGAAATTGCTAGCCTCAACCAGCGCGTGGGGCGGCAGTTCGCGGGCCAGCTCCTCAATTCCGGTTGTGTAGGGCGCAGCAGCTTGAAGACCTCCCAGCTTAAGAGCCTTGAAGCCTTGGTGCGTAAGACCGCATCGTCGCCTGTTGGCAATGGGGACCGAAGCGCCGGTAGGTCACGCTCGGTTCCACCGCCGATCAGGTAAAGCTACAAGTGTAGGCCCCCCGCAATGAAGGTATGGGGTCAGGCCGCTACTCTATATAGTTCCAACGTCAATTCGAATGAGGCCAGGGCCTACGGTTGGGGTCAGGCCTTTACCTTATAGTTCTCAAGTGAATTAGAACAAAGCGAACCAGCGAAGCTACAAAGTATAGACCTGACCTGGCAACTGATCCGCTTTCGACCGTGAGCTGCAGCAAGTTCTTGGGCTGCATGGCGGCCACAGCCAATGCAACATCAGGCTGACTCGAGTTCTCTTACTGCTCTGAGCTGAGCGGCGATCTCGCGTTGAGCGATCTTGAGGTCGTAGGCTGCCTGGAGATTGAGCCAATACTGAGGGGATTGGCCCAGCGCCCTGCCAAATAGCAAGGCCAACTCGGCGGTGACGGGACGTGTACCCTTCACTACGTGCGAGATGCGCATAGGCGCGACGCCGATAGCGCGGGCAAACTGTGCTTGCGAGATTCTTCGGTCCTGGAGAATTTCCAGAAGAAATTCGCCGGGGTGAATCGCGGGCAGGCCACTCTTGATCACGAAACGCTCCGTTTAATGATAATCGACAATCGCGACGTCATAAGCATCCCCTTTTGCGAACCTGAAGCAGACTCTCCACTGATCGTTGATTCGAATACTCCATTGGCCTTTTCGATCGCCCTTGAGCGCCTCGAGTCGGTTTGAAGGAGGCTGCTTCAAGTCTTCGACTTGAGTCGCGGCGTCGATCTGGGTGAGCCGCATTGCCGCCCGCACTCGAATCTCTGGAGGAAAGCGGCGAGATCGGCCCGTTGTGTAGAACCGCTCCGTTTCGCTATCGGCAAAGGATTGGATCACTCAGGCGATCATAAACTAATTGTTTATGTGCGTCAACTCCTACTCGGCCGCTACTTCTCTGCGGCCCAACACCCGCAATACGCATTTCGGGGCTCGATTACGTACGGGGCTTAGCATCCGCTGCCTACGCTTCAAGTAGTGCGTTATCGCGCCCGCATGCAAGGCTCGCTGCCGGCTGGTGGTTACCCTTTGCCGGGCGAGAGTCGAACTTCGTGGGGGATTGTCGGGTCAGGTGGCCTGCGCCGCCTCTCACGCCTGACTGCCGAAAGAACGGCAGCCTCAAGCGCATCGTTGAAGAGGAAGGCGCGGAGCAGAGGGACGCCTGCACCTATAGCGCTTTCTTGGGAAAAAGCTCAGGACAGCGCGCGGGCATTGCGCAGAAGCTGCTCCACCTCGTCCTGCCGCAGGGCCCAAATCGCGATTGGGCCGCTCCTGAGGCGTCTCATCACGGACGCCAGAACATTGCCTATGACGCGCTCGATAGCGCCAAGCGCGACGATCACATAAACGCGTTTTCCGGAGCGGGCGATTGCCTGTTTGACCACCACATCGTCATCTGTGACGAGCACGCCCTTCTCCTGCGCGAGCCGCGTCAATGCACCACAAATTTCACCTGTCTCGAATCGTTCGAAGGTATTCATCTTTGAGCGCCTCCTAAACTTCAATGACAGTCTAACCGGATGTCGTGTCGACCACTATCGGCCAAAGGCCGAATTAAGCCTCAGTGTACGGCCTACATCGGACCGTGCCCATAGATCTTAAGTTAGATCTGGCATGGTGGTTCTCTCCTGGCAGGTACGCGCAACCCGAGTATTGGCTGTGTGGGCCTATACCTTATGCTTCTCAACGTTAATTCCGAACAGAGCGAACCAGTAAGAGCTAGAAGGTATGGGGGCCTGACCTCACTGACCGTGGATGACCCACAGACCATGGACCGCGTGACCCAACAGACCGTGCAGTCAGCGCGACCTGTCCGCAAAAGTCTAAATCGCCTGGTTCAGACGGGGCTTCCAAAACGGGCGGAACAGCTCGATCTTCGGACAGCGGTTCATGACGACCTTCAGGCCCGCAGCCTCCGCCAGCCGCGCCGCCTCGTCGTTGCGTACGCCAAGCTGCGCCCACAGCACCTTGGCGCCGATCGCAATCGCCTCGCGCGCGATCCCGGGCAGCGCATCGGAGCTGCGGAACACTTGGACCATGTCCACGGGCCGGTCGATCGCGGCCAGCGACTCATAGACCTTCAGGCCGCGGATCTCGCCCCCAGCCTCGTTGGGATTGACCGGGATCATGTCATAGCCGGTTTCGTGTAGGACCCTGAGTACGCCATAGCTGAACTTAGTGGGGTCCGAGCTGGCGCCAACCATCGCGATGGTCTTCACCTCCTTTAAGATGGTGGCGAGATACTCCGCCGGGTACTCCTGGTCATGGTCCATGTGGGTGACGGCGGTCATGGCGCATCCTCCGGCGGGGTCGCGATGTTGGGTTTCAGCTCGTGCGGCGCCAGCGGGCTGGCGAAGGGGTTGCGGTAGAGCCTGTCATGGCTCTCGACGCCGACGTCGAATGTGCAGTCGGTCAAAGGCCGAGCAACACAGAGGAGGACGTAGCCGTCGGCGAGCTGCCGCCGATTCAGTGCGACGCCTGCGCGCTGGTCGATCTCGCCCGACAGCAGTTTCGCGGCACAGGAAATGCAGCCCCCATAGCGGCACCCATAGGGCAGCGACATGCCCTGCGCCTCGAGCGCATCGAGCAGCGGTTTACGCCGGTCGACCCGGAACGACGCGCCACCCCGGTTGGCGAGTGTGATCGTGACCTCTTCCATCCCTAGAGCCAGATATCCGAGGTACAGTCGCCCCCCGGATACCGCGTCTCGTGACAGCGGGCGGGGCCCTTCGGCTCCTTCCCGAAGTCGACGAAGAAATCCGAGTTGATCGACATGCCCCCGTTCTCGGTGTTGCAGTCGACCATCAGCATGCAGCCGCCGTTCTGCCGAATCTCCGGATAGAACTGATTGTCCCAGGTCGAGAACAGCGAGGTGGTGACGTAGAGCCGCTTGCCGTCGAGCGAGAGCTGGATCATCTGCGGCCCGCCAGTGATGCGCCGACCGTTGACCACGGGGGCCTTGTTCAGCAGGCCGCCCATCCAGACCTGGCCGGTGAATTTCGGGTTCGAGGGATCCGAGATGTCGTATTGGCGGATGTCCCCGTGCAGCCAGTTGCAGAAATAGAGGAACCGGTCGTCCATCGAGATCAGGATCACGCTGATGAGGCCGGGCACCGGGATCGGCCATTCCGGGTGGCGCACGTTCTCGACGTCGATGATCTTTTCCCAGATCCACTGGCCGTCCTTCTTGTACCAATGAATGATGTTGGATGAGAGGGCGGCGCCGACGAAACCGTGGCTCGAATCCGGGTTGTGATGGAAGCGGACTTCGAGTGGCACCAGTCCGTCCTCACCCAGGTAGAACGTGTTCTCGACGCGCTTGTTCTTGAAATCCCAGAAGTGGATCTCGCGGCCGTACTTCAGCTGGCCGACTTCCTCGAGGTCGAAGCCCGGCATGAAGGTGTTCGGCGCCGCCCATTCGGACGAGACCATCACGTTGTGGCGCGGCTGATACCAGAAGTCGTAGTTGAACTTCATGCCGCCGAGATCGTTCTCCCAGCGCCCGACGATGTCGAAATTCTCGTTCAAGTGCAAGAAGCCGCCGGGCGCGTTGCCTTGTGCGTCGCCGAGCATCGAGATGATGATGTCGGAGCCGAGGCAGTGCACGGTATGCGGCGCCGACAGATTCGTCCTGGCCTTGATCTCAGCGCCCTCGATCACCTTATGCAGCCGCGGGGCCTTCGGGTCGATGCCACAGTCGACGATGTGTAGATTCGACGAGCGGACGCCCGGCACGATCAGGTAGCGCCGTTCCTTGCTCGGATCGTGATGGCACGACGAGCACGCGTTCCAGCCCATGTGATGCAGCTCGTCGCCGATGCCCGGCATCTCCAGCCGGCCGATGACCTGGCTGTAGGTAGGGCTCTCCGGGTCCGCGTCGATGGTCGCGAGGTAGTCCGGTTTTTGGATGCCGGTGCCGATATAGAGCGCGACCGTGTAGAGAATCTTCTCGCGGGGGGCCTTCATCGCCTCGGCCGGCGACGCATAGCCCGGGCCGCAGCAATGCGATCCGCCGTTCTCAGCCATGTTGCTCCTCCCCGCCGTTCCCGTTGTCGGCGCGCGCGCGTCGTGCCAGCGCAGTTGATTCTCTCGACCGGCTCAACGGATAGAAATTTGAACCGTATCACACAACGGCTTGTAGCGGAGCGCGATGATCGGGGATCAACGTCAGCTCCTAAGACGTCCTGGCGCCCCGCATATCAAGCATCACCGCTGCGGGCACATCAGTCGAGTAACGAATACATGTCCAACTGCCGGTTATCCCCAATTACGGTGTCGAAATCCAGCCCCAGGGCCGCCAAAACGGGCTCAGCGATGGGTTTCACTTGCTTCTCTACGTAATGCTCGCGATCGAGCGGGTGCTGCACATTGCCGATGGGTTCGGGGCCAGCGGTGGTGATGACGTAGCTGATCAACCGTCCCGTGTCTTGGGTCGACTTGCGAGCAGCCACTACGTGCGGAGGAGTCGTCGTCGTATAGTGCTCAGCATCTTTGCGCAAATTCTTGCGGTAGATGAGCATGTGATCCAAATCACCATTGCGCACTTGCTGCACAACGTACGCCAGGTATTCATCCACCGACTGTTCCCGGAATAGTCGCTGATAGAGCTCGCGCTGGACCTGCTTGGCGAGCACTGTCCAGTCGCGGCGCACCACCTCCATGCCAACGAACTCGATCTTGCCGGTATCCAGGAGGCCGGCGTAGCGTTTGCGCGCCCCGCCCATGCCGTGTCGCACGCGCGGCAGAAACAGTTTCAGATAGATCTTTTCGAACTCGAGCTCCAGGCGGCTTGGCACGCCCCAGCGTTCGCTGATATAGCGCGCAAGCTCTCCGTTTAGTGAATCCGCCAGCTTGTTCCCTTGTGCGCGCGCGTTGGCCACATCGTTGGTGCCCGAATGGACGAATAAGCTGTCGGTGTCGCCGTACAACACCTTGTAGCCCGCGGTCTCGAACCACTGTTTGGACCACAACAACAGATCGCGGCCTTGCCCGGTAATGGCATTGGCAAGCGCCGGATTGTGGAAGCGGCAGGCTGGGGTGCCCAGCACGCCGTAACACGAATTCATCAAAATCTTGATCGCGTGCGCTGCTACCTCATCTCCGGATTTTTTGGCGGCCTCGCGCCGAGGCACCAGCTCATCGAGCATGCGTGGCAAGATCGCCGGCTCGCGACGAAACGCCCCGCCTGGCGTGTCGATCAACTCCGCCTGCGGCGGCGGGTTTGCTACATACGCCAGCGGATCGATATTGAAAGTGCGGATGATGCTCGGATACAGACTCTTGAAATCGAACACCCAGACGTTGCTGTGCAGACCGGTCAGCGGTTCCAGCACGTGGCCGCCTTGTTGCGCGGCGTGCACGCGCGCGTCGTCGCCGCGCACGCTCGGCGCGACGAGACCGATGCGCGCGAGTTCGGTCAAGTAAAGGAAGTCGAACGATGCGATGCTCGCCGCCACACGGTCAGGCGTCATGCCGGTCAGTTGGCTGCGAGCGAATGTGAGGGGCACCAGG
>Ga0335082_10009110_pt1 | contig 10803 bp, 8 predicted proteins | sample Lox_Sample_41_FD_206718 | JGI IMG/M metagenome (GOLD analysis project Ga0335082, IMG submission 206718) | Soil microbial communities from Loxahatchee National Wildlife Refuge, Florida, United States - Lox_Sample_4.1 | ecosystem: Environmental > Terrestrial > Soil > Wetlands | place: USA: Florida... | reverse complement strand
GAGGAATCCGCCAAGCCCCTCTGCGATGCGCTGATAACCCTGCACCGGAAGCCAGTTCAGCTGGATCGCGAACAGATAGATCAGCGAATAGCCGATCACGAACACCGGGACCGAGAAGCCGAGCACGGAGAAGCCCATCACGATGCGATCGATCCACGTGCCCTGACGATACGCGGCGAGCACGCCGAGGGGGACGGCGATCGCGATCGACAGCGTCATTGTCGTGAGCGAGAGCATCAGCGTGGGCTCGATGCGGTCGGCGACCAGCGACGCCACGGTCTTCTTGAAGAAGAACGATTCGCCGAAATCGCCGCGCGCCATGTTGCCGAGCCACACGAGAAACTGCGCCACGAGCGGCTGGTCGAGGCCGAGCTTGACGCGGATCGCGGCCACGTCCTGCGTGGTGGCGGCCGAGCCTGCGATGATGGCGGCGGGATCGCCGGGAGTAAGTCGAAGCAGCGCGAAGATGAAGACGGCGACGAGCGCCATCACGGGAATCGTGGCGAGGAGACGCTTGGCGATGTAGGCGAGCATCGAGCGCCCCTCACCGGGGCCACGTCTTACTTCCCCGTCTTCGAGATGTTCCAGAACACCGACGCCGGCGCCACGACCACGCCGTCGATGTTCTTGCGCGCCGCGCCCGGCTGGTACCACTGCCCGAGGTGCACGTGCGTCGGGTACTGCGTCCAGCGCACTTGCACCGCCTCGGCGATCGCCTTCTGCTTCGCCGGATCCGTTTCCCTCGCGAAGTCGTCGCGCAGCTTTTCCATCTCGGCGTCGCACGGCCAGCCGAACGGGGCCTTGTCGCAGCTCGCGTTGAGGAACGCGGTGGATACGGGGTTGAGAATGTCGGCCGACACCCACGACGTGAGCATCGCGTGCCACCCGCCCTGCGTGGGCGGGTCCTTCTTGGCGCGGCGCGCGACGACGCTCTGCCAGTCCATCGATTGCATGTCGACCTTGAACCCGCCCTTCTCGAGGAGCTGCTTGGCCACGGGCGCGAGGTTGGTCAGCACCTGCAGATCGGTGGAGTGCAGGAGCACGATCGGCGTGCCGTCGTAGCCTGCTTCCTTCAGCAGGGCCTGCGACTTCGCGAAGTTCGACTCGATCAGTCCGTCCATGCCCTTGTCGGAGGCCAGGGGCGTGCCGCAGACGAACAGCGCCTTGCAAGGCTTGTAGTACTGCTTGTCGCCGATCACCGCCTGCAGGAAGTCCTCCTGGTTGAGGGCGTACACCACGGCTTGCCGAATCTTCGCGTTGTCGAACGGCTTGGCGGTGGCATTGAAGCGGAACGCGTATTGGTTGCCGAGCGGGTTCCAGTCGACGAGCTTGATGTTGGGATCCTTGCGCAGGATCGGCAGCAGGTCGTGCGACGGCTGCTCGATGAAGTCGATCTCGCCGGCGACGAGCGCATTGACCGCCGTCTGCTGGTCGGCGAATACGCGCCACTCGACGCGGTCGACCTTCGCGACCTTGCCGCCGGCGAGCCCCGACGAGGGCTCGGCGCGCGGCTTGTACTTGTCGAACTTCACGTACACCGCCTTGTCGCCGGGCTTCCACTCGTCCGTCTTGAACACGAACGGCCCCGAGCCCGTGTAGTCGGAGATCTGCGTATTGGGATCGGTGGCGGCCACACGCTTCGGCATCATGAACGGCACGTTGGACGACGGCTTGCCGAGCGCGGTGAGCACGAGGCCCGTCGGCGCGCTGAGCAGAATGCGGAAGGTCCTGGCGTCGACCACCGGCATGTCCTTGACGAAGGACATCATCTTCTGGCCCATGGCGTCTTTCGCGCCCCAGCGGCGGATCGACGCCACGCAGTCCTCCGCGGTGACCGGCGTGCCGTCGTGCCACAAGAGGCCGTCGCGCAGCGTCATCGTCCACGTGAGCTTGTCGGGCGAAAGCTCGTACTTGTCGATCATCTGCGGCTTGACCTGGCCGCCGCCGTCGGTCGCGAACAGCGTGTCGTAGATCATGTAGCCGTGGTCGCGCGTGATGTACGCCGTGGTCCAGATCGGGTCGACGATCTTTAAGTCGGAGTGCTTGACCACCCGCAGCGTCGTCTGCGCGAGGGCGGGAACGCAAAGCGCGACGGCGAGGCACGCGGCGGCGAGGTAGCGGTAGCGGGAGAGCATCGGCGAGCTCCAGGAAGGATCAGGGCGAAACGACACGCGCACGATACCTCATACCGGATCGACCGGCGTAAGGCGCGGGGCGCGCGCCTCGATCGCCTCCGCTGCGGCCAGGGTCAGGTCCTCGCGAAAGCGCGGCCCCACGATCTGGACCCCGACCGGCAGGCCGCCGGCCAACCCGGTCGGGACCGCCATGCCGGGCAGTCCCAACACCGGGACCGCCATCAGCGTGGCGGCTTCGCGCCACAAGCGCAGGGTCCGTGCGGCGCTTTCCACGTCGAAGCCGTGGGCGTAGGGCAGCTCGGTGCACACGGGCGTCAGCACGAGGGGCGTGTGGGTGAGGAAGAGATTCCACTCGCGGATCAGCCGGGTCCGCTCGGCGAGCGCACGCAGGTGCGACGCGGCGTCCTTCTCCGGGACGTTGTCGAGGACGTAGCGCATCGCCGTGCGGATGCCGGCGTCGCCGTCGCGCTCGAAGTCCGCGTGCATGAAGCGGCGGAACTCGGGGATGAGCATCTCGAACCAGAGCTCGAACGCGCGTGCAAACCCCGGCGTCCGATCCTCGACGACCTCGTAGCCCGCATCACGAAGCGCGCGCGCCGCCTGCGCGAGCGCGTCGGCCACCGGCTTCGACGGCGCGACGCCGCCCAGGTCCTCGGCGCGGGCGACCACTGCGACGCGAATCGGGCGGTCGACCGCGAGGCCGCTCAGGGGCGCCGGGATCCACCAGGGGTCGCGCGGGTCGTACTGCGCCATCGCCTCGAAGCCGAGGCGGACATCGCGCACGGAGCGCGCGAGCGCGCCCTGCACCGACATGAGCTGCGCCGAGATCGTGCGCTCCGCCTTCGCGGACGGGTTGTACGCGGGCACGCGCCCGAACGATGGCCGCAACCCGGCGAGCCCCGTGCAGTACGCCGGGTAGCGCACCGAGCCCGCGATGTCGTTGCCGTGCGCGAGCGGCGTGATTCCGGCGGCCACGGATGCCGAAGCGCCGCCGCTGCTTCCGCCCGGCGTGTGCTCGCGCGACCAGGGCGAGTAGGTGCGGCCCCGGAAGTCGTTCACGGTGTCGAGCCGGAAGCTGAACGCGGGCGTGTTGGTGCGTCCGATGACGATCGCGCCCGCCTTCTTCCAGTGGGCAACGACCGGGCTGTCGGCATGCGCGATCACGTCGCGGAAGGCCTCGACACCGTTGACCGTCGCGCAACCCGCCTGGTCGACGTTCTCCTTGATCGTCACCGGCACGCCGTGCAGAGGTCCGAGGGCATCGCCGCGTGCGACCGCCGCGTCGGCGCGGTCGGCGTGTGCGAGCGCAGCGTCGGACAAATCGACCGTTACCGCGTTCAGGCGCGGATTGACCGCGTGCATGCGCGAAACGCACGCCTCGACCGCCTCGCGCGCCGAGATTTCGCGCTTGCCGATGGCCGCCGCCAGCGCCGCCGCGTCCCAGGTCCAGAGCGGCCCGCCTGCTGTGCTACGCTCGCTCATCGGAAAACGTTCTTGCGTCCGTTGCGAAATGGGTGTGATCGCCGTCGGCGGCTTCCAGCACGAGACCAACACCTTCGCGCCGTCGAAGGCGGACTATAACGCGTTCGAGCAGGGTGGCGGCTGGCCGCCACTCACGCTCGGCGAAGCGATCGCGCCGCGGCTTGCCGGCGCGAACATCCCCGCCCGTGGCGCGCTCGACGCATTGCACGCCGCGGGTCACCGCACGCCGGGCCTCGCGTGGGGCGCCGCCTCGCCCTCGGCGCACGTCACGAAGGACGCGTTCGAGCGCATCGTGGGCGAGATGACATTGCGCCTCGCGCAGGCCGGCGCGGTCGACGGCGTCTACCTCGACCTGCACGGAGCGATGGTGACCGAGCACCTCGACGACGGCGAAGGCGAGATCCTCGCCCGCATCCGCCGGATCGTGGGGCCGCGGGTGCCGATCGTCGCGAGCCTCGACCTGCACGCCAATGTCACGCGCCGCATGATCGACCTCGCCGATGGACTGGTCGCGTACCGCACGTATCCGCACATCGACATGGCCGCCACCGGCACGCGCGCTGCCGATCTGCTCGCGCGCACGCTCGCCGTTGGACATCGCCTCGCGCACGCGTTCCGGCCGCTCGACTTCCTGACCGGGCTCTCCTCGCAGTCGACGTTCATCGAACCCGGCAAGCGTTTGTACGAATTGCTCGAAGCGCTGGAGCGCGAGCACGATGCCGTGCTGTCGTTCACGCCGGGCTTTCCGATGGCCGATTTTCCCGAATGCCAGATGGCGGTGTTCGGCTACGGCCCCGACCCGGCGCGCGTCCAGGGCGCGGTCGACCTGCTGGCCGGCGCGATCCACGACGCCGAGCCCGAGTTCGCGCTCGAGCTCTACATGCCCGACGAGGCGGTCGCGCGCGCGGCGCAGCGCGGCGACATCGGCGCGCCGGTCGTCCTCGCCGACACGCAGGACAACCCGGGCGCGGGCGGCAACGGCGACACGACCGGGCTTTTGGCGGCGCTCATCGAGCGCGATGCGCGCGACGCCGTGCTCGGCCTGCTTATCGATCGCGCGTCGGCGAAGCAGGCGCACGCGGTCGGCATCGGCCACACCGCGGAATTCAAACTGGGCGAGACCTCGGGCGTACCGGGTCACGTGCCGCTCGCCGGCGAGTTCAAGGTGGTGAGCCTCGCCGACGGCAGGTTCACGTGCACGGGTCCCATGTTCAAGGGCTTCAAGATGGGGCTGGGGCCGATGGCGGTGCTCCAGCGCGGCAACGTGCGCGTCGTGCTCGCATCGAAGAAGGTGCAGGCGGCCGACCAGGAGATGTTCCGCCACGTCGGGATCGAGCCCGTGCAGCAGCGCGTGCTCGCGCTCAAGAGCTCGGTGCATTTCCGCGCCGACTTCCAGCCGATCGCGAAGGAGGTGCTCGTCGTCGTCGCGCCCGGGCCGGCGAAGGCCGATCCGACGATGTTTCGATGGACGCGGCTGCGCAAGGGACTGCGCCTGAAGCCGCTTGGGCCGGCATTCGAATGAAGCGCCGCTTCGTCATCGGCCTCGTCAAGCACGAGACCAACACGTTCTCGCCGATCGCCACGCCCCTGTCCTCGTTCGGACACGGCGAAGGGCCTGCGTTCGGCGAGGCCGCGCGCGCGCGGTTCGAGCGGACGAACACGCCGATGGCAGCCTATCTCGACCTCGCGCGGCGCGAGAACGCGGAAATCGTCACACCCGTCGCCGCCGAGGCGTGGCCGTCGAACAAGACCTCGCGCGCGACGTTCGAGGCGATCGTGCGCCCGCTCGAGGACGCGGTGCGCGCTGGCTGCGACGCCGTCTTCCTCGATCTGCACGGGGCGATGGTGACCGAGGACTGCGACGACGCGGAAGGAGAGATCGCGCAGCGGCTGCGCCGGATCGCGCCCGACATACCGATCGCGGTCACGCTCGACTACCACACGAATCTTTCGGCGACGCTCGTCGAAAACGCCACCGCGATCGCCGGCTACAAAACGTACCCGCATGTGGACATGTACGAGGCGGGCATGCTCGCGGGCGGCATCCTCGTCGGTGCGCTGGACGGCGCGATCGAGCCCGTGATGGCGTGGGGCTGGCGGCCGCTGCTCGCGTCGATCATGCGCCACGCGCCGGAAGACGGCCCCTCGGGTGACATCCTCGCCTTCGCGCGGCACATGGAGGCCGACGGCACCGTGCTTGCCGCCTCCCTGCTGCCTTCGTTCCCGCATGCGGATACACCGTACACGGGCGTGTCGGCGATCGTGGTCGGTGACGCGCGCCACGGCGGCCGCCAGCACGCGCAGGCGGTTTGCAACCACATGCTCAAGATGGCGTGGGATCGCCGCGACGAATACGTCTTTCACGCGCCGCCGCTGGCCGAGTCCGTGGCGCGCGCGAAATCGCTCGGTCTCGCCAACCCGGGCGCGCCCGTGATCCTCGTCGACCACTGCGACAACTGCGGGTCCGGCGGCGCGCAGGACGTGATGGCCGTAGTCGCGGAAGTCCTGAATCAGGGATTGGACGACGTCGCGATGGCGCCGATCCGTGATCCCGCGGCGGTCGCCACGATGGTCGACGCCGGCGCGGGCCAGCACGTGCGGCTCGCGCTCGGCGGCCACACGGACATGCCGTCCATCGGCCTCGCCGGCAAGCCGCTGATGGTCGAGGGCCGGGTCGCCGCCGTCACCGACGGCGAGTTCGTGGTGACCGGGCCGATGTACACGGGCCTGCGCATGCATCTCGGCCGCACCGCGGTGCTCGACACGGGCCGCGCGCGGATCGTGGTCACCTCGCGCGCGCACGAACCCTTCGACACGGGCGTGTTCACGCACGCCGGCATCGACCCGCGCGCCAAGCGCTACCTCGTGCTCAAGTCGCGCATCCATTACCGCGCCGGCTTCAAGCCGATCTGCTCGCACATCGTCGAATGCGCGGGCGAAGGCGTCACCAACGCCGACCTTTCCGTCTACCCGTACCAAAAGCTCACGCGACCGATTTTCCCGCTCGATCCGATGTAAGCTTCGCGCTCCTTCAACGCGTCGCCCGCCCGCCATGATCCCCGAGCGCGACTACACGCTGCTGATCGACATCGGCAACACGTTCCTCAAGTGGGGCCTGTTCCGGCCGTCGCACGACGGCACCGCGCGCGAGAACCGTGTCGAGTCCGGGCACGCGCTGCTCGAGGAGATCACCGCGCTGCCGGCGCAGCTGGCCAAGCTGCCCACTCCCAGCCAAATCGTCATCTCGAACGTCGCCGGAACGCGCGTGCGCGCCAGTACGATCCGCATGCTCGAGGTGTGGCCCGACGCGCCCGCACCTTATTGGCTCCACCCGCAGGATGCACAGTGCGGTGTGGTGAACAGCTACCGCAACCCGGCGCAGCTCGGCAGCGACCGCTGGGCCGCGTTGATCGGCGCGCGCCACCTACTGGGCCCGAAGCCCGCAATGGTCGTGGTGTGCGGCACCGCGACCACCATCGACTTCCTCACGAGCGAGGGCGTGTTCAAGGGCGGCGTGATCATGCCGGGCGTCGGCCTCATGTTGCGCTCGCTGCACGAGGGCACCGCGGCGCTGCCCGACCAGGGCGGCGAGTTCTTCTCCTACCCGACGCAGACGGTGGACGCGATCGCGAGCGGCTGCCAGCATGCGCAGGCCGGCGCGATCGAGCGCCTGTACGCGAACGAGCAGCGCGTGATGCCGGACGTCGTGTGCATGCTGTCGGGCGGCGCCGCGGGGGCTGTCGCGCCGCGGCTGTCGATCCCGTTCCAGCTGCAGGAGAACCTCGTGATCGAGGGGCTGTACCGGATCAGCCAGTCGCTTTAGATCTTCGCCACGCCACGACGAGCAGCGCCGCCACGGCGGCGTGCAGCGCGACGGCCGGCCACAAGAGCACGCCGCCGACCTGCCGGAACGCGAAGAGATAGGCAAGGTAGAGGGCGATCGCCGCGTTGTAGACCAGCATCGCGCGCAAGGCAGGTCCCCGCGCCTGCGGTGCGCCCGGCCAACACGCCAATCCCAGTGCGAGCAACGCGACGCCGAAGCAGCGCGCGACCGCCACGCCGACGCCGGTGACGTCCTCGCCGAGAAGCAACGCGACGACCGCGCGCGGAGCGGCGATCGCCGCGACCGCCGTGGCGATCTCGACGATGCAAGCGAGCCGGAGCAGCGCCTTCGGCACGGGAGGGCCCTAATCGCGCGCCCTCGCGACGGCTTGCTGTACCCTTTTCTCGTCCTCCGCGCTTAGCTGCGTGGGACCGAGCTTGAAGGTCAGCTTGTCGATCCTGCCGTCGAACCGGAACGGGATCGAGTAGCTGCTGTCCACGGGCGTGCGCGTGTCCACACCCACGTCGAACGTCTCGTCGGCCGGCATCAGGAACGGGATCGTGTGCTCGAGCTTCAGCGTGGCCAGGTCGCGGCCGTCCACCTTGAGCACGCCGGTGCCGCCCTTCGCGATGCCCGGCCCGTCGTACGTGAAGTCGAAGACGATCGTGTGCTTGCCCGCCTTGAGCGACTTGCCGAGCCAGTCCTCGCCGCCCACGCCGCCCTCCCAGCGCGACCGCTTGAGGTCGAGCAGGTTGTACACGAAGACCGGCCTGCCCTTGAGGAGGTAGAGCGCGTAACCGCCGAAGCGGCCGCCTTCGGTGACGATCATCCCGTTGCCGCCGCCCTGCGGCACCTCGATCTCGGCGGTGATCGTAAACGACTTGTTCAGGATGGAAGGCGCGTTGCCGGTCGGGATGCCGGAGTTCTCGCCGACGTAGGTGAAGACGGTCTGTCCCGCGACGGCGCTCGGCCGTGGCGCGATCGCGCGCTGGAACTGCGAGTTGTCGAGCGGCAGCACGCCGAACTTCTCCGCCTCCTGTTGGAACAGCGCCTGCATCTGTTTCAATTTGTCCGGCATCTTCGCCGCAAGGTCGTCGTATTGCGAATAGTCCTCCGTGAGGTTGTACAGCTCCCACTTGTAGTCGCCCACGTCCGGGAACTTCGCATTCAACTGCCACGGCGGCACCGGCGGATGCGTGTTCGCGTACCAGCCTTCGCTGTAGATCCCGCGGTTGCCGGCCATCTCGAAGTACTGCGTCTTGCGCGTCGAGGGAGCATTGGCATTGGCCGCATCGAATGTGTAGACCATGCTCACGCCTTCGATGGGCTTCTGCGGGATGCCGTCGACCATCCCCGGCGCCGTGATGCCGGCGGCTTCGAGAATCGTGGGCACGATGTCGATGATGTGGTGGAACTGGTGGCGGATGCCTCCGACGTCCTTGATGTGGCCGGGCCAGGAAATGGCCATGCCCTGCCGCGTCCCGCCGAAGTGCGAGGCCACCTGCTTGGTCCACTTGAACGGCGTGTCGAACGCCCACGACCACGCGACCGCCATGTGCGGGTACGTCGCTGCCGAGCCCCAGTCTTCGTAGTGCAGAAGCTGCAACGGCTCGGGAACGTCGAGGATGCCGTTATAGGCGGTCATCTGGTTGTAGGTGCCGGACAGCGTGCCCTCGGGGCTCGTGCCGTTGTCGCCGTCGATGTAGATGATGAGCGTGTCGTCGAGCTTGCCCATGTCCTGCACCGCCTGGATGACGCGGCCGATCTCGTAGTCCGTGTACGCCGTGTAGGCTGCGTAGACCTCGGCCTGGCGCGCGTACAGCTTCTTCTGCAAGAGCGTGAGCGAATCCCACTTCGGCAGCTCGTCGGGCCACGGCGTGAGCTTCGCGTTCGCCGGGATCACGCCGAGACGCTTCTGATTGGCGAAGATCTGATCGCGCAGCTTTTCCCATCCCATGTCGAACTTGCCCTTGAACTTGTCGATCCATTCCTTCTTCGGCTGGTGCGGGGAGTGACTTCCCCCCGGAACGTAGTAGACGAAGAACGGCTGATCGGGCGCGGCCGCATTGAGGTCGCGCATGTGCTTGATCGCCTCGTCCGCCATGTCGGTCGTGAGGTTGTAGTCTTTCCTCCCGACCCACGGGAAGATCTGGGTGTGATCGCGGAAGAGATACGGCTGCCATTGGTCGGTTTCGCCGCCCATGAAGCCGTAGAAATACTGGAAGCCCATGCCCGACGGCCATTGGTCGAACGGACCGGAAACGCTGTATTGGAAGCCGGGCGTGTTGTGATTCTTGCCGAACCACGACGTCGCATAGCCGTTTTCAGCGAGGATCCTGCCGATCGTCGCGTTCTCCGGCCCGATGATCGAGTCGTAGCCTGGATAACCCGTCGACAGCTCCGAGATCACGCCGAAGCCCACGGCGTGGTGATTGCGTCCCGTGATCAATGCGGCCCGCGTGGGCGAGCACAGCGCGGTCGAGTGGAACTGCGTGTAGCGCAACCCCGCCTTGGCGATCCGGTCGAGTGCCGGCGTCGGGATCACGCCGCCGAAGGTGCCGGGCACGCCGTAGCCCTGATCGTCGGTCATGATGAGGAGCACGTTCGGCGCGCCTTTCGGCGGCACCACGCGCGGCGGCCACCACGGCGTGGAATCCTTGGCGCTCTCCTTGATCACGCCGCCGAATTTCGGAGGCGGCGGCGGGAGCTGGTTGCCGGGTATGGTGGTCGTGGCACTGGGCGAGCCCAGCTCGCCCGTGACCTGCTGGGCGGTGGCCGGCGCCGCCGCAACCATTGCAGCGAGCAGCAGCGCCGCCGCTTCCGCGGCGTGGTTCGCGTTTCTCGATCTCGGCTTCATGCTCGATAACCCCCGTGCTCGCAAGACGTGAAAGTGATCGTGTGCGGGATCTACGGAATCATTCCGCATTCGAACATCTTGTTCGCGATGGGCCCGGCGACCTTGTCGAGGAAGGCGGTCCGCGCCTGCGGATCGTTCCTCAGGAATTGCACGGCGCGCTGCTCCTCCGGCGATTTCGGCTGACCCTTCTGCTGCCACAGCTGCTGGCAGCTCGCGCTCTGGTATTTCTGGATCACCTTGTTGGCGACCATGTCGAGGATCATGCCCTGGCCGCCGGCAAGACCCGCGGCGCACAGGGTAACGACGACGACCGCAATGCAAACGCGCTTGTTCATGAGGTGCTCCTTCGAAGGTGAGGGTGAACGACCGGCGCTTCGGGTGGCGGCCGCATTCAGGCCGGCCCGGACGGCGCCGTGGCGCTTCGGATCGCCGACAAGAGCGTGCCGGCATCGAACGGCTTGGTCAGATACGCTGCGGCGCCGAGACGCTGCGCCTCTTGCCGCACC
>Ga0335082_10009109_pt1 | contig 10804 bp, 13 predicted proteins | sample Lox_Sample_41_FD_206718 | JGI IMG/M metagenome (GOLD analysis project Ga0335082, IMG submission 206718) | Soil microbial communities from Loxahatchee National Wildlife Refuge, Florida, United States - Lox_Sample_4.1 | ecosystem: Environmental > Terrestrial > Soil > Wetlands | place: USA... | reverse complement strand
CGGCGCGCTCCACCAACCCGCCAACCTCCAGCCGCCACTGGGCGAGGTCGATCTTCGGCGGCCCGCCGGCGTCCAGCACCGGCCACTTGGTGGTCCGGCTCTGTCCGGGCGGAATGCGGTTGGCCCGCTCGGTGTCCGGACTGATAATCGCGTCATTCATAGTGAGAGATTCCCCGGTCTGTCGCCACTAGGAGTCTGAATCCTCCATTCGGAATAGGCGGAAACGAATGAAAAGTATTCCGATCCGTCTTGGGTCCTTGATTCTTTCCTCTGCGGGGCTGCTCTCGATAGCGGCCGGGGAGGGCCAACGTGGCAGTCCCGCGGAATACTTGGGCGGCACGCTCGAGTCGCTCTCCCCTCACCTCTCGGGCACGCTCTTCACCAACGATCCGCATTCCCTACTCTTTCAGACGCATCGGAGTGCCATTCGGATTCCGTATGACCGGATCAACCAACTGGAGTATGGCCAGAAGGTGGACCACCGCTACTGGGAAGCGGTCCTTATCTCTCCTCTTTTCATGCTGAGCAAGAAGCGGGCCCACTATTTGGTGGTCGGCTACGAAACCGAGGACGGACGCCAGCAGGCGCTGTTGTTTCAAGTGGATAAGGGATCGATTCGAGCGGTGTTGGTGAGTCTGGAAGCACGCACGGGACGTAAAGTCACCTTCCAGGATGAAGAAGCAAGAAAGGCAGGCAAGGGATGATCGCGGTCGCGCTATGGGCCTTCCTACTGCCGCCCCCGCCAGAGGGTCTGACCAACCAGTTGCTGGAGCTGCGGCGCGTCTACGTCGACAAGTTCGGCGGCGCCGAAGGCGGCGCGCACCTGCGGGAGATGATCATTTCCGCGCTGCAGCGCGCCAAGCTCTTCGTCATGACCGAGAACCCCGAGAAGGCCGACGCGGTGCTGCGAGGATCGGGCGAAGACCTGATCTTTACGGACACGTTTCAGTCCGGCGAAAACGTCGGGGCGCGAGGCTCCGTCGCGCTAAGTTCAGGGCGGTCGCGATACGACCGCGATTCGCTGGGGCTCTCAACCGGCGCGACCGACAACGAACAAACGCGCATTGCTGAGCGCAAGCATGAGGCCTCGGCCGCGGTGCGAATCGTAAATAAGGATGGCGACGTCATCTGGTCGACCACGCAGGAAAGCATGGGCGCGAAGTTCAAATCCGCGAGCGCCGATGTCGCCGACAAGATCGTGCGGCAGTTATTGCAGGACTACGACAAGGCGCGCGCCCGGCGTTAGCGGCAAAAACTCGATACGATCGCCGGCGCCGACCTCGACCGAATCGCGCGGGGCGAAGGCGTGCCGCCAGGCGGGCTTGTATTGGTTCACCCAGACGAGCGGCTCTATGCTGCCGTCCGCACGGCGCAGGATGGCCTCCAGGGGAGCGGTCGGCTTGAGCGCGGCGATGCGCGCGGGCGCGATGAAACGGAGCGCACCTGAAACAGGCACGGCGCGCCCGCGCGGCTGCACATAGGCGAACATCTTTGGTTGAAGGGTGGGCGCGAGTTTCGGATCGCCCTCGGGGGCGCCGCCGTTGACCCAATCGATGATCATTTCAATCTCTTCCTGGGTGAGCGACGGGTCGTCGCGGAAGTCCCCGAATCCGCGCACCGCGCCCCACGGGGGCATGGTCCGTTGGGTCACTTCGTCCCGAATGGCAACCGCCCACGGCCGCGCCTGTTCATAGGATGTGAGAGCGAACGGTGCCGCTCCGCCGTCCTGATGACAGCCCATGCAACGAGCCTGTAGCAATCGGGAGATCTCGGCCGACCAGGTGAGTTTGGTCGTGATGGGATCATGGGCAAAGAGCGGCGTGAAGAACAGTGGAACGAGCCAAACTAAGGAGCGCATCCCGGGTAGTACCCCTCCTTTTTCCGTACTTTATCAGGAAAATCTGATATAGAGATCTTGCACTTGACCCGTGATATAGTTAAGGCGCATGCCGACCGGACGCACGGCCTCCGACGTGCTCCCCGGGCTGGACTTAGTGAGATTTCGGCAGAGCGCCGGCGTATCGCTCGAAGAGATCATGGAGCGGACGAAGTTAAGCCGGCGGTTCCTGGAAGCCATTGAGACAGCCCGTTATAGGGAGCTGCCAGGGGGCGTATTCGACATCAATTATTTGCGGCAATATGCGGCGGCGACGGGTTATGACGTGTCGCGGCTGCTGGAACACTACAAGCGCTCGACCGGGGTTTGGAATGCGGGGGAACCGGAAGGGGGCAGGTGGTGGGAGCGGGTTTGGTCGTTGGTAGCAGATTAAATAAAAGTTAGAATTTGCTCCAATTTTCGCTATTGCTTCGCTCCAACAAAGCCGATAAGGGAATTGAGGCCGGTGCCCAAACACCGGGAAGACGCGAATGCGTGTACATGACACCAGTAGCGGGAATGTAGAAGCCAGGCGACTCGCTGAGCAACAGCGCACGGAAGCCACAGGCCAAGCCAAGCCAGAGTCGAAGGGTGCGGAAGGCAAGGCAGGTTCTGACCGGTTGCAGCTATCGACGCTGGCGACGAGAATCCAGGCGGAAGATGTGGACAGTCCGGAGCGGACCGCGAAGCTAGAGAAGCTGGCGGCGGACTATGCGGCGGGGCGATACCAGCCGGACAGTGATGCGATCAGCGAGAAGCTGATCGACGAGGCGCTGGGCCGCTGAGCCTGCGTTAGCCAATCATGCAGGAAGAAAAAGACGTTGGGAGGAGTGTCTCTATCGCCTCCGAGTTGGCGCAAGCGCGCTTGTGTTTTGCCGCGGGCACGTTGAAAGGGCTCGAGCGAGCGATGGAGTCGTTGGAGCGGGTGAAGGCAGGGCTCGGCGGGGTGGAGTTGGATGAAGCCGGGCGGTGGGAGGTAAAGCGGGGCCTAGACGGATTGAGGGCCTTGGTGCAACACGGGTTGAACTATTGGGCTGAGCTAGCGGCACGGAGGGGGCACGGAGGCGTGGATCCGGCCGTGCGGAGCTGGGAGGCATAATGGGGAACCTATTAACGTCATTGCTGAACAGCTCGAATGCCCTGCGGCTTCTTGAGCGTGGCATGGAAGTCGTGGGGAACAACGTTTCCAACGTGAACACGCCCGGATACACAAAGCAGCGGTTGGAATTTCAGGCCCAGCGATTTCAGCTGGACGTAGGTTTGCCGGGCGGAGTATCGAGTTCGGGGCTGTTGGATAGCCGGGAGGAGTATGCGGAGCGCGATGTGCGGCGCCAACAGGAGCGGTACGGGTATGCATCGCAGAAAGCGGCGGGCATGCAGGCGCTGGAACCGATCTTTGATATCCAGGAGGATTCCGGAATCAGCGCGTCGATGAATCAGTTCTTCCAATCCTTGTCGGCACTGACGGTGGCGCCAAACGATACGGGGGCTCGCCAGGTGGCGTTAGAACGGGCCAGGGCATTGGCGACAAGCTTCAATGCAACGGCGGGAAGCCTGGCGGAAGCCAGCCGGGCAACGGACCGGGACTTGAACTCGGCGCTTTCGCAAGTACAGGCGATTGGGGAGAAGCTGCTTGATTTAAACAAGCAGTTTCGAGCGGATTACCGGGCGCAGCAGGATGCGGGGCTAAACGCGCAGCTTTTTTCGACTCTGGAGGACCTGTCCCAGATCGTGAACACCACGGTTTTGCGGCAGGAAGACGGATCAGTGACGGTCTACTTGGGCGGCCAGTCCTTGTTTTTGCTGGGAGATCACTTGTACCCGGTCACGGCGGAGTATACGAGCGACGGGGTGACGCTCAAGAATTCGCAGGGTGATGACATCACGGGAGCACTGAACGACGGGAGAATCGGCGCCCTGGTAAGCATGCGGAACGAGGAGATACCCAGCTACACGGGAGACCTGAACCATCTTGCGGCGGGGCTGGCGGATGCGGTGAACAACACGCTGGCGGGAGGTGTGGACGCGAACGGCAACCCACCGGCGCAGAACCTGTTCGTTTACGATCCGGCAAACGCAGCGAAAACGCTGGCGGTGAACGACCTGGCGCCGGAAGATCTGGCGTTGGCGTCGCCGGGCGCGCCGCAGGGCAACGGAAACGCTTTACTACTGGCTCAACTGGACAAGGCGGCGGCATTGGACGGATTCACGTTCAGCGAATTTTATGGAAACATCGCGGCTCACGTGGGGCGGGGCGTAACGAACGCGACCGAGCTGCAAAAAACGCAGGATCAGATTGTCGCGCAGGCCAAGGAATGGCGGCAGCAGGTTTCCGGGGTCAGCCTGGATGAAGAAGCCGTGCTGATGCTGCAGTATCAACGGTCGTATCAGGCGGCGGCAAAGATGGTCACGACGCTGGACGAGATGACGCAAACACTGATCGACATGATCCGTTGAAGTGAGGAAGAGGAAGGGCCGGCATGATTCAATCGATTTCTTCGGATGCGCAGCGGTTTCTGAGCACGATGGCGAGCTTGAACGACAGGCTCGACCGCGTGCAGCAGCAGGTGGCCAGCGGCAAGCGTTTGACGAAGAGTTCGGATGAACCGGACAGCGTCACGCAACTGTTATCGGTGCGGGCGCAATTGGCGCGAGTCGAACAAACACAATCGAACCTATCGCGAGTGAAGACGGAGGTCGACACGGCGGAGGCGTCGCTGGAGGCCGCGGTGAGCCTGTACGACAGGGTGCGCACGCTCGGGATGACGGGGGCGGGCACAAACCAGACGGCCCAGACGCGACAGACGATTGCGGATGAGTTGGGTGGAATTCTGGAACGCATGGTTGGGCTGGCGAACACTTCGGTGGACGGCCGGTATGTATTTTCGGGCGATACGGACCAGCAGACGCCGTTTTCCTATGACGGGACGGCGGTACCGCCGTGGGGCGTGTATCAGGGGTCGGTATCGACCCGCCAAACGATGCATCCGCTCGGGGTGACGTACGCGATCGCAACAGACGGGCAGGAAATCTTTGACAATGCCGATCCGGCTCGAAACGTGTTCGCGACGATCGACACGCTGCGCAACGCGCTGCTTTCGAACGACGATGCAGCGATCAAGGCCGCCGTGGAGCCGCTGGCCGGGGTGAGTTCGCACTTGAACTCGATGTTGAGCTTTTACGGCAACGTGCAGAGCCAGACATCGGACGCGACCAACACGGCGTCAAAGATGAAGGTCCAACTGGAGACGCAATTATCGGCGACGGAGGATGCCGACATTACGCAGGCGATCGTCGAGCTGCAGCAGTTGCGATTCAACCAGCAGGCAGCGCTGCAGGTTCGCGGGTCGATGCCGCAGCAGACCCTGTTCGACTACCTGAAGTGAGCGTCAGCCGCGCCAGGTGATGAGTTTAGGCTCGGTCATTTCCTCGATAGCGTAGCGGGGGCCTTCGCGGCCGGTGCCGCTGAGCTTGACCCCGCCGTAGGGCATCTGGTCGACACGGAATTGCGGGACATCGTTGATAAGGAACCCGCCGACATGGACCTGCTCGGCGGCACGGAAGGCCTTCTCGATATTCGCGGTGAAGATGCCGGCCTGCAAACCGTAGTCAGAGGCGTTGACCGCGGCGATGGCTTCGTCGAGCGATTGATAGGAATTGATGCCCGCAACGGGACCGAAGGCCTCCTTGGCCCAAACCGAGGTCTGAGGAGGAACGTCGGTGAGAACGGCGGGAGTGACAGTGGCATGCCGGCGGGCGCCCCCGGTAGCGAGGCGAGCACCGGCTCGTACGGCTTCGCCGATCCACGATTCCACGCGCGCGGCTTCTTTCTCAGTGATGAGGGAACTGACTTCGGTGGCGTCGTCGAGCGGATGGCCGATGTGGAGCGCCCCGGTAGCGGCGAGGAAGCGGTCGACGAACTCCTCGCGAACGGAACGGGCGACCAGGATGCGCTGGACGGAAATACAAACCTGGCCGGAATGGGCAAAGCTGCCGGGAACGGCGCGAGCGACGGCCTCCTCGAGACGAGCCTCGTCGTCGATGATGAGGGCGGAGTTATTTCCGAGTTCGAGGGTGACGCGTTTGAGACCGGCACGGGCACGGATGCGAAGACCTACGTCGGCACTGCCGGTGAAGGTGATCATGGCGACGCCGGGGTGTTCGACGAGCAGGTCGCCGATGGCACCACCAGGGCCCGGAATGACGTTTAAGGCGCCGGGCGGGAGTCCGCAGGAAGCGAAGAGATCGGCGAGAAGGAGTGCGCTGAGCGGAGTTGCGGAAGCGGGCTTGTGAACGACGGTGTTGCCGGCGGCAATCGCGGGTCCGATTTTGTGAAGGGAGAGATTCAGAGGGAAGTTGAAGGGTGTGATTGCAGCGATGACGCCGAGGGGTTGCCGGATGGTCATGCCCCAGCGGCCGGCTCCGGCCGGGGAGGCATCCATGGGTACAACCTCACCGACGAGCCGGTGTGCTTCTTCGGAAGAGAACAGGAGTGTGTTGGCGCCGCGATCGACTTCCAGGCGCGCCTCGCGGAGCGGTTTGCCGGATTCGGAGCTGACGGCGCGGGCGAACTCCTCCTTTCGTTCCAATAGGCGGGCAGCGGCCTGGCGGAGGATGGTGCTGCGCTGATCGCGAGTCATCGCGCGCATGATAGGCGCGGCGCGCTGTGCGGCGACGATGGCCGCATTTACTTCATCTGGCCCGGCCTGGAATATCTCAGCAACGGGCGAATCGTCAAACGGGATGCGGAGAGTCGCCGAGTGGGCGGTGCGAACGGGCGACCCGCCGATGACGAGAGGGTATTCGATCATGGGCTCCCCCTGGCCATTGTGCCGAAGGTGAAGCTTTCACGCACAGGCCGGTCGTGGGCATCGAGGAGAATAGAAACGCGAAAGCGTCCTTCGTCCGGTAAGCCGAAGCGCAGATCGGTGAGATCGATTTCGGTGCCACCTTCGCCGCCGGCGGAGGGAGTGAGGCGCCAAAACGGGAACTGGGAAAAGGAGAGAAATGCGCGGGCGGAGGCTGTTTGTTGGGCGGAGGCTAGGGCGGAGTTGGAGACAGGCTTGAAGAGGACGCGTGCGGAATCGGGGTCGAAATCGCCGAGGAGGTTGATGTTGAAGATGCGGTATTCGCCGTCGGTTTCCACCAGGCCGGTCCAGCGCCATGGATTGGCCGGAGTGGGAAACGCGGCAATGCGGCGTACCGGAGAAGTATCGTAGCGGCGGGCGTTGAGAGTGGCGAGGGCGTGCTCGTGAAGCTGGCCGCGGCCGACGATGAACAGAAGCAGAAGGGTGAGGGTGGCGATGGCTCCGGCGTAGCCCGGTCCGCTGCGGGCGCCGATTTCGGCGTTCACAAGACGGGCCAGCAAGGGGGCGACGGCACCGCCGAGAAGAAGGGCCCAAATCCAGATGTCGACGATGAAGACGAGGTCGAGGCGAAACCACGTGGGATCGAGCGGGAGGAAGAGGCGCACGCCGTAGACGTTGAGCCAGTCGAGCAAGTCGTGGCTGAGGACGGCGGCGAGAGAGGCGAGGTAAGCTCCGGCCCAGCGTCCGAAGCGCTGTTCGGGCTTGCGAACGAACAGCCATACGAGAAGCAGGGGGGGCAGAGCGAGCAGCGGGGCCATGACGAGCGAGTGGGTCCAACCTCGGTGGACTTCCAGATAGGGCAGCGCGCCTTTCGAAGCGGCGACGATGTCGAGATCGGGGACGTTGGCGGCAGCAACGCATAGAAGTGTGGCGCGCGGGGTCAGGCGGCGCAATCCGGCGCGACTCAGGAGAATGCCGACGAGGGAATGAGTGAGGTTATCCATGAGCAGGAGCGGGGAGAGCGGCAACGTAGACGTGAGGGTGGCCGGACCGGTCGGAAGTGAAGACGACGTGGCGTTCGTCGGGAGAGAAAGAGGGATGGGGGTGGGTCCACTGGGGACCGTAGATGGTATCGGTGGCTGTTTCCATCCAACTGACGGCGCCGGGGGCGACATTGCTGCGGGCGGCGGCGAAGTCTTCGGGCATGGCGTAGCGTGAGGTCTTCCATTGCGAGCCTTGGCTCGAGGCCTCGCTGAGGCAGACAAGCCGCGGCGTCCCGGTGGCGACGTCGATGAGGTGGATGCCGCGGTCGGGGTGATTCGTGTCGCAGAGGACAGCGGTGCCGGCGCGGTTAGGCGTGATGTGCCAGGCGTTGAAGTCGCAGATCTTGCGGCGCTCCAGCGAGTGCCAGTTCATGCGCCATAGGGCGAAGGGCCACACAGTGTAGACGAGATCGCCGGATGAACCGAGGAAGGTTTCGTGAACGACGAACTCGTCATTTGAGTTGTGGTAGAGGCACTCGAGGCCTGAACCGTCGCGGCGGACGCGATGAATGCGTGGGGCGGGATCGGCGGCGAACTCGATCCAGGAAGGATCGAGCGGGTGGAATTGCGGGTGAATGACTGTGCGGGGAAAAGGGATGAACGTCCAGGAGGAGCCGCCGGCGCGGCCGGCGACGACGCCGGGCTGATTCGCCTTGCGGATGGCGGCGGTAAGCCAGGTCCCGTTTTCGGCGAGGGACACCTCGCCGAGCTGGGCGTCGCCGAAGTCGATGACGAGGCGCTCGGCAAAGGTGTGCCTGCCGATTTCCCAGATGGAGCCGCGCCGCACGAAGAACACGCGGTCGCCGGCGGGGTGGATGGCGGCGCTGAAGGGGTGAATGGCGGGGCCATCGGTCCACTGGCGAATTTCGCCGGAGGGGAGGTGATCGACGGAATAGAGCTGGGCAGAGCCGGAACGAAAGCTGGTGAAGATGAGGGAGTTGAGGTCGGGGGTGATGGATGATTGCAGGAAGTACGTGGCGTGATTGATGGAGGGATGCGAGGTGAGGCGAAGGCGGGGCAAGGAAGTGGCGGGGCAGGGTTCGGTCACGAGCTCCGAGGGAAAGCGATCGCCCTTCATCTCCGAAAGATCAGGATATGCTGCCAGGGCAGGTCATTCAAAACCTGATCGAAGCGAAAACCTTCGGGTTCGACTTCGGCGCGGACTTCGGCGACGCTCATTTTGTGCTCGGGCCGGATGGGGACGCTGGGATCTTCCTTGCGAAATTCGAGGAGAACGAGGCGGCCGCCAGGCTTGAGGGCATCGCGGATTTTACGGAGCATGAGCTGGGGCTCGGAGAACTCATGGTAGACATCGACGAGCAGGGCGAGGTCGAGCGTTGACGCCGGGAGACGGGGGTCGGAGGTGGTGGAGAGTAGGGGCTCGACGTTTTGGAGCTTTTCGCGGCGGATTCGATCCTGAAGCAGGCGGATCATGCCGGGCTGGATGTCGGTTGCGAAGACCTTGCCGGTTGGGCCGACGGCACGGGAGAGGAGAGCGGTGTAGTAGCCGGACCCGGCCCCGATATCGGCGACAACCTGGCCGGGCTGAACATTGAGGAGTTGGACGGCGAGGCGGGGGTGTTCCTCCTGTTCGCGCTCGGAGCGTTCGAGCCAGTTTGCTCCGCCGACTCCCATGACGCCGGCATAGACGCGGCCGGTGATGGGATGGCTGCCGGCGGGGGCCTGGCCGGTAACCCGCAGGACCAGTTGGGAGAATAGGAGAATGATGCCTAGATGGCGCCGCATGTTCTATGTTGTAGATTGCTAGGAAAGTACATGTCGATTCAAATTCGTTCAACTGGCAGGACCATCCTTTTGGGGGTGGCCGCCGCCGTAATGCTGTGCTTGCCGGCTTGCTCAAAGGGGAGCCGTCGCAGCGAAGCCTCACGAGCTTACCCGATGGGAAGCCAAGTGTATGTGGGGCCGCTCACTTTCACCGCGCTGGAAGCGGAGTGGAAGGAACAGTTGGATACGGAGAACGGGCCCAGGACACCCAAAACAAGGTTTCTGCTTCTGCGGGTGACGGTGACCAACAGCGGGGGCGCGGAACAGGGTGTACCGTTGCTGAGCCTGGTGGACTCGAAAGGGAATACCTATCTGGAGGAAGATAAGGGCGAAGGAGTCTCCAGATGGCTGGGTCTATTGCGCATGCTAAAGCCGGCGCAGACCGAAGAAGGATATCTGCTATTCGATGCGCCGCCGGGCTCGTACCAGTTGCGGGTGACGACAGGCGGCGACCCCGAGCAGGAGATGGTGGCGCTGATCGACATTCCGTTCAAGCTGGACACGGGAACCGAAGGAGCGGTTCCGAAGTAGTTCTGTTGGGGATCGTTCTGGCGGGGGCCGTTTGGGCCGCGGCGCCTCCGCCGAAGGCCGCCCCCAAGCCCCTGAGGGTTACCAATGCCATTCTGCACCAGGGGCGGGAAGACGGGGCGGCGATTTCGTCGAGCTACGAGTTCATCGGCGGGGAACTGCTGTACCTGAGCTTTCAGGTGGCGAATTACACGGCGCAGAAGGACCTGGTGCAGGTCCGTTATCAACTGATCGTTACCGATCCGGAAGGGGTGCTCTGTATGGAGCCCGTGACCGGGAAGGTAGAGGTCGAGATGTCGGAGAACGATAAGAACTGGCTTCCGCGGGTGAGAGAGACGATACCATTGCCGCCGCTGCTGCCGTCGGGGGTTTTCCATTTGAAGATCCACGTGGCGGATGAATACAGCAAGACGTCGGCGGAGGAGACGATCGATTTCGGGGTGCGCGGGCGAAGTGTGGCTCCGGCGGAAAAGCTGGTGATTCGGGATTTTATGTTCTACCGGACGGAGGACGAGCGAGAGCCGGCGGTGCCGCCGGTGTTTCGGGGAGGAGATCCGATTTTTGCGCGGTTTCTGATGACGGGGTTCAAGCTGGGGGAGAAGAACAAGTTCGAAATCGGGTACGGCATTCGCGTGCTGCGGCCGAATGGGAGTGTGCTATTCGAGGAGCCGAAGGCGGCGGAGGAGGCGGATACGCCCTTTTATCCGAAACGATTTCTGCTGGGCGGGATGAGCCTGAACCTGAGCAAGGATGTGCCGGCAGGA